>Ga0210059_1014056_pt1 | contig 11876 bp, 10 predicted proteins | sample Ectturendosymbi2_FD_188042 | JGI IMG/M metagenome (GOLD analysis project Ga0210059, IMG submission 188042) | Ecteinascidia turbinata endosymbiont from Florida, USA - Sample 2 (SPAdes) (version 2) | ecosystem: Host-associated > Tunicates > Ascidians > Unclassified | place: Key West, Florida... | reverse complement strand
CGTTCATTCGTTTTTCTGTTTTCTTTTCATTATGCCTATTTGATCTGCAACTGTTGTTTCTCAATCACTTGACAAAAAGTGATAAACGGGGTTGGTTGACCAGATGACCGCCACGGTCTTTCGCCAGTCCTATGTGACACAGCGCCCCTCTTTGTTTACACTGATCAGCTATTGTGCCATTGTATTCTCATTTGCTCTAATGTTCACTAATGGTTGGTTTACTGCATGCGATCGCTTTTATGGTGCTTCTGCTTATTGGCTGAGTCATATGAAACAATAAACCATTACCATTACCATTTTCCTGGAATTCAGTTCATTCGGTGATGTGACTTTTTTGGCGTTTCAATATTCGTACCATTCATTGTTATTCCATGGAAACATTGACAAGCTTCTAAGTCGCCTTCTTGACTTGCGTTTGAAGTCTTCCTTTGTTTGTGTTTCAGAGTCACGAGACGGTTCATGTTGAGGATGCAACGCGAACTCAACATTCCTTCCCGCTCTGTTAAATTGAAGATGTCGGGTATCATTAGAAGAGTTTGATAAATGAAGTGACTGAAGATGCTAAAAAAAATCGGAAGTTTTTTCATTGATGAGGACATTGTTTAGATGATCTCGTCCTCTCTATATACAAAAGATGAATCGGATCGAAAATCTTGATCGAGTTATCTTCCGAAATTGCTTAGATGCTATGTTCCGTTTAGCGATGTGTAAAACTGTTCTCGCAATATTGTTGTTTTCCGAGATACTTAGTAAGATCCTTCGTAGATGATGTGAGTTCCTGTGAAGGTTCCTCCTGAACTTCGTATAGGAATTGATGTTGTCTTGATGAAGATCGTTGTTGAACTCGCATTCATGCGTGAAATAGAAGAAACTGATTAAAGACATTATAATTTTCAAGATGAGTTTGCAAGAACCTTCTTTTATTGATGAGACTCGTAACCCATTTTACTGAAGGATATTATCTTGCAAATAAAGCTTTTGTACCATCTGTGTCTTGAATGCAAACGTAAAATTTTCTGGAGAATTTCCAAACTTCAAACTAGATGCAACGGCATGCGTAAATTTTTCTTTTAGTTGCATCATTAAAGATGTAAAACAACACGTTTTTGTCAAAACGACAGCCAATACTACTTCACTGATTGATTTAAGTGGTTGAGAAGTTTTATGGTACCTTAAAAATAAGCACATGTTTTCCATCAATTTTTTATGATCTATCAGACTAAAAGGATGACAAAGAGAACTTATGAAAATAAATTTTTGTTCAATTTCCTTTTTGTCAACGAATCTCTCCTATCTAGGGTGTTTTCCATACTTAATGTTAATGAAGATTCAACGTTGTAAATGACGTTGTATCTCATCTTTCAAGTTTGTTTCCTCATTTCAGTGAATCAATTTGTTTCAAAATTATCTTAAGAATTTGGATTTTCATACCAGATATAACCTTTTTTCGAAGCACTCTTCGACATTTGTGTTGAATGCGTGGTCACTCTGGTTATGGTCACTGGTGAAAGGAACTATTTTAAAATGCATTTGAAACTTAGGAAGCGAGATGCTATCATGAAATGATGAAATGATAGCATCACCAAGTCTTCAAACCAAAGTTTTTTTGAAGTGAAGTCATTGTAAACGAAAACAACGGTTCTACATCTCGCTTATTTCTTAGATTGTCGGGAGGAGACCATATTTCTTGGTGACTTAGTCTGATGTCCTCTAATTCTTGGTGACTTAGTCTGATGAATACAAAATGTTGAATTTGGGGTATTCATCGAAAACCTCAACACTTTGTACATTCGTTATTAAAACGTTTTGTCTCCAATACACCTGTCATGTTTTTCAATTCAAGTACATGGTACTTAACAGGTGCCTACAAAATGTTTATCTCGCTTTATTAAAAATAAAATTAGTACAATTTAGGTTACCTGAACTGTGGTTTTATGTCCCGGAGAAATTCATCCATGTTTATCTGATTGTTAACATGATTCGTATTTGTTAGAGCATTTAAGAGAAATTTATTTATCAGAGTAACAATTCTTAACAACAACCAAAAACAATTTTGAATAAACCAAAACAATTTTGAAAGGGCTGACGGACACTTATTCAAACAATTCTATTTATAATCATCAATCCACTTATTGAGGAGCTAACCTGTTTCCGATAATCTTAACTTTTATAAATAAGAGGGTCTGTGGTGTCCTCTGTAGGGTCTGAAATCACGGCAAGACCTAGCAACATGACCTAAAGTGTTACATTGACAACAACGAGGTTGATGAGGATCTTCATATTGAAGGGTTCGTTTAATAGACGAAGTGTGAGATGTATCATCTTTAAAGGATGTGGTTATTGTGACTACTTGTTTTGGAATTAACCGTTCAGCTTTCTTATTTACTTTTGCCTCTTTCTTCAAATGGGGAACGATTTCGGAACGCAAAAGTTTCAAGTCTTTATCTAAAAGTGAGCACAGTTTATAGACTCTTGTTTGTAACTCTTTTATCTTTACCTCATTTTGATGAAGTCGATAATACATATGTCTAAGACGCTTTTGTTCTATGAATGATAAAAGTCATCAAAGATTGATTCTCTATTAGCGTAATGTTTCCGTACCTTTCGAACATGGGATTTTCGTTAATGAATAAGGTTGTAGAGTAAAAAATGTGTTTATGATCCAATTTTGGTTCTCTTTTTATCCAAGATTTTGCAAACCTTTTTTCGGGGTTACAAATGTCTCAACTTTGTTATCATTTCCTACCATCGGTGATACTTTACCTTGCGTTTTGGAAAATTGTTCTGTCGAAGAGATTTGTAAGGCTTCTTCCTGATTCTCCATATTCACATCAATAAAGAGAAATTCATGTCCATCATAGAGATTGCCTTGATCTATAAAGATGGTTTCGTCCGATTCTTCTGACGAACTATACATTTGTTGGTCTAATGGATCTTTTTTACTCCCAAAATTAAACCTTTATTTGGTTATTCCTGGTTTTGTAGAGGGATATTATATTGTTTCTCCTTGCTGAAACCTTTCGAGTTGTGTAAACGACTTTGTTTTTTGTCATCATGGGCACTTTGATTTTCAAAGTCCTTTTCAGCTTTTAACCCAGTTTGATCACCAGAAGGAGCTTCCGTCATTACAGAGATGGTTTCTGCTTCATACATGGAGGTTATTTTGGAGTCAGCAGTTAATAAACAATTGGAGACTAATTTCTCCATTTCACGCATACTATTCATCGCTATCGCTTCCTGCAAGACAAACAATTCTATAAAGTATCAAGTCATCACGTATTTTTGAAAAATCGCTTCCTAAATATATCAGAAACAATCCTTCCTGAAATTAATACACCTCCTCTGTCAGCCTATTATATCTTTTATGGTCTTCTTTTAACTAAAAAGGTGAATGATCAAGTTTTTGTTTGCTTTTGTTTGCTTTTGCTTTGTTCTATTGTTTGCTTTTGCTTATTGTTTGTTTGCTTTCTGTTGTTTGCTTTTGTTTGCTATTGTTTGCTTTTTTATTGTTTGCTTTTGCTTATTCCTATTGTTTGCTTATATTGTCCTATTGTTTGCTTTTGCTTCAACGATAATTTTTTGGAATCTACTCATCCACTCACACAGAAAGATATCTTAGATAGCCTATTTTTACTACCGGAATCGATGCCACTAATTTCAAAAGACAAAAAGATCATTGTTAATGTTCTCCCAATCTGTTAGCAGGAAGATCTCTAAGCGTCACCAAAGAAATCTCCATGCCTGGTTATGTGGAAACAGCGAGTGACGAGTTCGCCAATACCACACAACCATTTGCGGATTGGAAGGACATCATGGAAAATTTTCATGGTAGCTCAAATTTAGCTACTCCCGTTATCTGTCTATCGCGCATAAGGGGATCTCATAGTATGCGCCAAAAGCGTCTAAATCAAGTCTGAATCTTGGCCTAAAGCTATTTCTACACGAATTATTTAAAGGTCTCCTTCCTAACGTAAAAGTTCATAAGAATTGCTAACTATCATAGGAAGGATTTAATTCTTCCTGTATACTTAGTGATTATTCATTATGTCAATCGATTTTGTCAAGTATTCGTTGTTCCATTTTATAATCGTTAATCTATTTGCAACCCTGAAAATTTGAAAGGAGGACACTCAGTCTTACTCCTTTAGAGATAGCACACAGCTTTTCCATCTCTTATGTGTCGGCACACAGAATATAGACACTTTCGCTTAGTTCACACATGGTCGTCACACAGATCATCCATATTGACACTTAGTCAGTTTGTGTTGTTTATTTTCATGGTCTTAACCACGAACAATTTTAGGGATAGAAGATGGGAATAACATACAAGCAATATAAAATTCAGTTCATCCTTAACACTAAATCGTCCACTGAATGCTATCAAGAGTTACTTGCCTAAGGGACAGAATTCTATCAGCTATACTTATTGTTTTAACTACCTCGTTTGTTCCTAAAAGCCACTTAACCCTTACGGTAATTTACTTAGTCAGTATAATTAGCAATTCTATATCGACTCATCCAGTCCTATTCCCTCCAAAATTAAGCCTACTCACACAAAAATATAGAGAGAAGGTGAGTGGATTGTCCCAGTGAATTAATCTCCTCAGTGGTAAGCATAATTCACTCTTGATTATTCCATTTCTTGTGGAAATGTTACCTCATTCTACTGACAACTCTGCAATTTTTATGAGGGAATGATAAACGATTTTAAGAGAGACCCTTAAAAACACATCGTTTCTATAAACTATCACCAAATATTCACAGTTATCTTTATGTCAAGTCTCTTATCCATTTATAAAAGTAAATTCTACAAATAAACTAAAGCATTACATTAAAACGAGTAGTGAATCCACTACTTTTCATAGATAGTTTTGAAATCCAAATGTTTTATCTAAGTCACCTTTCGGTTTGCTTTCAACATCTTTCGTATTTTATTTGGATGATATATCTTTCTAGCTCACAGATTTACGCTGCCTATTTACCCTTATATTATCTAGAAGCATCTAGGTGAATTATATATGAATAAAGTTGGTTTCCCTCAACACTCTTCTTAATCTAGATTATAATACTAATTCAATTAGTCTGATCCATCAACTATATATGGTAGTTTGTTTGACTGAAATGAAATGTGAATACATTTCTCACTCCCACTGTGTTGAAATGAACCAAAAGACAGGAGGCATGTAACAAAGTTGAAGAATTTGAAATTCAACCTAGTGATCTAAACGAAATTATTCTAATAGCTTAAAGAACACATCCGGACTATAAACCTTAAACAATATGTAAACACAATATGAGATAATATTGATGCTAAATAATATGGTAGTAAATATGAGCAAACAATATAAGAAAAATGCTAACCCATATGGCTGTTCAAACATGAGCTAAATCTTATGCAATAGTTATGTTGTTCAGATCCAAGGTTAAAACCTGACATCAAATGTGATGGGTAGTCAAAGGAATAATTGTCTACATGGAGGTTACCTGCGAAGGGCTGACGTCTTTCACCTTCTATGAATTCAATATTTAAACTAGGAACACAGAATAGCTCTTATGATTCAGTTAATATCGCAGGGTTGCTACTATTTTCTCCTTATCAAAACAGTGATATAGTGCTTTAAACCGAAAGTTTTGCAAAAACAAGCAAAAGTCCCACAATTCACGGTTACGAAACAGCGGGATCGCAGTGTGGTTAATCTTAATTCATGCTGATTTCATGCAATTTTCCATATTTACGGAGAATTTCCAGAGCCTGTCTTGGACTATGCGGAATTGTTGAAGAACAACAGTCTATGAACAAAACAAATCCTCCTCATAAACATCACCGATGTCGTTAACGTAAGTCAGAGAAAATGTGATGATGGTGAGATGGATATCTAAGATGTTTCAAAAAATCTTTTGAAGTATATTACATGGAACTCTATCCCAAGATTTACTGCGATGGAAACCAAATGAATTTAAGCTCTCGGATGAGACAAAATTTGTAATCTCGACATGGCCAATGAAGCTGACCCTTTGGCGAACAGGGCAAATGTTTTCGAATGACCGAATATTTGCTTGTGTCAAAGTATTCTCTTAAAACCAACGGGGATCCATGGATGCGATAGGATGTTGAACGTCAGGTGTTGTCTCTGCAGTTTATGTCAAGTAGTCTGAAAGTTAGGCTTGAACTGAAGGTATTCGATTCCGTTAATGTGAATTGTGAGTAAATGAGTTTTATCTGTTCATTTCAGATCAAGGGGCATATAGATCGTACCACAATTTTCTGAATGGAAATTGCTTTAACTTGCACACTTACTGCACAAATCACCAATAAACCTGTAGGTTTTACTGTTCTGGGCCTATTTTTGATGTTTCAGTTGGGATGGACTATCCATGAACTGCGGCATGGCATTATAGGATTCACAAAAACACCAGTTTGGCTACTAAATTCTTTTTCGGATTCTTCTTATATGATGTCCTTAGCATGAGTAGTAATTAAACATTGGTGGTCTCTTAAAATCCATACATTGTTCTTCGTTACGCCCCGTGAATTGGTTTTGTAAAACAGATTAGTAGTCCAAGCCAGTTTTTATCCGGTATTGTTAATAATTAAGGAATCTTTAAGAAAATTTTGCATCTTCTGATGCACTAATCGTCGTATCTGGTCAGCAATTAAGCGAACATTGACTTCTGAGTAAGGTCTAAGCCCAAGCATCGGTCTAGTGAATATGAACCTTGACAGTCCATCGTTTCCAAATGCAAAGGGATGTATACCCTGAAAAACAACACTGGTTCTTACTGCATTGCTGATGGGGTGAAACACTAAAAATCGTGCAAGAGTACGCTTGAAAAAAATTGTCTACAGGAATCGTAATGTATAACTGTCAGATGTGTTACTTCTAGACTCGTAACTGGATTTATTTTAGTAAACTAAGAGGTTGTATGATCAAAATTTACCTATACTATTTTTAATGATGGAAGGAGCGCCCCAGAGAAACAACTGAATCTAGATAGAGTTGATCAAATCACTGGTAATAGTATAAAGTTCGTTCTCACAAATCTTTTGAGTAGAATCTTGGGCATCAATGACACTTTCATAACTGTAATAAAAAGTTTACTTTGTTTGGTGGGAATCTCAAGGAACTTATAAAATGTTGTGCAGTGAGGGAAGAAAAATAAATTCTTGTTTTAAATGTTTTGCATCGTATCGCCATTTCCAAAATCGTTGTCATCATCTTATTCTTTTTAAAAAATTGGGTTGGCCACTCAGGCTGTTGCTTCTATAATTTTGCCTAAAGTCCCATGAACATCGTTCTAAAGGGAAAATTATAAGCTTTAATTTTCCAGTTATATTCTAGGTGCGTACAAACCATGGCAAATTTTCTTCGAACCCACTTTGTCCATGGATATTTAACAAAAGTTAAGGTGAAGGGTCCCACTAGATAGGTGTAAGAGTACCGTAACTTTTCGATGCAATGTAACTATTAAACCCATGAAATTGCTGTCTTGAGAAAGAGTGACGTTGTTTGTTTCTAGATGGAAATTTTACTCTCCACCTTTCGTGAACCTGACACAGTTGTTTTGTGCAAGCAAGGAGAGATAGCAACTATGATATTTTTAGGGCGGATTAACGATCTACGTCAAATTTTGACAATATATAGTCCCATGCTTATTTCTCCAAATGAATGGACCCCAAAATACCTAATATGGGCATGTCAATAAAATTTTCTCATGTGTTCAGTCCCCTAGAGGTCTTGGCAGTATCTACTTTAGGCGAATACTATGAATATCATAAAGTTTTGGGTCTGCTGGAAAATCCCGATTTGAGCTCTGGACTGATAGCAGGTCCTACTTTCAAAATTCTGTTGAATATCAGGGCCAAAATATAGTTTTCCTTAGCCGCACTTTATCCATACTTTACCTTAAGTCTTTGTTTCTTAATATGTGATCTTTCACTAGAAAGCCTTTCTAATTGCAAATTTCCTTCAACCTGATTGTAATTTTTGTAAAAAGAAAACTTGAGGTGGGCTGAAATTGAGGCAAGTGGTGCTTGACTTAATTTCCATGGTACACTGAAACGTTGAAAACCAGTTGGTATCAACTTCAAAGGGTTACTGTTTGTCCGTGGACTAAAATCATTGCTGAAATGAGGCTAGCCACAGTTCGAAACGATCGAAATTCATGCATTTCCTTAGGTTTCGTACCGTTGGGATTTACTTTGACAAGACACAAGTGTAAAGCAAATGACATCTTTCTTGCAACAAAAAAGGCTCTTTGTTTTTTGTTTTTTTATGAAAACTCATCCGAAATTTGAAAAGCAAATTTTTTGTGAAGAATTTTATAGACATCAGGTAGAACTCATACGCATGTTTGGAATCAATCACGTACTGCGGTTGAATAAAAACTGACCAGTCGACAATCTTATCGAGCCATATATTTCAGGCTATAAACTCCTCAACGAATGGACTTCTGGAATCCTTAAGGTTTTTGACTTTCACCATAACAAGTTGAATTTTCCTAAAAACTTTTGGGATAATGACAATTCAACTGTTGATGACTCAAATGTACTTCTTATCATACTATTGCTATTCAGCCTACGGCTGTCTGTCTGAGTAGACAGAATCAAAGCCACAAGTTTTCATGTTTGTTTTGTACACGAGTATAATTTCCATACCTTTTATATGACTGAAAAGGCACGTACGAAACATTAAGCAGTGAAACTCATAATATTTGTCAACAAATCTTCTGCCGATAGCGTGCATTATTTCGACCGCAATTATTTGATTTATCTCAAAATTTCGTGCATTCTTGCACAACGAGCTCATTATAAATGTGAAACAAAGTTTTCCGGAGTTCGGGTTTGTATTTTTGTAAACTCTTTTATAATGTACACTCAATGAACGAAATCAAAATCGTTCCAGACTGACATGGAACAGAATGACGCTTTCAATGTTGGAAATAGTCGATAAACAACGATTGAAATTGTTTTGTTTTTTTTATTTTTGTTAGAAAGGTTGATTCAACCAGCCTCTTCACACCAACTTAAATCTTTTCGGTAGATTTCCAGCAGTTTCCATGAGAAGAGTACTTCTCTTTAAAAAATTGTACAGTTCAATGCTTGAGTAACGAACTGTGCCATCTGAACAGTCAGGTTCTTTCAATGGTTTGGGTGACACAATAATGTAACAATCCACAGCTTCCTGGTTGAAACCAGGTGACACTTTAGAACGATACCAAGGTTCAATCTTCTGAGGTTTGAGTTCAGGATGATGTATGAAATAATTAGTAATCTTTTGTTGTAGTTCTTCGTTTGTAGGTACTTTAAAGCCTTTAGATACTGGGTGGTAAAACAGTTCCACTCTTCTTGTTGTCATGTCAAATAGGTATACACCGTAGTTCTCACGAACGTGTGCTGGCTTCTTAAGTTTGCTTCGGCTTTTTCTTTCATCCACTTCATAAAACACTTTTCAAAATTCTAATTAATTTAAAACATGACCTAAATTCCTGTACTTTTCTTTCCTGAGAAAGGAAAGAATAGAATTGAAAGTTAAAACTAACGAAATGAATAAAATGAAATCTGAAAAATGGAATGAAAAAGGATTTTTTGAAAAATCCACGTTGGCAACCACTTTTAAGAGAAGGTTTTGCCTCGGTAGCTAGACTATACATAAATATTCATCCCCTCATGATAGAGTTGGTCGATAAAGATGTTTGCAAAAAACACCCTTGGGCAGTGTAAAAAGAATCCATTGGATTCCCCATCATTCCCATCATTTTCGTTTCTGGGTAAAACTTCAATTATGATTAGTTCGGGGTAGTCCCTAACATTCCGACTCATGACTTCTAAGTACAGGATCATTTGTTCATCCAAAGGTGTGTTGGATCATTTGTTCATCGACTTCTAAGTACAGGATCATTTGTTCATCCAAAGGTGTGTACATTCCAAAGGTGTGTTGTTCTTAAGGTGGGTGAAGCCGGGTAGTGAAAAATCAAAAGTAGTGGATTTTTCTGTGTTTGAGCGCCGTTTCTCTCATCCCTAGTTTTGTGAGGTCATTGCCAGTTTCCCCCCTGTCTCTGTCGAAGCCCCTCTGTTCGAACCCTGTCACCTCCCCTGTCACTTTTCCAGGTCTCCCCTGTCGGTTACCTTGTTAGTTCCCTTTTCGCCCTGTCAGTTCCCTTGTTGGTTTCCCAGCAGCTAGCCTGGTAATGTTACGCCTGACAGTCAAAGTGGGAGTTTATGTACAGGAAGTGATACAAGTCGTTTCGAACGTTTTGATTCTGACAAACAAGGAACCTCGTCAGATGTGCATCTGATGAGGCATGCGAGCAAGAAAATTCACAATATGGATGAGCAAATGATCCTGTACTTAGAAGTCATGAGTCGGAATGTTAGGGACTACCCCGAACTATATAGCCCAAATAGGACCGCCTGCAATCATAATTGAAGTTTTACCCAGAAACGAGAATGATGGGATACAGTTTTGTAAGTTTCACTGCAAAAAAATACCTGGAAAAATGGCATCTTTTGCTACTACTGCAAACTTTTCAGCTCTGGATATCCACTAGCACAGCACTCAATACATCTCCTCTTTGGAGGTACTACACTCATAAGAGAGGAGGTGTTTATGAGGGTTGTAATTCTTTGAGTTATTGGATTTAAAGGCGCTGCACATTGAGGTCTCTGCTGGAGAGGTCTTGGCGTCAACCTTTCGGGCCTCGCTTTGTAATATCACCGATTTCTATCATTACGTCATGCTCCCCATCAAAAATGTCTACACACCACTGAGTGGGGCCCCGCAAAAATGCTTCAAATCGGGCCCCGCACTTGCCAATCCCGGCCCTGAGTGTCGCCTGGACGTTCTGCAAGCCTGGTGGGTTCACCTGTGTTGAGAAGATGCCGGTCAAGATCTAAAAGAGCTTCAGCGAGCCCTCTGCCATTGGGGTTGACCCCGGCACTGTCCCAAGAAAAGTGACGTGTACTGAAATCTCCGACGACTATGAGGTTCTCATAGGTGTCAGAGAGGTCCCGCAAGAAATCCCACTGACAGGAGTCAGCTGCTGAGTCACCTCTAACATACAGGTTGACCAATGTGAGAGGCTTGTGAAGTCTAGGATCATAGATTTGCAAGATCTGGAGTTGCCTGTCAAGAAACATGGTTTAATTCACCTAAGCATTGCAAAATTTGTTGTTTTTAGTGCCCTGCTGGAAATTAGTTAATGCAAATAAGTTTTTCGTTGCTACTGATGTAGCGAAAGAGGGTAATGAGGTCCACAATATTACTGCGATACGATTGACTCTTTACGGCCCGATAGTATGTTCCTATCGTGTGATGAGCTAATGTACATATTTTATAATTGACCATATTTCATTGAAATGTTTGCTGTGTCGCTTGTAAATATTTTTCAGGTGTGCGAAAAACATTTCTGAAAAGGGGAAATTCGCTGGTAAACTTCCGCATTTGATGAAAACACTGGACGACATCTCTCATACCGTTTAAAGCATGAGTGGGCAACCTGTTTACTATCACGGTCCGTACAAATCGTGGATTATCGCTAGCGGGCCGCAATACCAATTGATTTAATCCAAAAAAATAACTTTTATCTGACAATGAGGGATAAGGGATTTCCTTGACGTACTATCTAAGTATCCGTTTGTCATGGAGCTTCGTTTTGACCCAATTTTGTACTCTAACTCGGGTAAACAAAATTTTTGTGCGGGCAATATCAACTGATCAGGCGGGCCACAATTGACAATTGACAATTGACAATTTATTGACTTCAGCCGCAAGGCCCACAAGACATGGCGAGCTCATATATAAAACAAAGTAAGACACTTGCGTAACTTCAGCACACTAGAGGCAATTATACACGCCCCAACACACACGAGACAAAGC
>Ga0210059_1014055_pt1 | contig 11877 bp, 9 predicted proteins | sample Ectturendosymbi2_FD_188042 | JGI IMG/M metagenome (GOLD analysis project Ga0210059, IMG submission 188042) | Ecteinascidia turbinata endosymbiont from Florida, USA - Sample 2 (SPAdes) (version 2) | ecosystem: Host-associated > Tunicates > Ascidians > Unclassified | place: Key West, Florida... | reverse complement strand
GCTCATGTTGCCTGGCCTAGGGCCCAACTGCTAGGCCAAAGTGTTTCGCTGAAGTTTTCATTGGAAACTAGGCTCGAGTCTGAGTCTTTTGAGCCATTGATCGACTTTCTAGCGTTTCTGGTTCAAAAGTTATGATCTAAAATATACAAATTAATAAATTATCTAATTGGCTAATTAGTCAAATATTTTTACTAACTTACATCACAACTTTTGAACCCGAAACCCCAGCAGGTCATCCAAAGTATCAAAAGACTTGGATTGTAGCCTAGTTTCCAGTAAAAACTTTAGTGAAATACTACAACTTAACGGTTGGTGCCCAGGGCCAGGCAAAGTGGGCCAAGGTGGCCTAAAAGTCCTTCACTTATGACGTCACTCACAAAAAACCCGCAAGCCCCAGAAAAAAAACTTTTTTTAGTGCAGACTACAAGACTTGCCACGTCTTTTGAGACTTTTACCGGGTCTGTATCATATGTTGTGCACAGCATATATATTTTGAATAGGCTGCTGATCAGCTGGGATTGGCTTGGCAGTGTTAGGAATAGTTGTTTTGAAAGTAAGACCCTTGTGTGTTGCATTAATCTTCATAAACCAGGCTTGCAAAAACAGGGCAACTTTCTGGCATCAGTGGTGACAGTAGTAAAAGATTTATAATTATTTCACTAGCTCCTTGAAAAAATGTCATAGGATATACTTAATATAACAAATACTCAATGTTTTGTATTCATCATGACATTAGGCTATGTTTAAGTATCAGTGTAAATTAAATATATTTTGACTGATGAAAAGTTCTACCTAGGCACTTATAGACAGATGCAATATTAAGGGGTAATCTCCAAAATGTTTTTCAGCATTGTGCTTAGGAAACCTGTGTGAAATTTGTATGACTGTAACTTTGCACATGTGACATCAACGCATGCTGTAAACATCAGCGGATATCTGCTATGGATGGATTTTACAGGGTGCAGCATGATCCATAATTCACAGCACCAACTTCATGAGAGGCATGAACAGCAATTGCCAAATTCCTGAAATCGGCACATCAGTGTACAATGCTTTCCAACTCCACACTGTACAACCCTTGGTTCACTAGCCTGCACAGTAGATGCTTACCGACGCGTCTGCCACACGTTAATGACTTCAGCAGACATGTAAACTGAATGGTTCAATGACGTCAGAATGGGCTGTCTTGTTTAGGCGGACCGTCGCTTGACATGTAAACGTAGTAATTGTGTGTTGCTGATGAATTTGTGCAAACAAGTTACTGGAAGGTCACGAATAAAAACAAATTTTTAAACATGACCATCATCAACTCAGTACATTTTTATACCTTGTTTCAAACTGTTATTAAAAACTTGGGATTACATTATGTGTTATCAAGTTGTTCTGCGGTGAACCTATTAGGGTAATCGTTATAGAAGCTTTACATTCAATTAGAACCGTTGTTCCTATATTTTTACTGCAATTCATCTTTCAGCACCATGGTATGGGGGCTGTTGCAACCTCTCTGGTGGTGTTGCGTTAAATGTGTGATTCACCACGAATGGGATGTACGCGAAGAACAGATATGTATGCGTGTTGCGAGCAAGCAATAGTAAGAGAGATTGCGAGCATGATCACTATTGTTGTTTGCTGCCACGGTGCGAAGCTTTGCGCACACACCGCTTGGGATTTTCGATCGCAACAAAATGGTGCTGTGACCAGGATGTGGAGGTCACGCTGAGTTCAGCCTTCACACAAAGAACGTGCGATCGGTGTGGTTCGTTGTAAAAAAGGAGGGGATGTTGTTGCAACCTCTCCAGTGGAGTTGCATTAAATGTGTGATTCACCACAAATGGGGTGTGCACGAAGAACAGAAATATGTATGCGTGTCACGAGCAAGCAATAGTAAGAGATATTGTGACCATGAACTCTATTGTTGCATGCTGCCATGGTGTGAAGCTTTGCGCACATGCTGCTTGGGATTTCCGATCGCAAAAGGGCTTTATAATGGTTTTGATAGTGTCTAATGATGCGCACTGCACAGACTTTGTAAATCATTTTGACTTCAGGCATCTGTGAAAAAGTATACAATCGTAGTTACACCTCTCAGTGCAATATTGAAAGGTCAATACAAGGCTAAGCAAAGTAGTACAAGCGGAAAAAGTTAGTTGTTCTTCTTGTTTTTGTGGATTAAACCGGTTACTTTTTGTAACTGCCATTGCATATTACAGAGGTGGCCAAACTGCGGCTCTTTGAACATTTGCATGCAGCTCTTTGAGCTTTCCGAAAAATTATTTATTTGTTCTTTATTTTTTATTTCTATTGCAGAGTGTAGAAATTTCTAAAATGGTACTGTGGTAGCTAGTGTGTCGTACTGTATCACGTTTGCAAGTGGTTCCAAAAAGACAATTATATCACAGAAGCGTAGGTTGCAATTGAATTCGTGTTTTTGGAATTTTATGTTTGAATTCGTGTTTTTGGAATTTTATGTTGCGGCTCTTTGTAACTTGGGTTTTACGATATGTGGCTCATACATAGAGCAGGTTTGGCCACCCCTGGCATATTATATCAAAAGTTACTGTGGTACTACTACATAAAGTGAGTGATTTACAGAGGCAACTTGTTTATATGAAGAACTAAAAACAAAGAGGACCAAGTTTGATCAAATAAAAATGCCAACTGTCCCTTCCAATATTGTTGAAAGTTAGCACAGTCAAGGCATTTCGCTTGGAGTTTGAAGCAGAAACACTGCTTTGCAAATGGTTTCGTGCTCATATTTGCTCTCAGCACATCAAAACACAGTTGGAAAGATTCCAAGTTGTGAGAAACTGCTGGCATTCTGACACAGATGTGTCCAGGCTTTAAACTGGCCGTATGCAACCTGAAGCCATAGCTGTGGGTCATGTGAAATGTGTCCACAAACTACACATTAGACATCCCTGATCTAGAAACTCTTTGGATGGTAATTCATGCAGCTTACTAAATTAATTTAAGTATTTTCAGGTTTGAAATGTTTCCAGTTATTTCTCTAAAAACAAAGCAATTGATTTGTTGATAAGCTGTCTCAACCCTCTCATTAAGGTGGGGGTAAACTACTGTATGCACATTATGAATTAAGCAAGAATGCAGTTCATAAACTTTCCTTTTCCAACCAAATGTTGTCTGTGTATAGGTTGCTTGTGCCAACTGGAAAAGGACCCTGTTGCTTTTGGATGGAACGATAAAATCTCCTGATGAGGTGGCACATGTAAATCACAAACCTGGATTCGAACGCCTTTCTGACTACAACCTAAAAGCTTGCTGCTTACTTCAAGTTTATGTTTGTACGTAATCCGTATGAAAGAGTTCTACCAGGACACTGAAACAATTCAGTGAAACAGAATCTTACTAAAAAATCATGAAAAAGAAATAGCAGACTTGATTCATCCAAAAGAGCGCAAAGAGGTTGGTTCATTGTGCACTTAGCCAAGTAATTGCATACGACTTTTCAGCATGGTGTCAGAGTCGGAAGAAATCGGAGGTTTTTGGTGGAGTCGTTAAGAGCACTACGAGTCAGATTTTTTTATCCGACTCCGGAAGTCCAATTCAATCATTTTTGCATAGCACTCTTCAGTCATGAGTCCCAACTCATGCTTGTTGAAACAGTACAATTTTTTGAAACTTCTGTTGAAACAGAGTATTCATGCTGTGCATCATGATTTTGCGCAATCACGAAACCAAACATACTGTCGATAGGTACGTAATGTGAATGAATTAGTTGCTTTAGTCAGTAATGAAACGCGAGTGGTAAGCAGTAGGCACTATTAATATTACAAGCTGAAATAAATCTTGAGAATATTTATGTTATGTTGGATGTTCAGAAAATTTCAAAAATTATCCAATAAGAATAGTTGTGAAGCTAGCTATTCGCTGTATACCACTTAAAGGTTTCTTGAATGTAGTTCATATGTTTATTTTGTTATTGTTCAATTCAAATAACGTTATAGTAGCTACTCACAGTAAACAGAATGAATTTTTATGATTAGTAAATACTCTTTAAATAAATGGGTAACTCATGTATCTAGCGAGAATAACAAAATGCTTATTTCCAAAATAATTTTAGCTCGCTTCTTTGCCATTGTTGACAGCCAAATTTCATTAACATTATGTTAAAGAGTCACCAAATTTGGAAAAGTCGGAGTCGGAAAATTTTGGAAGCTAGGTGTTGGACATTTTAACTCCGACTCCGCAACCCTGCTTTTCAGGCTAAAGTTTGCCATACTATCCACAATTTTTTTGTTTTCTTGGAAATTTATTTTTTCATCTCAAAGCGAAATGTGCTACCAGTCGTAACATCGTTGATGTTGACGAAGTATGGAGAATTGCTCTTCTATCTATGCAGGAAACCTATAGCAGAAAGGTACCAGGCGATGATGCGTTACGATAAGCCATCTTCTACGATAAGCAACCTGTACTTGTCGTCTGGTGCGAAAAATTTGGAATATTTGGACAAACATTTTCTTCCAATGCATCTGCTATGCCAGCCCTGCGCGACTAATTTTGATTTAATCGGGATTTACGATAAAATCGGTCCAGAATCGGAGGTAAAACATTTTTTTGTTTCACTGCTGGCGTTGCTTGGTTTGTATCGTTTTTTATCTCATTTGAACAACAGCTGATGATTCCTACCATGTCGGCAAAATGTATACTCTGTCAACAACATAGTGTCTGATTCTTAGCTGTGAAAGGATTCCTTTCGACTTCAGTGAACATTCTTTCAGTTCAGTGGCGTTAGCACTGACAAACCCCCGGTGCCAAATGTGCTGGCCTGGCACGTCGGCGTCGTTTTAAGTCAGCAGTTTAGCGAAAGTTTATTTTACATTTTCATATTGTTTTCTAAAATCCTCGCACAGTGCAGCTAGACCTCTTCCAAACATTATTTTAAACAGATCCCTGTGGTTTGACACGGTGCTTCTGAGTTATTTCTGTGCAAACAAAACGTGTATAACAGGTTGGGGATTGATTTATTGCCGAAAGTGCGTACATCCCCTCTTATTGCGGTTAATGTTAACCGTTAATTCCAAATGAAAAGTGCTCGCAAAGACAAACCTTCTCATCTTTAAGTTTAGCTCAAACGTTGTGTATTGTAAGATGCCGTGCGCAGGCTGTGCTGGAGGTGTCTGTCAACTTGCATGTTTCGCAAAACAAATGCTGCATGTAAATCTTTTACTATAAGCTCTCTTGTCTTCTCCCTCTCGTGTTAGATTGCTTCTTAAATCTCGAATAGCAGTAGAAAATGTCTGAAATGATATGCTGCAGTCATAGGTCAGCGTGCCAATTACGTTACATCTACAGTTTTGCTTTTGCAGGCAATTCTCAGAAGAGTCAAGGCTCTGGCTCATGTGCATTTTCCTCAGTAGCAAGCTTGGTATTAGCCAACAACGAACAATTACTTGCATTATTATTACTTGTAGATGAAGGCGTGCTGAACAAGTTTAATGATGCATTTTCATATGACTTTAAGTTGTTTTCATTTGCGAGCCAATTTTATTTGTTGCTTCCGTTTCGAGTTTATTGACGCTTTGTTGTGTACCTGTCGTGGTTTACGATATGCAAGATTTTTGGCTCGTTTTTATAAGTACATATGTATGATTTTTTATCCGCGTTCCAGTGTGTGTTGTAGTGAATTTGATATACTTTTAGGTCGTATTCTATTTCAAATTAGTTTTTTTATTGCATATTGCCAATCTTTGAAAGTTGATCTGTTATCAGAAACAAAAATCAAATTCATGCATTTATGAGATATATGTATAATATTAGATCATCTGTGTATTAGAAATATTATTTGTTTGCTGAACAGGCCACAACATCTGTTTCTCGTAGATTTCGAGTAGAGCATCATTTTGTTCTTGAACTGTTATTTTCCTGTAGCTTTACTGCTTCCTTACTAACACGTGAGGAGCATTGGCAAAATTAGGGATGTTGATGCAATCATGCTTTTGTTCGTGGTGTCATCCCACACCTTTCTGCATTTTTTATGGTGTGTAGTTCCATCTGCCGTTTATGCACTAATTTTCAGCAATTGTTTTAATATATTTGTGTGATATATGCATTACTGTGGAGGCGTGATTGCACATGAAAAAAATTATTTTTTTAGAAAATATTTGATATCTTAATCACCAAGGTCCTTCACAAATATTTTTAAATAGTGGAAGAAGCAATTTCCTTTCAAGTCAGCTAGTTGTTGGATAATGCGTTTTTAGAGGTGTCCTTCAGCGCAATGCTTGATCGGTCTTCGGGCCTTGATCGCGTTTATGGAGCGTTTGCAGTTGAAATCCCTTCCAGTTTGCCACTTCCGGTGACCTGGCATGCAGCGACCGATTACGTCTGTTGAGTGTTGAGCAGTTAAATAGAAAATTTAGGTTCGGTGAAGACAGTTGTGTTTAACGAAGTTTTGTGTTTTTATGCCAAGTTACGTGCGTCCTGTACTTGGTGCTGTCTTGCTGAATGCCGGCAACTCCCTCACAAGTGTCCTGACTTTGCAGGGATGAAGTAGCCTTTTTAATTTGCTGTCTGCTGCTGTGCATCTTACTTCGGTGGAGTGTAAACAAGCTGCAGAAAGAAATGGGATTTCAAACGTGAGTGAACATCACCCTTTGTAATCATCCATTTGCTGCAGCATCCTCGGTACATTTGCATTGGTTCTTTACAGGAAAACACATTGACCGCCCGCAACCCAACAAGTGTGGTATAAATCGTTGAAGGTCAAGGTGAGCATTTTTCCTGCTTGCGCCAGACTTTGGATCACGACGTTTCGCGATCAATTAAGTTTTGATTCATTTTCAAGATGACTGCCGACTCTTACTTTAAAAAGCTAACCGTCCACACAGCCAATTACTGCATTCCTGTTGCAAACTAAAAGCTTGTATCGCATTCTGCCAGCAGTGCATTGCAGTGATTGCTGTGTTATACACACACTTCGAATCCTGGTTGTGGTAATTTGTGAAGCTTTTAACTTTCAGCCCGAAAGATACGTATCCTCACAGTTTTTACCGTTGTTGACCTTTGTCAGGTACGATCGGATGAGATGAACTGCAGTGAAGCGGAACCGTGAAGGCTTCAAGCAAGCTGTGCATGTTCGTTTTAATACGCAGTCGGAAGTAAGAAGATGTCCCGTGCTGCGTCGGATTACGCCGCGAAGCACACTGTTTCGCCGGAAGTCAAAAGTATATCGGCAAAGAGATTGTACAGGTTAGGGACGGGGTGATGAGCGCTTAACTTTAGCAGCTTTCAGAAATGTACGCTGAACCAGTCGGGAAGCATTGTATCTGTGATATCGGTATAAACGTCGTTAAAGGCAATTTACAAGATAATGTTTGCGGTTTGTTGCGGTATCTGTACTTGTAACTAGCGTTATCTTAAATATTGGTTTATCACAGGTTTTTCTTGGTAGAAGTTTCCAAACCTGAAGTGCAACCAGACGATTTTCTGAAATTCGCATCCAGATATTCATAACTTGATTATGTGGATTTACCAATGCCTTGTTCGACGGTCGTCATGTTTCAGTGCTGCCGTCATCTATAAAAATGTCTTCAGTTAAACATGCGAAGTGATTTGGTGGTTGTTGCTTATAAGCATAGCTTTTAGGTGTAAAATGTTTTCCTACTTTGCCTGCGTGAAGGTTCTTAAACTACCAGGCTACAACAGACGAAGTGAGATACGTGAATTTTTATGCTTCGGATTTGAGGTTTGGAAAAATTTCGATCTATTATGCTTCTTATCCACTTCTCGCTAGAAACATCTCCCGCAAAGTTCTTTGCTATTTTAACTTTTTAAGGAACACGAGGGTAATGTGGGATACCTGTGTGATTAACTCAAAAGCTGCAATAGCTGTCTGAGCTCCTTTTTTATTAAACCCTTTTTCGGGTTGCAGTACTAGATTGCAGTGAGTATCCCGTAAAAATGGCACCTCAATTTTTTGTTTGTTGACCTCAAGGCCTGAACTTTAGTTCCGGCCGTTCCAAACTGTTTTACAAGTTTGGTGATGGAACTACGCCAGTATATGCATGCAATAAGAGGAAGTAGTTTTCATTTGCACTACGCTGTTGGGTGCTCAACAAAATTGACGAGTTTAAATTTCCACTTGTGGTTTCAATGTATTTGCTTGCCCAACAGTCGTGTAACTTAGCCGAACTTGTCACAAGTGGCTGCAGCTTTGAAACATCAACCACCTCCTAGAAATATCCATGCGCATGCGCAATGCAGGTTTCATGCAGCTGCCGTACACCTTCGAGTAAAAATCAACCTGCTTCAGGAATTTTTATACTGAACCAGTAACGTGCAGTGGGCGGAAAGCTTCGGTTTGTTCCGCGCAATGATGTCCAGACTTCTCTATTAATTTGTCGCGCACGAGAATATTTGAAATCATTAAAAAAATTATCAGTCTGTAATTTTCCTTCTGAAGTAGGCACCAGTTTTCCTGAGCTGGCAATGTATTATTCTGTTAAGAATTCTTGGTCGCCTCTCGTCATCGACGCAATTTGTGTTTTTGTTTTGCTTGCAACCATTTTTATTCAAGTATATGTGGGTGTAAAATATTCAGAACATGTTTGCACAGAATTAATTTACATGTACTTAAGTGCAACGAAACGTCAAAATAACTTCTAGTGTGCTCCAGGGCAAATTACCTAGCGCTTGATCAATTTAAGTTGGGTTTTAACAGAATACTTGTGAGCCCTCATATAGCCCAATTTGATGGCGTCTGCACAAGCAATGAAATAACTGATATGGCTAAACAAAAGTATGTAACTTCGTTAGCACGCCCAAAGTGGTTGGAGACATTTCGGAGAGAAAAAGCAAAAATATGGATTTCTATGGTTAAGCAGCTTCAGACAAATGTTGGTGACGGTAGCAATCGACGAATTTTCTGTATTGAACTATAGGAATCCGTAAAAAAAGCTGCGTTTTATTTAGATATTCGTGGCAGAAGTACCATCGCTTTTTTTGGGTTCTTGACCTTTTGCTAACGCATCAGTGTACAATTGTCCGTTTACCTATTGTCATGTTGCTTTCCCAGAGGTGTGCTGGAGTGCGTAAAGAAGCTGGATGCCAGTCACCAGCACAGAAGAAACCTTATCAGTCTGTTTCAGCCAAATCAAGTCAAGCTTCGGTAGGTTCGGTTGGCGATTTGTCGCGTTCTGTTGCATGCATATGTCGCGTTTGTGTGTAAAACAAGGTTCAAGCGATGAAAAAAGTCATTTCTCGAAAAGCGAAACCAGAAATACTCTTCCAGCTATCAGCCGTGATGCTTCAGTTCAAAGAAGCACACAACCCCGGGCAGTGTTTGCGGCGCTTTATTGTCGCGTTAAGGTGCACCCTTTAAGCCTGTCATATTGCATAGCGTATAAGATGAAATAAGATAGCAAGTCGATGTTACAACGTGAGTGATATGGTGTCATTGCTCTTCGCTGCTATGATTGTGTTGACAGTACTAGCATGGTGAACATAACAAGCTGTGGTTCAGTATCAGTTACAAGTACTTTTGTCGTTAAGTTTTTTTTGCAGCGACATGCTCGAAATATCTAAAGTTTCATAATCGCCAGGTTGTACCGGCCTTGGTGTCGTCATCAATTGGGCCTGGAATCTGTTTTGCGCAATGGACGCCTTATAATAGCAATCTACCGTTTGAGACCTCCCAACATCAAACTGGAGAGTGCTTGAACTGCAAATGGAATGTACCGACGTACCAGATATAGTCTTTGCAAGGTATGACCTCGGCGTTCTCTTCTTGCAGACACAAGCTAAGAGAAGCATGTGAGCGTCTTCTTTTCACGTATCCGATCGAATATGGCAAGAAGGCGGAAGAACTTCTATGGAAGAAAGTTTATTACGACGTGATAATAGCCGTGAAAACCGGAAGAAAGGTTGGTTTGCGTGTTTGACAACTGGAATGGTCGTTACTTTCAAACGTTTATTAATCACGGGTAGAACCGCGCGGTTAACTTTGGCCAATGCTTCGCCTCAAGTGTTAGGACAGTGGTTCTCAAAGTTTTGTTCATACCCCCCCTTACAAAACACTGTCAATTCTTCCCCAACAATCAAAAATTCCTCCCGAAATGAGCCAAGTGGCACCCGTTTGAAAACCACTGTAGTTATAGGATGTAGCCAGCAATTATGTTAGTCATTTGAAACAAGACCTGTATTGTGTATTAGTAAACAGAGTTAACAGACACTAGCGGGTCGTGGCAACATTCTGTGACAGGGTTTTTCCTTGCTTCGTGATGCACTGAAAACTATTGCCACGTAGCATGGAATGCACGCACCATAAAATATACTTGAAGAGAAGCATTGTTCAGTGCAAGAGAACTTTGCAAAAAATGGAAATAAAATACATGTTGCCATTTTTCCTTGCAGCGTCTGGAAGCAGCCGGAAACATATTAGCTGCTACATTAGGCAATGGCTTTAATCAGCCGTGAGTCAACTAGAGTCATTCTAATGCAGCGATCGGCAAACTTTCGTTATGAACTTATGATGGCCTAAACCACCCTTTCAGTCGTAATTTAAAGGCCTGTGTTTATTTTTGAAGGCTCAGTTTCAAACTTATGCTGTATTCATTCACCTGTTACATAACAATGCTATGTTTATACCATAAAGCTCATAATGACAAAAACAATTGTTTGTTAACGTCAAACAATCAATGTTCCATAGTTGTTACACCAGCCTACTGTATGTTTCAACCAGCGCAGGAGTGTAGCTCTTATATACCACGAAGTCCACAATAGAAAGTGCTGCACAGCCCAATAAAAAATGCTAACGGCCCACGATTGGGCCGAAGTCCAGTTTGCCGACTGCTATTCTAACTAATGGAAGCTGTCGTTTGTTCGGAAAACGTTGTGATGCAGGATGGTATTTTCGTTTTTAAAAGTTTCAGTCAAACGCGCCCGGAGCGTTGCAACAGCGCCACCTCGAGCCACATTTTCGCCAGTTCCTTTACTCGGCGTCAGGTTTCTATCACTACCTGCTTCTGCGCCTGCAGTCCAAGGCCCGGTCAGGATTGGTCGAGGTCGATTTTGCCCTCGCCGCAAAACCACTGCATTCGCGGCCGGGCTATGGTTCTGGAAGGAGTGCTTACGGAGTTACCAAACATTCTTCGGTAAGTCGACAAACTGTGAATGTCTCGCGTCACCCTTGTACATCTAACACGACCTGGGAAAAATCTACGCCAAGGGAAGTGTTCTGCGCTGATAACCTGAACACGACCGAAGTTCACGTTTCTATCGAAATTTATTGAAAACGTCTTGTAAACGCAGCAGCTGTTCAACAATGTTCATTTGGCAATAAAATACGTGCACCGCGCACAGCGATTCGGAAACCTAATAGATCAGCTTGAGCAATAACCATGGGGGTAAGCAGCAAGTGGAAATCGTGTGGTTGGTCGTAATTGGTAGTTTGTTTTTGCACAAGCCAAGCTTTCAGCTGAAAATGTGTTTGTAGCGACAACATTATTCTTGAAACCTTGAACTCATACAGCGTGTTACCGTAATCGACCCTCCTAGGTTTGCTTTAGTTGCATAGTGCCTGACTTCACGACCGTTTACGTACGTTCCACGGTACCATTTCAGGATGAAGACGAAGAAGAACTGGAAGAATGGGTGAAGACCACAAGCTACAGGCTACTTGTTTGCCTTGGGGATCTGAGTATGTCTTACTCACATTTAGTTGTCAAAGTGGTAGATGCAGTCAGAGCCGGATTGAAGGGTAGGGGGGCCCGGGGCAATTTTTACCGGTGGGCCCCTATGACGTAATTCATGACGTCATCGTTTGTAAAAGTTATGTTTTCGCTGATTCGCAAGGTTCCCGTTTGTTTTCCGGTAGTCGAGAATGTGCTTAATAAATGCACATACAGTTAGTTGCGATAG
>Ga0210059_1014054_pt1 | contig 11878 bp, 7 predicted proteins | sample Ectturendosymbi2_FD_188042 | JGI IMG/M metagenome (GOLD analysis project Ga0210059, IMG submission 188042) | Ecteinascidia turbinata endosymbiont from Florida, USA - Sample 2 (SPAdes) (version 2) | ecosystem: Host-associated > Tunicates > Ascidians > Unclassified | place: Key West, Florida... | reverse complement strand
CCCCCCACCAGACCTAAAGAGGTGTTGACATGACATCGATTTCATTGAAAATCATAGCCAAAAGTATTTTTGCACTGCACATTACTCGTTAAAAGATGCTAAAAATTAACTTATGCTAACAATTAGTCCAAAACGTTTCTTCATATCATTAGATGAGTTGGCCTTGTTTGTAGAACCTGATTTAAAATAGTCAATGATTGGGCGTCCGCAGGGGGCCAAAACGGGCATATTTCCCCCGTCTGGAAATTGGGATTAAGAACCAAAAGTTTTAGTGTGCATGTGACCAATGCGCCTGAGTGTCAAACTTCACTTATGCAGGCCTCTTTTCATGCAGTATAGAGTTGCGTGACTTATTAGAATACATCTATGCAGGCTTGTGGGAATACGTGTTAATGGTTAAGGTTTAGTTCTGACATCTGAATGAATACTGTGTGCAAAGCTATATTTGCTGTAGCGAGTTTTCATAATTTATCTGGTCAATTTTGCAAACCTGCGTAGTGTTCTAATTCTAGAAAGTTTGTTCGTAGTCGCCATAGGCTTATCCCATGCTCGGGCATTTTGTAAGGTTCCTACGAAGTAACCTTTATCAGACACACTTTCGGTTTCATTTCGTTCGATAGAACTCACGTACACGTTGCACATTCGCCTAAAATGTCCAAACTTACCGCATTGATAACATCTAGCGGACACCGCGGGGCAACGATGTTGTTTTTTCAGGCACTCGTATCCGCAAGCTGGACATCTTTTACTGTTCGAGTTATTACGTGGTCGTGACTGAACCCTCTCAACAATTTTAGGATGATGACTCTCCTGCAGCTCTTTTTGTTGGAGTTTAACTAGTTCAGCATTGCGGACTTGGGTCACCGCCCTTTCCAGAGTTAATTCCGAGTCTAATTGCAACTTCTCTGACAAAGACTTGTCTTTTATGCCAACAACAATTCTATCTCTCAACATCTCGTCCCGCAGATTGCCATAACGGCACTTATCGACTTGAGAATACAGTCTTGTGATGAAATCGTCAACAGAGTCAGAATCGTTCTGATTAATACGATTGAAAACAGCACGTTCATAAATCACGTTCGTGCGAACATTAAAGTAGGTATTGAACCTTGCAACTACAACATTATAGTTCTCGACTTCCTCATTTGTCAGATTAAAGGAAGACAAAACATCCTCCCCCTTGCTTCCAAGTAAATACATCCTCAATTTCACCTGTTTCTTTCCCTCTTCCTCATGGAGAGTAGAAGCCTGCCGGTTCCTCTCGAAACGTCGAACCCACGAGCACCATGAGTGCGGAAAGTTAAAATCGAACGGCTCAGGAGGCGGAATACGCACGTGGGTCGACATACTGATCCCACTTCTGACACCATGTATTGTTACGGCGTTTTCGGAGCTATTAAGGCGAACAGTCAAAGTCAAAACCAGAGTACACTCAAAACCCAGAACACGTTCAGCGCCACCGCCCCGGCACCAACTAACCCTGCAAATATGATGCGCGCAACAAAGGTTGATAGCAAGCCGCCTCAGGCAAGAAACGCTGCACTGATTGCAAAGCGAGCGCAGTGCATTCCTCTACAGTGCCAACATACAGGTCTACCTAATTGTCCGGTTTGTGTAGCAAAGTTTTACTGATCGCTTTGGGCGACATCCCAGACGTTTGCAGCTCTTGTTTCTAAGTCAGGGTTTCTCCAACGGGGCCCTCCGACCCCGGAGGGAGGCCACGGAGCGGTTCTCTGGGGGCCATGAGAAGAGGCAGAGGCCAAAACTAGGTATTTTATTGATGAGCAGGGGGCCACAAGTGTTGAGAGCCCTTTGAAAGGGGAGGCAGCTCATGAAAGTTTGAGAACCACTGTAAAGTGATGCTGACAAGTGTTGCAAGCTGATCCCGCTATCAGGGGGAGAGCAACCAGGCAATTTCCCCCGAAATTTTCAAAAACATGTTCAGTTGTTAGTTTAGTTGAATATATCAGCTGGGTGCGGCCCTGCTTGCTAAGCAAAATAAAGTTATAATTTGTGGTTTCGTTGAAACCCATGGTAATCTAATGCTTCTTTCTTCACAGATCATGTCAATGCTTACTTGATTAGAAATTCCCTGAGTTGAAAATCCGCAGATAACCTATTGTGTAAATTGTCGTAATGTTAATATACCTGACTATTGCTGCCAACGAAGCGTTTTTTTGTGATTGTTACCGTACCATGGGGCATTTTCTTGTAGTGTAGAAAAGATTAAGCGTTTTGTGAGCGTCCATCTGCACTGCATCGTCAGCAACGTTCCCTCTAAGGTGCACAAATACTCAGGAATACCAGAACTGTTGCGCAGTGAAATCTCATTCTCGAGCACTTGCAACATTCGAAAGCAAAGCAAACTGCACCGAAAACAAGGGGCTGTTTGAATGAATTTTGTATTTTGTTCGTATTTTGATAAGATTGTATATTATTACATATTTCACAAAGTTTGTAATTCATTGAAAACTCCACTAAAGTAACCATGCTCACTGAAATAAATATTTGCTCAGTGTAAAATTCGTTTTTTTTAAGTAAAATGTTAGGTATTGTGGCGGCCAGAAGATGGCGCCATATGTAAATAAATGGTCACCACGAGATGGTGCCCATGAGTAACAAGTCACTGTGATAGTCACCACAAGCGAATTATCGTAATTCTCTTATCCCTATATAATGATAGTGCAACCTAGTAGCAGTCGAGTGAACTCGATGGGTGATCCCCTGCCACCATGGTTGCGATCCCGACTGATAGTTGAATGTGGTGACTAGTGGAAGAAAAGAGTGAACTCGTCGAGGGAGCTCTATTGCTGCTGGTTACTTTCCTGTCAGTTAATGCCCCGAATTGCCATCTTTCTCTTGTGCTTGCCTCAATAGTTCAAGGCGATGCAGTCAACTGCAACAGTAACCGGTATGGATCTGTAGGGACCCGATTTCTCTGACTCTAGGGACCCGATTTTCTCTGATTTTAGGGACCCGATGGTAATTTTCTCTGATTCTAGGGACTCGATTTGAAAATCTAGGGACACGAATCGGGTCACTAAAACGCCTTAAAAAATTGGAAACAATATGTGAGGGAACACTGATTGTCAGCAATTTGAAAATGATGAACAAAATGTTGACGTTCCCCCCCTGGAAAAACTTCTGCGTACGCCTATGAATGATCGAGCTTTCTTGCTTTCGCGCTTTCACTCAATACGAATTGTTTGTTTCTCTCCGTTCTCTTAATTTCGGTTGCAAAATAAAAAGAATCAACCCGTTTCTTGTTATTACTTCATCAAAATTACCTGCAATAACAAATATTTTGCACAAATTGCTATGGATGTCGTAGACTATTCTAAACGTCAGTTAAAAACTGTAATTAGTTCCCAATTCGAAGAGCACTGATCTAAACTGCATCCAAGTAGCTACGCTCACTTGCTGCAACATACACGTTAAACAGCGCTACTGTGCTATGCTAGCTACTGCCACCGGTGATTGTGCTGCAACAAACGTAACCTACAATGAGAATAAGTATTATGTCGTCACGTGAACTTTTCATCTCGAGTCTTCGATGTATGTGCGCTGACACTAGTGACTACGCCAGAACGTTGTTATTTGCCACATTGCTTGTTGGTTCTGTAACGGTGCAGTGTTAAAGTTTGACCAGTTTTGTCACTGGAGCTTCTTCTGAACCAGGGGTGGGCAATTAATTTTGCTCGGGGGCCACTTTGAGAAGGCCGCGCTAACGGGAGGGCTGTACCTTCTTATGGAAAAAGAAGCAAGTTTCGAGTGATTTATAGCCTCAGCACTAACATTTACTATTTCATGGAGGGAGAGAGTGTGTTTCCCTGTTGGGCTGACCTTAAACAGTCTGCCTGAAAATTGGTTATAACCTGGATTTGTTCAGGTCCTAACCGTTCTGGGGTATTAGTTTGCTACAAGCGTGTCCTGGTTCACGAATTCGCCAGACTCCACTCGTTCGCCAACTAGTTCTATTGAGTCTTGATCTCACCAGTCAGACTACCTGTAGGTGAGATGCTACTCCGATGACAACCGTGAGCAAGACTGACTTTAACATGTCAATTCCGCTCTTTATATACACACAACGTACGACACCACAGTCATGTGACAAATTTCGAATTTCGAAACGATGTTTACAACAATATTTTTAACTGTTTTCTTTGTGAAATCTATTTACAATTCGAAGTTAATTTTTAATATAATGATTTTTTTATGCCGGCTTATGTTACTCTCTTCCTGACTGCGACTTGAAATAAATGTACAACGTACAAATTCACAATACATCAAATAGGTTCACTTGACAATATTTTAGAGTGTTAATGTCTTTAGTCGTTGTTTCGTTTTCGACTCCGTTTAGCTCGTCGTGAATTCGTCGGTTACTTCTAGTTTGTTTCCTCCAATTTATTTTTCTTCAATAATCGACGTCTTCTTTCATTGTTATTTCAGGATCACAAGACGTTTGATGTTGAGGAGCCAAGACGAACTCAACACATGGGTCCCGCACTTCCCCTACTTACTGTATAAAAAACAAAAAAATATTGACCAATATGTTTGTATCTGTTCAGCAACAATGTTGATATGAAAAACAATAACAGGGCAGCAATAGCTCAGTGGCAAAGTGTCGGCCTCTCCATTGGAAGGTTGGGTGATTGATCCACGGCCATTGAGTAAATTGCCGTAGCACTCCTTGGGCAAGAGCGTTCAACTCAACTGCCCCGGCAAGAAGCAGAATTCAGGCTTCTGCCTCCCGCCAATTGCCGTCACCGAAATTAACAAATAAAAAATAATAATGATAAATAATGATAATAACAGAAAGTGTAGAAAACCATTTTGAATGTTGTGGGTGTCTGAATAACAGCAATAAATTTGCTTCAGCTAGATCTTATTAACCATGAAATTCGCTATGATACTGTGATGAAAAGTTAGTTCTGCAACCTTTGGTTCCCTTTTGATAGAATAGGGGAAGAAATTCCCCCGTAATGCTCCCGCTCTCCGGCGTCCCTGGGAGTAACTGAAAAGTACACAATTATAACTAATATACTCAAAGCTGTTGCCCATTTAGTCAGGAAATATTTCAACATCCCACAAATAAAATTCATCATCATTACTTTCAGAACCACATCAAATCCATTTCAACATGAAGTTTGCCAAACTAACGAAGATCAAATAATTTCCTAAACATCACATCTCTTGTAACAACATACAATTAGGGTTTATCGCTGCTCTAAAAGCATGTGCTGTGAATGCTGGATTCCTGCCCATTGTGACGCAACTGTAAAATGAGAACGAAGTGGGAAAGTTTGCAACCTTGGCTATCTGAAAGCATTGTGACACAGCCGGGAGAAAAACCAAATACGGGCGCTGGTTGCTGGAGACACAAGCGACACCTTGAAACGTCACTAAGGTTCGTAATTGCTCTCTTTGCGAACCTTGGTGATCTTGATGAGATTTTGCAACTGGGTATCAGCGACTGGCATTCGACATTTTGTAAATCGTAATTGCTAGCATCCGCTGGTATTTGACAATTCGTAATGGTTACGTGACATTCCAACCTCAATTTACGCCCTCAAAATCCTTCACCCGGAGGCAAATGTTTCCCCTTCGCCCCTGGCTAAGCCACTGTCTTCAAGACAGAATAATAAGTTTGCTTCAGGCAGCAGGAGGCCGGATCCAAAAAACCCAAAATCCAGATCATGTACACCACACTCCGCCTGCTTCCAACAGGGTCAGGAGTGAAGTTTTCCTTCCTGTTGGCAGACTGGATTGGATTTTGTGTTTAATGAAAAAACGTTACTGGTTGCTTGCTGAACTTATATTTACCTGGACTCAAATAGGAATAGGATTTCTTGAATCTAGTTGTTACCGGACCCGGATTGGATTCGGATTCAAAATTTGCAAAACAGGATTCGAACCGGACTCAAAAAAAGTCCGAACACCTGTAATTCACCAGAGGTGAGCGGATATTAATTTTTTAACTCCTGATCCATATCCGATAAATTTTTTCAATATCCGTATCCAATCCTTATCCGAAAATTTCTGAAATTTACTATCCGATATCCATCCGTATCCGAATGCAACACTGGTTAAATACGAAACAAACAGGCAGTGGTTCTAGCTCCACCAGTGCAGCTTTATTTTTGAAAGCTTATTCATCCATCGCCTGAAGCATCACACTAATCCATGACAAGTGTGCAGTAGGCTAGACTACACTTGGTAGAAACTGAGTAAACCTAAACCTAACACTTATTAAACCTAAACCACACATCTGACCACAAAAGTTTGGAAATTTTTGAGAAAAGTGGGCCTAAATAAAAACCGGTGCCATGAAAAATAAAAAACGGTATTGTTGCAACCTCTCCGGTGGTGTTGCGTTGATTGTGTGATTCACCACGAACGGGATGTGCGTGAAGAACAACACCATACATATATGTGGCGCACGACCTTTACATCCTGGTCACAGCACCATTTCGTTGCACCACCGGAGAGGTTGCAACAGTATCATTAGCACGATGAACCTGGCCCAAAGGGAGTTCCTGCTGTGCGAGCGGTCGTCGTTTGGGCTCTCAACATTGTTGTTTGGGCTGGGCTGATAAAGACGACTCTTTTTATGGGAAATTTTTTTGATGCAAGCTACAGCACTTTTTTAAGAAGTTGTGAAAACCAGACACAAGTATACAATTTGGGTTAGGATTTTTGGTTATACGGCAAAAAAGATCCGCCAATGCAAGGATATAGTCCTTTTCATATGACCAATTCCACCTGCATCAGCTAATTGCAAAAGAGCTCCAGCATTGCATCAATTGATAAAATAAAGAAATTATATTTTGTAACGCTGAGAGTAGATCACAGTATAAAATATAGTGATACTATGAAGCTTACAAGACTACAAACTCGAACTGTCTTTTAGCAAAGGTTGACTGCATAAAACTTGAGATTGAATGTTCAAAATTCTAACCAAAAGGAAATGCAGCTTTAACACTGAAATAGATCAGGGGTGGCCAACAGGTTGATCGCATCAACCGGTTGATCCCCAAGTGTCACTTGTTTGATTCGATTGCACCTAATTTTACGTTGAAATGACAAGCTGCCTAATAAGAACATTTTTCAATCAATATTCTAGAAAGTACATAAAAATTATCCATCAATTGGTTGGTCACGTATATTCTTTGATGCCTCTTGTGATGGCTGACCATAGGCTAGCTCGGAAGATGCCACGAAGTTATTGTATTACGTTTTTGTATTATTGCGTGGCAATCATGATTTAGGTGTAACAGACACTTTGCCTTCTGTCTGTGCATGACTAACTAAGGCGATGATACATTGCATTTGCGCATGTGACACTCAACTTTGGCATTTTGTATTTGTGACTCTATTACCAACTGGTCGACCGCGAGTTATCAAGAAATTTTCTAGTTGATCCCAGTCAAAGACAAGTTGGCCACCCATGAAATAGACTATATTAGCCTACACAACGCACACATTTGCCACTCACCCAGCATAACAGAACAAACAGCATACCACCAATATAAGAGCAGCTTACCACTGTACATAACCAAATTTAATAATTGGGTTCTGGTGGAACTTAACACTTTCGTTACGCTTTAGACCTAACCTTTAGCTAATACGTGGGTTCGATTTTAGCAGTTAAGTCAAGGGGGGTATTTGTAGTTCTAAGACTAGGTGACCTCCCTAAGCCTTCTGATCTCTTTCTAATTCATACACATTCAACACACAAGTAAGTTATCTAGATGTAATTTTATTTAGAATGATTATATCTCGTAAGACAAATGTACTCACCAATTAAAGGTCTTTATATGTTCAGTATAATCTCTCGCGCTCGAAACAGTCCAACAGAAACACAGGAGAAGGTCCTACCACCAACAGCATGTCATTTTCTTATTTGTTCAGCAGATGTTACTGCTAGCTAGTTCTGTGCATAAACTGAATGATTCCCTACTGAGTATCATACTTTAATGAATTCTTATCGCCTACTTCCCTATTTCCTGTGTTAGGCTTCTGCCTCCAAACAGGATATGATGATGCAGCAGATTTCTACTTTAGCTATTTCCTGATTCAATGTTCAGTATAGTTCTACTGACTTGACAATTTCGTAGTCAAGCATTAACTCTAAAGATTAATCCTAATGGTTGACTTTCATTTTAATTCACTTTTGTAATCATGAAACAAGATTATTTTTTGAAGTGATATTTCAAATTGAAATTTGTCACTTATTGCACTTAATTTTTATTTTGACAGAGTGTTTATAGAACAAGTTATTTGTGAAATAGCATGACAGATTCTCATGGGGATATGCGCATCTATAAAATAGCCTGTCATTGATTATTCTAAACAGGTCCTGTTGTGAAACAGGGTGACAGAATCTCGCATGGACAAATATTTTAAACTATGTCCAAGTATGTCATCTAGAACTTATGGTTCAGTGTGACAGAGATTTGACAAGCTGTTTTTATGAAACAGTTTGTCATAAATTAACCCGGACATGCCACTTTGTAAAACAGTGTGGCAGAGTCATGTTAGGACAAGCCATTTCTGTTGACTGAAAGTAAATCTAACTTTACTTTCAGGTTGAAGTCTCAAGTCAATGGGAGGCCCAATGAGACACTGGGAGGCCCATCAGCACTCACAATATCCCTTCCGAGCCTCAGGATACTGCAAGGCAGAGCTTCGTTTCACTTCTAAAGTCTGACCAAAATGGACAGGACAATCGAAGAAGAGTGAACCGTCAGAGAGTGATTCTAGTAAACTCTGAATTTGGACCTGTAAATCTAGCTCTTTTTATAAGAAAAAGTCATGCACTCAAGGCATGCTTTTACTTGGATTAATTTAACAATCGTATCCTAGGCAACCAGCCTGATCAATGTATGCTTTTACTTAGATTAACCAATCAGATTAAAGGGGTGTGGTTTACATCTTCTGTTGTTGTCGTGACATACAACTGTGTTTGTTTGTAAACATCCAATCCGGTGGTTGTTAGAAGTTGGGTGTGTCTGTGATGTTTTTCATGCTTCACTGACTTCGGATTTCTTTGACTGAGGCTGCTGGAATCTCAGTCCTTGGCTGAGGCTGGTGCAGTTTAAGTTCCTTCAATGTTTCTGGAGTTGTTGTTTGAATACTTCTGAAGCTTGATCTTTTTATATGTAGTAGAGAATACTTTTGCTCAGTTACACCACTTCACCATGCCGGAAAATATTTATGATGAAGTAACACGAATTATCATCGATTGTGATGAGTGCAGCACATACTGACAAAATCATTTTGATTTTTTGTGAATATAAAAATCATATCAAAGAAAACACCAGCACCATCATTTGTCACATCTTGAATCACTCTCAGGAAAATTTTGTTATAGAAATCAAAGAAATATCCTGATCTTGTCCTGATCCAAATTTTTTCAAAAATAAATATCCAAATCCAATCCTGATCCAAAAAAATTGCAAGCATCTTTCAGGATATCCAATCCTGATCCTGTCCATGCTCACCAGTGTTGAACATGATCCAGTTTCCGGATCGCAGTCCAATCGGATTCTGCAATTCAGAACCGGATTCGGGTTGGACTAGATTTTCAAAAAACTCAACCGGATCAGATATGAGTGGCGGCCAGAAGATGGCGCCACATGTCAATAAATGGTCACCGCTAGATGATGCCCATGAATAACAAGTCACTGTGGTAGTCACCACAAGCGAATTATCGTAATTCTCTTACCCCTATATAATGATAGTGCAACCCAGCAGCAGTAGAGTGAACTCAGTGAGGGAGCTCTATTGCTGCTGGTTGCTTTCCTGTTAGTTGATGCCCCGAATTGCCATCTTTCCCTTGTGCTTGCCTCAGTAGTTCAAAGCGATGCAGTCAACTGCAACAAATGGTGCCCGATAAGGTACCTGGGAGAAAGGCCATAAGCCCCTCTCAGTAGTAACACCCTCCGTTGAAGATCGTCTTGAACCAAAGGGTAAGGGTCGAACTTGTAGATTGAGAGTTAAAGTGTGGATGAAAAGTGATGGAACTTCAAGCTAATGGAGAGGGAAGTGATGTGGCGGCCAGAAGATGGCGCCACATGTCAATAAATGGTCACCGCTAGATGGTGCCTATGAGTAACAAGTCACTGTGGTAGTCACCACAAGCGAATTATCGTGATTCTCTTATCCCTATATAATGATAGTGCAATCCAGTAGTAGTAGAGTGAACTCAGTGAGGGAGCTCTATTGCTGCTGGTTGCTTTCCTGTTAGTTAATGCCTCGAATTGCCATCTTTCCCTTGTACTTGCCTCAGTAATTCAAGGCGATGCAGTCAACTGCAACATATGGATATCCAAACTGCATTGATCTCTGCAGTGTAATGCTTAATCACAGTTTTTTCAGATATAAACCGGATTGGATCAAAAATTTGGACAGGTCTACCGGATTAGGATCGGACCGTATTACTCAATGAAATTTTTGGGCTGGATTAGGTTTGCAAAAATCTCTGATTTGTTCAACACTAATGCTCACCTCTGTTATGCACGCCTGACCTCTGCTAGATAGTAGTGCCTTTTGTAAAAAAGCCTGTAGGAGCACTGGGTGGAATGAAGGCCAGTTTCTCTGCTGATGCTGAATGAATTTCTGCTCCAGCAGAAAACCTAACCTGCTGTTGACTTTGTAGCTGCTGAACTTCAGTTATTCAGAAAAAAGAAAATGTTGTGCACAGGCACTCACTAAATCAGGTATTACGATCTTGTACTTTGTACACAATTAATACCAATCGAATCAGTGTGTGATTCTTTGCTTCACCGTTCCCAAGTATTGTAATTTATTGTTGAAACCAGGTGTGATTCAATTTGTAGAAACGCTCTGCTTGAAAATAAATAAAGATTACGACTACTCATACTTTTACAAACTCCACGAGACTGCACTAAATTAGAACGATCAATCTACCATCAGTAGTTAGAGCCGCACAAGCACAGTCACACAACTCACCAGTGCAATTGAATTGCCTACGCATATTTCTTAGTCTAGCATAACTGTAAAAGAAAATCACCAGTCCCATCTTGAAAAGAACAAGTTGCACACTAGCCTATAGGCTAGTAGTTTGTCAAACCTTTATAAAATATACTTTCAAATCTATTGATGGATTTCTATTCACATCCATGTTCATGTTGGTGAAAATGTGCTAAGTAAGGCAAACTTTACTTTTCATAAAGATCTACAAATACAGTATAGCTTGAGGAATGATGTAGTTTTTGCTGTCAAGCACTTGTTCATCAATGAGGGCGTTTAATTCCAGCAGGGGAAACAGGCTGCTTTTTTCAATATTGTATTTTATTCAAAATTGATGTTGTTACTCTGCTAAACAGTTTAGCAAACTAAATTACTGTTGTGCAGCTCCGGATTCAGATACCATTGCTCCATCACTCGAAAATTTGTACAAGCTTCTACTAAAATACAATGTTGTAGTGTAGGGCACTGGTTTGGTTGATTTTCAACCACCAGTGTTTTGTGTGACACAGGAGATTGTCAGCAGAGTAACACTTTTAAATCACAGTTAGTACGAATTCTCATTGTATGGAAGAAAACATTTTTTCATTGACCAATGATTAAGATTTATCAATGAATGTAAAAGAATGTTTATGATGGAAAGTTGCAGTTGATAAAGCAAGTACTAAATCAGAAGGCTAGCAAAATATTTCATGTATTTCAAAAGTCCTGGCATGTGGAATTCATTTTTTCTTGACACAGAAATATGAATTGAAGGCTAGATCAAAATGAGCAGTGCAAAAAAGATATTAGCTGCTGGTGCATCAATTTTCTTTATGGCAATTACCTTTTCTGCTGTGGTCGTCTTTGTACCTGCTTGGGAAAACACAGGTTAGTTTTGTCTTTT
>Ga0210059_1014052_pt1 | contig 11882 bp, 7 predicted proteins | sample Ectturendosymbi2_FD_188042 | JGI IMG/M metagenome (GOLD analysis project Ga0210059, IMG submission 188042) | Ecteinascidia turbinata endosymbiont from Florida, USA - Sample 2 (SPAdes) (version 2) | ecosystem: Host-associated > Tunicates > Ascidians > Unclassified | place: Key West, Florida... | reverse complement strand
TGCAAAAAGTGTCTGTAACCCTGTGATTCCACCGGCTTCAATGCCTTGTACTACGTTCTGTTTTGTCGGTTTTTATCAACCTGCGTTCTGCAGAGTGTGTGTGTTCATCCTATGGACTTCGTGTCTGCTCACAAACAAATAAATTAAATTAAATTAAATTAAATAGTCCTCACCCTATCCATGCTGCACACTCGTAAGAGTAGTTGCATAACATTGTTATGGTTACACCACAATCACAAAATGTCCATATGCTACCACAAAATGGATTAGTCTGTAGTCACCAAACCGTTGGAAGATGATTTTTTATGTGCTTTGTAATAAGGATATTTTGATGGAACTAGTTGGCTATCAACAGCCTGCTTGTCTCTGTGTCATGATGGAATTCGTGGTTGGAACCATTTCGCTTTCATGTGAAGTGCGTTCACTTTCTAAAGCTGCTTTCGTTCATGTGAGGCCGGCACAATTGTGTACGGAAAACGGTATTGCGATTTACATGTGCAGTGCGGTGGACGTTGCATGGATAGCACAGAATTTTCGACATAGCAGTACACGTGTGTGATTGCATCTACAGTGGCGTTTAGGTGTCTCTAGTGATCAATAACGCTAGTTCATCTTTTTAATGATATTCACAAGCCTATGTTGGGTTTGATAGGGTTAATCATAGCAACTTAATGTTTAAAACAATGAAAAATCACCATCCAAGATAGACATTTATGTTGCCCCCTCTACTTTTTCTCTGGCCCCGCAGTGCCCCCCCACTTTTTTCATTCTAGAATCGCCACTGTTTGCCCATCCCCGCCACAGGGCACTCTCGAATGATATCTGTGTTTCCATGTCGTCATGCAATGGCCTGACTCTACGCAGGTAGCCTATTCTTTGTCACAGATATATGGATCTTCTCTGCTGATCACGGTACGTGCTTTGGCAAGCCATAGGTGACTGTAGGAACAGGCAATTTTGTGGGGTTGCGAATGAGATTTTGCCGGAATTCTCCAAATGTTCCCGAAAAGCTTTTATGCGACAAACTTCCCCACTACAAATTATCTGTAGCTGTTGGTACATTATATTTTCCTCTACCATGTTGCCATGCACATTTCACTTCTAAGTAGCATTAATATTTTGCATTAATTCAACCATGACAAAATCATGAAAAATGGCAACTGAAACCTGGACTGAAAACGCACATCATGAACATTTAACCAAAAGAAACAATACATTCTCCATTAAAACACATTAGCCACTGACATGATTTCAGTAAGACCCAAACCCATGATTTCAATAAGACCGAAGCCAGACACAAAAGTAGGCTAAGCTGTGACTTAATAAAGCAATGTTACAGTTAACATGCAACAAATGAAATGTTTTCTGAGATAAGAGTGTCTTGAAATTTGGTTCTTATAACCCAACTGAACAAAAGAAGCTAGGCTGTGCAAGAACATTGTCAGAAACCTGCTGGCTCAGTACTCTTGAGCATCTGCCACAATTCTGAGGTTTGGAGTTCCATTCACAATCTAGCTGTTGCTGTCAGGAAGGAACCTCACACGTAGCTGCGGAGGCCTACAGCTGCTTCCTTCTATGAAGACATATACGTGGTATGTATCAATATATATTATGACTGTGCCAGGAGTCTCACAAATTTGTCTGTTCAACTGCACATATATGCAACATGCAAAAACTGTATGGCAAAACGTGTTCATCGAAACACTGTAGACTGTAGTTAAAATAAAAAACAAACGTTTTACTGGACTTGCTTCGCATGGACTCTACTAAAATGAAGTGTCCTACAGCATACTTAATTCCCCACAGTGTACAATTAATAAAACACGTAAATGAAATGTCCTAATTACACCTTTTTTGCCCAAACTTTCAAGTGAGTCAGTTACTCATCAACTCTCAACAACTAAAACACGAAGTTACTAGAAGCAGTTTGTTGATTTTGTATATATTCAATGTGTTTTCTATGACGTAATAAATTTTTTTTGTACCAGGGGATACACAACCGTTTCGCAATTGCCGGCCGCATTCCGCTTTCTTATTTTTATGAATTACAGCCGCCAGTGAGTTCAAGATACTGTATTTTATTTTTTTGCATTGCTTCCGTTCTGCTTCCGCAAAATCAGCCTAGCCTGCTTCCAAATATCTGTTTGGCTGTTTTTCAACTAATTATTCTCATGAATTAGACAAAGAGTTTTTATTAAATGCACGACCGCCATACCTTATAATTTAAACTACGTATTCACGGCCGCATAAGTTTTTATTGAAGCGCGCATACGGCCGCAGGTTGTGTAACCCTGGTTTATACACTCAATAACAAAAAGTATAGTTTCGTATATTGTTAAAAAATGTGGAAACTTCTGTGCCCAAATTTTTGGGGATTTTTCCCGAATTTTCAACGAATCAAAACTTTTGGGGGTGCGCATTCATCCCCTGTACCTCAGCTCCTACACTGCTGCAGCAAGTCAACGAGAACGATGTGCAGAAGGCGGGGGCTGCTCGCAGCACTGCTCCTGGATATAGTACAGTGAGAAGATTGTCCGCAGCACATCTGCTGTTGCGAAAACATTCTACGCAAGAGTTTGAATCCGGGATTGTACGACCTTGGCAAAGGCATTCCTGGTAACATTAAAAAGGGAGGTTTTTGTGTAGTTGATGCAATCTCCCTCTTCACCTTTGCTTTTGTACAGAGTGATAATTCTGGCATCACTATTTCTTTCGGAAAACAATTCTTTCATTCCAACACTTGTAACGAATATTGTTTAAGTGTTTGAATGAAAGATGTTTTCCGAGTAGTGGAACAAGAGAATCATCACACATGAACAATTAGATGGAGTATCATCTAGGCCTGGTGATTGACGATATAGAGAAGCTTTAATAACACCGCGAAGTTACTCAGTCATTCGGAGTTTGTCCAGGTCTTATCAGAGAAGCAAGCAAGGGATCTCGGCGATTGGTTCACTGCCGATTGGCTTGCGCTGAGCGCAGAGCTTCAAAAATGCTAAATCCATCTGGCCAAATGCTGTTTCTTATTCGTGTCTGAGGCACCGCATGCAGATTTTGGACAAACAGGCCTTCTTGGTGACAGGGCCGATAACCTATATATTCGGCGAATGTCTGTTTGTATCTGCAAGTACAAACTGTTGCAATGGTTACTGGCAAAATAAAGTTTGTTTTCAAAAGTGCACTTTTTGGCTTTTTCAACTTTCCAGAGGAGGAGCGAGATGAACGCAGTATATGCTGCAAGTGAACAGCATTCTCCTCCTCCAGAAGAGGGAACAGGAACAGCACATTAGCGTTGTCGTAGAAGCAGTCTCCCATTTGCAATTGGCTGTTCCAAATGCTCTTTTTGCAGTCAATCACAGCGCTGCTGGCGTGGTCAACCAGGTGGACGCCGCAGAGGTTTTATCATGAAAGGAAACGGTGTTCAGGCTGGCTGCAAGTCTTTCGTGCAAGAAATTTCCGATTAAGTAGTTGTTTGTTACGCACAACTGAAGTTCACTGCTCAGTTCCAACAATAGTTGTCCGTTTCTATTTGGTTTTCCTATACATAGTGCTTTCCAAGGAAATCTGAACATATTTCATGATCATTGCCGAACCGTGCACTGAAATTACCCAAACCGTGTAAAACGTTCATTTGCTGGGATTGCCTTCAACGCAGTGGACAGACTATCATAGAACGAACCCTTAGTTTTCTCATAGGATTAGGAAGAGTTGGCGCGTAAGCAGACTCAGATCAATGGAAAATGTCTCTTCCATTTGGCCATCATGATTCGTTCCGAGACACCGATAGGTGTATTGATGTGTTCATGGCCGCAACCAGGGAGGGGGAATTTAAAAACAGTTTGAAAGCGCCAAAACATTTTTAGTTGTTAGGTAAAACAACAAGTTGCAATCATTTCAACGCCCCCCCGAAAACATCAGCTGGGTGCGGCCACTTTGTTGGATATTGCAAGACCGACGTCGCGAATGCAATCTATGTGATCATACCGCTTCCGCCGCAAACCAGATAAAAAAAATCACTAAAAAATGACAAAAAATTTCATTTGGCGACATGTTCGAGAAGCTGTATCCTGATTTTCATTGAAAAGAATTGAAAAGGCAGTGTAGAAAATCTCTAATATCCATTTACATTTGAATGTTCCATTAATGATGGTCATTTTGCAGTGAATAAATAATGCCGTCTTAACCCTGGAATACTTACGTGGGTCACGGTAACCCGGGTCAAATGAGGTCATTCACATGAAACTACGTAAGCGAAAGTCGGCGCGCTTTCAACTCTTCAGTAGCTTCATGTTTTTGTGTGACTTGTAAATAGGTGCACTTGCTGTCATCTACGCTCTTCTAGATTTTGCAAGGGAGCGAGTTCGTCACGAGTCTGGGTCACGCTGACCCGACGTAATGGTTAGTGTGAGGTGGCAATGGGTCCATTGGACCCACGTTATGGTTTATGGGGGTAGGGCCTGTAAAAAGCTGAAATTTACTCAGGGCATGCTTCTACAGTCTTTTTAGCAGTGTTCAAAAGGATAAGTTGTTTACGCCCATAAAAATTTTTTATGAGTAATTCAATTTTTGGCCTACATGACACCTTTGCTATATTTGGTCTACTTACTTTTCATCAAAAATCGTATGATATTAGAGTAAAGTAACTTTGTTAGTGCTCAAATTCCTCAGTGAGACTTATATTTTCCGTGTAGTTTTTGTGATAAACTGCAATTGAAGGAAAGTATATTTTTTTATTTTTGAAAACCGGGTCATGCATGCCCGACGTAAGTATTAACGTAACAAAAAACTAAGGTAAGTGTTCCAGGGTTTTAAAAAGCATAAAGTTTCGTTTAAACTACACAAAATCATATATAAAGGCATGCTATACGTTTTACAAAATAACTCGCACAGTTTTTCTCTTGCAAAGTTAAGCACTGAAGCTTTATTAATTATGATTTTGAAATTGTGTTATTTGTACCATAGCCAAATGAATTCGGCCATACAGTGTAGGGCGTATACTATACATAATATTATTGTATACAAAGTTTTTACCTCGTTTCTTATGCACATGATGTCTGCTATACCTCTCTTTCCTGCGTTCAGGCTCTCTGCGTGCATTTTCTGGAGTTAAGTAGTGTCTATAACCGCTTGCCATTTCGTCTTTGTCCGGAAGCATCACGGGCAAATCACCAAAATAATATTGAGGAGGAGGTGCTGCACGAGGCGGCAATCCCTAAACCAACAAAGAGAAAGAAGCGTTACAAATTGTTTGCTTGTAGCAAAGCCTTACTGGATTGCATGTTGCCAAAATGTTTTTTTCGATGCTTGCAAGTGAAGTGCCAACAAAACTAATCTTCACCTTTCGAACAAAGGAAGAGTTCTCGAAATCAGTTTCTCACATTTTTAGCCTCTTTGTAATGTCCTGCCATGTACACTAATTTTCATGCTTGGCCTCAAGAAAATCTATTAATCTTTAGCAGTTCAGCCTTGGCCTCGAAATTTCTTAGTTTGTCTCGGCCTCGGTCTTGATTTCAAATATTAGTGCTGTTCTTGGTTTTTTGAATTATCAGAAAATGTGTGCTTGACTACGTGCAAAACGATTATTTGTCGCTCTTCTTCCGTATGAGCACAGGCCCGTAGCCAGGCTTTAAGGCTTGGGAGAAAATACATTTTTAGAGAAAAAGATTGTTGTGTCTTTTTTTGTTTTGATTCTCCTCGTAGCAACGGACCTGTATGAACAGCCACCCTCAAGCGATCCCCGAAAGTCGTCCCAGCCAACCAACATCCGCTGTACCGGGAGACGCCAAGTCATCGAAGGAGTTTGCCGGTAGGAGGGCCTCCCAATGAAAAAAGGTCACTTTGAACTACTCTAATGGTAAAACGCAACGTGCAAATCAAGTTATTGTAGTATTTGTACCTGCTACTAAAAAAATGAATGTCGACTTAACTTTAACACAAAAATCTCCGATTTTAATATTGACTTCCGATTTAAAAAATTTGGCTGTGTGAATAAGCGTGATGTTTCGTTTTTGAGATTTCTGTTTTGTCTCGGTCTCAATCTCTGCAAAATTGAATAACCAACCGTTGGCCTGTTCTTGGCCTAGGGCATCCTATCAGCAAATTCTTCACTGATAATGAGCACAGCTTTTTAGTATGATGTCGCCTGGTTGAAACAACATGTCTTTTTCAAGCTCAATGCACCGTGCACATGTTACCTAGGCACAGTGTTTGCCAAAGGAAAAAAGCAGTTTTAAAATTTGCTACTAACCTCATATTCGAGGAGTGGATATCCGTAGGCTGAACTCCCTTGAGGGTGGATAAATCCGTGATGTACTAAACTTGGGTTTGCTTCAGTGCGAAATGAGGGGAGATTCGTGGTTGACGGTGAGAAATAAGGCTGTGGCTCATGTACTTCAGTAGGAATAGCGGTATGGAAATTGTTTGGCATTTTTCCAGCGTATGCTGATGGCCTGCAAAAATGAGTTTCAGATAGGTGGCTGGTTATGGGGTTGAGCAGCTACTCCACTAATTTATCACAAACAACAACCACCTGGATGGTTCAACGTAGTGATTTACAACGGACACTATATCTTGGTCAACAGGCGGGTGACGAGACGAGCGAGAGCTTTTTTTATGCTTGTGCTTTGGACGTTTCACAGCACTTCGTTCAATCTTCGATATTTTCGAATCTGAAACAACAAATATCTGGGAAGAAAACATTCTTTCTCTCATTCATTGCAAGCTTTGCTTCTTGTGTGGTGCACAGACCAAGTAGGACTGGCGAAATTGAATTTTAATACTTTGTGCATAAAGCTGATTAAAAATGCATGTAATTCACGATAAACAATGCCAAAAGTAAGATAGAAAGTCATGACACAATATGCATATATGCTTTCCCTAAGCAATTGCTAGCTCTATATTTTAAACGACTTTACGAAATTAAAGTGAAAAGCAAGTTGGAAACATCAATTCTTTTTAGGTACTCGGTAGAATCGAAACGATTTAAAACCTACAACCATCCGAAACTTGTTACTAGATATGAAATTTGCTAGGCACAAAATTGCGAGAGCAACTGCTATTTCAGTAACAAGTTCTGTCGACGCTAAGTTATTATTGAAACAGGGATATGTCAATACAATATTTGTGTCTGATTCCTTTTATTTGAATAAGAGATTAGCGCCTGATGAGCATGTAGCATATGTCACCCCTCCCGAAACCATGTTTATAGTTCCAACTTTAACCTGGTTCTTTCACACAGGTGTGAAACGTTTTGCTAAGAAGCGTCAAGAGCTCTGTTTCAGCAGCTTTCTGCGAATCATCTCATGATTTATCAAATTGACCGCAAACAATTTTACTTTTAAAATGTATTCCTTTGCCATGAACACTATGGGCCAACATGACCAGGACATATTCTATCCAGTATTAAATCCTCCCTATTTTAATAATGTTGTTACAAAGGAGGTGTTATTAGTCTTTAAGTGACAACAGGTTTTGTAAATCGTACAAAATGAATTGTACGACGAGAAAATTAAGTTGTTCTTCAACTTACAGATAAATAAATTGAATTTTACGAACCTGCTGGTTTCACTTTGACCACTTGAAATCGGTTTCCATTATTTTTCTTCTGTCGAAAGTATGCGAAAAATGCTAAAGCTAAGGCAGCAATAATTAACAGGAGAAGAAGGCTTGGTAATAACGCAGAAAGAACATGAGATCGAGTGTGCTGATCCGCTTCAGTGCCTTAAAAGAGTATCGCAATAAATTCATAACAATTTGTTTGCATTTAAATCATATAAAGTTAGTACTACGCAGTAGCTCACGTAAAAAGGTCACAAATTGTGGAAGTCTTCTATTTTTCAGCTTTAACCCAAAACCTGCGAGAACCGGTAGGATGTTAATCAAAATGTCACCGGCGAATGGTATTCCTATGTATAGTATCGTAGATTTTGGACAATCCTGTATCTTAAGCAATCTGCCGCCATTTACCGCAGGTTGAGTAGATAAGGCATTTACTCATACGGCCATGGCTAACTGCGGATGCACAATGGTCTATATACGATCTGACTTTGTGCAAAATGCACATTTACTGCGACTACTGCCATGTTCTGCATTTGATATAATTCACTTCCATACACCGTTTTGTCGCTAATATTTGTCGCTCCCTAATACAAAATATTTTTATTAACGTCGGGTATTACCTGTACATGTAGGTTTTATCAAAACACTCAGAGACGTAGCAATGTTCTTGAAAATCTTGTAAACTTCGTGGAAAAAATTTCAAGGCTTTTTGTGAACAGTATTTAAGAACGCAACCTCTCAGCCGTTGGCATTTGAAGCAACGCACACCAATTGTTTCAACTGGCGATTCGTATAATACGGTACAGTCAAATTGAATTGATAAGCGGGAGGCTGCAAGGAAGAAGTCTTAAAAGGTCAATATAAATGTCTCCAATGTAATCTCAACCAATAACCGACCGCACCAGGGTGTTGAATACTTTAACCGTGATGAAGAAACTAATGGAGGCTGCTATGTGTAAACAACATCAACGACGTGTCACGAATCGTGCGCTAGTGATGGTGCAAATGAACACTCCAAAAATGCCAGAGGAAGATCAGACCTGATAAAAGTGGAAAAAGTCATGGAAAAGCTTAGTGAGTAAAATAGTTCAATAAAAAAACGCCCCATTGGCTTGCTCCTGTCTAAATCTGATCCGTGATACAGAAAAACTGCATTGTTAATCAAATGGTGAAATTTTTCTCGGAAACCTTTAGACGCTTTGAGCATTAAAACACCTATTGCGAAAAACGAAGGTCTTAAACCGTGAATCGCCCGAGATCTAATTGTTCAGTGCTTTTTGTATTTGGTACTCTGATTTGCGTGCACCTTCATGGAGAACAAACAAAAAATATTGGATGGTGTTTAAGTAGGGGGACTGAGACCCATGGTTTCGTTTTTCCAAACATGAGGAGCACGACGTAGATGGCAAAAGACGATGACAATTTGAATATTTCTCGGATTAGGACAAAGTACGTAAATTGCTCTTATTTCCTGTGAAAACTTTGCCAAAGATAGAGTGAAGTGCGAAAAAGTACAAAACGGAAGCAGAAATTTTATTGGCGAACTTCCTTTGTCGCATTTTCGCAACCCTTTCCTTCTTCTTGTCTGCAGCTAACCTGCTCTTCCAACATAATCAACCAACAAACGGATACACCAGGGCACGAGTCACAAAACCGGGGCTTGCGATCATCCTAGTTCAGTGGTTCTCAATCTTTTCAGGCTTGCGGCACCCTACAAAAGAGAAATATAATTCGTGGCACGTAGTGGCGAACCCATAGCAGTTTGATTTGAGGTTTGGCGATATTTCGAAAATATCTTTTCAATACTATATTGAAAAAAGTATTAGCTCGTGGCACCCCTGAGTATTGCATATAGCACCCTAGGGTGCAGCGGCACCCCGGTTGGGAACAACTGCCCTAGTTCTACGGTCACTTATAGCTTACTGAACAAGACATTATGATAGTGGTCAGTGTTGTATCAGCCAACTCTGGGCCCTCCCTAATGGTGATGTATAAAAAAAAGTTTTCGACGTTATGCTACATCACGAGGCCGAATGGCCTTCAAAACAAAATACCTTAATTGCACACAGTTTTGTCAGAAGCAAGCCCGTAGCCAGCTTTTAAGGTTTGGGGGTGGGAATATATTTTTAGGGGGGAAATCATTTTATTTTTATCATATGTTTACATTTTTCTGTATTTTTCTGAGCACAACAAAATTTTGGTAGGCACAAAAAGACTTGGGTGTAACTGCCTCCGAACGCCTCCCGTGTCAGGGGGCCTGGGCAGAACCCTCGCCAGAAAGTCTTCTATTGGGGTCTTCATGTTTGTGCAGGGGGGCTAGACATTCTGAAAATTTATTTTCAATTCACAACATAAACAGCATTTGCAGATTGTGCAAATTAATTACAAATATTTTCCCGCAAATACGTATAATAAGCTCTTAGTTTCCAACTAAAATGTTTTTACTGGTCAAAAATACGTACGCATAAACCTTGCTATGTCTGGACTGTTAATCTCCTGGTGCATGGCACATGTTTAGATTAATAACATCTTGTATCTCAAATCGCCTATAAATGTTAACAAATATAGACTACGGCCTACGTGGACGCAACGGTTAACATCTATAATCCTCTGACTGCACTACTCTGTTTTGGGACAATCCCCAAAATAGACTCTTCTAACTATACAATTACCTCCATCTGGCTGTCTGAATAGCAGGCTGCGCAAATGTATAACTTTGATCGTAAGCACCGAAGGTATCTTGCTTCTATGCAGTACAAAATAAGAGAAGACTACCTGCGCTAGACAGTTAGACACAGTACATTTTTTTCCAACAATCACTTAACAAAATTCGTTAATCAAGTGGCAGTCTGACTTCTGGACGTTCACAACTAGGCTTGTAGGCAGGGCCGGATAAATGAACACGAGGCCCAACAGGGCAAAGCAGGGCCGTAACCAGCTTGGGACACCAGGTGTGGCGAAGAGTTCTCTGCGAGGGGCCCAGATTTGTCAAACTCTGTCCAACAGATTTTTCCAGGGTGAGCGAAAAATGTTTTAGGGGGCTTCGTCCACTCTGGTTACGGTCCTGAGGCAAAGTCGTGACCGCGAGGCCCCCGACACGCTTAGCGCAGTTGGCTCATGTTCGCTCCCTTTGCCTGCAGAGGCAGGTTGCGAAACATGCTCGCAGGTTGTTTTACTGTTGATCGTTATTGCGTAACAATAACACGGCAATAACCTTCAAATGTTCACTTCAAGTTGCGGTAGTAAGCGTTTTGCCGCATGTGACCAGGGCCCCGCAGAGGGGTTTTTCCACCCAGATCTGTTTTTTTAGTCGACATGTGTGTCTAGGTCAGTGGTTCTCAAACGGGAGCCACTTGGCTCACTAAGGGAGGAATTTTTAATTCCTGGGAGGAAATTTATTCTAGGGAGGAATTGGGGAGGAAGAGCTGTGGATGAAAAAAACTTAACTTTTTGTTATTAGTATATTCAACACATAGAAAACTGCACAACGAGGTTGGTTTAGATGGGAATGTCTACAGTACGCAAGCACAAGCTGCTCCATCATCATCGTTTGAGCCAGTTCGTTCAGTCCATTGTTTGGCCGCACTAGATCTCGGGGGAGGTGTTGAGCAGCCATTCGATTGTCTCCTCATCCAGAGCCGTCAGGCCATGCAAAACATGGATAAGTTAATGGATTGGACACTGGAAGACAACATGGTCAACGGTTTGATCTTCTTCGCCACACTCACAAGCCGCAGAAGTGGCCATACCCCATTTGTGCAAACAGGAGCGGAAATGTCTTGACACCGGTGCAAAGGCGGTTGAGTCGGACCCACGCTGTTCTTGGCAGGGCTATTCCAGGGGGGTAGGCAGGGGACGAAAGTGCGAAGTTTCGTAGTGCTCTACAGTCTTTCCACATTCCATCGGTGATCCGCCCAGAGCACCGCACTTCTGCTGTTGTCTTCAGATAATCTGATGAGTTGTTGTGCGGCGGGTACAAATGGGTGTGTCGATTCGAGAGGCCGTGCATTCCCATCGAGATGCCCAGGCTCCATGGGACGGCGAGCTAGAGACAGTGTGGCTGATTTGCGACAAAGCTTAGCAGGTTTGGATGCCTGCGAGGATAGGAAGATTGTCCGCTGGTATAGGACGCAGACATCCAGTCACAGTTCGCAAGGCGTTGCTGGTAGGGGTCAATGAGGCGGGTGTGAGCACTGCGGCAGCAGACAGGAGCGCAGTGCTCTGCTGTTGAATGGACCAGGGCTAAGGTGGCTGTTCACAACGTTGTTGCTCCAGCACCCCGGCAGAGCGAGCAAGCCGCCTCAAGAGTACAATGCGTGATGTCA
>Ga0210059_1014051_pt1 | contig 11883 bp, 7 predicted proteins | sample Ectturendosymbi2_FD_188042 | JGI IMG/M metagenome (GOLD analysis project Ga0210059, IMG submission 188042) | Ecteinascidia turbinata endosymbiont from Florida, USA - Sample 2 (SPAdes) (version 2) | ecosystem: Host-associated > Tunicates > Ascidians > Unclassified | place: Key West, Florida... | reverse complement strand
AACACCTGAATAACATTTAAGTTAGGTAAAGTAACAGTTCTCACTTATACCTCTACAACTGCAGCAAGTAACAGGTACTCTGATGAACTTACTATCATATTAACTCGGAAACTCTAAGGATCCTAAAAAAAATTTTGTAATCAAAAACCTTCAAAATACACTGTAAGTATCTGGCAAACATCTGCCATTAATTAGTTAACAAAGTGAAAAATACGGTTTCTCAAACAGGACCCAGGGTAGGGTGGTCAAACCCAATTCTTGCAAGGGGCAGAATCTATCCTGGATAAGGGCCAAAAAAGAGCCAAAAGACTAAACGAAAATTTTTGGGCCAGCAAGTGTTATTTAGGACCAAGTTTCTCAAATTTGGCCCCAATAGGGCCCAACCGGGCAACCCTGCTGTACACCACGATATCCATTGATTGCTAGTTGCTACAAAAATGTTGACAGCCAAAGTTCATTGACGTTACGTTAAGGAGTCGGATATTTTGGAAAATTCGGGCTTTGTGGCTCCGACTCCGGAACCCTGGTTTCAACAGTGCCAAAACGTGGCCCGACTCCGGAACCCTGGTTTCAACAGTGCCAAAACGTGGCCCGAACCTCTTGCGAGCTCAAACAAAAACATCACAAACAGAAGAATAACCTGAAAGCGTAAAGGCATCCAGGGTGAGTGCATCGATACTCGTACGAGTCCAGCAGACGAAGGTGGTACTCGACGTGTTTGATGAAGTGATGACGTCGGTGGAACTTCACCTGGTAATGAATGAACAACTACAGATAACCACGTTAAGGAATGCACAGGCAATTGAATAAAAGGTAAAGAGCCGGTCTCTTTGCTCAAGTCCACACGGCAAGCAAAAGTATAAACGACTGAAGAGCAGTGGAATGCAATGCAATTGCGACCCAGGGCAGAGGCCTGGAATGGGGGGACGTTGCAACAAACGGTGGAAATGCAAGTTCACTTTTAATCAACGCCGTTTTTTTCTGCGTGAAGTTTACCTCAAAAAGTAAAACAAATTTTTAGAATGTACAGGAATTTCCTCCAAAAAGATTTGTTGTCACAGGAGATGTATATCTGAGTAACTACACACTTTGGGCTCATGGAATTCAGATGGTGTTTAGAACTAAATTTATTCATAAAATATATATTGAGGATCATTGAAACATAATAAGGTTTTGTAAACTATTTTACTAGTTTTTGATGTGGCACGCACTCACACGAACAGCCACCTTGTGTGAACTTTTTTTGCCATTTAAGAAACCATAAGGCACCTAGTGCTTTTCTGTGGAATTTTCTGCAAACCACACGCTGTACAACCTTGTTCGAGTGTCAGGGAGAATGCTCTAACCCACGCCTGCACGACTCCGTAAGCTCGAGTGGTCAAATTGACCAACGCACATTTGCCGCGGCCCGAAAAATCCTATTTCGTTGCAGTTGGGAAGAAATACGGGAACGACAATCAATTTTTTGGAAGTTGAACTTTCACTACACATTTTGCGAATGAGAAATGCTCTCGCGGGAGACATGCGGTTGTTGAAATTTGAGATCGTTTTTGATAAAAAAAATGGCCAAGTTTTTTATAACAACTTTTTGTAACGATTTTTTGGAAGAAAACGTTCATGAAACCATGACACAAAAACAGCGTGCCTTAAAAAATTTTTAAAAATAGCATGCATCTGCGAAAATCTCATCGAGACCCAAGACGTTACGACTCTCGAAAACCACGCAAGCGATTACTAGAAAGCAGCACCTTGGGCTGTTTGTCGTGTAATTGGAAGTCTGCGATCACTGTTTCTGATGCAATGGTTCTTGACCTTCCCTAACGCGGGTACCCCTATTCCTGAAGTTATTGGCTTGGCGACCCCTAGCCTGCGGTTGTCAAACTGGTGTTTGTGTACCTGGAGTTAAAGCATTTCGGCACCCTTTCTGAGGGCCTCTATATTTTTACCGGGGACCCTGACGCAGAGTTCCCACACATTTTTAGAAAACATTTATCCATACTTTTTCAATACCTTTTCAATACCAAGTTTTATATGTTCAATACCATTACTTCTCTTCATTTTTCGAAATTCTTTAACATGAAACTAAATTTTACACATTGCATAATACTGCAAAGCACTGCATGGCTTCAGTAAAATTCTACTCAGATACTTCTAATTTCTTTTCCTTTCAGAATTTTCATATTTTTTCAATGCTTAATCTACATTTTGACCAAATTAAATACTTTTTCAAGGGACTTGGAAACCGATTTTGAAATTCAATACTGTTTCAACACCGCGTGGGAGGAACCCCGCTAATGATCCCTGGAAACCCTGCCAAGAGCCACTGATCTAGTATCCAGTGCATCGCATGTTGGCGGCGTTCATGCAGAAGCTTTCGGGCTGTTTCAAGTGTTTTCATTAAGCTGGATGCACACGGCACACGGCCTGTGCGCTTTTTGGGCGCATGCGACTGATTTCGTGGCATCACGTGATGCGTCTGGTATGGTCTGCGTTCGAGTAGAAGTGAGTCAGAGCAGTGAGTCTGATGCGTCAATATAGAAGCAGGTTCCTACTCGAACGCCGACCATACCAGACGCATCAGAATAGGACGTGACGTCACGAAATCAGACGCACGCGCTCAAGAAATCGTCTAGGACGCACGCTGTGTGCATCCAGCTTTAGTTTCCGGCACCAGCGTCTCGCGTCCCCCCTGTCTGGGGGCGCTGCTTCAAGCTTCAGGCGATCCAAACTACTGCGCGAGGCCAAAGGTCACGCGACGACAAGAAAACCCAACCCCTGCGATCCCCTCCCCACACTGACCTTGCAGTTCCAGCACTCGAGCCGCGGCTCATTGTCGCTTTCGAAGCTCTCGGTCGACTCCCCACTGTCGCTCCTTCTACTGCAGCGCGACAGGATCGAGCGTTTCTGTTGAGATAATTGGGCGAAAATAAATGTTCACAATCGAAAACTCGGCAATGGGCACTGATCGCATCAACAGCTAAGCCGCGCTGCGAGGCAAGAAATGCATTTGCCCTTTTCTTCGGTTTGCTGCTTCTTGTCCAAGCTGTATATTGCTCAATGTATGAAGACGATCATCAACTACTGCTGAGTCAAGCGCTGGCTTTACGGGTTCATCAAACGAAACAAAAACACATTTTACTCGCAATTGCGCTGTGGGGCAAATACAGCAGTGGCAGAAATTTGATTCCGTTTCCACCTCTTAATGATGACCACCGAACAGACAACAGTGAATGATCGCAACACCTTTCCAATGTTCAACAGGTTCAAATAGAACAGTTCTCCGGCATTCCCTCCCCCCAAAACTCCGGCACCCCCACCCCCAAAACTCCGGCATTCTCTCCCCCATGTATTGAAATACTTAAGAAATTGCTGTCAGCGGAAGGTTGGAAAGAGATCAAAACAAAGTAGCTACTGGTTAAATCAGCAGCACAGGCGCGTAGACCACGAAGTGGTGGGGGAGGTAAAAGCTGCAGAAAATAAATCGCGTCCCATTGTTTACGAACAAACTCATGACCTCGCCAAAGTTCTCGCCAGAAAACGAAACCACCGGACCTACCTGTTGAACGGACGACGCTTTGCGTGCGGAACCTCCCTGTGGGGGTGTTTGCGAGCAGCGGGCGACGCGCTGCGATCGTCGTTTGTACACTCGCAGCAGCTGGTCCGCTTCCGCGCGATGGCTGCTGCGTAACAATGCGCTTTGTTTATTCGGAATCGTTTTATTTTATTTTTATTCGCAATTGTCGCTGTTCTCGAAAGTTTGGGAGGCAGTCGTGCGCTGGAATCGCTGAGGGCGCAGCTATTCCTTCGCATGGAAACAACTCGTCGTCGTCACTCAAGACACAATCGGAACGACGGTCGTTGCTTAGCAACACGGATTACTAATCGCATGCGCCGGAGGCAGCATACAGCATCTTTGAAGCCTTTTTCTACGGCAGGCCACTTTGGATGCTGGTCTACGCCAGATCTCACTCCGCCACTGTATCTGGTCAGTTACCGGCCATGTATTTTAAGAAAGGCCAATGTGCAGCTGGTTTTTATCGCTCATGCACCGAAATGTTTTTGAAATGACCGAAAAAAATTAAGTCATTTCGGTCAGAATGTTTGAAAGTATAAGCTAAAAAACACTGTTACGGCGAGTTTTAATGTAACTGTGGGACAAACGACCGAAATGTTTTCGTGAAAAAAAAACCTAGGTGTGAAGCGAAATCTTTGCAAACGTGGTTTTAATCAATAACCACGAACGAAAAGCGAAAAATCACCAACATAATCATGATTTCGAGCCACAAACACCAGCAAAAGATTTCGAACCATAAACACCAGCAAAAGATTTCGAACCATAAACACCAACAAAATATTTCGAACCATAAACACCAGCAAAAGATTTCGAACCATAAACACCAGCAAAAGCGCCACCAAGTGACACGGAATACGCTCATTTCTCAAGAAATGCAACCTCCGCTAATTGTTGAACGATTGAATCGTAACAATAAGCGCTTGTTGCGATGCCCAAGCCAAACTGTGACGACACTGTTAAAGCAAACAGGGTCTCACCTTCCTGAACAGGCAGAGTCAGATGAGCGAGATACGGGTTGGGACGGATGTCTGCTTCGGCCTGCGACGAGAACAATCCATGAATGCGGAAATGAAGTTGCACGAAAAGAACGTATAATGATTAACTGACCGGATCGCTGTCATGTTGGTTGAGACACGCACTGCCACGTTCAGGGCTCTCACACATTTTCAAAAACGATTTTCCATACTTTTTCAATATCAAATTTAAACAATTCACTACCATCATTTACCTTCATTTTTCGAAAATTTTACTCACGAAGCACAAGCAACGCAAAAACATCTACAGAACTGTCATCAGCGTTAAAGAACAAAATTTAAATAAAGAAACAGTTGAATTTAGAATTTCCATACTTTTTCAATCCTTGGTGTGCATTTCGGCCAAATTCAATACTTTTTCAATATCTTCAATACCGCGTGGGAGCCCTTCATGTTATAGTTTTCCCCACAAACAATTTGATCTACTGAACTTTAAACGAACGCTATCAACTCACATTGCAGCGCATAAGCGTTTGGCAACATTTTCTTGGCAAGCTGCTTTCATCAGAGATTGCTTTCTGATGTGCAGATGCCCACACGACAAGTATGTAATCCAGTGTTTTCAAAACGGGGGGGTGCCATTTACAATACTCAGGGGTAACGTGAGCTAATACGCTCTTCAATATATAATTAAAAAATACATTTCCAAAATGTCATCAAACCTCAAAGCAAATTGCTATACGTTCGCCACTGGGCGCAGCAAATCATATTTCTCTTTTGTAGGACGCCGCAAGCCCAGAAAAGGTTGGGAAACACTGGTCTTACTGTTACCACGGCCGGCATAGCAACATACTGACTCACAGCAAGCTAACAATAGGACTTTGGGCGAAATGGCACTCGCGCGAGCGACTATGACATCATAAGCGATCAAGGTCAGATAACCTGAAGCGCAGGGCACCACAGACAACGAAGTCAGCGGCTCACCAGTGTCGGAAGGTGCATCCCCAGGTGAAGCCTCATCTCGCAATGGCTCAGCGCCGTTCGCCAGAGCACGGCCTTGCGCAGTGGACTGTGACGGCGGCGGACGAGCCGTTGTCGGAGTTTTGAAGATGATTTTCGCGAACAAGCCCATGTGCTTCTTTTTGCAATGCTGCTGCAGCGATCGCAGGTGTTTGTAGCGGAGGAGACATCCGGGAATAGGACAGCAGGATCTTTTTTCAACGGTTGTCACCTGATAGAAACGCTCAGGCTCGTCAGATATACTCATGACGCTTTCAACGGCCGCCAATGGTTTTTCATCCTCTGCATTCACCGGGGAGGTTGGCTCATCCCCTGTAATCGCCAGGGAGGTTGGCTCATCTCTTGTAATCGCCGGGGAGGATGTTTCACATCTTGTAATCAACTGGGAGGATGTTTCACATCTTGTAATCAACGGGGAGGATGGTTCACCTCTTGTAATCACTGGGGATGATGTTTCACCTCTTGTAATCGCCGGGAAGGTTGGCTCATCCCTTGTTGTCGCCAGGGAGGATGTTACACATCTTGTAATTACTGGGGAGGATAGTACATCTCTTGTAATCGCCAGGGAGGTTGGCTCGTCCCTTGTAATCGCTGGGGAGGATGTTTCACATCTTGTAATTACTGGGGAGGATGGTTGACCCCTTATATTCGCCAGGGAGGTTGGCTCATCTCTTGTATTCACCGGGGAGGAAAGTTCACCTCTTGTAATCACTGGGGATGATGTTTCACCTCTTGTAATCGCCGGGAAGGTTGGCTCATCCCTTGCTGTCGCCAGGGAGGATGTTACACATCTTGTAATTACTGGGGAGGATAGTTCATCTCTTGTAATCGCCAGGGAGGTTGGCTCGTCCCTTGTAATCGCTGGGGAGGAAAGTTCACCTCTTGTAAATGCCCGAGAGCTTGGCTCACCTCTTACAACCGCCGGGGAGGTTGGCTCATCTCCTGTAATTGCCTGGGAGGATGGTTCACCTCTTGTAATCGCAGGGGAGGTTGTCTCACACTCTGTATCGGTTGCAGGTTGTTCATCCTCTGCACTAACCACACAAATCCTCTCCTCAAAATCGATTACAGAGGGTTGTTCAACACCTGCAACACCTCGAGTCGATCGCTCTGTTCTTTCTTTATTGCAATCGACAACCGAAGATTGACCAGTCTCTGAAACTACACCCACTTCCCAGGACACACCTTCCTTTCCCTTGGCCAGTCGCTGTAGCGATACTGTTTGTTTTGCTTCCGCTTCCTTCGTGTACCTGCTCGCGCAAATGGGGGGTGATTCGTTGCTGCAGTCCATGGAGGAGCTGTCGGCAGCGTACGGGTCGGACCATGAGGCAGTAAGGCTGAGAGCCACCTGTACGTCAACGGCGCACGAGTCGCCGCTGTCTGCCCCCTCTAACTCAGGTGGCTCTCTCGCGTTTTTTGGCCCGCCGGCTGCACTGGGCCCCTGAACGGGGACCTCGTCCCCTGCTGCGGTGCCTCTTCCGCCGGGAAAGAACATTTTCTTCCCATGGCCTTTGTGACGTTTCCGCATGTGACACGCCAGCGCGAAGTCGGAGTTCATGACCTTTTTGCACTCGGGGCACCGGATCGTGTCCGCGCTCTCGGACCAATCGTTGGCCGGGTCACTCGAGGTCGACGTTCGTGGGCCCGAGCACAGGGAGTCGTTCTCGGACGCGGCAGACGCGCAACTGTCGTACGGGGACACGCTTGAGTTGGCGTCATGGTTCGCTGCTGGTGTCTCGTGACTGCCTTCGACGTCAGCGTGCGACGCGAATGATGACAGACGACGCAGAGGTATGCTGCGTCTCTTCGACGAAGCTTTCTTTGCGTCCGGCGGTGCGGGTATCGTTTTCGGTGGTTCCCCTAGAGCATCGGCGGCGGTAACCGACGTGTCAGTGGGGAGGGGCGTTGGAGTTGGCTCTGCTTGTTTGGGAGGAGGTGGTTTCTTCGCCGACGGGGCGACCGAGGGTTTTGGTTTGTTCTTATCGCCGAGCTTTTTAGGTTTCTTTGCCGATGGTGACGACACAGACAGGTTCTGTTCCTCTGCCTGCTTGAGCAGGTCATAATAGTCTATCGTCGACGCGTGAACAATGTCGTCGCGTTTCGCCCGCTTGTTCTCTGCGGCGATGGCGGCGTCGCTGGATCGCTTTCGCGAGCCTTGCAGCTTTGGCTTCTTAGGTTTGGGCGTTTTGCGGGCCACCGGCGCCTCAGACGGGTGGTCGCTGGACACTGACCCTCTGCGTGGTTTTGTCTTCGCACTGGAATTCGACACGTTGCTTGGCCTGACTTCTGGGCCAGGTGGAACCTGTGGAACCAAAACTACCACATGACGTTTGGTGAAGATGGCGGAACGCGCATCTTCACCAGCATTAATATTCAATTAATTAGTTTTAAAAAACATATTTATGAAAATTCCTAATCAAATAAAAAACGCAAGCAACAACACATCAGTAACACAGGTCACTATAAAAAAACACACCTGTGCCACACAACAACACGCATCATATATGTAGGTTTCCTGCGCTATTTTGAAAACAAATTCCGGACTTTTTCAAAACCTTCTCCGGACTTTTTCCAAACCTAACATTTCCGTATGACCGACCCAGGTCAATTACAGGCACTATAATATTTAACACGATATAAGTAAAATGATATCAATCTTGAATAAAATATTAAGAAAATGTATGTCAAAAAAACGGGTCTGGAAATTTTTTTTCTTTTTCCATTGTAACAGACCAAAAAAATTTTTTTCCAGACTTTTCCAGACTCGAAATTGGCAAAAAAATACTTTTCAAGACCGCTCAGGAACCATGGAATTAGCACACACGCAAAACCACCCAGGCCGTCAATAGTTAATCGAAGCATCAGCAAATTGATTGACATCTCCAGCCTTGGCTAACGCACCAGCCGAGCTGCACAAGGCCAACCAAGCAGTGGAACCATACCTGGGATGAGGGGGACAAGTCCGGTAAGCTTTTTCGTCGGCTTTTCGACAATGGCTTGGCAGCGTCGGCGATGATCTTCGATGCCACGTCATCGCTGTACGTCAAAGCGGCTGCAAACGACGATGACGTCGTCGTTTCGCTCAACGTCACCGCGTGGTCGTCCGGCCCTGCCGGGGCCTTTTCATGGCCAGCGTAGTGGTACACTGTTTGGGCGTCGTATCTGGCCGTAGATAGACAATGTCGTTAAGTGCGAGATGCCGCCAAATGACTGCAGCAGGAGTTGCCAACCTTTCAACTCCTGCACCCATAAAAAAATTTGTTCTGACTTCGTGCCCACCACACACAATTTATAATCTGGAACGAGCTTTCAAACGCTTAGAAGGGAATTTACATACTTGAATATGACAGCAAATCAAACATACGAACCAGAAAGACGACAAAGATTGCTTTTTTCGCTGAAACATTTTTGTCATTTGTCCCATTAGTAGCATTAAAATTTGCCCCTGACAGTATCCACTACTCTATATTTTCAGACATTATGACCGAATTGACTTGGTTTTTCTTTCGCTCATTTCCAAAAAATTCGGTCTATCACCGAAAAAAAAAAACGCAGCAGAGATTAACATTAAATCTATTCTACTGAAAATTATCACTTGCTTGACACATGAACAAAATAAGAAAATCAAGGGCTGACTACAATCCATTGCAAAACAAAAACCCGCAGGAGAGTAATAAACGGATGAATTTCCTGCCAGATTCCGGAGCCGAGCGAAATTTCTGACCTCTGCGAAATTTCTGACTTATTATTGTTTTTCACTTATTTCACTTCTCAGAATAAAGAAATAAAGTCTGGCAATTACTTATTTGATGCGTGTCGTGTAAACGAAAACATTTTGGTTCGATGTCAGATACCCACAACAAGCTGTAGCACCGGAAGAACTTTAACCATTGAAAATTTCGGACCAAGTCATTGACTTCAATTATTTTTATTTTTCTCACCCCAGAACCCAAACCCTAACCCGAGACACTTACCTAAACACGAATTCCCAAGCCCCAAAATCAATTTTATCAGCGTATTTCGCATACCGAATATTACTCTGTGCATGCGTGCATGGTGTGAAGTCAGATATTTCGCAAGTCAGGAATTTCGCTTGACACCGGCGCTCCTCACACCCCCCTGGAATTATGGTTTGCACCCCTTGGTTGGGAAGCACAGGTTTCGTCAGTCACAGAGCTGAACATTTCAGAAAAAGCAGAAGTAAATACTGCATCATGTATTTTGCCCAAACTTAGCACTTTCATGTTTCATTTCATTCTCACATTCAAAGTCTATTTCATTGCAAACGTGACGGAGACTGAAGTCGCAGGAAGCTGTCAAACAATGCTATGATACCGCATGCCTTCCTGATGGAACCAAATGCTGTGAAACACACTACCCCCAGAACCACGCCACCTCCACGAGTTCAAGACAACAATCGTTCGCCGCATTGCGTCACAAAGCAATACAAAGCCCCTCGGCGACTACTTCTGCTCAATTAACTCGGCATGCCTGTTTACATGGTCATGCCAGCCCAGGGATTCCCAACATTTCTCTGACCATGTACCCGTTCAGCATTTCGACAGATGAGCATGTGCCCCTAAAATTCTTATGACAAAAATGCTGAGTAAAATAACAAAAATCCACTGGATTTTTCATAGAACTTTTGGATTTTTAGAACTATAAGGGCAGATTCCGTTTCTGTGTCTCAAAGTTAATTTTTTGCGGCTGTACAATAAATGTACTCCTTTAGAGAGGCAAAGGTACTTCAGATTGGGAAACACTGTGCTAGCAAGTGCGGTCGAAGGAGTTTTGACGTCAGAAGAGCTCAGTGCAATTGAACCAAAACGAGAACGTTACAGCTGTGTGTTGACATGGCGCTTCAGAACGACTGGTTCGGTGTTCTGCGCTGCGGTCCTTAGGTTAGCTGCGCCAGCTTCACGAGTAAACTAATTCTTTTGGTCGTTGTAGAACTGTAGGTTTTCCAGTTACAAATGACAAACGGAGAACAGCTTTCTGCGACCGCACTTAAGAACCACAGTAGACATCAGTTTCCACAAAAGCCAACTTGTTGAAAGATGATGAGAGGCAAAAACAGATTAGGCCAGGATTACAAATTATTTCTCCCCACAGGTTACTGCAACGTTTCAGCATGCGTCTGACAAAACAAAGGGATTATCACAAACCAACACATAGCTTCTGCAACACCCAATTTTCTGCAGTTGAAACACGATTAGATTGCATTCCAGCAAACATGGTGTCCTACGGTACTGTTTGGAGGCAAGCCACCATCATCAATCAGCCTATATAGGCTACTAGGTCGTTACTTTTGTATGTAAATTTCAACAGCATTTTCCAGTGGACAATATCGACATCCAAAAAGTGCAGTGAAACAGCAGTCTAGCGTACTACAAGTCCATGGTGCGTAGCCTGCAGAATTTCACTGCACTCCGTACAGCGGTTTGATCATGTCGTTATTACTGCAATCTGGATTGCAAAACTTAGCTAAAACCGACACATTGTTCAAAACAGCAGACATGATTTAAATTCACCCTTGCATCATCCAACCAACGCAGGCGTTACAGCGACAGCCAAACCTAAGGCGGCTGCTTCGCGAACACACTTTTACCAGGGAGCTCACGAGCGTGCTGCGCTCAGTTTCCCGACAGCTCATTCGATCACTCAAGCAGTTGGTGATTCAGCAGGAATCGTGTCACGTGACCGGGAAAGTGAGCTCACGAGCCCACTTAGAGCGCCATGTGAAAAGCCCTAGTGACTGCCAACCTTTTTAGACTCGCAACAAACTACAGTTCTTTGTTTTTGTCACTGAGACATTTCGGTCATTTGTCTCATAATAGTATCAAAACTCGCCGTAACTGTATTCACTAGTCTACTTTTTTGCACATCGTGAACGAATTGACTTCATTTTTTTCATTCATGTCAAAGAAAATTCGTGCTATGACCGAAAAAAGCCTAACCCTACATAAAAGAGAAACATAATTTGCTGCGCCCAGTGGCGAACGTACAGCAACCTGCTTTAAGGTTTGATGACATTTTGGAAATGTATTTCTAACATAACATACATATTGAAAATCGTATTAGCTCGCTGAGCATTGTAGATGGCATACCCGTTTGGGAACAACTGGATTAACACACAAGTCAACAGCACATTATGAACTGCGGATATGGCCGGCGTTAGAACGACCCCCCAAACGAAGGGGCACGAAAGGCATACCGCGCTGAAACACATTCGAAAACTCACTTCCTCATCACTCGTCTCCCAGTCTTCGGAGACTTGCAGACCGGCTGCTCCGCCAGGGGGGTCGACTTGTTGGC
>Ga0210059_1014050_pt1 | contig 11883 bp, 7 predicted proteins | sample Ectturendosymbi2_FD_188042 | JGI IMG/M metagenome (GOLD analysis project Ga0210059, IMG submission 188042) | Ecteinascidia turbinata endosymbiont from Florida, USA - Sample 2 (SPAdes) (version 2) | ecosystem: Host-associated > Tunicates > Ascidians > Unclassified | place: Key West, Florida... | reverse complement strand
TGTTCGATCGCACCTGATTTTGCATTGAATTAACAAATTAGATAAAAAGAACATTTTTCAATGGATATTCCAGAAAGTACATAAAAATGAAAAACGTTGCATTTTATGACATTTTGTACTTGTGACTGTATTACCGATCGGTCGATCGCGAGTTATAAAAAAATTTTCTTGTCGATCCTAGTCAAAGACAAGTTGGCCACCCCTGCTATATAGTATCAAAACACTCCCGTAACATCTTGTGTCGTCTACTCTAGAGGTTGCCCAGCTGAACTGTGGCCTTTGTTTCATCATAAAGACAACGTATGGTGGAAACGCACTTTTCTTCCGATGACTACCATTGTTGTGTAATATCATAAACATATGAAAGTGGTAATGTCAAGCCAGTTGCACCATATGCTATGCGTGTTTCATCAGAAAAGGTTTTCATCAGTCGATTTGCAGAAGAAAAGAGCAGAAAACGAGATTACAGTGTTTGGCTAGCGTGATACCGAAATTTGCAATGCCTTCAGGAGCTAAAATGCGCAAAGTTTGTAAGGAGGCAAAGCGTAAGAATCTGGCAGTGTTAGTTAAAACCTTGCGACTGAATTGTTTTTTTTTCAGCAAAGCTTTCAAGCAGCAACGTTAAAGCAGTAGTGTTAACCACAGCACCAGAAAATGTAGGTGGAAATCACGACATAAGCTTCGAAGCACTTTTCACACTCAGCGTGGCTGGCCATATTGACATCTTATTTTTCAGGTGTTTTTGTTTGCAATCTCTGGCTTCTTACTGTTTCGGTGAATGTTGTTTCTTGCCGAATCACTCTCTAACCCAGTGGTTCTCAAAGTGGGCAGAATTGCCCCCAAGGGAGCGATTTTGATGGGCAAGGGAACGAAAAAAACAAAGGGGGCGAAACAACACAAACGGGGACGAAAATGCTCGATCACTGATCGATCATTGAGTTAACTCCAGTAGCCTACTACTATGTATGACTTGTCAGTTTTTTGCAGATGTTAGTTTACTATGATAATTGTTTGAGGTTGTTGCTAAAGCAAATTATCTATTAAATTTTACTCTGGATTGTCTATGTGCTCGGCTATAGTGTGGATTTTTTCAGAGCTGTGAAATCGTCGTAAAAATGACACAGCTCCGGCTCCGGCTCAGTGTTGCTCAAGTTCAGTGGAAAATGAATTAAATCAAGTACATAAAACTAAGAAAATATGCCAAACCCTTTGGAGTAATTTAATCTTGTAGTTTTTTACAAGCAGCGGTCTTACCATAAGGAAATCAGCAAAAAAACAACAATCCCAGGTTCAGACGATTAACACCTTGACGTCTGTGTGGTTTTGGCAATTTTTCCAAAAATAACAGCAGTTTTCGGTTGCCTTACCAACGCCCTAGCTACTCCGCCGATTGCGCTAGAGAGCTGTTCAACGGCTCAAACGGATCGGCCATTCTAGTAGATTGCACTCAAAAAAAATTTTGGCTCAAAGGCTCAAAAGACTCGGACTCGAGTCTAGTTTCCAATGAAAACTTCAGCGAAACACTTTGGCCTAGCGGTTGGGCCTTAGGCCAGGCAACATGAGCCAAAATGACCCTAAACTACTTCACTTATGACGTCAGTCACAAACAATCCGCACCCCCCAACCAAAAAATTTTTTTTTTCGAGTGCAATCTACTAGACTGGCCGATCCGTTTGAGCCGTTGAACAGCTCTCTAGCGCAATCGGCGGAGGAGATAGGTTGTTGGGAAGGCAACCAAAAACTGCTGTTTTTTAGGCCGAAATCGAAGTACGAATATATCGTAGGCCGCCTCTCAAAGTGTTAACTATAACAATATGTTACTTTCTAGTCAGAATGATCAAACCAGGTCTGTATTAGTGTAGCGATCTGAAAAGAACTGAGCTGCAATTAGTAGGTATATGATGAAATATCCATAGTTTTGTAGCTGTATGTAGTCATGCTGTTAGCAGGGAGTATGATTAAGATATGATGTCATTACATATTTAAGTGTGAAATGCACGGCACGCCATTGTAAAGTAGGATTGTTCACTAGAAAACATTACATTTACAAGCAGTAGCATGTAAGTTATAATTGGTAGCAAACTAGCATTGCTTTGCATAGCAGTACATTATCAGGAGGGCAAAAATTCAATGTAAACAAATGTGGACTTTTCTTGAAGTTTTCATCTGTGGAAAAAAATCTGTTTTCAGCACGGTAACCAGTTCCCACGCTAAATTGTGCTTTACTTTGCGATTTATCACTGCTTATTATGAGTGCAAACGATAAGAAATCAGAAGTTTTCAGCTATTTTAAATAAGTCTAGTATGAATTTGCTGCTAGGAGTCATACTTCACATTCGAACAAAGGGCTTTTAAACACTTCTTCGGATTTGCGTTAATGCAAATGTGTGCGTGTTTGAAAGAACACATGAGAGTCCACTGCGTGTTTTGTGCTCTTTGCATGGTTTACCCTGGCAGCGCTGTTAGCTGGAATCATCAAGACTGCAACAGACAAAACATGCAATGAGTGCAAATGCTCGGACACAAATGTAGTTTTCCAAAGAGCCATTTTCTTGATTTTTGTCGTGAGAAATGACAAAAGGTCCTCACGCATTGACGGTAAAACCAGCAAATGCCCTTCCAGAAATTGTTTATATTGCCATTATCTTGAGATTCCTTTATGCCAGTAACTGTTTGCTTAACATGTATAGAGCCGGCCTACGGTATATTCGTACTTTGATTTCGGCCTAAAAAACAGCAATTTTTGTTTGCCTTACCAACACCCTAGCTCCTCCGCCGATTGCGCTAGAGAGCTGTTCAATGGCTCAAATGGATCGGCCAGTCTAGTAGATTACATTCGAAAAAATTTTTTTGGTTGGAGGGTGTGGATTGTTTGTGACTGACGTCATAAGTGAAGTAGTTTTAGGGTCATATTGGCTCATGTTGCCTGGCCTAGAGCCCAACCACTAGGCCAAAGTGTTTCGCTGAAGTTTTCATTGGAAACTAGACTCGAGTCCGAGTCTTTTGAGCCTTTGGTCGACTTTCTAACGTTTCTGGTTCAAAAGTTATGATCTAAAATAAAAAAATTAATTAACGAATTAGCTAATTTGTCAAATATTTTTGCAAACTTAAATGACAACTTTTGAACCCAAAACCCCAGCAGGTCATCCAAAGTATCAAAAGACTTGGATTGTAGCCTAGTTTCCAGTAAAAACTTCAGTGAAATACTACCACCTAACGGTTGGCGTCCAGGGCCAGGCAAAGTGGGCCAAGGTGGCCTAAAAGTCCTCCCCTTGCGACGTCACTCACAAAAAACCTGTACCCCTAGGCAAAAAATTTTTTTTCGAGTGCAATCTACTAGACTGGCCGATCCGTTTGAGCCGTTGAACAGCTCTCTAGTGCAATCAGCGGAGGAGCTAGGGCGTTGGTAAGGCAATCGAAAACTGCTTTTTTTTTTTGCGAAAATCGCCACAACCACCCAGATGTCAAGGTGTTAAGATTGATATCTTCAAGATATATAAAACAGTATTGAAATTGGAGGCTTTTATGATATCATTAATATTTAGTAAAGATCCAAGGACAAATGCTTGCATATTGCTGCATGTACATGCAAGAAACAAATTTTAATATCTGCTATTTTAATACATGGAACCCTGATGTCCAAGTAGGCAGCAAGTTAGAGTGGTTTTCTTACCTCATATACCTCATAGTGACACAATTTTTGAAGTAGACAACAATTGTTAATTCAACTGAATGGTTATGTGAACCAAATGGCTGTCCACTTAGAATGCAATTACTTGAAACAAGAGTACAGTCTGCTGCAAATAAATTTTCCAAATAATTTGGAAAGGGGTTGAAATATTGCATATTGTGATTAGCTGATTGAAGAATGGTTATTTTAGGAAAATGTGTAATTTCAAAATTTTTTAACGGGCTGGAAAATTCACGTTTTGCTATACATTGATAATAAAATTCAGATAACCATGAAGAGACATTATTAGCAGACTGTACTAAAAACTTAAATGGAATGCCATAATAGTTTGATGTTGCTTTATGTTTCAGAAATAAATTTATTTGGCTTATTTCGCTAGCAGTGCTTTTTTTATACATTTGCTTGCTTTGTGGTTTGTGATGTATTGCTTTGCACTTCATTCAATGAATGTTCACTGATTAAGAAATTATTACTGCAACAATGTTTTTTTAAATTATTGGTGTTAGCATGATTGCCAGGGTTCCCATGCGGTATTGAAAGCATTGGAAAGGTATTGAATTGTGAAATTGGTTTTCAAGACATTGGAAAAGTATTAAATTTGGCTAGAATCTACATAAAGTATTGAAAAAGTATGGAAATTCTGATTTCTCCCATTTTATTCAAATTTTTTTCTTTACTGCTGATGACAATTTTGTAAATGTTTTTTGAATTGTGTTCCTGGAATAAAATTTTGGAAAAATGAAGATAAGTGAAAGTGATGGTATTAAAATCTTTATATTTGCTATTGAAAAAGTACGGAAAATAGTTTTTGAAAATGTGTGGGAACCTTGTATTAATTCTTGTACAAGATGTGTATGTATTTCTTATTACCCTTGTAGGGGCTGATGTAGGGAACCAATGTAGAGTTCTTGGTTGGATGCAGTGCCAAATTGTCAGTTGATCATGAGGAGCACAGGTCAATCTCCCAACTAAGCAACCTGACGTCTTGAAGTTGCCAAGCCAGAGCAAGGCGAAATACAAAGCTCTCACCACATAGTCCGTTAATAACTCTCCACTAGCACTCTAAGTTGATTGCTTTTTTCGATTATTTTCAGATATACAACAAAATCTCCAATACACTTGAGCATGAAATCAGAACAATGTAATGTTAAAAGCTTCAGTGCAGAAGTAGAATAACGGCTAACAAAAGCGTTGAGTGTTCGAATGCGCCACACGAAATAGCGACCAACTGCAGTGATGTAGGTTTGCAGGCTATCATATCAGCTGTTGAACTGTTCGCAAACAAGTACATTGCATTGAATCATGAATGGAATATTACTAGGAATTACACAGTACAATGTATCCACTATACACTGTTTTTTGTTTTGCAGGTTGATTTTTTTTCAAAAAAACAAACAAGTGAAATAAATTAAATGTTTTATAGATTGTGAAAAGTGCAGATATGTGATGAAGGCTGCCTTCCCTTTTTTGCCATGTAACAAACTGTTCCTTTATCAGCTATGTGACTTAGTTGTTGTTGGTGGTCTGTTTGTTGTGACGCTCATTGTTCCATTCCTATTCATTCATCACACTTGGTTCATTGGGTTTGCCCTTGTTCCTTTGGAGGAGAATGCATACCAGGCATTTCCAAACTCTAAGCACTTAGATTCCAGGGATGATCAAAGTGTTTTAAAAAATTTGAAGACTGTTTCAGACAAGAATTTTGGGATATTAGTTCCACCTGGAACTGCAGTAAAACCATACACTTCATCACAGCACTCTGGCACTGATGTTAGTATAAAAGATGCATATTTGGAAGAAGCGAAGGCATGTATCAGAAAAGCAAAAACTTTTGCTGAGGCAGGAAATCGTAAACTTGCTTTCAAGTTATATAAACATGCTTTGGCATTGAGTCCAACTTACACAGAAGGACTGAATGACTTTGGCGAGTTTTTGGAAGATGAAAATATCTTACAAGCTGATTTATTATACCAGCGTGCTTTGTCCTGTGATCCTACCCACACAACTGCTTTAGCGAACAGACAAAGAACAGCTCCATTAGTTCTTGAGCTTGATAAGAAAGTCTTCAGTGAAATTGATGAGAAAAAGAAAGAATTATACAAATATTCCTCCCACCACCCTAGTTTGCGAAATGCCATGAAAGAATTTTATTATCAACATATTTACCACACTGTTGCAATTGAAGGAAATACATTGACTCTTGAAGAAATTCGTCACATTATTGATCACAGAACAGGACTTGCAGGAAAAAGTATCATGGAACATAATGAAGTGATTGGGATTGCAGAAGCACTTGCCTATATGAACAACACATTGTTGATGAAAATTGGAGAGATTACAATTGATGATATCAAAAGCATTCATAAACGAGTAATGGGGTTTGTTGATCCTATGTCTGCTGGTGAATTTCGTACTAAGCAAGTTTTTGTTGGTGGTCATATTCCACCACATCCTAGTGATGTTGAATTTTTGATGCAACAGTTTGAAGATTGGTTAAATTCCCCAGAAGCTATGGATTTACACCCAGTTGAGTTTGCAGCAATTGGCCATTATCGTCTCGTTTATATACACCCATTTCTTGATGGTAATGGGCGAACTGCTCGACTATTAATGAATTTCATTTTAATGAAAAATGGTTTTCCTCCTGTTTCTGTTGAAGTCACTGATCGATGGGAGTACTATGAAACTCTTATAGCTGCAAATGCTGGTGATATTCGTCCATTTATTCGTTTTATTGCTCATTGCACAACAAGAACGCTAGAAGATTATTTGCTAGCTGCAGAACTGCCATATATAAACATGCAGTATGGGAGTGACAGCATTTTACATAAATCAACTGAAGGAAACACGGCGTTTATTTCTCCAGTAAAAGCAAAAGATACTGTACATTAGTAACAGTTCCAGAGCAAGTATTTATTCTCTAAATATGTCTTCAATAAATATCCTTATTAGATTGACAGAAGCTATGTTTTGGACATGCTTTACTGTAGAGCCTGTGCAATATGTTTATTGCACTGTATTTCTCATTGACTACTGAAATTGTGTTGTAAGAAATATTCTACTCCGTTCTTACTTCCGTGTGTTTTTGGTGCATAAGATCTTGGTGACTTTATTTTTGTATTGCAAAGTATATTATAATGATTGTTGGCAAGGACTTTTATGCCCTTTCCTGGTTGTATATTTCCAGATAATGAGATGTTACTTGATTATTTTGTCCTGCATTGTGTGTGCAATTGCTGCAATTCCAGATCATCATCCACTTCATAATCGCTTGTCAATATGGCATGTGCTTCAGGAAAAAGATATACGATTTCATCGACACAGGCGCAGTGCTGTGTCAGATGACCAGTTACCAACTCTAGACAAAGAAGTGAGTGCAAAACTTTTTCATAGTCATATGTGCCATCATTCATGTGAACTGAGCTGTTGATATGTGATATATCAAAGACATAGGTAAGTTTGCATATTAAGTTTGTGGATAACTAACTTCAAGCTAGAGCATTATGTTAGTGTGAAAAATTGGAAGCACGTGACATTCTGTGCATTGTAAAATGGTTTGATAAAAAGTTTTGATCAGTTACATCCAACCCATGGGCCGCATTGGCTTTTGTGTGGCCTAGATTAGTTTTTGCTGTAGTAAAAGTACCCTACATACTGACAACCTTGAAATTTTTGAGGCAAGTGGTCTTCAGTGCCACTTTATCACATCTGTTACCATTGCATTTAGGATTCGAAAACTTTCAGTATATTCATTTAAGCTAAATTTAGTTTGCTAAGATCAAAGTAAGCCATGCAATGTGCAGCCCTCAATAATATGTCATTCAGTGTGCAGCCCTGGTCAAGATAGTGACATACTTTTTGGCTCAGTAAGCCATTTGGGTTGGACATAGCTGGTTTCGATAGAAACTAATCAATTTATTCCATTTCACATATTTTCAGAACAGAGTTCTTACAAGTATTATTCCCCATGCCACATCATACTATTTTAAATACATGACATACAAAGTGAGACAGTTTAGAAAACTATTAGGTAATTCAAAATAATATTTGAATATTATATTATATTTAATTTATTTGCTTATGAGCAGACACGAAGTCCATAGTATGAACACACACACTCTGCAGAACGCAGGTTGATAAAAACAGACAAAACAGAACGTAATGCAAGGCATTGAAGCTGGCGAAATCACAGGGTTACAGACACTTTTTGCAACTGCATTGAAGACAGAACCATAGGGTTACAGACACATTCTTAACATTATTGTTAGCTACCACGTAATACTTGTTGCAGCACTACTGCGGAGTAGGGTGCTAATTCCTAAATTGGTCTAGTCTAGGTAAAATGCGAAAGCATTGTGGCTTGACACGCCATCGATCAAACAAACACTGCGAAGTTCGATCACTCATTCACAGAGTAAAATGCAATGATAGTGTTCAAAGAATAGTGGCGAGTACAAACAATCTGACTGCATCAAAGCATGCAACCATACGTTGTTAGATTTTCTGCATCTTTCGAGAAACAGGTACTTGTATTTACATAGCAGAGCCTCAAAGGTAGGAATGTTACGTTGAATTTGGTGGCTAATAACACTCGCCCTCCAGGGCAGGTTGTATAGAGCTCTGCAACCAAAATTATATGCCACCTGCAATCTCTGCATCCATGACTTCCTGAAATTACACCATAATTGAAATGCATACATGGGCGTACAAAAGGAATGAAAAAGTAAGTTCTTAACTGTATTTGAACAACAGGAAAAAGAGGCTCGCAGCTTGTTTGCTGCACAATATTGATATCGCAGTTGTCTCTGAATGCCTTTGTCATCTGAGAGCTCAGTATCCAATACAATCCTCAGATATTTGTATTGGTCAACAGATTTTACGTATTGACCACCCAATTTCCAGACTGGAGTGGCTGTGCTTTCAGCCTTAAACATCATACAAACAGTTTTGAGGCAGTTGAAAATAATCCCATGCAATTCTGCATATGCCTGGCACACATCTAGTATTCTTTGCAACCAACGTACACTTGGACAAAACACACAAATATCAGCAAACATCAAGTGATTTAATAAGAGTTCACCAATATAACACCCTGCTGTAATGTAGTTTAGTTCATTGGACAAATCATCTAAATTAACAGCAAACAAGTATGGACTCAGTACTCCCCCTTGTCTAACCCCATTAGACACATGTAACGGTTCAGAAAAATGCTTGCCTTATTTTATTTGCATCGTTTGTTCTTTGTACCAATGTTTCAGTAGGCGCACAAAACACATTGGCACCTTTCTTTGAATTAGTTTCTCAAATAATTTCATGTGTAGTACTCGATCGTAGCCACAATTTGAATATTACATAATGTAAATACCCAGAATTTGAATATTACATAATGTTTTGATTTTACAAACTTCAGTTCAGAGAATAAAATTTCACAACAATATGTCATGCTATATACAGAAATGAGTTGTTCACTGTTGTTTTAAGCTCTGGGTATTTACTTTCTGGAACCTGTCACTAGAACTCAACTGTAGAGTGGCACCAACTGAATTTTTAGAGCCAGATCTTGCTTTTCGGTCAGTGACAAGTGGTTGACCAACTGGATAGCCATCTCTGATGACTTTAACACTGAATGGAGTTACAAGGAAATGCAAAGCATGGTTTTCATTCCTGGAAATGGTCAAATATGGGTTGAACCTCTTCCAGTAGTTTTGCAATGCAATTTTTGTATTCTTCCACTTTGTGGTATGCATTGCTTCATAAAGAAAGACATCCATTTTCATTCTGTCATTGGGAAAACAACAGAATGTCGTTTTGAAAAAATGTATTTTTGTTCTGAAAACTTAAGTAGCCTAAATGGAGCTTTAGGCTTACTGCTTTTGTTATCAACTTGCGTAGGTACCCTAGTAACTAACCCTACAAACTTGTGTAAACACACTGATAAATTAAACAAACATTAGATATGAGATGACACTTCCTATAAATATGAGATATTACTATTCAACTAGAAGAGCCACACAAAACATACCGTATTTACTTGCTTATAAGACAGGGATTTTTCCTCAATTTTGGGCTCAACTTGGGGGGCCCTGTCTTATAGGCGAGGTCTACAGAGATAGAAAATAGTTCACTCAGAACTGTGCAGATATTTCAGTAGTTTCTGGCAAAAATAAACAACAGAGACATGTTCACGGTAATTAAATTAACTGTCATGCTATGAATAAATAAATCTTTTAGCCTATTGTGAGTCAGCATCTTGTTCGTTGAAGGGCACGTGGGACTTCATTTTTCCGTACAACGTCATACCGGTAAGTTAGTATAAACGTAGTTTGACACTGAAATGTGTTTCTCTCGTTACCTGCTTTCCTTCCTTCGTCTTATAAACGAGTCTAAACAGAATATTGACAATCTCCCAGATGAAGATGGGACCTGTCTTATAAGCGAATAAATACTGTATTGGTGATCCGCATGCATCTTGTGAGCCAATGCTTTCCACAGTTGATATATATACCATTTCCTTACAACTCCACTCATCCATTAAAGCTGAGTGCAAAGCTGGATAAGCTGCAAGCCTATAGTATGACTTGACCGGGAATCAAACCCAGCCCACCAGGTTTGATGGCATATGCTCAACCAACTGTACCACATAGCCAGTTATGCTTTAACTATTTTTGATGATGAAATGCTTTAACCATTTTTGATTCTATCAAGTGCTTGTTGGATTTTTAGATCAGTTTTGATGCTTTTGGTCAAGCATTTGTATTGTCACTTATTCCAAGTCCTGAAGTGTTTGCCCCTGGATTCAAAGCATATGTTGAAACTCGCTCATTAAGCAAGTTGGTAGAGCTTGACAAGGGATCTATTTTTAAGGTGAGCTGTCAATGTCTTTTTTAATATATTTAATAAATCAATGCTACCTTAACATTTTCTTTTTAACCAGTTTTTGATAAACATATTTATCATATTGAGAAAAAACATTAGAACGGACTATGCTATCATAAGCAAAACAGAATAAGATTTTCTTTGATTCTATTTGAATAAGATTGTAGGACTGAAGATGCATATTATTATGTGAAATCCATTTCCTATTATAAATTTTGCTGATCAATTCAAACCCTTTGTGGAGACAATTACTTGAATAATGTGCAAGTTTGAATTATCACAAAAAGATGAAAGTTATAAGGCTAATCACAGGTTCTGAATATACACATTTTCGTCTAGTAAGAGCCCAGTTGGCTGATTTTGTGAAAGCTTAAAGTAAATCTACAGCGTTTAATTGTGGTTAATTGCTTTTGGTTGTACCAATCTCGAGATTATGTATTGCATATGCTTTTCCACTGCTAACAGAACAGGGTTTTGTGAGGAAATTGTCAATAGGCTTGCATCAGTGGCTTTATGATGTACCAATTTTTGCCAAAATGCAGCCAAGCAATCTGTTGAATAAAAATAATTCATAGGTTTATTGATTCTGACTGTTCAACATGAGTTCTTAGCTTGTTTTATTAGCTGGTGTAAAAAAACACCAAACTACACAAAACCATTCGGTACCTAAGGTTTTATGGTGAAAAAAATCTTGGCAGTGAAGATGTTAATTACTGACCTCGTCATGCAGAAACATTTAAACAAAGATCCACTGTGCAATTTGATTTGGATGTAGGAACACAATTTGTTTGTTTTTTATTCCTGAATGTATGTCAGTGTTCAAAACAAAACATATTGGGTCAATGACATTGGCAAGTCATTCTTTATGTCTACAACATGTTTGTTTATATGTAAGTAATTTTTTGTGGACACAATATCACCATTAACACTTTGAGAGCCGGCGTACGATATATTCGTACTTCTATTTCGGCCTAAAAAACAGCAATTTTCAGTTGCCTTACCAACACCCTAGCTCCTCCGCCGATTGCACTAGAGAGCTGTTGAATGGCTCAAAAGAATCGGCCAGTCTAGTAGATTACACTCGAAAAAAAATTTTTTGGTTGGGGGGTGCGGATTGTTTGTGACTGACGTCATAAGTGAAGTAGTTTTAGGGTCATTTTTCACATGTTGCCCAGCCTGGAGCCCAACCGCTAGGCCAAAGTGTTTCGCTGAAGTTTTCATTGGAAACTAGACTCGAGTCCGAGTCTTTTGAGCCTTTGATTGACTTTCTAGCGTTTCTGGTTCAAAAGTTATGATCTAAAATAAACAAATTAATT
>Ga0210059_1014049_pt1 | contig 11883 bp, 10 predicted proteins | sample Ectturendosymbi2_FD_188042 | JGI IMG/M metagenome (GOLD analysis project Ga0210059, IMG submission 188042) | Ecteinascidia turbinata endosymbiont from Florida, USA - Sample 2 (SPAdes) (version 2) | ecosystem: Host-associated > Tunicates > Ascidians > Unclassified | place: Key West, Florida... | reverse complement strand
TCTTGAACTCTCCATTGGTTGACCGGTCCAACGTTTCGACGAGGTCCAAATTACATCTTCAACCAATGACAACTCGCCTTTCTTATCTCCTAAACCCTTTCTTATTGGCCACTGCTTTAACCAATGAGATCTCTTCTTCTCTGTATATAAACCAGTTCGGTAGTATCTCCACTTCATTCTGACGATATCCCCTGAAGAGTGTCAGACGAAAAGCTTTGGGATGAATCTCCTACTTCACGCCATCTTCAAGTTCTGTACCACCAAACGTCTTTTTAAGCTTCATTCTTGCCTGACCGATTTCGTCATTTGCACTGAAATATCTCGAGGCGTTTGCACTTTGTTAAGGAAGAATAGGGTGTTTTACACGAAAAGCAGCTGTTTGATTCGACTTTCTCAACCCGAGTTTCCAACTTGCTTCGATAGAAAGTTGCCTTCTGTGGTAGATTTGTCTTTTTTCTGCTTATCGCGGCATCTAAGAAGTATTTCGTAGGAGATTTTTGTGTTGATCTGTTTTTTTGCTGTGACATTTCGGTCATTTGTGCCATATAGTATTAAAACTCGCCGAAGCAGTATTCGCTAGCCTATATTTTCGGAAAAAATGACCGAATTGACTTAATCTTTTTCGGTCGTTTAAAAAAATTTGTCTTACCAGTATAACCGAAAAATGACCAAGAAAACGTACATGCGAATATAATCATTCCGGCATTTGTTTCACTCAGGCATTTGAGCTAGGGTACTGTATCGAAGTTAGCCGAACGCGAGGTTCAATTTCTTTGAAGTGGCTGTGAGAACTGCAAGTCAGGCCTAGGTCTATTTTTGTGTATAGCTCTTAGTTAGCAATCAGGAAGTTATTTCACAAAAACGCTGACAGCTAGCAAGTGGCTAACAATGCCACAATTTTTGTCGTAGACAGCAAAGCCCTACACAAATCTCATTTCACAAGATGTTCTAAAAGTAGCCACATTCGGAACTTTTGTCCGAATAGAATCGTTTTTTAAATAATGTCAACGCATTAGGAAATTTCTTTGGCAATTCCTCTTTAATGTTGCTACCTCTGCAGGCCGTTACACAACTCGCGGAGATCTGCGCCCCTTTGCGACTTATTTCTCCGAATGGCCGACAACTTGCAATTTTTGTTCAGTCCGACGTTAAATGCTTGCTTTAGGCAAATTTCCATACTTTCATTCAAGTCCCGGACAACTTGGAGCCCAAGCTACAGAAGCTGAATTTCAGGCCTGGCCAACCCGCGGCTCGCGAGCCGAATACGAGATGCGGCTTTTGCACGCGCATTGCGTGAAGCGTGCTTGGTGGCTTGTGCAAGCACATACGCACGCGAGCGCATTTACGCGACACACGTGTTAGTTGCCGTGTTGCGTGGAAGTGCACCTTGTGGTTTCCGCAAGAACATTCTACATAAGCGATCAAATTCACACGACGCATGTTCGCCTGTATGTGCATGCGCGGGTAGATGTAATCGCAGAAAACGCAACGCAAAAAGTGCAGCATGCGTGCTGGAGTGAACATACGTACGGTACTTATACTGTACGTGCGGATAAATTGCCTGGAATGATAGCGTAGAAGCCTTGCGCAATGTCGGGCAAGAAAAATCTAGACAGCGAAAATGAACATTCTATATCAAATCGGTTACCAAATTAGTACAAACGTCCTTTTTCAGACAAACGCCAGAATAACCTTTGGATATGCCTGATCATGTAGATTTAGTCTTGTTTCTCTTCCGCCGCGAGTTATCTCTATATGCAAACAAAAATAAAAAAGAAAGTTAACACTGGTGATATTGCCACTGCGCACTATCAGTTCATTGTACTGAACATTACTGCAAGTGCTCAACTGAGACTGTGCACACTAAACACGCGATATATATTTCTTTCTGTGAGATATGGATGCGAGGAAATCGCAGTATGAATAACTAGTAATGTACCCTTGCACAACTACTGTACTCGTATGCTAGTCCTAGGAAAATAGATTTTCACGCTTTGGTCATGAATGCATAATTCTTTCACTGAAAACAAAGACAAGTACTTTTCCCCACAAAATGGACTGTATGCACGAAGTTACATAAATTTTCAGTCATTGTCAAAATGAAGTTTTCAACGTAGTAGACAATGCGACAACTCTGGTAGGATAGGTTACCTATACATTGGTCACTGGCTAAGCTTAATAAAGTGCCAGTGTAAGTTTCTGACTTACATCAAACATTTTTACAGTGGGGATACATTGAGTTCTTCGTAGTGTAGGCTATATTAACGAATATAAAATAACTTAAAAGTCTCGACAAATTGCCCCACATCACGCACCCCTGATCTAGGATTCACACATTTGCGCTAGTCATCTTTGATTGTGCTGCACAGGCCCTAAACCAGGGAGTGGGCAACCGGGCAATTGCCTCCAACCAGAAATTTTCAAATATGTGTTTAGTTGTTGGGTGCAACAAAAGTTACAACCATTTTGCCCCCCCCCAAAAAAATAGTACAACATAAACTTACAATCTTTTTCCTCCCCGAAAATATCAGCTGGTTGCTGTCCTGGTGCTGCAAAACATTTTTGTTCAAAGCCGTTGCTATTAGGATTTTCCATTAGGTTCTAGAAACAATCTGAATTCATTGGAGACGAATGCAAGCAAATTGCTGCAGATGGATACGTTATGCAGTATTGCTACTAGACCTGCCAAAATTCCTTCCTGTTGTGACGAACTCTTATGATAACTCCATGTGGTCAACAACATTTCTGAAACAAACAAGATTTCATAAATATTTGCAGTTTAACGTAAACATTTCATCGCATTGAGTTGAAAAAACTTGAACAATTTTGTGACGTCAAGAGGTCTTTTGTTCCTTGACTTCCCTCCCCCTTCGTCGTAACCCATCATAGAAACTGATATCCGTTCCCCGTCAAAGTGTGGCGTATTTATGAAAAACCCAATTTACCTTACATGCTGCAGATACTTGGGTATTTGTAACCAGTTCACCTCGTTTCTACTATATTTTTACCGTTTTTAACACTCGTGGTTTATCAAGAGCGTTCACTTTCAGCAGATTCCGATCCAAAATCCTTTGTTTTATGTGGATGATGGAGCGGAAGATACATCTGCTGTCACTAGCAGGTGCTTTTGAGTCATTCTTGCTGAGTTTTCGTCTACAAAACGAAAAAAATTCCTACAACTGCCGTTGTAAGTTGATTCTCATAAGTTTGCTCGTCTCCGGAGTGGCTTATGGGCTTGTCGCCATATTTTTTCAAAATGTGGGTGTGCTGACCTCCATGCGTGACATAGAAGCCCGCCTCTCATTAAAACACAATTTGAGTCACAGCTGTCCAGTAAAAGTCCGGTAAGCATGATTCTTAAGAGATAGTGAAAAATTGGAACAAAATGCTTGAGTCAAATGAAAAAAATACCTAAGGCCACGTTTCTTTGCATATAATATCAACCTTCTACGACTATATAAAATAGCCACAAAAACGTTATTGTAGAGCCAGTGGCGGACAGGGTGAAATTAGTAGAGCTATTTGGTCCACAATCTGGTGCCGCTTCCAACCCGTGTTGTTGATCGACCTCATGACACGTAGTGTCTGTGATGATCTCCGTAGGACGAAATCCAGTATAGGGCGTGAAGGATGCCATCATTAGACACAGTTTTTTAATGTTTCTGATTCTTTTTGCTAAAGCGGACATGCTTAGTTGACAGAGGAATGATTACCTTTACAATTCGGGGACCAGTTGTTTCGAGAATCACAACTTTTCCAACTGTTAGCATCGCCGCAATTGGAACATCTTTCTTTGCCATACAGTGAATAGCCACGTGCGTATCTGTTGCATTTAAAACATCGTAAAGACACTGGAATGTCCTGTTAACATGTAACTGTAAGTTGGAAATATCTTACTCTCACTTTCTCTGGAAGTTTAATCTGACTAAAATTTAGCAGCACAGTAATGGAATCGCTCATACCGCCTTCATAATCTTTGAACTTAAATATTTTTTTAATAAGTAACGCTTTGAGAATTTAGATTACCGTTCAGTACCTCGGCGGAAAGATCCACCAGGTCCCTATCAGTACCTTCTTTCACGGTGGCTGGCTAATGGATAGAGGCCAGGATGGGAATAGAAACACCTGAGCCATCACTCAAGACTTCCAAGGCCAATAGATTTTTCCCAATGAAGTGTCATTTCTAACGTTACAAAAAAGTTTCCATTTTTCAAAGGAGTGCAGGATCGATAGACTCCTGTCTCCTATACACATTTTTTGTCTCCTGCAATTACACTGCATGCAGCAAGATTTTTTCTCCGATAGACTCTGCGAAACAACTGGCTGAACATCTGTCACATTGTTCGCCTCGCGAGACAAGGTATCTGTAATTGTTATGGAAGCTTTTCTCTTCGATCTTTCAGTCTTTTCAGGGGTTCCCTAAAATTATCTGGTGATTCGGAAAACCACCCATTTAAAAGTGCCAAGGGCACCTTGGTATAATATTTAGTACACTCTCGGTAGCTATACTATAAAGTACTATATCTAAATTCTAGGACAGGTTTCCCAACCTTTCTCTGACCATGTACCCCTTCAGCATTTCGACAAATGTGCATGTACCCCCTAAATTTCTTATGACAAAAAGATTGAGTAAAAAAACAAACATCTACTGAATTTTTAATAGAACATTTAGAATTTGGATTGTACCCCCTCAGACAGGCAAATCTCCCCTAGGGTACATGTACCCAGTGGCGTAGCCAGCCCAAAAATTTGGGGGGCCAAAATGTTTGATTTTAGGCGAATAACACTATTTTGTTTGGAAAAACGCCTCTCAAAGCACAAAATGACTATATATTCCAAAAATTTGGGGGGAAAATGGCCCCTTTGCCCCCCCTCTGGCTACGTCTATGCATGTACCCCAGGCTGCATGGGAACCTCTGTTCTAGGAGATCTTTAAAAGTGAGGCTAATGGTCAGGTTATCGAGAAAGTCCGCTCTGTAGCATAGAACCACGATCAATCCACGCAACCCGCTATGCAACTGGACACGTCCGCATCGCACACCTGTCGCGGCAAAATCCTTATCAAGAAAACACAATCAATCATCGCAACTCGCTAAGCAACCAAGACAAACACCCTTATTCTTCAATCACATAACATCAAAATAACGTTACCACTAAGAGCATCACAATCAGGGACTGAGTTTAAGGGTGGTACATGTTCCCCAACTTTTGGACAGGGGAAACGCAATATCTTTTGTCGACCGTATTTTGTGACAAAAATAGTATAGTTGTAGAAATTTCATGGTTACATTACTGCTGGAAACCCTCAGCATACAGCCAGGGAATAAATAAGAAAAATGGACATTATCACTGGATTTTCTATAGACACAATGTACAGATATACTATGTAAACTGATTTATCAGATTTGTTGGTAATTGTGTTGGTTAATGGTTAATTTGAATTAACCGAATCAGTGTGTGCATAAACGTCGCTCGTCATGTGACTGATTCGTGTCATGTTCTTGTGAGGTGAATTCCTGCGCTGGTCTCTAGACTGCAATATACAGAGCACGGTTGCCACTGCTAGTAGTTCACCAAAAGATATTGTGGTTTGCTCATGATTTAATCTATGTGGATTAGTGCTTCTCGTGAGAATCTTGTTTGAGCATAGTTATGTATATTTAAGTCATTTCTCAGAATTAATTTGCTTTCATATTAAATGCAGTGCTAGATATAGTACCAATTGCTATACCACAACCATGAGCGCCCAGGAGGGCACATCGCCATGGTCCCCAAAACATATCATATCCATCATTTACCCCATTTTGCCAATTTTACAAAAAGGTCGTACTACGGTTGAGTGAGCAGGTAACCTAATCACAATGCAAATAATAAAGATTTGTCTACTCCAAAGTTTTCTAGAAAACTCCGTTCCTGATCACAGTCACCAACATTTACCACAGAAGTTCACCAAATGAACCGACAGGAACAAGCGCACATTTACCATTAGGCTAAAAAGGCTTAAAAGCCTAGGGTCCCCGATTCTGAGGGGGCCCAAATTTTGGGAGTAAAGAAAATTTCCAGCTTTTTTGTAAGAATTTGCATTTGTATTTTTGTTTTGGTTCAACGCATTTTTTCTTACTATGCCATTGCCGGTAGCAAAAGATCTCTGCAGAAGAATGAGCGCGAAGGATTGAAGTGAATGACAATGAGCATTCTCTTTTTATGGCGTTGAGAATGCGTGGCACAGTACGCCTGAATCCGTTTTTCAGATTACACGAGGCCAGTGAGGTACTTTCGTTCAGCCCAGGTCTCTCTCTTGTTGCTTTTCATGGGTACGATACGGGGTAAAGACAAGACTAGCCTGCGCTGTAGCTAAGGCTGCAGATATCCAATGGAACAAAATGTTAACTGTTTGTAATACCGCGCGTGTTAAGCTGGGATGTTCTTTGACCTCAATGGTTTTGTAGCAATCTCGGGCCTTTCCTTCTACAGCTCAATGCGCAGACAAAGATTTTAACTGCCGTTGAACTAGACACATATCTTGATGTATTAGTAAGGCCAATTTGTTGCTTGAGCTTAATAGCTTAGTTAGCAAAGTGAGCTTCACGTGTAAGTTTTTTCTTTTTTTCAAAGTAATCAGGATAACTTGTAATCAGATTAACTTGAGAATGTTGAAGCGTACATATGAGAGGGGTTCTAGCAAGGGAAAAGAAAGCCACTGCCAAAGCAGATGCACTACTAGCTGTTATTAAAAACAGACGAAACTGTTGCAACCTCTCCGCTGGCGTTGCGCTGAATGCGCGGTTCACCACGAAAGGAATGTGCTCGAAGAACAACACCATGTATATGTGGCGCGAACAAGCAATAATAGAGTTGTCGTGGCGCGTGATCTCTATTGTTGCTTGCTGCCACAGTGTGAAGGTTTGCGCACATGCCGCTCGGGCTTTCCGATCGCAACAAAACCAATAACCCAGTTTTTTGTGTGCCAGAAGGGTCTACACCAGAGGTGGCTACGAATCCGGAGTGTCGGAGTCGACATCGGCAGGATTCTGCGTTTTTCTTTTGGACCCGGCGCCGGAATCAAAAATTTGTAAAAGAACGGACCCGGAATCACTTTACATTTTCAGCAGCAGGAGTCTGTGTGGTTTTCATACATGACATTTCTTAAGTAAAAGCATTGCTGAATTTCGGTTGAATCCATGTTAGCCGGAGTCTGAAGAGGAGTCGGATTCTCAAATTTGAAAATATTTCGGACCCGGACCAGGATACAAACATTTTTTGAATAGGAGCGGATTCGGAGTCTGAAAATGTGACTACGGCCACCTCTGCCTTCCAGAAGGGCCCCCAATTTAAAATAGCCTAGGGCCGCGGAAATGAAAATTTGCCTCTGGACGGGAAACAACAGCGCCACTAACAGACAAAATGCTGCACAACTCCGCCCAAATATTTTATTAACCCTGCTGAGGTAACCTCTAAACACTAACACTTTTGTTGTTCTTGCCCAAAATGGGCAGGTTTTGTTTATTCGCTTATACTGGACTAACCAACAGGTTCAGACACGCGCGCGGTTTGTTACAACTTAGCAAGTCTTCTCAAGCTCACACGATCAGAAAAAAACAACGTGTTGGTTTTGGAAAACTTTTTATAGGATGAAGAACAAAAGCAATTTTCTTTAGCAAATGAAACCAAAATGTGGGAAGTGCTCTTAGAAAATGAAACGATAAAGTAAAAAAATCCAAGATTTCGCCCGTTGACGTCATTGGTGGTTGGTTTAAGATTGAAACAGAACCTCATTTCAAGCTTGTGGTTCTATCTGCAATGAAAGTAAATTAGGTTGAGACATGAAATTTCTCTATTTTCATTGCAATTTTCAACCACATTAATCAACCTTGCCCAAAATGGGCAAATTTTTTACGAAAATCAGGCACATAAGGTAAACTTGCCCAAAATAGGCAAATACTTTACGAAAATAGTTGGGCAATCAGATTGATCGCAGCACTGCTATTGAATTTCATGTCTCACATACGACAAGTCCCGTCGCCACAGGGGGTTTGGTGGGCTAAGCCCCCCAAATTAAAATATGAAAACTATGAATGAGTGGAGTTTTGTCAATTTTTACAATGTCAAAGCATCAACAGGGAAACAAAAAACTCACTCTAACGATAACGTAGGGTGATTTTCACTCGAACTCACACTAACCATAATTTGGGGTGATTTTCACCATGAACTCACACTAACCATGACGTCGGGTGATTTTCACGTAGGGACTACGTGGCCACCACTCCTGCCTGCGTAGAAATCACCCGAGGTTAGTATTCCAGGGGTGTTAGTAATCGTTGCAGTAAACTTGAAAGTCATCAATGCAGACAAGTGCTCCCCATCGTTGGTAGTTGGCACGTGAATCTCGTTTTGTTCTGTTTTGATGGTGGACAGGTTCCACGGCGGTGTCTAGTCTCAAAGTTCATGTCCTCAATAAAATGCTTTGGCCTTTTACCACAAGTGCACGCACAACACGAGCAAGTCTTCTTTGATTAGGCCAAAGTTCTGGAAACTTCAATACGGAACAGAGAAGCACAAGGTTCTTCATCCTCGATAAAATGCTTTGACCATTCACCACAAGTGCACACACAACAAGGTGAATGCCCTTTGTGGCTCCAATTTCTTTCCTCTGACGGAGAAGGCGTCGTACATTCTCCTGCCTGTTTCTCAATCAAAACCACGAGCTGAGCAGGAGCCATTCGCGACAAATTGATCTGCGTCGCCAGTGCTTGAACTCGTGTGACCTACTCCCGTGCTGCCATCGGCCCAAAGTTGCTGGCGTGGCTTACTGGTGAATCTACATGCACCAACGCGTTTTGCCCAAATTGGTCAAGGTTACCTTAGGAGGGATCTTTGTGTAGGAATTTTGTTACAACTCAGGTAACCATGGGTCAATTTGGGCAAATTTTTGTTCCCCATGGAAAACTACACAACTTGTACAGATTTCGATAGGACTGCCCGAAAGAGCGTCTAAACAAATGCAGCTACTGAAAGAACCAGCTTTCTACGTGAACGTTAACTAATTCTTAATTTAAGTAGAAGAACTGTTTGCCCAAATTGGGCAGAGGTTACCCTAGCAGGGTTAAAGTGTGTTTGAAGACTTTAACAACCTGCGTCTGAGTCAGCTTGGAATTATTTGACTACGTGAAAGAGTGTCAAACCTACAACACTGCGATCGAGTTGCTGCAAGTCTTATATATTAGGACATATGTTAAGACGTCCAATGCCATTTTCGGGGGCATCTTGTAACAGCAAACTAACAGGGTGAGCAAATGCTGAATGTATTTCTTCATGAGCTTCATGGCCTAATAAAGAGTGTGGTTTTGGAGTTGCTTCGGCAGAAGCATATCGCGATGAAATGATCCCAGATGGGTTAATTGACGGTTTTACGTCAAAGGTCATTCCTTCAAAGACTTTCAGAAAGCTAAGAGTTTTCTACTGAGAACGCGTTCCCTCAAACAAGCTCATCAGATTTAGCGCAACGAGATGCACAGATCTATGATGCCTTTCCGGTTTATGGCTCTCAGATCTTGTCGGTTGTGTCTCAGAAAGCAGTTTGGCAAAGTTCTTTCACGGAAAGGGAACATCCTGCTACATACGCTACAAGTAAGACTTGTTCTTTACTTTGAAAGTGCACTCAACCACAGTGATTCTCAACGGGTTGCTCATTATTTGGAATGTACAAGTATGATTGAGTAAGGTTAAAACAATGTTCTGCTCTTTGCTTTCGCTTCTGCTGGTTGGCGCAGGGCTGGTGAGCGCGTTCGTTTAGGGTCTTTGACAACATGTATTTGGGTGGTGGCAGACGCGATGATCGAAGTGTCTTTTCGCCGCCTGCAGACCTTACTGTGTCTGTATTGACAAGTGTACTTGCGTTGAGGTAAAAAAAATTAAATTGTCGTTGTTGTTGTTGTTGTTCCAGATGGACCACTAGTGATCCTGTGGGCAATACAGTTTCGACTAGTTGTTCATGACGTGTCAGCATGACAAAGTTTTTTTTTAAAGATGGTCCATGGGCCAAACAAGGTTGAGAATGAGAACCACTGTTCTACCATGAAAAAACAAGTGTCCTGCCCGCACGGCAGTATGCTTCATGTGTCGTAAACAACGTCATTATGCAAAGGTGTGTACGAAACAGAATGAGAAACGTACAGAATCTATACATGTCTGCAACGATTGCAGATAGGAGGGCCGCAGTTCAGGCTAATGAAACTGTGAAAAGTGAAATAAAGAGTCACGATTTGTCATCTTTAATTGGTACAGGAAGTTCGCAAAGTTACATCAACGAAAAGACCGCACGACAACTAAAGTTAGAAATTGAGCCCTCCATTTGCGACATCTCGATGGGAATGACAAATATGAAGGGCCAAATTATCGTACGCTGTGTCGTAAGTGCGGTTGTTGAAAATGTGACGTATTCACGTGTAGCGTTCCTGCAAAGTTGTGTTGTGACGTGTTACGTGTAGGTGACTTCCAAGTCAACACGAACGAGTCATCTTCCAATATGGCCGTTCCAAATCTGCACTGAGTGTCAATTCAACCAGTACCTGTTGCTGCTGCTATTGTCAGGCCTGTTTCCTTGTTTCAGAACTTTTAAGAGGACTGCCGATCTGCTGCTGACAAGTCGCGTCGGTTGAATGTTTCGCACCAGGCTTTAGTAGCGCAAGAACTTAACAAACTTCGAGCAGATGGTGTGTGTGATCCGTCCAAGTAATTCGTCGTGGCGAGCTCGAGTTCTGGTAGTCACGACTAAGGAAACGGGAAAATATCGCTTTTGCGTCGATCCCGGACGATCAAAACCATCACACGTTTAGATGCTTATGCATTGCCGCGAACTGATGACATGGTAAACAAGTCAGCAACTTACGAAGTGTTATCTACTTAAAGACCTGTAAAGCGCACACCATCGAATCGAAATTGAGGAAAAGCATAGAAAATTCACAGCGTTTCAGGTGGCAGGGATAGGGAAACTCTGGGAGTTTAATCAAATTCTGTTTGGGGTCACAAAGGCGTACTGCCTTTCCTACGCAAAATGGATGAAATCGTCGAGCGGATGGGTTACGGGACACATACCGTGACAATAGGAAAATGTGAAGCATTTTCTGACCGCAGTTAAAGGTCGCACTTTAACCTAAAACGAACAGAAACCAGTATGGTGTGTTTCCGAAGTCGATATTTTTGTTTAATGTGTTGGAAATGGAAACATTAGGCCAGACCGAAGGGTTGGGACTCCTTATGGAGCCCACATGCACTCCATAGAGCCTTGGGGCTTTTGCATAGTATGCGCAATGGATCGCAAACCTTGCTGACAAACTGCGAAGGTCAAGATATACTTTGCAATTTACGCTAAATGATCAAGTTCTGAATGTCTTCGAGTCATTAAAGAAGGATGTCGCAAACGCTACCATAGAGAGTATCGATGACAACCTCCCGTTCGTCGTAGGATTACCCGTCGGATGTGGTCAAGTTTGCTACTTTATTACAAGTGAGTGAAAGTCACTATCCTGCATTGGAGAAAAAAGCAACGGCAATCATCGAAGCAGTACGAAAGTGGGAACATTTTCTTGCTAGGCAATACTTCAAAGTTGATCACAGAACAAAAACCTGTCGCATTCATGTCCTGTCTTAAAAACTGTCAAATTCAAAAATTCCGTTTTCTGTGGACGATGTGAAAAAACTTTGCTCGTGATGTAGAATATCTGCTGAATTTGAGAAACCTCAATTTCACAGGAAACCTTTATTAAAGAAACTCAGCCGTTTGAGCGTAGGTGCACCCAAGGGAGCCCAGGGGGCCATGACCACCAAATTTTTAGCATATCTAGTAATTTTGTGCTTTGAGAACTGGCGTCCAAAAGAAAAATA
>Ga0210059_1014047_pt1 | contig 11884 bp, 4 predicted proteins | sample Ectturendosymbi2_FD_188042 | JGI IMG/M metagenome (GOLD analysis project Ga0210059, IMG submission 188042) | Ecteinascidia turbinata endosymbiont from Florida, USA - Sample 2 (SPAdes) (version 2) | ecosystem: Host-associated > Tunicates > Ascidians > Unclassified | place: Key West, Florida... | reverse complement strand
TATTTCCAAGTTTTTTCTCCTGCCGTACTGTTCCAAATCATTAATATCAAATTCAAGGGAAGATATTTTATTCTCCAGTAACTGATTTTTTTCTCTTGGAGAGTTGTTTTCTTCTCTAAGGTCTTCCATTTCCTTATGCAGCTGTTCCACCTCCATGGATACTGTTTTGAGAGTGCTTGCCATATTAGAAATTTGGTTTGGAATTGACTCAAGCCTAGACATTTTTGAGTTAAGCTGGCTTAGTTTTTCCAGCAACTCCTCAGATTTATCCACAGATGTTTGTGGAGAGAGTGCAGGCCACTTCTTTTCACAGTTCACAAAATCCTTTGTTGCTTGAATTTCTTCGTTGTTGCATTTCTTGTTGTTACTGCGGTTGGCCATGTTGTTCAGTATAACACAGCAGGTAAGTAAAGTGTTATATAGTTAACTGACAGTTAACAACACAATTAGCAATACAATACCTAAACCTTATTCAAATAGAATGATGCGACAAAATAAACTAAAGCAAATGAAAGAACAAGTTCTGAACACAACATCAAAGAGAAAAAAAACTTGGAAATATGTTGTATCAAGCTCATAAAACTTGTTCAAAACAAGCCACTTTTTGAAAATTGGTTGTAATTCAACGAAAAATTAAAATACTTTCCGCCGAGGGTATGATGACAAGTTTTGTATCAAAATCTTCGGAATTTGTCCAACTATTGATCTGTGAAAAACTCGCGGGGGTTATTTTTGTTTAAACGAAATGAGAAGAAAAATCGCAAAGGCACTCTAACACCAAAAATGCCTTTCGCTTCCAGATTCTCGTGTTGCGTGACTATCGATTTCAATTCAATATCAAAATACTTTCCAAGGGGGTTATGATAACAAATTTTATATCAAAATCTTTGGAGTTTATCGAACTATTGATGTGTAAAAAAATCGTTTCTACCGAAAGTTCTATCAATCACTGACCTGTTCTTAGACCTCCCCACAGTTAATTTCCCTTTATTTGGAACTGATAAAGCGTTTTGTTTCTTCCATTATCTTACAACATCATTGTAAGCTGATCTCAATATCAAACAAGCCTTATGTACTTCTGCAATTGCTATAAATTACTGCTTTCTCCATCACCAAGTATCAGTTTTATATACAGGCCTGCAATCACAAAGGCATACTTATTATATTTGTACGTTTCTTTTAAAAGATGCATGCACATGCATTTTCTCTTTTCACCAAACCCCATGAAACTTGGTCTTATCGGTATGCTGAGTGCTTCTCTGCATTAGATCACGATCGAAGAAAATCATGTTATTTATCTGTGAAAACACTGATATTGAACAGTTTGCAAGTACATATCAACAGTTTTAAATCTGTACAACAGTTTGGAAATGTGTTGTGGTTCACTGCAGCTTCTAGCGTTGACGGCGAGTCTTTCCATGGTGAGGTTTTTACGGTGCGTCTTTTACTTTGGCTCCTGTAGATCATTCCAAGTGCGGGAACTGTAAGTTAAACGATTTTCAGCAACAAACAAGAACAAACGATATGAAGGTGTAGACCAGTGGTTCCCAACCTATTTTGATGCATTCCTCCCTTTGCTCATTTTGGAAATTTTTATTCCTTCCCTATTACACAATTTTTTTTTATTCCTCCCCTATTACACGAATCTGCAGGAATATTTGATCTACCAATTTATTCTTTCTTACCTGACTTTTACCCGTCACGGTGTGGTTTATTGTTCTGGTTCGTGGACTAGTATTAAATGCAATTGGAACAATGGACTTTATTGAAGATAATAACTTGATTAATAAAAGTGGGACAAAACTATTTGTCAAATAATGGCACGGAAATTGGTCAAAAACGTGTGATAGTCCATTAAATGACATAGAAATCTAACTAATTGAAAGAGCCAATGTCAACTTCAAAAATAAGCGCAACATTTACAATGAATAGGTAAACTAACTACAAATCGGGAAATTCCTCCCCTGAACTCATGAAATTCCTCCCCAGTTGGTAACCACTGGTGTAGATGTATGTCCTCATGCAATGCACTCTGGGCCGGCCTTAAGCCGATGCAACCGATCAAGGGCGTACGCAAGGGGGGGAATTGGGGTTGAAAGCCTCCTTGAGCTTGATATTTTACAAAAACTTAATTACCTGCGCAAAGGGATTATAGGCCTACTGTCTTCGTATACTTTTTGCTTGTTGATTTGTTGACTTAATGAAAATACCACAGAATAAATTTGCATGCAAATTTCAAGGAACAATATTGTAAATGGGCCAAAACTAATACAGTAGAATTTGTCTAATTTGTCATCGTTTAATTCGTTACTTTTTCGTCGGTCCCGCCAGAATTCCTATCGTTTGTGTACATTTCTGTTCGTCTAATTCGCCATCGACTAATTCGTCAATTTGCTCAATTCTATCCCTGAGAAGCGTTTTGTTCGGCTAATACGTCATTTACAGTTCCGCTTTTGATGTATAGCAGCTAGTTTAACACGTGTGAGAATTCAAACAAATTAAGGGTCTTCATCTGAGAATTCTTGCACCTCGCAATTTGTTTATCGAATTTATATACACGGTGCGAAGCGCAACCCGACTCCCCATTGAGAGAACGCAGGAAGTTTCTTAAGTTTATTAAAGATTTAAGAAGTGCTAGATTAAATTGAAGAGTTTAGGTAAGCGCGACCTGACTCCCCACTAAGAGAATGCGGAAAGTCTTTTTTTAAAGTTTATTAAAGATTTGAAAGGTTTTAGATTAAATGGAGGAGTCGAGATAGAGTAGAGGAATTAAAGAGTTTAATTCAAGAGCGTATGTAGGGTTGGGGTCAAAACCTCCCCTTGAGCTTGATATTTTACAATAACTTTACTACCTTTGCAAAGGAGATTAATTGTTTTCTCATACTTTTTGCTTGTTAATTTGTCGATTTAATGCAAATACCACGAAATAAATTTGCAAGAAAATTTCAAGGAACATTGTGAATGGACCAAAAAGTAGTAATTACGTTTTGGTGGGAATCTGGGTTATTCTCTGTGTCCAGAAACCATCTCATCACATTTTGCAGACCTTTCGCCCACCACCCACGTTTAAGATTGTGTTCCACGATAGTTCACTTTATCCGAAACAATTGTCTTTATTTTTTCTGCTAAGGCTGATCAGCGTAAGCGCTGACCGCAGTGGCTACATGGCTACAATACCACTTTCTTTAGCATGATAGAACTGTTGCACGAGCTCAAAAACAGCAGTTTTTTAACATAAAAGCATTCAGGCATCTGATAATGTCTCAGTAGGGAAAAAGGAAAACTAAAAGTTTGCTGGACTTCTATACATCACAAAAATTTGAAAGTTTTCTTGTGTACTTTATGCACATTCCCAATTCTTGTGTAGTTTAGCAAGATTCGATCTTGCAAACCGAGGTGTGCGCCAGCCAGTCCAGCCGCACACTTTCTATGCTCGACTGCTCGTATTTGACAAGATATTAGCGCAGCCTCATTTTGCAGTTGTAAATTGCTCTGACACAGTGATGAGTGTGTTTTACTACTCTGTTTTAACACGCAGCCTGATATTTTTGCAGTTATGAACTGCTGTGTCGTAGCGTGGATTTTATTTCCCTCCGATATTCTAACTTGCAGCGCTGATAGTTTCTATTCAGTGCAATGACACATAAAATAAGGGGAGTGCGTGCAGAAGAATATGCCTATTATGTCAACAAACTTCACCAAAACGTTGGTTTGGAAACATGAATATGACGTCAAATTGTGACGTCACAAAGAGCACACACCAATAACAAACGACCATCATATGCCATTGAATGAACCCCCCCATGAAAATTTCTGCGTACGCCACTGCAACCGATGCAGCTGCATTGGGCCCCGCGCCATGGTGTTTGGGTAGATTGTTCATTTTTGCCAAATGCACCTTGCGCTTGATAATTCAGTAGAAACGGCAACGCCATATGAATTTCATTGTTAACAAAGAACGCTCTCGTCTGAACGAGCAAATTTCGTCTCGAACGTTAGCAAACGTGCTAAATTCTCGTGTTAGTGCTACACTGTATATCTGCGCTCTACCACGATCGTAACACGTTTGACTGAACACGATGACGTCATAAAATCACTGCTCAGAGGGACCCCGCGCCTAGGTCTTGCATTGGGCCCCACGCCCAGGTCTTGCATTGGGCCCCGCATCTGCTCAGGCCGGCCTGTTTACATTTATGTATAAATTATGATAACGTTCTTATTTGAATGTTTTGATGTTTTTTACAATAAAAATAAATCAGTACAGAAGTATGTTATAGTCCATTTATAATTATAATTTTTTTGCTTAAAGAAAAAGTAAACATACCCCTTCTCAATCAATATATAATTTTCTTTGCGCTTTATCTTTCGAAAAAATTGTGCCCATATCTAATATTTAAATGATTAAAAAGTCGCACATTCAAATTTTGCCATAGGCACCATTTTGCGTAGATACGTCAATGCTAGCCGCAGTAGTCGTGCATCCATACGGGGGGCATCTGCCACACTGGGAACGGGAAAACTGCTGTTTGCAGTTGTAATATTTGATGATGAATCTCCAGGATGAACACCACTACGCCGGGGCGGATTTAAGGTTGTGCGGGGCCCCTGGCTGAAACTTAGAAGGGGGCCCTTTCTATATATACAGTATAAAACTGTCGTTGATAGAGAAAAAAATTAATGAATGAATTGAAGTATTTGTATTATTAAAATAAAAAAAGCTTGAGCAAAAAAAACGAATCATCAACTAATATGGATGTCACAATATGAAAGAAACTCACTGCAAGAAATGGAGACTTGAAACCATATCGATAAATGTTCACTGAACACTGGTGGAATGTTTTGAATAAACAGGCAGTGGCGTACCTAGGGTTTCCCGCGCCCGGGGACAAACTCAGTTTTGGCGCCCCCACCCAGCCCATTCATGGCAGCATAGATTTTTTTCGACAAGCTTGAGTTACTTGAATGAAATGTAAACAGAACTAAAACGTCGCGCTAGCGTGACTGCTACATCACTTTCCTTCCTCGAAGTCTTTGGATTGCCCACTCTCTTCTCTTTGAACTATCTTGCCAGTTGATATCATGAGTCCAGCCAGGTCCGATGACGTGCGTGTCATGCTTGATTGGGCTTCGGTACATTGAGCCTTGCCTTCTTTTTCTCTCTTCTTTTTGTTGCTTTTTCACACGACACACGTTATCCATTGATCCCAGCTTCTCACGATTTGACCTACCTGGATGTTTTTTTAGACTCCTTGGGTCTTTTGGAGGTGTCCGTTATCGGAGCCAGTGAAGCGTGTGCAGTCCGGTTGTGTTCGCACACCTTCAGTGTGAGATTGAACCCAGAAACCTCGATGGCACTAATTTAGGCAGTTGTTGGTGATATCATCGTGCCAAACGTTTCAGCCAAAGAGAGCTCTCACTTCCATATGCATGGAAGTCACTTTTAAGTCTCGCTTGCTTGGTCTTTCCTTTTCACCTTGCTTCGGCCGTTCCTGCTTACATGTAGCGGTCGCGCTAGCGTGACTGCTACACAAGTACTTTCTTCAATACAGTGAATTTGCTTCCAAAAGAGCTCAGGTTCGAACATGGCGGCGCAAACTTGCTTCTTGCCCAGGCACTATCTAACCTCGTTACTCCCTGAGTGGCACCCCGTCGACGACCAGCCCTCTATCACGACCACTTTACGCGGTCTTCCCTATGCTAATGCATTACCTTATGTTTTACTAACGCGACCACCCTGGTATCCAGACCGCGACCACAGACCAGCTGTTACAAAACTGCTAATCGAACACCGCGTACCACGACCACATATTCTATCGGTATCTTTACGCTGGAAAACTGGTAACTTGTCAGCAGCAAATTGCTCAGCTACATCACGTTATCGTGAAGCATCGTGGATACAAGGATGTAGACGTGCGTGTAAGCGCAGTAAGTTCCAATGTGACGTAACAAACTCATACTGCAAACTCTTCTGGAAATTGTACTGCCGACATCGACTTTTTCCGTTGTGTGATTATATAGTACAGTAACGATAGGCTATGGCAGCATGTAAGACAAAGCTAAATAACTTTCAATGAAGGAAAGAATTGCAGAAATGAAGTGATCGCGATAATACATGAAACCTTTAGAAATGCAAGTGTGACGCGACCATCCCAGTCCCGCTAACACAACCAATTGAGTGCCGTCCAGTGGGTGGTTGTGCTAACGGAGTTCCACTCTCTATATATACATCCTAATGACATTTTGAGGTAGACAAAATTTTATTTAAAAATTATTTTCAGAAAAATCAGCTTTCCATACCAGATTCCCGATCAAAATATCACTAACCTAACCAAAATTTAATCTTATCTACCATAATAGCCCAGTTTGATACATCCTAAATTGATATGGTAGAAATAATAATTAAACTTATCAGTGATGAGTCTAGAGACTTCGTCTCGGTCTCGAGACCCATTTTTGCCAGTCTCGGTCTCGAAGGTGTCAGGTCTCGTCTCGAAGGCTACAGGTCTCGAGACTTTGCTTATTGCAAAGAAATGGTATAGCAAAATTTCTATAATTCAACTATTTTTTGTTTCTTGTATTTGCAGGTAAGAAACAACCAAAACAGTTCGGAAAATGCCAGAATTTGAAAAAATTCAACTTAGAAGTGATGACGACATTATTTTTAAAAATTTCGGCACAATGCACAAATTATGAAGTCTCGATCCTCGGTTTCGAATTTCAAGTCTCGGTCTCGGGATGTCTGATGAAGTCTCGGTCTCGAAGCTTGCGGTCTCGGCTACATCACTGGTACTCATTGCAATTCAGTATTTCGTTTTTCTGTTCGCAATCAAGGACAAATCAGTAAGACTATTAGTACGAACAAGAACATGCACTCACTTATCAATAACTGTTGTGAAGCTCACTGTCACCTGTGACGTATGTTTTTACGTTCATTCATAAGACATAACACCAGGCCCGTAACCAGGGGGCGCAGGGGGTGAAGCCCCCTGCAAAACTTTTTGCCCCCCCCCCCTGGAAAAATCTATTGGGCATAGTTGAAAACTATTGGACGTAGATTAAAAAATTTGGGCCCCTCTCAAAAAATTCTTCGACACCCCTGGTGTCCTAAGCTGGTTACGGGGTTGCATAACACTACTTAAATGTTTTTATTTTTCTACTGCACCTAGAACATGAAATAGCACTCAACAAAATTCTTAATTAAAAGCACATCTTACGTCTTACTAAAGTCGAAAATCGAATGAATCATTGAATTTAGCGTGAGCAAGCTTGAGTTACTTGAACGAAATGTAAACAGAACTAAAACGTGTGTTGCAGGCACTTTTCGGCCTACAACAAATATTTGCTATACAGCAGGCTAGGCCTGGAATTGTCAGCACTGTGCAGTAAAAACTGGAACAAATACACGACGACATGGAAAACAAACCAAAGTTCGAAAATACATCACAGCTTCAAGCCCAGCCACACTTCCGATCATCAGGCGATCATGAAGCTAACCACACATCCGGCCAACGCCCAGTCACGAGGACAGTCACGGAAATCGTGACTAGACATTTTGTGACCATCAATAAAAATAGTTAATGATGTAATTACGAACGTTTCCGTTTTGACCAAATATGGTGATCAAATGAATGGGAAATTCGAGTATATAAAGAGCTGATTTTGTACCCAATACTTGGGTTGGAACTAACTGCGTTTGCGAACTGTTCCAACCTCTTCGGGAGTTCAAACTCTTAAAGTTTGTCTTCAGAAGTAAAACTCTCTGCCTCTTGAGCCGTAAAAGGTCGATCTAGAGGTTGAGTCACTGGAGTTCATATGCTTGGCCCTTGCTCCTGCTGATCAAGAGTTTTCGAACTTTTTAAATCCTGTCCAGGGTCTTCAATCGGTCAAGTTGGTTGGCTTGTCAGGGCGAAGCTCTGCTACGATAGGCAATAGAAATGGGAATTGTCAAAAGTCAATTTCCACCAGTTCCACTGGTGAAGTCCTAACAGGATTCTGCCGGTCAAGACGTTAGCTTGTCCGGGTGAACCCCTGTCAATTGGCTTGTCCGGGTGAACCCCTGTCAAAATGGACGGCAAGAATTGGCTTGTCTGGGTTAACCTCTGCCAGATTATAACGCACTTTACTTGATGATAAAAGTAACTTGTTGTTGACGATTGAAGTTAAATGAAATGACTCGGCAAGTACTGACTTCGTGTCACGCCGAAACGACTAACTGCAATATGATGACTGTAAGTAAAGCTGCGAGCCGCTTTGACGAATGATAAACTTCCTTTGAGAAGCTTCCAGCAATATCCTGCACGAACCAACCTTAGTGTTGAAAGTGAAGCGTGAAAGTGAGCAGACTTCTAGTCGAATTATTAAGCATACGAATATTATTGAAATATTATTTAGAATTAATTTATTTTGTTATAAGGACAGTTGCATGAGTGTTCTTGTTCGAGAAGCACATCAATTTGAAAGCAGTATTATTGGTGAGTACCGTTGCTGATTTATCATATATATTACTTGCTAAACAATAAATTACTGATTTAAAAATATGACGTGTGTGTATGTTTAATAAAATATACAGAATAGTGTCAGATGCAAGATGGCCCGTTAAGCAGACGAGTTTCTGTGATAATGGACCATGGTACAGTACAGAAGCGGACCCACTTAAAATTACCTGCTGTACCTAAATAGGTTCTAATTCTCCCACTAAACAGTGGAGACAATTTAACCTCACACGTGCTTGATACGGTTTAATCACTCGATATCTGCCAACTTTTCTTTTTATTATTGCGTTTATTCTGTTTTAAGTCAGTTATCAAAAATTGTACCAAATTTATGGCGATTCACATAAAAGTAGTATCTACCAAAATGTCCAAACTTGCATCTTGAATGTAAATAGTACCAGAATTGTATTAAACTACCAGTTGACATTCTGTATTGTGAAAGGTCTTCACTCCCACACTCAACGCGCTAAACGTCAAACATGCATCGCAATCAGAGCCGGATTAAAGGGTAGGGGGCCCGAGGCAATTTTCACTGGAGGGCCCCCATGATGTATTTCATGACGTCATCTTTTGTATAATTTATGTTTTCGCTGATTCGCAACGTTCTCGTTTGCTTTTTCCAGTAGTCGATTATGTGCCTGCCGTATTAACTCGATTGTTAGCCGCCTTTTATTGTAAGCCGCACGAAATGGTGTTAAAAATTAATGTAAGCTGCCCTTGATTCTAAACCGCATTTGAACATAGGTTACCTAAGCCTCTGAGATGCATTCGCGACATTCGCGTACTCGTGCGTTTCCCGTATTAATGATGCTTACACCACTATAACTGTCTTCTGTTTATCATAATCCCTCCTGTGACGGATGTGCACATGCTGCTGAAGAAAATCGAATGCGAAAGAAGAATATGGTCGACAAAACGTAGCCATGGAAAGACTGAGCGTCATCTATACCTTTCAATAAAGTAAAAGAATAAAAAATGTAAGCCGCCCTTGATTGTAACCTGCATGAAATGACAAAAAAAATATTTATAAGCGCGACTCATAATCGAATAAATACGGTGCTCAACTGCACATACAGTTAGCTGCGAGAAGAGAGTTGATGGTATAAACACTACAGTTTATCTTACTAAGAAAAAATATTTCCACAGGGTAGAGTAGTGTTGCAGTTGACTGCATCGCCTTGAACTACTGAGGCAAGCACAAGCGAATGATGGCAATTCGGGGCATTAACTAACAGGAAAGCAACCAGCAGCAATAGAGCCCCCTCACTGAGTTCACTCTACTACTACTAGGTTGCACTATCATTATATAGGGATAAGAGAAATACGACAATTCGCTTGTGGTGACTATCACAGTGACTTGTTACTCATGGGCACTATCTCGCGGTGACCATTTATTTACATGTGGCGCGATCTTCTGGCCGCCACACTAGAGAGACTCGGCAAGAAACAACATTCACCCGAACAATAAGCAGAAACCAGAGATTACAAACGAAAACACCAGAAAAATAACATGTCAACATGGCCAGCCAGTCTGAGTGTGAATGGTGCTTCGAAACTTATGTCATGATTTTAACCTAAATTTTCAGGTGCCTCAGGTGCTCTTCAACCTACATTTTCAGGTGCTCTGGTTAACGCCACTGTTTTAACGTTGTTGCTTAAAAGCTTTTCTGAAAAAAAAAACGTTTCAGTAACGGCGTTTTAGCTAATACTGCCAGATTCTTGCGCTTTTTCTCCTCAGAAACTTTGCCATTTTTAGCTCCCGATGGCTAGGGCCATTTTTATGACCTATCAACTTGATAATGTGACTTTATTTTTCAGAAAATGACTTTATATGACCAAACAAAAATGACTGAGATAAAGCATGCAATTACTGTACAAAGAAGCATAACCAGCGAAAATAGGCATAAGATATGGTAGCCCCATGGTTGGTTGAATCCCTCTATAATAAACGGCTCAAAAGATGAGCAAAACATATACACTATTTCGCTTGAAGCAAATTGAAAGCATGCATGGATATTGGTTTATTTCTTTGCAGGAGCAAGACCATGCATCCAAATGACTTGTTTCACCTACGTCTTTGCCAACATTCGTAGGGGGGCCAAGTGGGTTCAATTTGTATGATACAGCTTAGACCGTGATATATAGTAGCTTCACCTGATATTTTGAGATTGCTTTCATTTCCTTATTTACTTAGGTTGAAAATATGCAAAATATGACTTTATGACCAAACATGGAAAATATGACTGTTTATGACTTTATTACTTTTGTTATAGACTTCGTAGGGGTGCAATTATTGTTTTAAAATTCGTTTCATAGTTGCCTGAATATGACTTTAAATGGCCGTGCTGATGGCATTACAGATTTCGGCATCGCGCTAGCTTATAAACACTGCAATCTCGCTTTCTGCTCTTTCGTTCTACAAATCGACTGATCAAAAACCTTTTCTGACGGAAGACGCAATAACATGTGGCTGAAGTAGCTTCATATGTTTATGATGTAACGCAAGAATAGTAGCCATCGGAAAAGTGCGATTCCACCACATACCCCATGACGAAACAAAGGTCGCAGTTCGGCTGCGGCTACCTCCAGACGGCGCAAGAAGTTACGAATCATTGATACTAAACAGCAACCACAGTAGAACTACCTTTGCTGCTTAAGCACGCCAATAGTATCGTTTTCGCGAACATTTGTGCAGTATGCGTGATGCACGAGCAGATAAATCCATGCCAAAAGAACGATTTTTAGAAAAAGTTACAAGAAAAATTCGAATATATTTGCATTGAACAAAACCGGAGACATTTATATTCAGTAGTTATTACAAAAACTGGCAGAAAGTCAAACTTGGAGAAAAATCATTAATGATACTCGAAAAAAAATCATTAATGATAACAAAAATCGTTAATGGAAATCACAGGCAAGGCAGAGCGAACATTTCGAACAAAAACAACTTTTGCCGGACGGCGATTCACATCCTGACGTGGTGCATTGCGCATTTTTAACAACGCAAGGTGCAGGTCAGTATGGTCACGAGATATACGTTTTAACATGTTTTTGACATTTTTCACAGCAGATTTAGCTTTACCATTTGCTGATTGGTGACCTGGCGACGAAGTAGTATACGAGTATGCAGGATACTCTAAGACCGCGTAATTTTTTCAAATTCGTCACACAAAAATTGTTTACCAATATCAGAATGTATACAACGAGGTATACAGTATGGGGCGAAATTGCGTTTCAAACAATGTATCCCTTATAATGAAAATCGCGGCCAAAGAAAACGATACAAATGACATATTGCAAACGTTTCGATAACTCCTGTTATCATCATCAGTGCATTGCAAATAGAACTGCAGTGATCTTGCTGCAGGTTCTTATTGGTCATTCAGGAGAAA
>Ga0210059_1014043_pt1 | contig 11887 bp, 7 predicted proteins | sample Ectturendosymbi2_FD_188042 | JGI IMG/M metagenome (GOLD analysis project Ga0210059, IMG submission 188042) | Ecteinascidia turbinata endosymbiont from Florida, USA - Sample 2 (SPAdes) (version 2) | ecosystem: Host-associated > Tunicates > Ascidians > Unclassified | place: Key West, Florida... | reverse complement strand
TTTGTCAGTCAGAAATAGTGCCTAATGGCCGTTGCGATCTGGGTTCGTTGAACAGTGTTGTAGCTGTGTTTAGTGGAAGAGTTGCAATTGTGCTAAATTTTTGTAATCTTCAATTTTAGTAATTTTGAGTTTTGATCTTAGCAACAGTGCGTAATTTTTTCTTTTTGTTTCATATGTCGACTTTTGCGCAGGGCTGAAGATGTGTAACACACGAAACTCGTTTCCTTACGCAATAAATTGCGATAGATTCGCTTGGTGTGGATCACTGCTGTGGCTTTACAAACATTGCTGAATTCAAATGCCGCACCATGGCGGAAAATTCATATTAAGAACGTTTGATTTCACGTCTAGCATTGCATCGGTATATCATTTGATAGTGCATGTCACAGATAAACGCATCGAGGTTTTATCATGCATTGTATTTAAAGATGCCGTTCACGTCTGTCCCAAGTAAAGCTGTAATCAAACCACGGTAAATGTTTGCAAGCCGCATGGTCATTTCAAAATAAGTAGGAGTAGCTTCGTTTTGACATACAACAGGACAAGTTTCTTTCGCTTGTTCCCGTTAAATCAAACCGAACGCCGGTGGGTTTGAACTCGACTGCAAGGAATGTTTTGTGAAGTTAATTAGTTTCAGCACATCCAATGTAGTTGCGGTTTTGAGTAGGCTACCAAGAGAACAAATGCAATTTATCTGTAACAACACTAAGGATTGTTACAACAGACCTAATCGATCTGCAGCAGCAGCTCGTCAACTTTGTTAGGAAAGGTGAAACGAAATGCGAGATGAAGACACAAGGGCAAATGTCTCTCGCTGTCAGATTGTCGTGTTGCGCAACGTTTCCAGTTGATTATGAAACACCTTCCAGTGACTTGCTCAGCACACGACAACCAGTCATGTATTGTCAGATTCAACTAAAACAATCATCGAGTAAAGCTGCAAGTTTTCAAATCAGTTTAAGGTTTTTCACGTTGTCTAACAGGTAAATGAGGCTTGACGCATAGAGAGGTGCCACAATGCTTCAGGTTATGTGCAGAATTTTTCATAGTTGTGAGACGTTTCATGTTTGTGTGCACTGTCACTCAACTTACACCCACCAAATCAATTTAATTTTTGCACAACTGTACGCTCAACTATTTACAAAGCACTGTATAGAAAAAGCTTCTTGCTATGGTAGCAAGCTGACCATCTGTCATAACCACTCTTTGATAAACACATTATGCAGAAAAAAACTTGGAGAAGCTTATTCTGTAGAGATATTTTTTAAACGTTCGACATAAAAATTAAAAATGTCGACAAAACGCAAGATTTGTAAAGTATTTCCCCATTTTATTTCAGCATTTCCGAGCGTTTTACGATAGACACTTCAATTTTCTATGTACGCCTTTGAATTTTAATTACTTTTTGCTTGAGTTGATTCAAATTTTTTTACTTGTTTGCAAATAGATTTGGTGCTTGCTTCTTGAAAATCAAACAAAAAAAAACTCGAAGCCGTTTTACTTTCAATCGATGTTCAGTTTTGTTTGCAATGTTACTGGGGTGATAGTTGAATGCTAACCTAATGCATGCAAGGAAATTATATTTTTTCCATACATTCTGTTCATGTAAGGTCAAATTGCAGTCTTGCAAAGCTGAGAATCGGTTCACATTTCAGAGAATTTGCAGAGCGCAAGTTGACGGATCAAGTAGCTCGCTTACAAGAACGTATTGAAATAATCGGAAACTTTAACGCTCAAATGTTTTAGCCTGATCGGTGAAAATGACGAGTCTGTTGATGACATTTCTCATATGTCAGGAAGCGCCTCAAACGCAATCAAGCCGCAAATGCGTTCACGAGTTTCCCGCTGGCGAAAAACATCGCACGCCAGCGTTTCTGATATATGTTCATTTTTTAAAATCGCTCTTCTTGTTTGCGAAACATCGCACCACTCTGTTTCCGCTGCAATAAAACAACCGTTCGATCAATTAAGACAGATAGGTTTGAAAGTAGCAGAGATAATGATTTTGTTTGCGGCACCACAATTGAGTGAAACTTGATCTTCGTGATTGAATCAACGTTTAGCATATGTTGACCATTAAATTTAGATTATAATTTTTCTCCAAAAAAAGGAAGTATTTGTGAGGAAAGACAAAAACGGCAAACCTGGATTATGTCCTCCCAGAATTTAATACATGCTTGTTTGCATATTACGAGAAATTAAAACTATTTTGTCGCTTGAAACGTTTTTGACATGTGACAGGTTTGGTGGAAACGTATTAATGATTTTGTTAGCAAACCTATGCCAAGCAAAACGAGTTAATGTGTGATGCTTGCAGAGCAAAACATAATAAACGTAGAAGTGTCTTGCTAACGGTACAGTGTTTGTGAGACAAGCCCAACACATTTAAGGCATACACTATGTACAGATCAATTCAGCTGTCTGCGGTCAATTGAATGTTAAGGGTTTTGCTTCAGTGTAAAACTTGTTAACGAATGCAACTTTTAATTGATTATTTTAAACCCCTTAACGACCACGCGAACCACTACAGTGGCTCGTACGTTTTTGGTTATAACTCGTCACCTGCTGCAGCTAGAGAGGTGTTCAAACCCTCTACGGTTTCAGCAAGTCTAGTAGTTTCGAGTCAAAATAAAATTGTCAGTTTGGGGTTAGAGGTTCTCTTGGGGGGGCGTCACAAGTGGGGGTGTTTTCGCGATTTTATGGCCTACTTTACCCGGCCCTGGACGCCCATCGAATGGACCCACATTTTGGCCCAAATATTTTTATGAAACTAGGCTATCTTACGAGTCTTTAGAGCCCTTGATGGGCTTTCTAACATATCTGGATAAAAACGTATGCCACAAAAACCAAAAAGTGGTCAAAATTTCTACCTCTGAAAAGGTAACCATGAGTTAAATAACACCTTGTTTGTATATGGCCATAACTCGCTGTTAGAACAGACTAGATAGTTGTTCAAACTCTCTAAAGATTCGTGAAGACTAGTAGTTTAGACTGGAAAAAAAATTTTCAGCTTAAGATCACGGTTTTTTTGTTGATGTGTTCACAATGAGAGGATGTTTATGCATATTTGTATACATTTGGAAAATGACGTCACTTCCTGGGAGTCGAATTTTCCTGGAAATCTGACCATCCATCAGATTTGGTGACTTGAGGTTTTTTTGGATTCTATGCTTCAATACGAGTCTTTAGAGGGTTTGATGGACTTTCTAGCATTTCTGGTTCAAAGGTTATGGCCAAACTTCCGGAAATTAATTAGGGAGATCCCCTGATATTACTCAGCCATGACCTCAATGATTTGGGGTCTTTTGGTCCCTACTTGGGCACCAGAAGCGCTAGGAAGCCGATCAAGGCCTCTGAAGCTTCATATTCCAGCCTAGAATACAACCAAAGTTTGAGCCAAAATTTTGGTCCTATGTGGAGGTGATGACGTCATAATGAAACAACCAAAAAAAAACAAAACTACCCTTTTTCTAAGCCCACCCACCGAAAACCGTGAACCCAAATCTAAAATGTTTTTTTTCAGTGCAAACTAGAAGACTCATGAGTCTTTCGATGGCTCGTATAGCTCGCTATCATCTTCTAGCGGTGAGTAATCGCGGGTTATCGCGAGCTACTGTAGCCGCCAGTGGGAGACTCATGCATTTTGTGATTTTGTGGGTAAAATGGGGTTTTTGGGCCATAAGTTTGGTTCTAGACATGCCAGAAGGTCTCGCAATGTCTCTATCAACGCAGGAGATTATCTACATTCCAACAAAAGTTTCAGCCAAAATTTTGGCCCATGGGATTGGCGTCCAGGGCCCGTCAAAGTTGGTCAAAAAATCAAAAACACCCCACTTTGCGAGCCGCTCCCAGGCGAACCCCTCACCCAAATAAAAAAATAATTTTTTTAAATAGAACCAAGATGATTTTCCGCAACCGTAGAGGGTTTGAAAAACTCTCTAGCTATAGCGGCTGGCGAGTTATAACCAAAAAAGCACGAGCCACTATGGTGGCTCGCATGGTCGTTAAAGGGAAGGGACACGTTGTGAAATGCAATTAAGATTAAGGACCTTTCAAGCATTTATTTTGTTTATTGCATCTTACCCTGGATGGGATACTTTAAATTTCAGCTTGCCTTGTTTCTTATTTGATTTGAAAAGTATCTGGCAATATAGCGTTGTTTTTACCGAGCACAACTTGTTCGGTTCTCTGTGCAGCGGTAGACGAAGCGTCGTCGTTGATGACGCATGGTTTCGAAATGGAACGAGCTCAACGGCGCAGACTCAGTTGCGCTCTTCGTCGCTTTTGCGAGATACGCGGTGGAATTGTCTTGATTTCACGATCAACGCAATGAGATATTTAAAAACTTTACCTCTTTAAGAAAACTATACTTTAACAGAAATTTTAAGAGAACAGATTACACAAAATTATGTTCACACTGAATTGAAAGCGTCACTCAACACGAGAATATGATACTTCTTACGACTGTAGATCAATCAGGCGACATCAGTTAGAGTTTTGTTGTGAGAGCTAAATTGCGTATATTCCCTTGGTACTTGAAACCGCAAATGCATCGGATGCTCTGAAACTAATTAGAGTCACAAACCACTGCTCGCCGTTGCGTTCAAACCCAACGAGGTTTGGTTTGACGAGAACAAGTGAGAGAAGCTTGTTCTGCTGTATGTCAAAAACATGAAACGAAACTACCGTAAGCTTATCTTGAAATGGTCAGGAAACAGTGTTACATTTCATGAATTTGAAACCTGCACATGACCTGAAAATTTGCCCTTTGTGGTACCCGCTCTAAAACGGTGCGTCAACCTGTTTGGTCGTGTGCAAAACTTTACGCTGTTTTGATAATTGCAGCTTTATTGGGACTGATGTAAACTGAATCTGTCAATCCAAGTCATAATAGATAACTCGATGCGTTTATCTGTGGCATACACCATCAAACTGCTTGATGCCGATGCAATGTAGAGGTCAAGATGCAATGCCTGCCTTGAAATCACTATGCCTGAAGACATTAACGTTATGATTTCTCTGCCCGGGTGCAACATTCGGCTGTCCCGTTTATAATACTTTTTGAAAATATTTATGTGCAGTATCACTGCATTTAAACTGACTTTCATGATTAATCTCAAATGTATCGCCGCTTTTCAGCTTTTCATAAAAGCAAGAATTTTTTTGTACAACTCAATGCTCACTGGCAATATGTCGTTTCTGAAAACTATGTGATTTGTTGGTTCCTTAACAGCAATCAATCTATTTGCAAACAGACGCATAGTTTTTGAAACAAATCAGTGAAAACCCTTTCTAAACTGGTTCGTAAAAAATCCATTGAAAGAGAATAAATCGGAATGTTTTTGTCTGTGTTTTACATTACAGCAAGCATCAAAACATTGCAAACAGACGCAGTTACGTATTTTTGAATCAATCCAATGAAAAAGCTATTTGAAACTGTTTTAGCATCTGTTGGAAAAATAAAGCGCTTCCGAATGTTTTTTCTGCTCTAGAAATAAAGAAGCAAGGCATTTGCAAACAAACGCAGTGGCATACTTTTAAAACAAATGAAAACGTTTTGAAACAGATTTGTACAAATCCATCGAAAATTTAAAACGGTTTCGAATCTTTTTCTGTGTTTCAATAGAAAAGCACCAAAAACGTATTCAAACATATATACTGATTATTACAATCGTTTTGCAGTAAAGTAACATTAATCGGTAAGCTGCATCTCCTTGTTTCGCTGCAGTAGAAAAAAATTGATTGAATGTTGATCTGAAATACTCCCTGCTGCCATTTGTGATATAGACACGAAGATGCTTTACACGCTTCAAATTACAAACGGTGAAATCTCATGCCGTGAATCTACATTCAGTCGAAACAAATGACTTTTGCAACATTCACGCACGGTGAAGCCTGTGAAAAAATCTGTTAATCCGAACAAGACCGACACACTAATCATTATTTTTCATTAGCAATACGAGTTGCTTTGCTTAAATGACCAGGAAACAGATTTGCATTCCATGACTTTTAACCTACACAAACTTGGCCAGAAACGCGGACATGGAAAAGCAGTAAGAGTAAGCAAACATCAAGAGAATGACAGAGCAGCGTTTGGGTCTGATGCCTTAGATTAGTGGTTCTTGGTCTATCCAACTACGCGGAGCCTTATTTCTAAGCTTGATGGTCAACAACTACTCAGAAGAAAGGTCCTTTTCAAGATTCAAAGGAATTAAAACTGAATTTAAGGGTCGCAATGTTCCAGGAGAGGTTGCCCACACTAAGCGTTCGGTGCATTAAAAGTGACAAACGCAGCCAACCAAATTTTGATGAACTCCTAGACTAGATAATTTTGTTATGAAGACCAGGACAAAAACTTTTTAATTGTTTGCTGTGTTCTGTTCGGCTTTACTTGATTCAATGATTGTAGCTTTTTATTTCTTAACACGTATTTCAATAATGACAGCATAAGGGAATTGTAAACCTCACACCCTTTAGAGCGACGGTTTCATTGCGTTCGATCATTTGCAGTCTGAAGAAGTAGCAAACACGCGAATCGTGATCCTAGCAGTTGCATCCATGTGGGTCGTTTTACTTGACGTGTTTTGCTCGTGAGTGCGCGATTTTTACAGTCGTGGTCCTTACGGTCGCCACATATATGTATATGTGTTGTGTGTTTGGTGTTTAAGATACTGTATATTTTGGATGCTATTGCTGAGCACAGATAAGAAAAAATTGATGTGAGTGTTAACGTAGGCCATGTGTTTTGTAAAAATTGTACCCGTGACGTTTTTGTTTGGTTCTCCTGCCTAAATATATAGTGTTCCCAACAAGCAAGTATGCATAAAACGATTCCGTGTCATAGAACGTTTCTGCATCAAAAGTGGCAGCAAGTGTAGTTAGCGTGAGGCACTCCAGTCAGTGGTGTGTTTAAGGGGAGGCGAGTGAGGCACTTGCCTCGGGTCCTCCCTATTTGGGGCCCCCCTTGAGTTTTTTTTTGAAAAATTTACTATTCACTCATATAATCTACTACAAAGCAGATCATAAGTAAGTACTCTGCTTTCAAATGGGCCCCATACAGAAACTGTAACGTGCAGGTACTTTGCTTTCAAAGGGGCCCCAACAGCAACTGCAATTTGAAGGTAATTTGCTTTCAAAGGGCCTCCAACAGCAACTGAAATGTGTAAGCACTCTCCTTTTAAACTTCATTGAAGGGGCCCCTAAAAGAAACTGCAATGTGTAAGTACCCCGTTTTCAAAGGGCCCCCCTACAGAAACTGCAATGTGCAGGTAATCTGCTTCCAAAGGGATCCCCAACTGCCACTGAAATGTGTAAGTAGGCCTACTACCCTTTCAAACTTCATTGAAGGGGCCTTAAAGAAACTGTAATGTGTAAGGTAACCTGCTTCCAAAAGGGCCTCCAACAGCAACTGTCATGTATAAGCACCTTGCTTTCAAGGGCGCTCCCAACAGCAATTATAATGTAAAATTCCATGCTTTCAAAGAGGCCCAGCAGCAAATGTAATATGTAAGTACCTTGCTTTCAAAGGGGCCACCAACAGCAAATGTTATGAGTGAGTACCTTGCGTTCAAAGGGACCATCAACAGCAACTGTAATATGTAAGTACGTTGCTTTCAGAGGGGCCACCAGCAGCAACTTTAATGTGTAAGCATTGTACCTTTCTTTCAGAGTGGCCACCAACAGCAACTGTAGTGTGCAAGTAATATGTTTTCAAAGGGGACCCAAACAGCAATTGTAATGTGCAAGTACTATGCTGTCAAAGGGGCCTCCAACAGCAACTGTAATGTGGAAGTACCGTCCTTTCAAAGCTCCCCACCACCATGCCCAACGAGCAAATAAAAAAAAGCTTCAAACCAACTTCTATACCTAAAAAAATTGTAGGTTAAAATTTCTTCCAAAAAGGTCTGAAAAAAATCTATCAAATAAGAGCAAATAGACCTACTTATACCAATGATAACTTTTTATACCAAATGATAATTTTTTCTACCAAATGATGATTGTTAGAGATTGAAGTATTTGCTGTATTGGTAATTTTATGAAAATGCCACAGATGAACAAAAGTAGTCTTTTTATGTCTCTTAGCGGAAAAGGTTAAACAAATTTCTCATTTCTTGTGATGTTGTACCTTAGTGAACATTTCAATCCGAAATAAGAAAACATGCAATGTTATAGCAGGGACGACACTACATCTTTTACTTTATAGGACATTTTCTTCTTAGTTTACAAAGTAATTTTGTATCTTTGCTGTTGCACTGCAAAGACTGTTTAAAAGCAAGGCTACATTCATGCTTCTTATCACGTAGCAGAAATGGCAATTTTTGAGTATTATGAATACTCATTTTTTTACAGATTTCAGGTATTTCAGGTGGTTTGATTTAACCTATGCTTGAAGTCACAGGTTATTTGAAGCTTGACTAGTAAATTATTGGTTTGCGGTAGAGTTGGTAAGTGATGTTTAAGCTCTTTTGCCAGCTCTTAGCCAGTATAACTTGAACCATTTTTTCTTAGTACAGATTTAATCAATTGTGTAGGCTACTTGCTGCAGCAGAAATGTTTTCGATAAAGTACATGATGAATTATTTCGTACTATTGCACATTAAACAACTAGGGTAAATGCAGGATGAGAGAAGCCTTAACTCATCCAGCCTCAAAGCTTTCCAAAACAAGTCTCTAATTGGATGTTTTTGTATGCTATGTTTTTGCAGTTAAAAGGTTGAAATTAAAACAAATTTAGTGTTTTAAATCTTCTTGGCCGTTTGTTATGGTTTCATAGATTCCCACAAAGACATGAATGTGAAAAAATTCAGGATACCAACTACCAAGCAGTTTTTTCGAAGGGGGAAGGTGTGAAACTTTCAAAGGGGTACACATTTTAGTTTACTGATGGTGAATGCAGAGAAAATAAACTGGGCGATGCCAACTTGCTATTGCCTAACTTTTATGTGTTGCCAGTCGTGTCTTCCCAACTTTCAGTGTTTTCAAAGTTGTGTATCATGAACACCGTTTTGCATTTAGCCTACTCGTGCTATTTCAGTTATGCCGTAGTCTCAGAAACATATCCTTGGGTGGCCGTATCTTAGGCAAATCAAAAATGATTATCACGGTTGGCTGAGTATGATGACATGATCAGAGGGCTCCCTTTATAGTCTTGCCTCGGGCGCCCGCAACCCTAAACCCACCACTGACTCCAGTAAGCTTTACCAGTTATTTATTCATCGCACTTTTAGAGCGTCAGTGTTATCATAATCGGCTTAGCGCATTTCCATTTTTCCCTGGTTACAGTGGGAGATGGGGCCTCACAGTGGATTAGCCTGGGCCCTAGAGGCATCGCTTCAGCTAAATGCGGCCCTGGGCATACTGAATGGATTTTAGTAGAACAGAGCGAGGTAATTCGAGAAATGAGTCAAAACCATTCTTTGACGAAGTTTGTTCTAAACAGAGAGGTTTATAGAATGACATTCTTTCTGAGTTTTATGCACTTTACGTTTATCCACTTGTATGGGACGCCCTTCGTAAAAAAATTATATCTGACATATTTAGCACAAAAAACAGCTATATCAGTCAGATTTAGCTAAATCTGCATGCATTTGGCTAAATCTGTGCGCATTTAGCTAAATCTGCACACATTTAGCTAAATCTGTGCACATTTAGCTATGTAGCTGCGATTTAGCTAAATCTGCATTTTAGCTAAATCTGCGTTTAGCTAAATCTGTGCGCATTTAGCTAAATCTGCACAAATTTAGCTAAATCTGCACACAGTTAGCTAAATCTGTACACATGTAGCTAAATCTGCATGCATATATAGCGCTGAAGTGTCTCGGCTGTGACGAATAGCATAATATCTTGTCTAAAGAAAACCTTGGTGTTCTGTGTCAGTGATGCCAACAAAATTTAGGCTACTGCTTGGAGTAAATACCCTGGGATTTTATGCACCAAGGTTGCTTCAAGTCTAAATTATATCTGTTTTTGTTAAAATATTGGTTTGTGTAGACCAGGTATGTCCAACCCACGGCCCTCAGGCCGCATGCAGCCAAAGCAAAAGTTTTGTGCGGCCTAGTTTAAGTTTTCGCAGTAGTAAAAGTATCCTGCATACTGACAACCTGTCCTTATTTTGATAATCTTGAATTTAATATTTTGATGCAGACGGTCCTCAGTGGCAATTTATCACGTCTGTCACCATTGCAGTTAGGATTCGAACGCTTTCAGTATATTAACTCTATCTAAATTTAGTTTGCTAAGACCAAAATAAGTCATTCAATGTGCGGTCCTCATTAATATGTCTTCAATGTGCAGCCCTGGTTTAGATAGTGACATACTTTTTGGCTCAGTAAGCCATTTGGGTTGGACATTGCTGGTGTAGATGATGGATGGCAGTCAATTTATGGTGATGGTTTTGGCATACTTGTTTGCACCTAGATTAAGATTTGTCATTGCCGTTGTCAAACAAAGTTACTGTTATAAAGTGTCCTGCATTGTTGCGTATCTAATGTGTGTTGTCTGTGCTGCATGTAGACTAATTGCGAACTGTGGGCCTGAGGCAGAAACGCAAATAGGCTGCATAAGAGCTGAAGATAGGCATTAACTACATTCTAAAATCTAAACTATCCTTCACTGTTTCTTGGCATATCAATGAAGTTTGTGAAGATTCCAGCTGTAGGCGAGTCTCAAAAATTGAAAACATTGACAACTTCGTAATTATTTGTTCAATCGGATTCCAGCAGAAATGGTGTTTGTGCGCAAGCACATTTGCCCAGTAGAGGTACAATGAAAACGTAGGTAAGATTTGGAGTGTTCTTTCACTTCTATCGATTTCAATGGTGTTGCAGTTTTTCTAATAGAAAGAGGCTTACGACGGAAGCAGCATTTGCTTCAGTTGATGCTCTGTACAACTGACATGAACCTGCTTCAGCAGCCTGGAACACAGCATTATAGGGCTGCTCTCAACCACCTGCGAGAGATAAAACCAGCGCCAAACGTGGACCACAAACAAAAACAATGTCAAATATTTTTCTAATCTGTCAAGCTCTGAAATGTTCACAATCCTCCTGTTCTCTTGTAGCAACGCTCATTCAACTTTGGACTGATTTTTCAAAAACCTACAGCAGCAAGGTACTGTATCTATACCAATCATCTTCCATACCATGCACTGCAGGATATTTTGAATACACTATAGCCTATACCTATTTTGTGTTTCCATCTAAGTGTATTTCCACCTTTGGTCCACAGCCAAGATGTCAAAATATCCCACGCGGGCATATAAGCAATACGCATTAGACCACTAACAATTACAATGGAGAAGACTCTCAGTACCAGTAACCGTGTTTGGCAACGGCAATGACAAATTTTCAACTTGGCCCTAAAATGATCCCAAGACCGCCACCACACGTTCACTGCCATCCATCGTCTACACAAACCAATATTATAACAAAAACAGACATAATTTACACACGGTACCACCAGTGGCGAAACTAGCACATTGGGCCAGGGGGGTCAAATCGCTGTTGTAGGGGCCCCTGTTAAAACCGTAAAGTATATGACGTCATCGTGCCCATTCAACCTTGGTGCGACCTTTCTGCAACATTCCTTTCCTTACAAGTTACGACCAAATCCAAGACCACCAGCGCTGTGCTAAGAAGTTGTGAAGTGTTCTGGTTAAACACGCAGGGAAAAAACGGCCAATTCATGTGGCACAGCGAGCCAAGTCATCTATAAGCAGGCAGTGCTGTTGTTTACGTTATGCTCTGTGTCACTGCGCCAGTGCATCAACTGTATTTCAATTCAATTTATGGGACTCGAGCTTGTGTTGGATTCAGGCTCGAATTTTCAGCCCGATTCTAATTCTACCCTTATACAGTGATACCCAGAACAATGCATCATGAACGTGTTT
>Ga0210059_1014042_pt1 | contig 11889 bp, 13 predicted proteins | sample Ectturendosymbi2_FD_188042 | JGI IMG/M metagenome (GOLD analysis project Ga0210059, IMG submission 188042) | Ecteinascidia turbinata endosymbiont from Florida, USA - Sample 2 (SPAdes) (version 2) | ecosystem: Host-associated > Tunicates > Ascidians > Unclassified | place: Key West, Florida... | reverse complement strand
ACGCTTCTTTCAAATTATTTCGGTACTTCTGTGTTTCATTTTCGCATCTGGTCTGAAGTTTCAACTTTTAAATGAGATTCATTCACACCTGCGTCTATTGTAGCCTAGATATGCTTGGAATGAGAAGATATCAACATGAAATCGCAGACTGTAAATGGCAGTGAATAAAAAAATAATTCGTAATGGACCTGGCAGAGAACGTACTCTATCACGAGACTTTCTTCCATAAAGCCATCAACCATAGCGTTGAATTTCGTTGTTGCACTTTACAGAGAAATGACTTTACAGCGAATAAACGGAATAGTAGGTCTTTGTAAAATTCCCTCTTGTTTTTAGGTATAGCCTACGTTATGCAAACGATAGATAAGAAAATCGATTGTATAGGTTCGCGTAAAACGTTTAAATATTGGAAAAAGGGTCGCAAGAAAAAAAACTTGGGAACCTCTGGTATATTCCTATTGGTGGCCATGTTTACATATTTTTAACAAGGAAGGTTCATTCTGGAGCTCAACATCCGGGTAATATCGTTTGGCTTCCTCGACCAGTTCGTGTTCTTTCCTGTGAGTGAAGTGATGTTCCAGTTTCCAACCACCAGCTTGTGGCGAAATTGCCGCGGATGTGTGGGTTTCAAGTCACCCAGAGTAAACGAACTGGGGTCTGATCCCATTCGCCTCCCCAGATGCGTAGCAGGCGCAAAGTGGGGGCTCCAGTTGTGGATAGTTGATGGGGAGTATGTCGTGAATTTTTCGAAAAACCCGAGCGCGGTCCTTGGTAACGCCCGCGACGACCGATGCGCGATTGTATTGATTATTTTTGCGCATTTCATGGTAATAACTGCCAAGTGATATCGCTGGGAAAACCGGTCGCGCCATTTAGACAGCAACTTTTGCAATATCAGTGGTACCACTTGGAGGTGTTGCTGTGAGCACATCTGTGTAGGAGAGGCCTTGCATCGGGTCCACTGCAAGTGCAGTCATGCGGAAACCACAACACCTGGAAAGGAGAGCTATGTTTGCGCTATCATCTTTCTTTATGGGACAGGATGGTTGTTGGTGTTGTTGTCACCACCAAGAACTCCATGCAGCAGAAAACCATGTGCAGTTATTACCTCTCTCCTGCCACCTGCTGTTCATGATACGTGCGATTTCCCTTTCGAGCGATTTAATCTGAAGGGACTTTCTGAGACACATTTCTCGCTTCATAACATATTTTGATTATTTCATTCAGTTTTCGAAAGTGTGAAGATTGACTTGGAGCGGAATTTTACTTCAGTAAGAGATTAATTGATGAATTGCAATGACTGCTTTCAACATCAGTTCCATATCCGTTGGTGGCAAAAGTATCAGCGGATATTGTTTCCTGAGACAGTTGAACTTTAACTTTCTATTACTTAAAAGAAACTGAACAAGCATCTCCCTCCCACATTTGCGTTTTCCTTACTATCTCCGGAATTTGTAGACCTTTTCTCGTGCAAATATTCCAGTGTGATTCACTCTTCTTATTTTCGTGGTTGTCAATCGCTTCTTTAGCAAAGTTTTTCATGCTCTTGATAAATTTGTCTCATCTGAGAAAATATTGCTGATGATGTCACCGTGGTTACTGGCACGGCCCTTGCCCTGGATGTGACGCTTGTGTTGCAGAGCGAACTCATCAAAAACGACCTGTACAGTGAACGCGGCTTGGCGGGCGCACAAGTGTCACGGGTATGATCATGAGATCATCATCATCGAAAGTCTTGACCCAGACAGCGAAACACGACGACTGTCGCCGGTCGCGTTGTTGGCTGACAAGTACATCGATCTTAACAATGGTTCGTTCGATTTTTTAAATCAAAAAAACGCGCTGCTTCAAAAGTTTCTTCATGTACGTGTTGATTACACTGCAGGTCCCCAAGACCATGGATGGTGTGCAGGCTACACTTGCCAGCAGCGAATATCGACTTTCTGGACGATCGTTGCTCTGAATAGAGCTTATGAACTGCATTTTTCAGGTTTCCTTAATGTTGTTACTGAGATCTTTTTGAATTGGTGTGGAAAGTAACTTTGTGTAAGAACCGCAGATTTTCATGATGACGTGTTGTAGTTAAATAACACTACAGATCGAAAACTAAAAAATATTTGTCTCCAGGCACTCCACCACAGAAGCTGAGACTGCGCGTGCCTGTCATGCCGCAACAACACGCTTTGGTTATGAAAATATTCTGCCCAACTGCAAGACGTTTGGATATTTATGTGAATAACAAGTATATTCCCCCTCTCAATGCTGGAAAAGATGCTAATGGTAAAAATGCGGAGATTATTAAATCATTGTTACGTCACAAAATGTCTATTGTGGTGCAGTTCCAGCGATCAGAGGATTCACGTGCGAGTTGTTTTGAAAGGTCATAACCTGCTCCTCGAACCTTCGCCCGATCACCGTCCCACTTTACAATCAAGCCATGGGGCGAATTTCTATGACCGCGAAGCTCAAATTTTGCACGTCACTATTCAAAACAGCACACCGATTGACATCTTCACCGGTGACGTGGTTGTCGTGACGTTTGGAATCCCTCCTGTCAAACCGGATGATTTCTTTGATAGTGGCGACCTGGTGAACACCTTGGCTTCTTTCCTGGGGGTAGGTCTTGCTTTTGATCTATGTACGTCATAGACTCGTTGCGTCACAAAGCTTTTGCGCAGATCGACAAATCGAGAATAAGGATTGTTAACATCGTGCGAGTTGGGTCAAGAAGAAAAAAGAGAAACACTGGGCAGAGCTCATCGGTGAGTGTTACGGAGGTTAAACTTTTACTTTTGTGAAAGATTATCTGCCGCATTGTTGCTACTCATCGGATTGCTGAGCAGTGGTACGTTGTCTAGATTTCACAAGCCTAGCTGAGTTGAACAGACTAACCTGTTTTTTTTACAATGACAGAATCCGCAACAGTTGCACAGTTGCTTATCTGCACAAATATTTGCTGCCATCGAATGGTCAGCAAACGTTTTTCTCTCATCATCAGGTTCTGCATCAAAATGTTTTTTTTGCCTGAATCGTTTTTTTTGGAGTTTCGAAATCTCAAAAGTTTTCCTGATCACTCAGGTCACACTGGAGGTCGGTGATCCCCCCCCACAAACTAAGAGTGACCCTCCTCCAACTCAACCCCTGACCACTGTGGCCCCGGTGAGTGGCTTTATTTCCAGGGTTTGTTTTAATGTTAGCTGCTGCAGCATTCTTCAGTGTCACAAAGTGGATGGTAAACAAATTGGTGATAGCACTTATCCATCATAAGTAATTAACTTTGGTGAGTTATTAAAGGAAATAAATATAATAATCATGAAAATATTTTAACTTGTGTCAACATCTTCTGCAGGGAAGTACGTCACCGGTGACAAACACTTCAGCTGATAACGAGGAAAACATAGTTTTCAACGTAAGCATTCATTCTGTTGTTGTTTTATTTTCTTTTGTTTTTCGTTGCCTTTTTAGCTTTTTCTTTAGGAATTGCGAAACCTGGCAGCGATGATCGTGGACGGCCTGCAAGATGGTTCGCTGAACGCCCACCTGACCATAACCATCCTCAGCTTGGACGTCACTGACCCTCTCCCGCCACCAGGAGGGGAGGATTGGCAGGTGACGCTGTCTTTCTCATAATGGCCACATAGTGTTCAACTTTATATTGAACGTTGCGTAAGAAATTTATTTTTGCAGAACCTCGCAAACTCGAGCATTTTAACGGTGTCCAGCTCAAGTTCCTTCGCTCAACCACAATCCATGCGCATCCACTCCTCTCTCCAAGCGTATTATAGCAATGAGCATTTCCCAGCACAACCTCAGGTGTGTTTAACAGCCACATTACTTGCTTTGGACAATTTCATAAAGATCTGCTATCTTTACTTAATAGTTTTCAATTTTCAGATTGAAATGTTAGATTTCTTCGGAAGAAGAGTCGAAAGACTGGGGTACACAAGTTCATGGATTGTTTCTGTTGATATTGCGGAAGGACCCCTTGGGTCAGAACTGAATGGGACTTTGTCAGTCCCGTTCGTTGGTGGCCTTGCTAGTTTTTATGGTACGTGGTATTGGCGTGTTCAGCTGTATGACCATTCCTTTGCCGTTGTTTCACGTGGATTGCAATGCTCTTCCAAGTGTAAGAGTAATAAGTTCCAGACACCATTTAATTGCGATGTATCAAGGTGCTTCATGCGTGATGACGTAACAATAGCATAATGCGTTATTATGATGCTGACAAGAGCAAAACCTTGTGATGTAACGACGTACTGCGATGTTTAGGTCTACTTTGATCAAGTTAGTTTGACTCAGTTCCTAACCGTGAAGTGTCCATGGAAATAAACAGCAGAAACTTCATGTTTGGGACAAAATCGATTCCGTTTGTCGGAAAGCATCGTCATTTGATGATGCGCTGTAAATATCAAAACCAATGCATAGATGCAAAGCGTAAAGCAAATCTTTTGTTTCGATCGGAGAGCCGGAGAGGCATGTGCGCAAAGCTTCGCACTGTGGCAGCAAGCAGCAATAGAAACAACACGCCGTGATCATTCTGTTATTGCTTGTTCGCGCCACGTATATATGGATGTTATTCTAAGCTCACTTCCCGTTTGTGGTGAATCGCGCATTCAACACCGCACCTACTATGCAGCAGTCACTGCAGTCAATGAATATCATCAGCAAAACTGGGTTGATCGAAGCGGAAATTGAATGAAACTACAAACCAGCAACAACTGGGCCAGAGCACAAAATTGACTAGTACGATTAAGCACTGCGTATTGAGTCCGGAAGTTGCTATCATCTGCAACATGAGAAAGTATCAAAATATTCAAATACCACTTTTTAAAAAATACTTGTCCTATAACTTCTTCCTCCGTAAGGCTTCCAACTTGTGGAACTCTCTACCACTGGAAATCAAATCTTCAGCCAGCCACTCCATCTTCATGAATCGTTTAAATTCCCATTATCACAAATAAAAAAGTGCTCATCATTTGTTAGGACTCGATCCCCAGATGACTTCCATCCGCTGTATGCTTCGCTTCGGCCATAGTCCGTTAAATATCACTAAAAACAACTATCGTGTTTGTATATGTGGTGAAATGGAGACCGAATTACACCTATTCTTCCATTGTAACGTTCACTGCGCAGCACGAACAGCCCTTCATAACAAAGTTGATGATATTCTGAACGATTTGAACGCTTGGGTCATACCGATTTGTCGCGCTTATATCTATATGGTGTGCCTGATGCGCCGACTGCCGTTTAAGTAGCTATTTTTAACGCTGTTGACGAATTTCTGAAATGTTGTAATAGATTCCAGTAAAGCAGTACATTCGTTTTGCGTATTATTTGTTTTTTTTTATTTACTCGTGCTGTATTTTGAAAGCTCGACGTGACACCACAAAATTGCACAAGTCAGGCTACCGCCTGTAGCAAGATTGTCGTAAAGTAAATAAATAAATAAAGACATGAGAGTTGCTATCATCTGCAACATGAGAAAGCTAGAGCAGGACAAGAGTGGGCGAGCTAGTGACAAGCGGAAAGTGGAATGATGAAAATATACTTTTCTTCCAATTAAAAAAATACTTCAGAAGATTTTCAGCGTTGTTGAAACCTGCGCAGCATAGTTCGTGGTAACATGTTCTTGTTCATGATATAAAATCACCTGTGTGTGTCGGTGACGCGCACGCCCGCAGCCAAGAGGGTCAGCCGGAAATCCCTCCCCACGAAATTTTCAAAAACATGAAAGCGACAAAAATATTTTCTTTACTCGGTAAAACAACAAGTTGGAATCACTTTGCACCTCCGAAAACATCACTTGGTGGCAAAGTCACAAAATCTTGAACTGGTGGAAAAACGGACGCATATATTTTTCCCATTTCAAGTTAAAATTGTTAAGAAAATATGCAAATTTCATTTGTTGGAAAAGGAGCCAAATTGATCTTGTTTTTTAATATTTTCATCGCAGGCCTTTCGCTTAACAAGGCAGGAACCTACAAGCTGCACTTTTTCATCTCGTTTCCCGAACATGCCAGAAAGTTTGCTGTTGACTCTGATATGTTCACAGTAAGTTTGTTTGGAAGATGTCATGTGGAGCTGCCTTCCTGTTTCACGTTTAATCGTTAATGTTTATATTCAGCTCTCCAACCGCCCACAGCCTGGCAATTCCGGTCACGGCGCAACCTTAGCACTGATCATTGTGGGGTGTGTGCTGGGCGTGGTTCTCATCATCGGAATCACTTTCGCACTCTACAAGTTCATTTGCAGTGAGTATTCAGTTGCAGTTGGATAAAAAATTCTTTATGCTTTCTATCATTTACAGCCTTCGAAAAACTGTCACTTTTCAGTCTTCTCACTCCTCCGCCAAAGCACAGTTTGACATCATCACTTCCTCCTTCGCGAGCACCGCCAAAGCGATCTTGCTGAGGTTTTTACGCAGAACAGAGGGGGGATGAACCCAGCACGCCGGAAAGCTGCGTGATACGTCATTTCTTCCTGTTTGTGTGTGAACCACGCGCACATTCTCAGAATCATAAGGAACAGATAGGGACGTGAACGAGATAGTGAGAGAATGGACAATTAAAATAAGCGCCAATGACTGCCACAACTTTGCCATACAGAATTTTAACATAACAAGTGAAATATGTATAGGCCATACCATAAGTCCAGGGGTGTAGCGGGGCGGGAACGCGTGGGAACGGCGTTCCCACACCTTTTTCAAGTTTTCTTTTAAAATGAGTTGTACGCTGCTATAAAATGGCCATTTTTTAATGCGTTCCCAGACCTTTTTTGTTGGCACTACATCCCTGCATACGTCCCGCTTTAGCCGGGACAGTCCCGGTTTGCGAGAAAGTAGCATCGAATCAAGACATCTTGAAGAAAATACTGTCTACAGAAAAGTATGCTTGGGTGAATGCGCAAATTTACAAATGCTTAAACATGTTTTGTTTCTTGGTAAAACGTATTATTTTTAGTGTTTCTTGGTGTCTTCACTATAGGAATCCAAAATAACTACATACTCCAAGTAAGGTATGAATCACATTTATCTGATAAGGGTCGTTGTTCCCGGTTTTCAATCACAAAACATGGTATGCCTAAGCATGTACAAACTAGTCAGATTTACGTGAGGTTAGCGAAGTTGCTCCGAAGCTTGTATACAGGAAAGCGAAGTTACTTTACTTTTCTCTCGTCGTCGCCCTCTCATGGATCATAGCGTTCCACTACGTCAAACTACTGGTTGCCCAGAAACAACACGAATTTAAGAACACAAACGTTCACCCATGTATTCTTTCAACTCTAAACATGAGTTCTGTGCAATCACTCGCTCTAGCGCTGCGAGTTTTGTCCAGTTACTGTGAGACTTGTTTGTGATTTTTCGTCACGCGAGTTCTGTTAATTCGCCCCACGCAGCCATTCCCCCCAGACTTCCCGTGTAACTTGTGGACCAATCCGTTCTTATAGCGGCATTACGTCACGGTGTTGCCAATAGATGGCGCTGCAGTATATCATTCTTTACCAGATCACATTCAAGCTGCGAAATGTGTGCACCTAGCTGATGAGATCAGTATTAAGCATTTGATGCATGTAAGCCAACAGGACGTTATGCGAAAAACCGTTCTTAAATTTTATTTATGAAGCTTTCCATTTCATCAAAACTGTTGACCGACATTTTGACGCTTTCGTGTTGACGCAGATAAGAAGAGGAGTGGCAAAGTCGCCATCAGCGATGTTGACGTCAGGACCTCCCCAACGGTCGATGAGAAGTATAATGTGAAGAATGAAGGCTCCGTGTACCCAGGTGACCTGGCGTGCTTACTGGTTATGACGTAATTGGCTACGTTTGTTGATGCTCTGCAGTGTAATGGCGGTGGTTCTTGATATTTGTTTATTTTAACATTTCCCATTACTTCCTTTTTCACTTTTGTGGGAAAAATATCATTTAGACATAATTCGCCCTGTCACGTGGTACACGAAATAAACTGCAGATTCAGGAAGACAATGCAATTTGTAGACCTTGTTAGACCTTGTCTACTAGACCTTGTCCCAGAAAAGCCAAAAAAAGTCAGATGTAAACACAAAATAGACATTGAAAATCGTTTAAAACATAGATGCAATACAGTTCCAATCTTCAGAAGCATTTTCTTTCCCGTAATTACACTGTCGTACATTTGTTTCTTATTAAATACAGTAGAACTCGTCTAATTCGTCAATTTGCTTAGTTCGTCACCTCTTTCTATCCCTGAGAAGCGTTTTGTTCGTCTAATTAGTCATTTGCAGTCTCGCTTTAGATGTCTAAGCAGCTAGCACGTGTGGGAATTCAAACAAATTAAGGATCTTTATCTGTGAAGTGTTGCATCTCGCAATTTGTTTATCGAATTTATACACGAGGTTTGAAGCGCGACCGGACCCCCCATTGAGAGAACGCGGAAAAGTTTGTTAAAGATTTGAAAGGTGCTTGATTAAATGGAGGAGTCCAGATAGAGCAGAGGAATTAATTGTTGTATTCAACCATAATGTCATAAACTTGTATTTTACTGCAGATAAGAGCACTATGTATACGAGTTACTATGATAAAGTATACGACCTTCTATGATAGAGTTTTCACCTGTTTGCCTAATTCGTCACTTTATTTAGTCTCCTTGAGGTGACGAATTGGCAAATTCTACTGTATTATTAATTTTAAAGTTTAAAGAGCTGTAGTTCATTGCTCTTAGTTATGTTATTCAAATGTTAATACTTTTATGTAAAACATTCAGTCGCTTCAAAGCTGTTTTTCCAGCTCCACCCCAGACACCAATTGCATATTGGAGATGACTATAAGTTAAACCAGGATTTCCCAAACTGTGTGCCGCGGCACATTAGTGTGCCTCGAAAGTTTCATGCTTTGATAAAAAGCCTTTAAAATGTTTGGTCCATGTAGCAGTAGGTTTGCACCATCATAAAATAGGTGTGCCGTGGCCAAATCCAGAAGTTATTAATGTGCCATGACGAAAAAAGTTTGGAAAGCACTGAGTTAAACTCTAGTAAACTGATCTCAATGCATTATTACGTAGGTAATATCTTATCCTGGAAAACATTGCAACAGTTTGGGAGAGTTTTAGCTCAAGGTTATGTATGTGGTCTCAGAGTTGCAAGTCGGGCCGGGTTCGGGCTTAAGTATGTAGAAAATTTTCGGGCCTGCATACAAAACTTCTGCACAACATTCACAGTAACGATTTGTTTCTTTCATGACGTACATTCGTTGCGCTCACCGTGGTTATTTCTGTGAGTGAAGTGATTTTTCTTCAGCTACTTCTATTTGCAAACACAGCTGCGCTCTTTTCTGCTCTGCTCGGATTAATCTCACACATATTTTTCGAGAAGGCGACAGCAGTGAGGAAATTAGCACGCGATGGCGTTGCTTCGCAAAGATCAATCACTTACGCGATTCCTGGCTTGTTTTAAGAAATGATGACCTATAAACCGACTTTTCATGCTTACAGCGCTAGCCTAGATAGTTTCTTTTATGCCTATAGCGCCATCGTGGAGAGTTTCGTGATAGTTTCTTTTTTTCGTGAGAAGCTTTACATTTCGCATTATTACCGTTGACTAACAAGCTGAGTTTGTGCTTGTTTAAGTTAATGTTTTGGTCAACGTGGTTGCTACTTTGGGTGTGATAAAACCATGTACCTGCAGCTATACCCGAACACTACGTTTTTGACATCACACAGTTGTGCATATCTTGACCCACATGGCAAATTCGGCTTTCGGGCTCAAAAAATAAATGTTGGGCTCGGGCTTCAAATTGAGGCCCGTTTACAACTCTGTGACCTGCCCAGGAAAGATATTGGTCGATATACAGCCCAAAATATTTGGTCTAATATACAGCCCAAAATATTTGGTGTAAGTTGGTGTTTGTCATTAATTCCTGTGCCGCTCAACCTTTATTGAATTATGGTTGTTCATAGATCTTGAAATGAAACCTTCGGTTTTGAAATCGAACTGGATTTCAGAAGCGATGACGCAGACAGATGATCGACCCGAAACACCAGCAACCCTCCCCCCACCTTATTATGAACAAGCCGAGTAGCTTGGTCCACATTTGAGAAACCGAGTTCGTGCTGTTTGTGTTAAGGACCAATTACATTGTATATATTTTGTAATAAACTTCTGCATCAAACTTCTTGTGCAGGTTACATTCAACGCAATAAGCAAGCTTCTTGTAGACCACTTATATGTCCCACGTTGCTAACCTCGAAGTTTTACCAACAAAATGCAAAAACAGAAATCCTGAGGTATTGGAGAGCACAGGGTTAGTACATGCAGTCAGCAGTGAAGGGCAGGGAGCATCGAAGCCACTACTGCGTTGATCATCATCGTTCAGAAGCGTTACACAGTTGGAAAGAAGACTTGAGTGCAATGGATGCGGAACATTATTGTTTTTCAGGCGTTCTTCTAGGCCAGGGATGTGCAACAGGCGGCCCGCGGGCCGCTCCACAAAGTGGGCGGAGTCACCCTCCTGGGGGGAGATTTTGAGGGGCAAAGAGACGAAAAAACAAAGGGGTAATAGAGGGTGTGACAATGCTCAACCACTAATCGATCATTGGCTTATCTTCAGTAGCCTTAAGCAATTTATCTATTAACTTTTGCTTTGGATCGTCTATGTGCCCAACTATAGTGTGGATTTTTTCACAAGAATTCTGAATGTAATATTAGCGCTGTAATACAGTGGCTTAGTTCAGCTATTTAGGCTAATAATTTCTTTAAACAATATTCTTTAAATTTACTACCTTCCCTTGCTTTATCAGGTTTGGGGGCGAAACAACGTGTCGGGAGTGAAAAAGGGGGTTGGAATTAAAAAGTTTGAGAAACACTGTTTTAGAGCATCCACATCGTCATTTTCGGCTAAGCTCAAACTGAATAGCGCTTTCTATTTTTCCTCGTAACAGTGGGTGAGGGGGTCTCACAACTGGATTAGTCTAGGGCCTCGCATCAGCTAATCCGACCCTGCTCATTGTCTCTGTTCTCCCTGTGCTGCTTACGAATTACGGCACAGTTTAGATCTGGCATTGTTGACAAAATGGCCGGTATTTTTACAAAACGTATTTGGCAACCCTACCTAGTGGCGGAGCCAGGAATTTTGTTCGGGAGGGGCCAGTCACTGACGTCGTCAGATTTCAAATTTTAGTTATCATGTACAAAGATCATTTTGATGTCACTGGTCAATTTCTGGTCTATTACAACAGGATATGACGTCAAATATCTTCTACCAGTCGGCATCGATATATTTTAACAAAGACAAGAAAATGTTTGCTTTGACAGTGATCATTATCAAGCAGTTGTTAACTAAACAGTTTTCAATGAACATAGGGGAGCGCCGTGCAATGTTGTCCTCGAGAATATCACTGATAATGCCTATTGAATAAATCAAAATCAACCAAAAGTATATAAGTGGATTCATAGGAACAAATCAGAGGATACCAATAGCAAAATTTTGACTTTACAAAATAATGCGGGCACAGCATTACAACTATTTATGATGAACTACTCAGAAACTTTGATAATAAATTAATAACATGTTCCTTATTTCTAGACCTATCAAAAGCATTTAACTGCTGTGACCATGAAATTTTACTTGATAAACTTTATCACTATGGTATCAGAGGTGTTTCTCATAAACTATTCTCAACTTTTCTGCACAATAGAATGCAGTGCACTAAGATAGGGGCATTTAAATCTTCATACAAAAGAATATCTGGTGGGGTCCCCCGGGGTAGTATTATTTCACCTTTGCTTTTCCTTATTTACATTAACGATATCACAAAAGCTTCCTCTTTTCATACTACTTTATTTGCTGATGATATTAATCTCCATATGTCAAATTCCTGTTCTAATGTTCTTCAGACAACTGTTAACCTTGAACTA
>Ga0210059_1014041_pt1 | contig 11889 bp, 4 predicted proteins | sample Ectturendosymbi2_FD_188042 | JGI IMG/M metagenome (GOLD analysis project Ga0210059, IMG submission 188042) | Ecteinascidia turbinata endosymbiont from Florida, USA - Sample 2 (SPAdes) (version 2) | ecosystem: Host-associated > Tunicates > Ascidians > Unclassified | place: Key West, Florida... | reverse complement strand
AACTGTTTAAATCGGACGATGAGGAAGATGAATTCGATAGATTTTAATTGTAGTGTAAATATGTAGTGTATATGTATAAATATTTCTCAATAAAAATAATTTTTCAATGTACCCTGAAAGTCTACTCGGCATACAAGTCGACCCTGATATTTAAACAAAAATTTTAGGGGTCAACAATTCGCCTTATACCCCGGAAAATACGGTGTCAATATGAAAAAAATGTTTATTGTATGGATGATTTTTGGCAGTAGGTTGCTAAGTTCATTTTCAAATTCAGTGTCAGCAGTTTACTCTTTTCTCAAGCACCTACGCTACACTACAAACAGACAAGCGAACAAGTTTGAAGAATTACAACTCAGGTTTAGGTTTTGATCGTCTCGGCGCGACCTATTTTCTGATTCTCTGCGAAATCGCAACCTTTGTCTGGGTCGCGACCCATGCTGTGGGAACCACTGGCTTCAACGCTTAAACCAGTCAAAACGCTTTAAACCTGTTTTAATTTGTAGATGTGTATCACTTCATCGCATACTTCAAGGTGTAAAGTGCGCTGCGCAGACGATAACTGCCGTACCCGCTGCTGGGATGACCAGAAAACGAAGTTACCACCTCCAGCCGAGATGCTGAAGTGAACACCGCTGGTTCAACTTCAGCGGTGAATTTCAAACAGCTTTGTTGAGCTGGCTTTGCGTAGCAAGAAAAGAAGTTGTAGTGCCGCTACCCGACTTTCTCTGTATTCTAATCTCAAGGTCTCTATCTAATCTGAAGTTAAAGTACACGACAGTTTTCAAATATTAACGTATTCACAACTGCATCACACACTCCAAAGTAAGCAGAAATATAATGGCCGCAGATGCGGGCAACGTTCCGGCGATTATTACATCACACACAGTGTGCATGTTCAAGATGATGTGCTGCGTACTGCACGCCGTTGCAACAACTTCGATTTTGGATTCATTTGATGACTGTTAGTATGCTAAACACTGCACTATTTCAGTATTTAAAACGTCAAGACCAACGGATTTCCAAAACTTGTAAAAGCTCTTTCATATTCTGCAGTTCATGAAATCTCTAAAGGGGGGGGGCATTTTTACATTTAGCTTGCCAGGGGGGCGGCGGGAACCCCTGCCCTCCGTCAATTACGCCACTACCCACAGTCGAAAAGTGCCGCTCCCCCAAGGCACGGGTTAAAGCAAAGTCAAGCCTTTCAGGACGGAATTATTTCATAACAATGGATCATCAGGCTGGAGTTAATTTTGAAAATTTCACTGCAGTGAAATTCCGGGACATTTTGCTAACCGGGACGGGACACCGGGACAGACGTTTAAACCGGGACAGTCCCGGGCATACGTGTGGTAGGTCCAACCTTAACCGAAATCTAAAACCTAAATCTAACTTCAGGTTCATTCGTGAAAAACCATTTACTGTTCCTTCTTTTGACCAAAAGTGCCGCCCCGGGACATTGCACCCCCCCGCCCTTCTAGTGGATCCCTGGTAATAATCAAGGATGCAAGTGAATGTTTTTTAGCGCCCTTCGTGTGGTAAATTGCTTCAAAATTGCAATTTTAGCGTGAGTTGATGGATGAACTTCTTCGTCAGGGTAAAGTAGTAATTTTCGCAATCCGGGAAAATCCAGGCATTCTTGCCATGCTTCTTTAGTTATTGTGGACATTTGCACCCGAATCTGCCCGATCGCCGTAAGTAAACACTATGTGTACCTAAGTGAAGAAGCGCGAGAGTTTTTAAAGCGCAAACCACCAGGATGCACGCAATTAATCAAATCTGCATATCAGTCACCAACTGCATTGAAACCCACAGAAACGAAGTAAATGAGCTTCTCGTCTTCAACTTATTCACCGGTTAGTAGAAAGTAAATACTTGACCTAATAGGATACAAACCAATTTAATCAGAATATCTGGAAGAACTAGATAATTCAGATTGATAAAACAGCACCAGCTTACACGTAATTGAAGCTTTGGTTGGGTAACCACTTACGTTGCAGTAAATTCCACAAGTGGATTTGTAGTTATCACCATCCGAGCAGACCTTCACTCCATTTCTTGGGATATTCAGCGCTGGACAAGTGATAACTGCCAATACAAACTGTACGTGCACAGTGAACAGTATTAAGTCAACAACGCTTCTGTAATGAAAGAAAAGCATGTAAATCGTTTATGGGCTAACTGTCCTGCTGGCGTTGGGTACAAAATCAGAACGGAGTCCATTCTCCCAAGACACGATTAAATGTGTGCCTTTTCAAAAATTATCTGCCACGGCAGCATTACCTAGAACGGGATTTCGGTGTAGTCGTGTTAACATGAAACTCGACTGTTTGCTCCCAAGAAATAATTTTGGACAAGGGCATCGCCTCGACATGTCATCAAGCGGAAGAGATTTGAAACAAATAAGTATGACCGGTTGTGCTCTGGGATCCGTGCCCCCTCATAAAGAAAACACAAATTGTAAAAACAACAGCTTAAAAGTTGACTTTGATGTAACTACACACCTTATGCTTCATTTTCAGATAAAATATGTTATCTTCACCTTTACTCTGGTGGGCAGTTTGACAAAATATTAGATTGCTAGTGAAACATTTACTTTGGCAAAAAGCCGTTTTTCCAGTCCACGAGTGGTCGTTTCTGCATCTTCTACGAACGCTGCCTACCAAACTGTAGCCTTTTTGACATGAGAACCGACATTTTGATCCAAAGTTGATTCCGTTTCTACACCTGCAAATACAACAAAATGCTATGAACTTTTAGTTGTTGCACCACCTAAAGTCACAACTATCACCCCAGCCCAATACTTGTAAACAAAGCCAAACTTATGTGAGTAGCTCTTCAACTAGCAAACACTATTTCGCCAGTCAATTTACCGAAGTATCTCAAAGGCCACAATCAAGCTTCACCATATATTCATTTCAGTTATATGTCTCGAGAAGATCGCTGATCGGATACGGGGTTTTCTTTTGAAGCAGTACCGCAGAGCTAAGTTGCTAAGTTGTTGCTGAAAAAGGGAAGCAGCAGGCAAGAAAGCAACGTCTGCAACCTGTGTGGTCCAGTTACAGATTTAATCAATCACAGGTTTATAGGAAGTAGGAAGTGACACGTTTTTACACTACATGGAATTTCAAATAGAAGTTTTTCCTGTTGGCAGCAATTTGTGTAGTTTTGATTTGATACAAATCTCCGTGAAATGTTCGAGGATGCAAGCTCTTTGCTCAAATGTTCTTCAGTTGGTTAGATACGTTGCTTGATGAATGCTGGAACTCACTCAAATTCACATTTCACTAATCTCCAAGTTTCCTTTTGTTGCAAAACAACTAACAGCCTTGGCTTTGCAATGTTCAGCTAAATGTGAGCAACAAAGCGCAAAACCAGATGATTTTCATAAGGAACTTGTTTTACAAGACCGTTGTGAATGAACATGTTTTTACATTTTTTGTTGGCTGGAAACGCTTCACTGAACAGCTTTAAATGCAAGATAAAGCAATGTAATGAAGTTGGGAAAAGTTTAACTGTTATTCTTTACAGCAGAAAAATTTTTTTTTGCAAAAAATTGTTGGAAAAGTCCATAAAAGTTATAGCTATAAACACAAGAATGTTAGTTCATTTCACTTGGAAGAGTTTTTCGCTAGCTTTGTGTAGTGACAAACTACAGTAGGGCACCTTCTACTGCGAAAAACATTTGCCAAAGTAACCTGGTCTCACTATAAGGTACAAAATTTTTGCAGAAACAATGTGGCAAAGCAGCTTGAAATCGCCCAAAAATATTTTCTTACCGCAAACTGATGCTAATATCTGAGGTAGGAATCTTCCTAAAATCTTCTACACTGACACTAAACTCATCAGGGATTACTTTATATTTGAATAGTTGTAGTCAATAAAAGGTTTCAAATCCGACGATAGAAAAATGTACTTACTGCAAGTAGTCAAACAAGGTTTCGTTTGGAGATGGCACTTTGAAACAAGCATATAAAGATTAAGGTAATAGGAAAATTCGCAGTGATAAGGTTTCTAAGGGCATGCGATATGTTTGTCCTCACATATAATTTCTCACTAACATAGCAATAGCTAAAATGTATCGCAAGCAGTCTGAAAAAGATTGCTTATCAAAATAAATGATGTCAAACGTTCCTTTGCTCTAGTATTGATATTACCACGACGGATACGCCACGCAAGAGTCATGCGTTTGTTGAGATCCCCGTGTTGTAATAGACGAGATTTTGTTTCTGCGGTGGATAGATGTTTGCAGCGTTTGGGCCATACGCAACATGATGGACAAATTTCATTTGAAAACGTTGCAACAACTCGTTATTTTCTGTCATCGTTTTTGTGACTAACTTGATCGCTTTGTTACTTTTTGGTCTCCTACTCATGACGAAAAGTTTGTTTATCACGACCAGACATTTCTATTTCCAGAAAATTCATTTATCTTTAAAATTTATTTAACGTTGATTTATTTATGCTTACATTTGTTTAAATTTATTTGAAATTTTGTTTTTTATCTTCAGAAAATTTCGTGAGTATCTGGTAGGGAAGAATTTTTTCCTATACAAAATTTCATTTTTGTTGTAAGTGCAAACTTAAATGCCATTCTTAATAAAATCCCACATCAACTTTTTGCGAAAAATCTGATGATTTTGCAAACATATCCTTATATAAGTATCTGCTATATTTTCGAGGAAAAGCGGCTGTTAGGAAAAAATGCATTCTGTTTTCTCGACCAATTGCCCAGACTGTGATCACAAAGCAAGTTTTTCTTCGAAGTGCTGCAACGAGACATGCTACACTATAACAACGTTCATGATGCCGTCACAAACGGGATTTGCTTTTAACTCTTCACCTTTTTCTTCCATTTTCGGGAGTTTGAAGTTCAGGACAAACACTGGCTCGGCACGAGGCTGTTTTTCCAGACCATAAACCGTTTCGGCGACATTTTCTATTCGAGCCGCCAGATAAAGAAAATCCATCCTGTGTATGTACAAAAACTTGATAAGTCACAGCGACACAGTTATCTCAAGTTGAACAATAAAAAATACAATCAAAGCAAGCGTGCTGATGAAACATAAAATCATTTTCATGCGCTACATTTTGGGTAAATTTTCTTAGGAACAAACGAAACACTATTCCAGTCAGTCTACGCGAAGAATAAAGGATCGTTGGTGGAACCAACCATTGCACTTTATCTTCGCCGAGTAACTTCAGACTCAGCAAGAAACACCAGGCAGCAAAAATGGAAGAAAACAAAAACAAATCCTTGACATCTCCCAAGTTTTTACCTGCAAACCGATAAGCTCGGCTGCATGTTTCTATGCTTTTAAAAAATACGTTTCAAATAGACAAGCAGTGGCTAATCAAAAGCATCAACTTCTCTGTTATTTTGTCATGCAAGACTGTTCCTGGCGGGGAATTTCTTCACTTTGCCATAATGCCTATAACAACTGAGATCATGTCTGTTGTACAAGGGTTTAGCTTTAGCGCCTGTTACGCGTAATGTCGTGGTTGTAATATAAACAGGGACGGCCTTAAGCCGATGCAACTGATGTAGCTGCATTGAGCCCAGCGCCACTGGGGGCCCCGCGCCATGGCGTTTAGGTAGATTGTTCATTTTTTCCAGATACCCCTTGCGCGTGAGATTCAGTGGAAACGGCTTATAAATCTCATTGTTAACAAGCAACGGTCTTGTTAGAACTAGCGATGAATTTCCTCTATTATCGAACGCTAGCAAACGTGCTCAACTCTCGCTTTGTATTTGCGTTCTACCATGATCGTATAGCACGGTTGACTGAACATGATGACGTCATAAAACCACTGCCCAGAGGGGCCCTGTGCCTAGGTCCTGCACTGTGCCCCGCACCTGCCAGGGCCGGCCCTGGTTATAAATCACAGAAGGAAAACAGATTTGATGACATGTTTGAGCAAAGAAGTTACGTTTCAGCTTGACTTACAGGCAAGTCTCCAAAGCATTGCCAATGGCGTAGCGAAGCGAAAGTTTTCTGCCATCTTTTGTACTTTTTTGTGACAGTACGAAAAGCGTGTTATGTGTTTGCGTTGTCCTTTAACTTTCAACAGAGCGAATTCTAGGCTATCTTTTATAGCGTGGCATTGAACTTTTAAAGTTGTTGTGCCTCTCGGTGCAACTTTTGTGGTGATTGCTTGTGGAACGAATTGCGTTGCTTCACCAAGGTTTGGACCTGCCTTTTAAGAAATGTTAATTTTTGTCGAAATACTGGCTATAGCACAACCGGGCCCAAAAATACATTAAAATGTACTTCTACTCAAAATGATGAAAGTTGCGTTCTCACGGTGCAACTAAATCGGCAGACGGAGTTAAAATGGCTGCCATTCGTACAGCGTCTTCGGCCATTTTCAGGAGCAGCCAACGCAAGGCAATGTGGTTCTGAAAAAATGAGAGACCGTTAAGGGAACTGCCGAATGTCAACGAACTTACTTATGTACGTCAACAAACTTTTTTCTGTAGTATATGAGATAATGCAAAACATGTCAGCGCCGACTAGGCAGTTAATGAATGTAATGACTGGGTATAAATGTAATAGCCGTACAAATCATGTTTGCAGGCATTCTATAAGGAAGTGCTTAGAGCAGTGTTTACCAACCCGAGTCCGCGGACTCAGTTAAGTCCGCGGAAGCCTCTGGATGTGTCCACAAGCACATTGACTATTACAAAAATTTTTTTTTACCAAAAACTACTACGAAAAATTTGCTAGTTAACCCATTAACTGGTGAACTACCTTTTCACTAACAATTCCTCATTGACTTAGAGGAAGCATAGAAGTAACACACGTTTTTCGAGTTTTTCAGTGAAGAAATTTTGCTTTGCTTGTATCAGACGGCAACTGGCGGCAAGAAGAATTTTATTTCTCTTCGGCGGGTGGCGGTTAAAGTTAACGCTCTTGTCCAAGGAGCACTGTGGCTATTCATGCAATAGCCGGGGATTGACCACTCAACCTTTCGATTAAATGGCGGGCTCAAACGCTAAGCAATCGCCGCAACGCGCTAAGTTACCGCTGCTTCATTTGAATACTCTTATAATTTAAACTTAGAGCAGGAGTCTCCAAACTACGGCCCGCGGGCCAAATCCGGCCCGCGAAGGCATTTTGTCAATTATGAAAAAATAATATAATCACGAAAAATTTGTTGATTTGGTAGAATGGTAACGCTCTAAAACATACACGCACATAACGTACAAATCAACGTGTGCGAACATTATTAAAGTGTTAAATGAAAGTTTAATAGTAGAAAAATTAGATGCTGCATGATGCAAGCGTTTGGGTAATGTGTGCTTATCATCATAAATGCGTTGACACAGTTTACCAAACTGAAGATGGTAGTAGATTATACAGCAACGCAGAACCGTTGGTAGAAAGTTTTCAATAGGGGTCTTTGCGGTTAAGCGGCGGGGTTTGGAGTTTGTGCGGGGACTTGACATTATAAATATTGAAAAAAACTCCACTGATTTAAAGTGTTTCACTTTTCAATTTGGGGGTCTTGGAGCTTTGTTTGGGGGGGCTACGCCCACCAAAGCCCCCGTGGCGACGGGACTGCGGCAACGTTTGAACGTTTGCATCATGGCTCCTGCTTCTGTTGCATTGTGCGTTGTTTTATATTACTGATAAAAAATTGCTTCTCATTTCCGCTATACTTAGCGCTAAATACATAAAAAAAACAATCTTTAACGAATGAATCGCATGCAGCGCTTGTTTTCGTTGCCAAAGTCAAAATTTTTGCTTTCATTTTTAAGTATTTGCTTTTTTGTTTGGAGTAAACGCTAAAGAGAGTATTATATCAATTTATTAAGAAACAAAGTTAGTTGTTGTGTTTGTAGAAGCTTTGACTGCTGCCACATACGGAACCTACCTGATTTAAATAGAATGTTTATGTTTTGGAGGTGCTGTTAATTATGCATGCAATAACAATAGTTATCTATTTCACAGGAAAGTTTAATGTTTGCAGAAAAAATACTGAAAAACCTTAGTAGAAAATTGTACTAGCCCTATATATCAATAACGGTATTTGCTGTTTTAAAGTGAAAGTTCTCTTACTGTATATGTGTTATCCGCAAAAAGCTAATACCTGATCATGAAGCCCAATGTTATTAGCACAATTCTACTGTATAGTAGCCATCACTTACTATTTCCTCCGAAGTCCCCAGAATTTCTGGGGGGATCAATCTGTCCCAAGACTTGAGCAAGCCGCCAGAATTCAAACACCAGCATTACTCTCCACAAAATATGTACAATTGGAACAAAAGTGCGCATAAGCATCTTTTTACAATTCTTGCAAATGAAATTTTGTGCCTATATCAGGAGCATATCTGCATGTAAGTAAAGCTGGTCAAACATTTTTACCCACAAGTTTAGACAAAAAAGCTCTGTTAATTCCATTGCTCTCCAAAAGCACCTAAAACTTAATTTTAATAAAACAAAATGTCAAAAACAATCATTTATGCTGGCAAAAGTGTCTGTTTGACCTCTCCTTTTCCCTCGTAGCCTAAATATACTGATATTTAAGAAAAATATATAGATATGTAAAAAAGGACCCTATGATAGAAAATTAAAATTCTATGACACAGTTTTGAAGAGGGAGCTAAGCAAATATCTTGAAAAATTCGGGACATCTTTCCGCATCTAACTTTTGTGAAACAAATTCACTTTGTCAGCATACTCAAGTAACTATTTTCCACAAGGGAGAGAAACAAGGAATCAATCAGCAAATTATTTTGGTAGGAAATCGATTTGGCGTCGAGTTGGCTATTCAGGAAAGTTGAGACTCTGAATCAGCGTCGACATTAAATCAATTTCACAGCGGTCAACACAACAATCAAATGCCGAGCGCTATAGAACGCATAGCAATGTAATTTTCAAAACAACGAAACATCACCAAGCAAGATAGACATTTATATTGCCCCACCTACTTTTTTCTTGGCCCCACAGTGGCTCCCCCACTTTTTTAATTCTAGAATCGCCAGTGCGCGGGGCTCCAAAAACGCGGAGCCCTAGGCCATGGCCTACTTGGCCTATGCGTAAATCCGCCACTGGGCACTGGCTATAGGCAAATCAGACACACGAGGGTTTGACTTCAACGGCTTACTCTGCAGTGGTTTAACTCCACCACTCTGTTTATTTTTAGTCTCACATTAGCGCGCTTGATAGAAGATTTGTAATAATGTAACTGCATTTTATGCTGGTATCAAGCAACAGAGGCTGTGGGATTCAAAACTTCAACGTTATTTGGATCTAGCAGCAGATCCAGGTGTAGGGTTGATTTGGAACTGTTGCCTTCCCGAAAGATTCGCCCTATTCGAATGAGGCCCTTCAAACGCACTGTTTTTTTCACTCCCTGACGCACAACACACACAGCAAACCTTTTAATTTGTCCGTCTTCATCTTTCTCAATTGCTCCCAAAGCCCAATCCTGGTTCTTCGTCTGCCTTAATCTGACAGTTGCGACAAAAGGTCGGTATTTTATGGAACCTGGCAACCTTAACACGTAGTCATGAATTACTCGTTGCTGTCTTACTGTGTATTGAAGGTCCTTTCACCCGCTTGTTTGTCGGTCTGAAATTTTTCAGTCGATTTAACCCTAAGTCCTGTTGCTACGCAGTATAAATACAGCGACCTATTTAACTCTAGTTAATTTTAAAATGAACAACATCTGACAAACACTTGAAATCGGCTCGACTTTTATGTCAAAATTTCTTATTTCTTCCCATATGAGCCCAGCGACAAAAATGAATCTAAACATTTATTTTCCGTTTCTGAAGTACACTGTCTCTAACCTAAAGGCGAAAATTCTTTCAGATAACGTTGATGATGATCATGAAAAAGACGCCCGGTCAATGTGTCTTGTCCAGTCGCCGCCTTCTAAATCAGGTGCGGATTTTTCATTGAAAGCCCTTGCGGAAATGTCAAAATGACAACGTTCTGGTCTTAAATGCAGCAAGCAGCACCAAGAGCGGCAACCCTACTGAGGTCATCCTGTCAGTTATGCATTTCAACAACGGACGTATACAACGTTTGTGTGAGCAGCTACCGCATTTTGAATGACACTTTAAACAGCTTGAATCAGCATTAGGTCAAAAAGCCTAAAGATGTTTTCAGCCTTATGGTTTTCTTCACGGTCAGTGATTGAATTGATTACTGTGTAACGGAGTTGCTGATCACGTAAGCGCTACAGAGTAGCACTTTAAGTTTGTCCGAAGACGAAGCAAAACCGATAAGTATTTCTACACTAAGTGAGATTGATTTCATTTAACACAAAGTTAGTTATCTCTTGTTCTTATTTGATTACAGAACACTCAAACGTATAAGAAATTAAATACCCTAATTTGAATATCCTTGCAATCATCTGCCCGAACAGCGCTTATAGGAATCAATCTGATGTTTTTATTATCTGGAAGACTTGGGCTAGCAAGTATCATACCTATCATACCCCAACCCCGGTGTAAAAATTGTACATTTAAAGTTATTTCAACTGTAATTTTACCCAGCGAAAAAAACTGTTTTATGAGGTTTTCATTTCTTCACGAAGCATGCATTTAAGATTCTATGCTTGTGTCTGATTAAGAGTCTATGCTGGTGTTTGACGCGTTCGTCTTCTGTTTACAATTTAAGGTTTCTGTAAAAAGCAGATGGTTTAACCACGTAAAATAGTTCTGCCATGGTCTCACCGCAAGAAAAACTAAATCCGTTTTGTTGTTAGAACAAGATTATGCAACACAGTCACACCCAGTTTTTCACATTATTTCATCTTAAATATGTGAAATCCTAAAATGGGTGTTTTTCGTGATTGAGGCTCACTCACTCTTGAATTGACTGTTGTTTACCAGCGTCTTCTTGCAAATATACAGTATAGTTGCATAGGCGCAATTTTGTTGTAAAATGTGGGGGGACAGCTTGGTGTGAAATCAATATAGTCATCGGGTCGATGCAGAAGTGAAGTTTTATAAACACGGATTCCCAATCATGTTTCTAGAGGTGTTTTTTGAAAGCAACACTAACCACGCTTTGCTTTATTTTTGCGGATGATTTACAAATTAAAATACTTAAAAATTTGTTGCTGGATGCGATGCTGTAGTTCAGCCTGCTTGTATTAACATCGCATTTGGATACAAACAAGCGCAGCAATATAGTAGAATACATACATCAATTGGATTTTATCAGAGCTGTCAGGTGGAGTGCGCAAAATGCTGAATCGCATTGGTCGCACGTGCATGTCACTCTTATGGTAGAACACATCAAGTTTCATGCATTTTATCAGAAGTGTGGGTTACAGCGCGATTTGATGTCTTATTCAAGTTGCTTAAAGCTAAAAAAACGACAAATATTTTTCTTGCACATTTCCGTTATTTGAGAAAGCTACAAACTTTTGCTACTGCTTGCGTTTGCTACTGGGCATCATGCATCCAGCCCCACCCCTACCAAAACCTCTATTGATATCCTCTTACCAGCAGCAAAAATTTCGGTTTAAACTTAGTGTAGCCTACTTCACAAATTGCTTTCAATCTATTTTTACTGCTGGTGGGTAGAGGATGTATCCTTTCAATCTCCCCTTGTCGGCCCCTGCATACATACCCACATACCCATCTGGCTTACAATGTAATTTCTGCATACCTAATCGTCTGGTGACTGTTGTCTTGTTACTGAAGAGGAACTTTTGCCCGCCTGCTCCACTTCAAGCCGGGAATCGAACTATCATGATTCGCAGGGAGAGATTAACTCTTTTAGCCAAATTCGCAATGCCTTACCGACTGGACTAAAGAAGCGCCTCCTAGTCCTTGCGGCTCTAGGCATTTTATGTTTCGACTTTCGCCCTCAAGCCTTCCCCTACTTCGTTCCACCCTTCTTGCTTTGTTCCGCAGTTTTCTCC
>Ga0210059_1014040_pt1 | contig 11890 bp, 10 predicted proteins | sample Ectturendosymbi2_FD_188042 | JGI IMG/M metagenome (GOLD analysis project Ga0210059, IMG submission 188042) | Ecteinascidia turbinata endosymbiont from Florida, USA - Sample 2 (SPAdes) (version 2) | ecosystem: Host-associated > Tunicates > Ascidians > Unclassified | place: Key West, Florida... | reverse complement strand
CAGTTTCCTTGGTATAACTGACGAACCCATGTAGCTAGCCATACAGTTATGCCTAAAGCAGCTAAAAGGTTAAGCCACCCCAAAACCATAAACGATTAGCTGTAAAAGCCCCCTATTGAAAACTTTCTGCCGACGGTTCTGTGTGCGTCTATCAAGCGATTGAGATCGTTTTTCACGATAGCCAGCAGAGCTACCTAAAATGGCAGTAATGCTATAACAAATGCCTTTCATTGGTGTCTTGCTTTTGAATTGTCACTTCAGCAATACATATGTTCTCCATGTATATGTAACTGCACAAGCTTCGTCTGGACACGTGATCGCCATTTAGCTCCTTACTAGGCTCCTATCGTGGGACTTGAGTAGTTATTTCCAAGGGCATGAAGAAACATTCTACTTCCAAGCAGCAGGTCGGGAATAAGTTTCAGGCATTGTTTTTCTGATTTACGGTAGCCAAAACAGTGTCAAACATTGGCGCGTAGCATGCCTTAAGGCACATGTGTCAAACTGGTCGCCCGCAGGCCAAATGTGGCGCGCCACGTCTTTTTATGTGGCCCGCGAAGCTTAGATTTTAAGTCTCAGCCTGGTTATTTTTTTGGAACTGTAGTGGTTTGTACCTGTTTACAAAGGCGAACGACGTTCTTTGCCATGTTATAACTTTGCTATTTCAGGCATCTTGCTGACGTCTCTCTTTGAAAAAGTTATTCAGTTTTGAGGCTCCCTTTACCGCAACATAACCATGATTACGTCACAGAGAAACTGTTCAAGCATTAGCGTAGATCAGGGGTCGGCAACCTACGGCCCGCGGCCCGGATCCGGCCCGCAGCCCCTTTACCAAATTGTAGTAACTGTATGGCCCGCTTGGTGGTATTACATATTATGATTCTGCCCTCTTTGCAACTTCTTGTATTGAATACTTACGAGGAACTACTTAAGAGAAACCGCACTGTGCTATAAATGCTGTTTGTCGTATTTTGTGCTTTCGTTATAAACTGTGAAAATCAAGAGTGAATCTCATTAAAATTCCATAAATTCCTAAGTTTTACCTACATCTTAAACAGCAAAGAGAACGGAATTGTTGGTGGAAATTTAGTACCGCCCGCCAGAGCTTGCAGAATTAGTTTTTGGCCCGGGACCCGGTATTGGTTGTCGATCCCTGGCGTAGGTAACTGTGGTTCTGTTACAACTAGCCCTTTGAGAGCAACCATAGTGCTGATATGGCCCCCAGTGAAAATGAATTTGACACCCCTGCTTTAAGGTATATCTTTTAAATGCTTTTAGTAGATATAAGAGATTGTTTGGGACACCAAAAGTGTTCTCAGTTATGTGTAGCTTGTGAAAACGAGGTCCATCTTTTGGAACCCGCTTCAAACGTTTTCTGAATTGATGATATAAATCATTTTCAAACTGTGGTTATTCTCTGAAAGAACGGTTAGTTCGAACAACAAAATTAGCCACTTTCTTGGCCTACAAAATGTAACCACTTCTGTGTGATACTCAACGATTTTCACAGAGAACCTGGCGTATTTAAACAAATGGAAACCTTGTCTTTGTACGCCATACTGCTCACTGCTTCTTGTTATTAGTACGTTGCACGTTATACGTGGTTAAAAAAGCATTGCCCTGAGGAAGCCCAGTTGAATAGGTGGGCGAAACGCCAGCTAATAATAAAATAATCGCCAGAAGAGCTAATTTGTCTGCTTGAAATGGAAACCTTTCTGGCGCCCACCTTTTTTTCTTCCCCCACACGCCTGGTCTGGATCCGCCACTACATTTATTTGACACGCCGTTGCATATGGTTCGAAAGCTTTTCACGGCTTCATTAGTTTTTATTTCAAGGATAGTTTCAGTTTGTGAGTGCTGGACAAGCAATCGTAAATTCTTATTCAACCTTGACATAAAAAACTAACACACAGACAATATTCTGAAGCAAGCACTTGCTTTTGAAAGGCAATACAAAGTCATCCTTTCCACTGACGTCAGTATGCTGGATTCGAATCTCGGTCGGTTCATACTGAAGACTTGAAAAACGGCTCTTGAAGGCTGTTCAGCCTCGTTCTCGGTTATTTTTGCGCACTTTCTAAAAGAATCAGGTAAGTTGGCATTTGATTTTTCACAGGTCACAATGACGTCGCATGGATGTCCTGATGACGTCACACTGTCACTCACACTGCCACACAAAATTGCAAATGCTAAGGCAGCTGTTTTCAAATTAGAAAGTCGATAAAATTCTTCATCTTCGGTGTCTTCACTGACTCTCCAGTGAGATCAGTTGACGAGTTATGATCGAAATTGCCTCGAGCCAGTACTGTGGCTTTCAAGGGTTGGATTGATGCAAGGGAAAGTTTCACGCGCAGTGTGACCATTGGCTTGAGAATGCCAGCAATGCAGCGTTCATGCACTGCGAAAGTAGCCGCGTGTCACGGTACAGAGAAAGCGGAGGTGGGCGCCCGCAGACCACTCGCGACATTCCAAAAGGAGTACACAGCCAGTATAATGAAGCCTTCTTTCATATTAATGTGCTTTCAAGCATGATACAATGCACAGTACCGCGCCTTTGTTAAAACGCCGAAATAGTCCAATAGAGAGGCAAAGAAAGTGGAAAACTTTCATTCAAGATTTACAAAAGAACATTCTATCTTCACTAATTTGCTTGATGTTGCTGTTATACTGCATAATACAAGGATTTTCAATCTCGTACATTTTTTTGGTAAATCCAAAGCTTCGGGTTCGAGGCATGCCCGATAGACATGCAGCAAGAATGAGTAAACGATAACTGTTTAAGACTTGTACGTACTTCGCTCATGTTTTGATTTGACTTTGTTTCGTCACGGTAATGTTTAGATGGTGAAAACATTTGCGCTTCGCTTTTCACAATTTGTTTTCTTGGAAGTATCATATATTGGAAGTATAAGAAAAAATTCCGGTTATAATAAATGAGTTTAAACCGGTTGGCACTTAAACCGGTTTCGCACCCATCCAGCATGTTTGCTGATTTTATTTCGCAGTGTGTTCTTCCTCAGCTTGACTGCGGCGGTAATGTGCGCGGTAATTGTTTTAAAGCTGATTTTGCTGACGTATTGGAAAACCTGCAAACTAGCGCGGGTAAATTAATATTAGGGTGTATAAAAACCACTTTTCATAGTCTCCGCGTTCTTTATAAAAAGATCCAAAAAAAATGTATATCCTTTCAGGCAATAAAGCTGTGGAACAACCTGACCAAAATATCTATAGAATTCGTATACTCATAAAAACCACGTTAATAACTTGAAAGAATATTTGTTGCGCTTTAAAGCAGCTGCAGTTCAAGACAACATGTCCAAAGCGATAGCTGTTCTTTGTACCTATGCTTTACGAATGCGCCCGAGTATAAGATTAAAAATGAGCCGTCAGTGTTTCTTAGGAGTCAAAACCGATGATTCAATGTGGTCTTATCTGTCTTCGAGATCTCTCGAAAACAGATACAAAAAGCACACGAACAACTTCAAAACTGGTGCAAAGTGGAAAGACCACGCAACACTTTCAGAATTGATTTGATGAAAGAAGAATGGACTACACGCTTGTCCCTTGATATTTGCAATTAATAGCAAGCGTGCATGTGTTGTGGATCACAAAGGTAAGATCTGTGCCTTACACAGAAAAAAAGAAATTGCTCTAGTTGACCACTGCAAAAGTCCTAAGAAAAGAAGGGAATTAAATTAACATGTCAACGCAGGGCCGTGTTTAAGTTAACCCACGCTCCGAATACCAACGCTTTCAATTCAAATTTTACCAAACAAGAGATTTCAATGATGGGGACAAACTGGACAGTTTGCCGCAATGAACAAAAAAAAAACTCTCAGCAAAATTAATAGCAAAGCAGAGGACCATTTTTTTGTGCCTTATCATGCATTTGTTCTTTTTTGTTATGTGAAATTACGATTAAGTAATGTTGGTGTTATGCAAATCGGTCACTATGAGCGCGAAAACCGAAAGGCGAAAAAAGCTGGGACCTGCAACTCATTCAACAACCTGGTTCGAATAAATATGTGAACAGTCAATGTCACCAATATTTTTCTTATCTTTTCACTGAGACTGAATTACTCTTATTCTCGAATGCTCTTTATTGAGTTCGTTTAGATATCCTTCCCAATAAGGGCGGATCGGGGGGAGCGATTGGGGCGATCGCCCCCCCCCTGAAACCTACGAAAGTCACTTTATTCGCCATAATTTTTTGCAATTCGGGAAAGGAACATTTGCGATACAAAGCCATTTGGGCGTCCATTGTTTTGTCACAGCAGTGTTTGAAGTAAACTTCATCACTCCTACAGTAGCGAAGCCGTTATGAGACCTGACTACCAAATATTGCTTAAATCGCCCCATCCCCAAACTTTCTGGCTGGATCCGCTCCTGCTTCCCAATATTAGTAATTGGTTTTCCTTGGCTAAAATCTATTTAGAACAGCATTCTTTCTCTGAGTAGCTTGGGAATCGTTGATCATTTGTTTGTACTGTCATGGCGGCCAACTACTCATTTCCTTGATTCAAAGTTTTGCGTTTGCGTGTAATTTCACCATGTTTTGCAAGCGAATTTAACAAAATTTTGCTTTCTCTGTACTACATTCTACCAATCATTGATATTTTGTTTGTTACTGAGTTGCTGGAATGCACGTGAATATATATTTTCCGTATCTCACTTCCCCAGACACGAGAAAAAGCATTTATTCAAACGTCGGCGTTCTATCAATTTCCGGTAAATAAAACAGATGGAATTTTCTAAGCAGAGTGGAAAAACTTTTTCTGCAGCTCTGCAACGGAGGAATGCCGCTACTTATTCTTTTATGGCTCCACGGCTCCAAATATTTTTTGTTTTGTTTTTGGTAAAATTCTCAACCGTAAAACATCTCAGCTGATTCATAGAGCTGCAAATCAGGTCTTCCTTGTGATAAAGCTTGACCCACGTCTTTTTTCCGCACCACAGCTCTGTCCGAAAACCGATTATAATAGATTTGCGAACGCAACAGAAATAAATCGAAAGTTTCACGCTATTTTCAACAGAAAATATAATATTTTAGTGTTAAACGTACTTTGCTCCGCACCCGCATATTTTGCAATGAGCCCTGAGCCATACCTGCGGAAGAAGCACAGAGGACGGATTTATCTAATTGTTTGACTCTTTTCTTTTCACATTCGGACAGCATAGTTACTCTAGAGCTCTTACAGGAAATATGTTTCCTTAACACAAAGCTTTCGCCTTTTTCTTCATATCCCCTCATATGTATAGCCTATACATCACCACTGTTACTTACGTCAGGCCGCTCTTTCAGATACACCCTGCAGAGCTATATGCAATGATGATATTCCAAATAGGTTGCGTGAAGATTGTTAAAAAACTCTTGTTTATTTATTCACAATCCACCTTGACTTCACTGAAAAAAAAATTAAATCATGCATTTTTACCTGCATGTCCTGGTTATGTTACTTCGATTCAGGCCTATACTACAACGGCTCGCATGGCTGTCCATTTTACGTTTTGGGCTACTTTCATTTTCAATCGTATCACGTCACCGGCTACGTTAAAAGCATAGGGCATACTTTCTTCAAGTGAAAAAAATAAGATGCTGATTTCCTCTTACATTTGCCTTGCCAAAACTTTCAAGCTTATTTTAGACAAAACGTTTCAACACCGAACTTAGTTCCTTCATTACGATCATTATGAACACTTTGATCTTGACCTCTGCGAGCACATGACAAAATTGAGAAAAAACAAGGTTTACAGATTGCTTCCAGCTCCGCGGCAACTGCAAGGGGCTATGATCAGTTGGGGATAACCTTTCAAACTTGGCCCTGGGATCCATTAGTGGTTGGGCATGAACTGCCTGCTTTAAAGGATCGCTAATTGCAACTCACTCAGCTAAATCAGATCTTAGCCAGTGTGTAACTGGAAACCAACAAGACCCTGAGACAAAAATTTTGTTCTGCAAGCCTACGTACATTTGTTGATTTGCTTAACAATAACATGTCTTAATTTACTGTCGCTTACATAGATTACCTGATTCTACGAAAGTTAATAACATTCATCAATTATCTCATTTCAAAAATAATATCGAACTATCCACAAAAGTATTATGAAATGATACACAAAAAGGTTTTGAAATACAAAAAAAGAAATTACTTGTTGAAACAAACACGAATGGGCCTTTTCTCACCTTTTGCGATTCATAGCCACTTAAAAGTGGAATTAACAAACTGATATCACCGCCATCACAAATACGTAGGCCAGTGCCCCTCAACCTGTTATTGCGACGACCCAAATAATATGCGTAAAAAGAAATACATACCTTCAGCGACCTACTTTACCAAACCACTTTTCAAATTTGAGGCCCGATTTTTTAATGGTTGCACAACTGCTAACTTAATTGCTACTACGTTACCGGCCAAGAATAATACTGCAAGCATTGTGATGCCACAATGATAATAGTTACAGTAGCATGTGGTAACTACTTGACATCTCGCGTCAGAAATAGAATCATGCAAAAGAGTGCTCAGCATCAATAGGACTTTATGAAATTTCATCTAAAATGAGTAATGATTTTGCACCGACACACCAAATCAAGCGGCGAACCAGGGTCTGAGAAGCACTGGCGTAAGCTATAGGAGACTTGCTTCGTAAGATTTTTAAAAAGTTCAAGTTTTAACCCAGGGCTTCCTAACCTTTCTCTTGCCATGTGCCCCTTCAGCATTTCGACAGATGAGCATGTACCCCTTCAACATTTCAACAGATAAGCATGTATCCCTTCAACATTTCGACAGATGAACATGCACTCCTAAAATTTCTTATGACAAAATACTTTATCATGAATATTCATAGATATATCTAAAAATAAGCATACAATGATTTTTATAAAATAATATTAACGGACGTATGTGAATATTTGGAAATAAATAATATGTGAATATGTTTTTCTCTTCTATTGCTAACCTTAAATGTAACCCTTCAGATAGGCAAATGTACCCCTGTGGGTACATGTACACCAGGTTGGGACCCCTTGTTTTAGCACAATCCTTGCTGTTTTTCCAATGATTAAAATATGAAAATAATTTTCCTCCTTTCTTACAACGGAATTTTTGAAACTTTTCACAGTTTGTGACCCTTAAGTCCTAAATTCTATATGCATGAATGGTAGTAAGGAAACTGATTGTGCAGAATAAAGTTTTATTGCAAACGACAGAAAAAACAAGGAGGCAGAAAAAGTTATACAAAGCTGAAGATACACCAGGTTATATTTAAAAAAACGTTGTAAATCTGATTACTCAGCAGTGCAGGGTTGGCCAACCAGTCAGACATCAAGAGCCATATTTCTTACTATGTCACCGCAAAGAGTCACATTATACATATGGGCACAAACGAACGTCACCCCATCTCTTCCTCACTCACACACATAGCTTTGCTCAGCTATATTTGCAAATATCGCCCACCAACTTGATAATGGCAGAAGTTTACAAGCCATTTATTGTCACCAAACACGCTTCCACGCAATGCGCAAGTCGCATCTCGTGTGTCACCCTGACTTTCAAGGTGAACAACTGATACATCACTTAGCAACTTATACACGAATAAATACGGTATATAAGAGCCGCATGCGGCTCGCGAGCCGCGGGTTGGCCAGGCCTGCAGAGTGTAACTTTAAAGCACATTGGGATGATAACGAATTTTTACAATAAGGAAAATGCGTAAGGAAATTCAGTAAATTTTTTAAATTTTTTTCTGTTCCTGAATTTTTCCTATCACGCCCAACTTTTAATCAAACTTTTTTAACGTAGTCCATCCGCCTCATGATAGCACCTCACCAAACAGACATTGAATGCAGTTTCGCGGAATAGATTGTTTTTCGTGATAACTGGGTTAATTTTCAAATACATTTCAATGGGAATCAGGAAATACCACATATACATCACCGATCAGGAAAACATCCGCAGTCGTATACACAATGGTGAGGATGCTAGTATGGCGCGAGTTAGGAAACGGATCATCTTGCACGCGGGTAATGGTGAAACTTATAATCCTGAGACACGTAATCATGATATGGTTTAGTGTTAGGTGTACAGAAAAGTGTGTGATCAACTGGGATGGTTTTGAGTTGTGATTTAAAAGATATTTTTTCCAAATTGTAGTGTTTCCTGGGAGTTCTTAGCGGGATTGAAATATATTTCCTAGATTATTCGTCTCCCAAAACTTAATGTCGCTGAAACGAAATAACATTGCTTTACTTTTCGAAATTCCGTTTGTAAATCACAGCCTTGTAACTAAATGTAAGTTTATAAACCGTTAGCCACACAAAAACAAAACGATTTGTTCTATTAAAAAAAATATATACGTTGAGATAAACCTCGTACAAAACTAAAAGCGTACATTTTGTGAAAACCGTTCACTACAGAACTGAAGAAATAATCGACATTTACATCAATACAACTGTTTAAGGAATAGAACCGACACCGGAAGGTAAAACGTCGAGCTCATATGTTTCCCCGTTCTGCTGGACATTCACACTCCATAACTTTCCTGGTTTCGATGCTTGTTGATCAGTGAAGTGTGTCGGTGTGGCGGATTGGCAAGCAGAAACCGCTGAAGACCGTCTGGATTCCGTCGACCGGAGCGTTGGCAACGAAGACATGGGGCCAGAAATGTCCACAGCACACTCATTTTTACTGAATGTCGATATTTTCATGGTTGACATTCTTCTTCTGCCTTCGTGAACCATTTCACGACAGCAAACGGTAAATGAATCCGAACAAGAACATAAGCGGATTCTGCTGGCAGCACTTTGAAACATATCTCTGACAGATGTCCGAAATTTTTCGTTTCTGGCATTGTAGATGAAAAAATTGCAAAAACTATTGCAAGCAACCAGCACAAATGTCGCGAACTCTATGGAAAAATAAGCTGTACCTACTGCTGGCTTGTAATTGCGCGGTCGCTGGGGGTAAATGGTGGGAATGAAGATGGCAACAACCAAGACGACAATGAACGGTAGACAGCACAGCGTGAAGGCACTTACCATGAGCAAGAGGGTTTTCGCCAAACGTTGCTCAATCGCTTGTGCTTGGGCTTTGGCAGCAGTAGACAACTGCATACGAATCATACCATGCCTTCTGCCAGAGTAATATGTCGCTATTGAAGCAAACCAGGTTATTAGCAATGGCACGGCCCCTAAAACAGAATAAAGAATAAGGGCATTGCGACCTTGAAGGGATCCAACAAGCGAAATAATGAAAGTGTAGCGTACGCTGTATACGACCATAGGGAGGACGGAGACTAGAGAAATTAAGATCCATGATAACAGGCAAAACCATTTGGCCACCGTTTTTGCTTTTGATTTGTTGTAGCGCAACGGCATCCACACCGCCACAAGACGATCAACACTGGCAGCCGCAAGAGTGTATATGGAGACGGCCAGAGGCACGTTCGTAACAAATCCAATATAATTGATAAAAGAGCGAGGAAAGAACCCAGCGTTTGAAGTAAAAGCCAAATGTCCCACGTGGCGGACGCGATAAACTGTCATCCACAGGCTGTAGATAAAGGAAGGAAAACCCAGCAAGCCCACCATGAGATCGGCAAAAGCTAACGACACTTTGTAGATAGCTTGACCGTGACGAAGAGAGGGGTAGAGAGCAAAAACCAACACCACCATGAGATTAACAAAGGCGATTACCAGTCCCAAGATCACGAAAACGCTGATTATTATCCATACGCTGGCTTTACACCTGCAACACATTGAAGAACTGTTTCACTCAAGAAGAAGCTTAGCTTCAAAATTACGGGGCAGACGACAAGACTAACAATTGCGCCAGATGATATTTCAAACTATAAATAGCAAGCATTTAACGCTTTTTATTTACGTGTTTGTCTCAGACCGAAGTCCATTTAAAACACGTGATAAAGCTGGTTTTCCAGATATCTTGGCAGCGCCGGATTTAGGGGGGAGCCCAAAGGGCCCGGGCCCAGGACCCCCCACCTAAGAGGCCCACCCACCATGTTCATGTGTTTAGCCATATGTGCGACATGTGCGCGCCACTTAGCCATTTTTAGCGAGAAAAGTTTGTTTGCAAACGCTATCAATTATCGGTCGGCCAAACAGCAGTATTTCACTTAAAGAACATTTGATACTGTGACGAAACAACTATTACGCTTGTTGGTTTCCTGAAAGTCGGTCAGGTATCTGAATCTAGTGCAGTGCTCTTCAACCTTTTTCGTTACTGTGCACCCTTAAAAATGTTTTGACGAACTCATGCACCCTATTTACTTAAACTCATGCACCCTATTTGCTGACACGTCCCCCGTGTCTCCCACCTGATTGTGCCCATGTCTGTTTAAGCACTCTGGCCTAAATAAGCAAGTACTTTAATTCAATAACTCAGCTACATAATTCTATTGATAATGGCTCATTGTCTGTTGCTTATGAATCACAAATAATCATCTCTAGTATCTCTAGATACAACATCTCTAGATACAACAATTAGCTTGATATGGTGTGATGCTTATGCACCACACTTTAGAATCTGCAAAGTCTCGGTTAAATCCTGAAAGTCATTGGTTGGTTAATGGTTCAGTTTTGTTAACAGAAAGTTTTTGTAAAAATTATCTGTTTAGTGTGACAAGTTTGTGATGCACCATTGTGAACCTTTTTTTTGTGGTGCACCGTGCACACCGGTTGAAGAGCGCAGATCTAGTGAATGCAAGGCCAAGCCACGTAGAACACGTTAGCTTACGTCTCTACTCGTTACTGGAAGATTTTGCGTCTGCTTTTCTCAGATTTGCACAAGTCGCATATGAGTAGCATTGCTAGGTATGGCTACCGTACCCCCTCTTTTTGAAATTCATGTCCACTTTTTTCATGAGAAATGAAATATTCTCTGAGGACATTCGAAAATATCCTCCTTTTCGCGATCTTATTTTACATACCTATAATCAGTGTCGTAACTAGAGCTTTGAGTCAGGGTGGAAAACTTAGCTAAAAGGGCCCCACTGGCCACTGTACAGGGCCTACCAGTCAACACTCGGAAAAAAAACTTGAGAAACGATGATAAATCCGGATGTGGATAGCTATGCTAAAACCTTAAATCACGAAAACGTAAAAAATAATCCGAAAACGTAAAAAACAACAACCTACAACCTACTAAAACCAAAAGAATACTAAAACCGAAATATCACTTAAGGTGGCGGCCCTGTTTCCACATTTGGATTGCCAGGGGGGCGTTTCGTCCCCCTGCCTCCCGTCAGTTACGTCACTGGCTATGATATATTGTTTTTGCATGGAGTAAGCTGTTCCTACTTAACTGCAACAAGATACGAGATGGTGGTGTAGCTTAGTTTGTGGGAGGGCCTTCGAGTTTTGTAATTAATCTATATTGTGGTTGAGTTAATTCTCGGCTGAAAAGGCGGGAAGGCTTTCACGTTAATCGTTACATAACAGTGGTAAATCTTTTTTAAGTATCTCAATGACCTTGGCATTAGAGTGCGGACTGTTGACACCATTATACTGTACTAGCTTTGGTGATGAACCGTGATACGGTGATCAGTGTGTTGTACATAACTTAGTGTAGTAGCTTCTAGTAATTATAGCGAATCCAGGGGTGAAAAAATGCAGTCGTGCACTCGCGCGCGCGATCAAAAACTAAATGATTTTGAAGCTGAGTGAACTACGTGTAGTTGCATTTGCTCAGTTCGCAAGAAGAGTAAAAAGATTATTGTGACTTTGTGGATATTGAGTTCCAAAAACGTATTTCTCGTAGCGTAAGCTGATGGCTATCACTTTATCGCGTCTTGCCACGGATGCTTCAATTGTCCCCAGCTTCAAATTCATACCGCATATCAATCGACAAGACCACTGTTGCTCTGAAACGCTTTTTTT
>Ga0210059_1014037_pt1 | contig 11891 bp, 10 predicted proteins | sample Ectturendosymbi2_FD_188042 | JGI IMG/M metagenome (GOLD analysis project Ga0210059, IMG submission 188042) | Ecteinascidia turbinata endosymbiont from Florida, USA - Sample 2 (SPAdes) (version 2) | ecosystem: Host-associated > Tunicates > Ascidians > Unclassified | place: Key West, Florida... | reverse complement strand
CAAGAAAATTTTCGCTCAGAACGATTGGGTGAACAATCACTTTACGAAGATTTTGGAAAAATATTCAAGCCAATAACTGCACAACAAAAATAGTCATCTGAAGAAATTGTTTCTAAGTTTACCCCACTTCAAGAAGCAATTGAAAATATACCTCCTGCAATTGCCTTGGGGTCAAGACGAGGCTGAAGCATTGCCTTGGGGTCAAGACGAAGGACAACCTGAAGCATTTGCAGAACTTGACACACCACAAATAGAACTCGACGAAACTTCATTAGCCGGGGAATATCTTGAAAAGTATTCACAAATAAAAAAAGAAACTGATAGAACGTATGGAATAAGAAGAGAAAAGGGAAAATATTTTATGGGCGGAAAAAGGATTACAATTGATAACGATAGCAATTTGTTTGTTGTTGGTAAAAGATATAGGGGGACAGCAGGTCTCTGGAAGCTCATTGTTATGAAAGAGGCAGAAATTGATAAAACAAGAAGATAGAGATAATTACTTGGATCTTTTAGATAAAACAAATGCGAAGTTTCTGTTAATAAGTTCGGAGATGAAAAGGTATTAGCACCCAACAGTAAAAAATTAAAATTTATAGAAAAACTTCGAGGTAAAGTGCAAGGACAAGATAAAAAGAAAAGATGAGGTAAAAAGAAAGGCTCAGGATTCCTCCCATCTGACCCAAATGCCTTGTTGAACGGTTGGAATTGTTGATGGCTTCGAAACAAGCAGGAAACACAGGTCTTCGAAACGAAATCGTCAGCGTTTGTGATGAACTTTTGAGGCAAAAAAATTTGTCTCGTGATGCTTACAAAAACTTAATGCTTACATTAAATAAATGTTAGTAATAAGAAAAGGTTATAAACGAAAATACCAAGTCGGCGGCTCTGGGATTTTTTCAAAGCTCAAAGACTTTTTGTCAGGATTCATCAGTAAAAAGCAAGTTGTTGACACCGCATTAACATTGCTCGAAGTGCTGGGCAAAAGGCTGGACAAAAAGCTATTGATTTTGCGAGTTCAACGTTGACTCCCAAATCACAACCAATTTTATCAAAACTTGTGTCTTCAACACCTCTGCTTGCACCACAAGGAGCAACACCACAGAAGGCACAGCAGATGACACCAAATTTGAACAACCTGATAGCGGGGTCGGGGCAGCGCACGATCAAAATACAAGACCTTGTCAGGCGGTTGAATAAATGAACAATTCTGAACAAATCAAGGATGTTTTTGAAAAGCTTGAAGCCCTAAAAAGCAATATCGATGAACTCAAATATTTCAACAGGGTATTGAGTTATAGACTACCTGATTTAAAGTGAAAACAAAAAAAACGTCTATAATAAATGGACATTTTTAACATTACTGAAAAACCTGAAATTGATCAATCGATTGAAGAATACGAATATCACAGCTACGAACCAATCACTGGCACTGACCTTAACAGACCAGGGGAAATTAGGATAAATACTGAAACGTAAGACTTGTTCATCCGAGTGAAAGTTATCTGATTTTTTATGGTAAGTTGGTGAAAAACGCTGACGACGCTGTTTACGCCGATGCTGACGTCATCACGCTAACAAACAATGCCATGATGCATCTTTTCAACAACATAAAATACCAACTTTCAGGACAAGAGATTGAAAGTCTGTTTCACCCCGGGCAGGCAACAACGATGCTTGGGCTGTTGAAATTTCCAGATTATTTTCAAAAAAGCACAGGCCTGAACCAATTGTGGTTTAAAGATTCAGGCACAGACGTTTCAATTGCTGGAAATAGTCAGAATAATGGTTTTCTAATCCGGCATGGCTATATCATTCAAAAACTAGACCCAAAAGGCATATTTTCATTCAGAGTGCCACTGAAACACATCTTTGGGTTCGGTGATGGCTATGAGAAAGTCGTTTACGGTTTTAAACATCAACTCACTCTCGTAAGAAAGGGTGACAATGACGCAATTTTCAGAGCCGCTGCGACTGATGCTGGAAAGGTTGTTTTGTCAAAACTGTCTTGGTATATGCCACATGTGACTCCAAATTTGCAAGAAAAACTTGCACTCTACAAAACAATTGAATCAAAATCAAATCTCCCAATCAGTTACCGAATGATTCAATGCGAGTCGATCTCAGTCACGCAAACAAGAAATTTCACCTGGCGATTGTCGGCGAAATCACACGTGGAGAAGCCTGGCTGGATAATAGTAGCGTTTCAGACAGATAAATCTGGAAACCAGCAACACAACCCATCAATTTTTGATCACTGTAATCTCACAAATATGTTTGTCATGTTGAACTCTCGAAGGTATCCTGAGATTGATTATGATGACACGAACTTTACTCAGCAAAAATTTTCAAGTGTTTATGGAGATGCTGCGGCATTCCGAACAAAGTTTTACAATGTTGAAGAGTTGATTTCTTCTCCAAACATTACTCCAGCAGATTACAAGAATTGTTCCCAATGTTTGTTTTTGATGTGACAAAACAGAGAGAAAAACTGAAAAACTCGGTGACTGACATTCAGATAAAGACTCAGTTTTCAGCAAACGTGCCTGCAAATACTGAAGCTTTCACCGTTGCCATCTCCGATAAGAGTCTTATTTTCCAGAGCAATGGGCAGAAGATGCGAGTAGAATATTAAGTTTAAAAATTTATCATAATATAAATGAAAGTCTCGAGACCAATGATGATTTCAGTATTGAAAGAAAATACCAGAGGGCTCACTCATATGAACCGGAAACAAATGTGGAAAATCATAGAAGAAAAAGGGCTGGCCGACAAAGCTTTTGAACTAGAAAAAAGTGTGAAACGAAAACCTGGTTCTGGAAGAATTGCTAGAAAATCAGTTGAGGTTGTTGAGCTTGAAGCAAATGAAACAAAATATTTTCCAAGTTTATTAGAAGCCTCCAAGTATTATGGAAAAGCAAAAAACTATTTCATATACAACAATGGAAGAGTTTGGGAGAATAAAAAAATTACTATAATTTATCATCAATTTGTTATTTCCACAAGAAATCTCTCTCCCATTCATGGAAGAGAGAATTTTTTTGTTGATTTTGATAAAAATTTTTAAGTTACATAAAAATTTTATCTTTTAATAAATGAAAGACGAAACGTTGCAAAAATTGATAAAACTTCTCCATGATAGATTTTTGCGAGAACTTTCTCGGGAAAGAGAAAACTCTCAAACAATTGAGAGCCGAGGCAAGACTTTGGGCTTCAACGACATTTCAAAACTCAAGAAAGCACAATTGAAAAATTTGCTTTCAAAACCACAAGACTTGGATCAATTGAGAAAACGAAATCTATTGGTGAAAGCAAAGAAACTTGGAATCAAAAATGCCACAAAGCTCAAAAAGACACAACTCATCAACGAAATTGATGATAAGATGCTGAAATTGGTGGAGGAAAAACAGTCTCCCTTCAAGGGTTTCACAAATCAATTCACACTTGAACCAAGCGGCAATGTGACATTTGATCCAGAATCCTTTTTTACTGCTGTGAAACGAAAGGCACTCGCAAAAATTCAAACGCAAACCAAAGTGAAAATCATCTTGAGAGCAAATATGGAAAAAACAGATCTCAAGACTGGTGAAAGTCTTGTGGAAGGACCTCAATTCAGATCAAAAAATGAAATTGTTCTTGAATCAACAGACAAGAACGAATTGTGGAGTCTCTTGGCAGAACAAGACATTTCACTCAATTGTGGCACGTGATATTCACACTGTTGGATATAAGCCACTGCGAGGAGGCACTTTTGTGAAATTACCAAAATTTCTTTCGAGAAAAGAAGCTTTGGTTAACATGAAGTTTCGAAACGAAACGACAACCAAAGAGGATAATCAATGTTTCAAGTGGTGCAGCGCAAGAGCATTGAATCCTGTCGAGAGAGACTCTGGAAGATCAGCAAAATTTTGAGAAAACAGGCAGAGTCTCTCAATTTCACAGGAATTGAGTTTCCGGTAAGTTCGAAAGCGATTGACAAATTTGAGAGACTGAACCCTAAAATTGCCGTGAGCGTCCTTGGAGATGAAAACAGTATTTACCCTCTAAGAATATCAAAATTCAAAAGAGAGAACAATGTGACTCTCCTTCTTGAAAACAAACAGTTTTGTCTTGTCAAGAGTTCATCAAGACTATGTTCAAGTCAGTCCTCAAAAGACACTCGCAAAAAAGAATATTGTTTGAGATGTCTTAATCACTTCCCAAGCAAGAAAGCTTTGGAACAGCATGAAGAATACTGCGACAACTATGATGCTGTGAAATTAACCCTTCCGGAAAAAGGTGTTGTGGAGGCGTACAAGCATTTGATGAAAGTGCCCATTGTGGTTTATGCTGACTTTGAGTCTTTCACAAGACCGATTGACACCTGTAATCCAGATCCAGAAAAAAGTCTCACAATAAAATATCAAAAGCATGAACCCTCTGCATTCTGCTTTTTTGTGAAATGTCTTGGAAAGCTTTCACAACCGGTGTTGTTCACAAAAACGAGTGAAGAAAATGTATCAAACATTTTTGTGGAACGGCTTGAGAAGGAAATTGATCGAGTCTGGTCTTCAGAGCTGAAACCAATGATGATGACAGATGAAGATAAAATCAACTTTGACGGTACAACAAGATGTTGGATATGTCAAAAAGATTTTGTTGAAGGTGATCAAAAAGTTCGCGATCATTGTCACTGTTCTGGAAAATTTCGCGGAGCAGCACATAATTCATGTAACCTTCTTTTCAGGAAGCCGAAACAGGTTCCGGTTTTCTTTCATAACCTCTCTGGTTATGACTCTCACCTCTTCATCAAGAGCTTGGGAAAAGGTGAAGGACGAATTAATTGTATTCCCAATAACGAGGAGAAGTATATCAGTTTTTTAAAAACGATAATCAATGGTGAAACGAAAAAGAATTTTGATATCAGGTTTGTTGACAGTTATAAATTTATGATAGCACGTTTGGATAAATTAGTAGGAAATTTAAATGATTTTCCAATAATCTCAGAAAATATCCCAGAACAGAGTCGGGAACTTCTTTTAAGGAAAGGGGTATTCCCATACGACTGGTTTAACTCTTTGGAGAAATTCAACGAGACTCAACTTCCAAGCAAAGAAGAGTTTTACTCAAAATTAAGTGATTCTGATATCACAGATGATGATTTTGTGCCTGCTCAGAAGGTGTGGGAACATTTTGGAATGAAAATGTTCCGAGAATATCATGATCTGTATCTCAAGACAGACGTTCTTCTTCTTGCAGATGTTTTTGAAAATTTCAGGAACATTTGTCTGAATAACTATGACTTGGATCCAGCATGGTATTATAGCTCACCTGGACTTGCTTGGGACGCATGTCTGAAGAAGACGGGGGTTGAACTAGAACTTCTTTCAGATCCGGACATGCTCTTGATGGTTGAACAAGGCATTCGTGGAGGAGTCTCTATGATTTCAAAGCGATATGCCAAAGCCAACAATAAATATATGGGCGAGAAATCCGATCCGAATGAAGAACTAAGATTCATCCAATATTTGGACGCCAACAACTTGTATGGTTGGGCAATGTCGCAACCTCTTCTTGTTAGAGATTTCAAATGGATGGATGAAAAAGAGAAGGAAACTGGTTTGAATTTTCAAACCAAGAATGGTGTGGATGTATCCTTGAGGTAGATCTGGAGTATCCGAAAGGACTTCACGCTTTGCACAACGATTATCCATTGGCTCCAGAAAGGTTGATGGTGAATCGAGTTGAAAAACTCATTCCAAATTTGAGAGATAAGAAGAACTATGTTCTTCATTATCGCAATGTTAAACAATATTTGGATATGGGCTTGAAAATCAAAAAAATTCACCGAGGAATCTCATTCTTTGAAGATGCGTGGTTGAAACCACACATCAATCTAAACACTCAATTGAGAACAAAAGCCTCCAACGAGTTTGAAAAATATTTTTTCAAGCTAATGAACAATTCAGTTTTCGGAAAGACGATGGTGAACATCCGAAACCGAGTGAATGTTCATCTGGTGAATAGCCAGAAATCGTTGAAGCGCTATTCCGCAAAACCAAACTTTCATCATGTAACCATCTTTGATGAAAACCTAGTTGCAGTAAACATAAAAAAAACTGAACTTGTTTTCAACAAGCCAGTTTATCTTGGAATGTCGATACTCGATATTTCTAAGACGTTGATGAATGACTTTCATTACAATTACATCAAGAAGAAGTATGGGTCAAAAGTAAAATTACTGATGACTGATGCAGATTCTTTTATGTATGAGATCAAAACTGAAGATTTCTTCAAAGACATCTCAGGAGATATTCGAGAGAAATTCGATACATCAAACTTCGCACAAAACCATCCATCAGGAATACTAACAGGCTTTAACAAGAAAGTCCCGGGAGTCTTCAAAGATGAATGTGGAGGAGAAAGCATCATAGAATTCACCGGGCTGCGGGCGAAACTTTATGCTTTCTTGAAGAATGGGGAAGAATCAAAACGATGCAAAGGAGTAAAAAATCCATTGCATCAAAGTCGATTCAACTTGAGGACTCCAAAAGTTGTTTGTTTACAGGAAAAGAACAACTCCAAACCATGAACATCATTCGCTCGCGACAACACTGAACTGTTCACTGAGCAAGTAAATAAGGTAGTAACTCTCTCTGCCAATGACAACAGAAGAATAACTGAACCTGACAAAATAAATACCTTAGCTCATGGATACAGGACAGGCTGACCTGGGAAACCAACAAGGGAACCGACAGAGCGACAAGGGAACCAACAAGGGAACCGACAGGGGAGACCTGGCAAAGTGACAGGGGAGGCGATAGGGTTCGAAAAGAGGGACTTCGACAGAGACAGGGGGAAACTGGCAAAGACCCCACAAAACTAGAGATTTAGAGAAACGGCGCTCAAACACAGAAAAATACACTACTCTGACCTCTGCGAAATTTCTGACCTATTATTTTTTGTCAGTTATTTTGCTTCTCAGAGTGAAGGAATAAAGTTTGGAGATTACTTTTTTGATGTGTGTTGTGTAAACCAAACTTTTTGGTTAGATGTCAGATACCCACAACAAGCTACAGTACAGGAATAAGTAAAACCAGTGAAAAATATTGGACTTAATCTTAGACTTTCTTTTTCTAACTGTAATATAAACCCTAACCTGGCACACTTACCTAAACACCAAATCCTAAGCACTAACCATCAATTTTCTCAGAGTATTTGATTTGTTTAATGTTGCTCTGTGCATGCGCATATGGCTTGAAGTTACAAATTTCGCTTGACACCGGTGATTCAGCCTCTAACGCTGTTGTAAAACGTTGTTTCGTCTGTTTTTAGCATTGTCCAGCGTTGTGCAGAATGTACGTGTTTGTATACTATGGATTTCGAGTTTGCGGGCAAAAATACATTATTATTATATGTGACCGTTTGCGAAAAAGTTGTACCACGGTTAAATAATCACGATGAAGTCATCGAATGAAATTTCATGAAAATTACCCCCGTCCCGAAATGAAGAGCTGGTTGCGCCCCTGCGCGGCGCTCTGGGCGGATCACGGTTGGACAACCCTACAAGACTCCGCACTCTCATCCCCGACACATCGACATCCACCCTCCTGGAATGACCCTTCCAAAAACTGCGTGGGTCCGCCTTTACCGCCTCCGCACCGGTGTCAGACATTTCCGCTCCTGCTTGCACAAATGGGGTATGGCCTCCTCTGCGGCCTGTGAGTGTGGCGCAGACGAACAAACCGTCGACCATGTTGTCCTCCAATGTCCAATCCATCGACCTCACCATGGACTGTACGGCCTGGCGGTTCTGGACGATGAGACAATCGAATGGCTGTTCAACACCTGCCCCGAGATCTACTGCGGCCAAGCAGTGGACAGTATCAGCTCTCTCAAAATAAGAAGCCATGAGTGACAGGTTTGGTTTTTGCTTTGTTGCCTGCGTTTCTACACTAGACAGTCGAGGACTCCTCGAAAAGTTGAAGACAAATTTGCCGCAGTTCGGGAAATTCGGGACCCTTTCATAAAAAATTGTCAAAATGTGTATTGCCCTTGTGAGCACATTACGGTGGACGAACAATTATTGCGTTTTAGGGGCAGATGTGGTTTCATAATGTACATTCCAAATAAACCTGCCAAGTACAGAATAAAAATTATGATGGCTTGTTATGCTCGATCTAAGTTTATGCTGAATGCCATTCCTTATTTGAAAAATACACTAAGAAAATTGCACATGCTGAAGATGTGCGTCAGCATGCAGGTAATCACAACGCTGCATGCGTCTGCTGCTGTTGGGTCAAAACGTTATGGGGGGCAGGGTACGTCCAAGGTAGTGCCCTGTCACTACCAACTCCATCGCTAGTCAGCTCCTGCTCAATGGCCGTTACGCTGGTGCAAGGAAGACTCACTCTCACTGTGAAGCGGCAGTGCAGTGCTCTGTGGAATTCCCCGGTGATTGATGGGCACCTCACATCATCTTTTACATCCTAGGAACTGGCCAAAGCCATCAAACTTGCTCAAGTGCGGGAAAGCTCAAGGGCTGGATAACATCCCACCAAAGTTCCTTAAACACCTTGGGCATAATTGCCTGTCATGGCTGCGGGAGTTCTATTCCAGTTCTCTTAATCGTGTCACTATCCCGACGATCTGGCGAAAAGCGACTGTCATAACCGTGGCAAAACCGAACAAGCCAATGGATGATCCCAGGAGCTGCCGACCAATTTCGCTTCTCTGTGTCCCGCACAAGTTACTTGAACGCCTCATTTTGTTTCGGTTCGAGCCTGTCGTCGGCCACCAACTGCCGACCCAACATGATGGTTTTCGAAGCGGCCGCTGTACCGTCCAACAGGTTGTCAAACTGACTAGCGATATTGAGGAGAGCTATATGAGGGATGACATAAGCCGCGTCTGGTTCTCGTGGATCTTAGTGCGGCCTCTGACACTGTCTGGCATCAGGGCTTGGCACTGAAGCTACTCCAGACCATCCCTGATCGACACCTGGTCCGCTTCATCGTCGACATTATTTCAAACCGCAGCTTCATCCTTAAAACTAGCGATGGACAATGCTGCCGCCTCCGCCGACTGAAGAACGGAGTGCCCCAAGGGTCAACGCTCGCACCTATGCTTTTTAACATCTATATCAACGACATCCCCGACACCGTGTCTATGGGTGTCGGAACCTTTTTCAGAGTGGGAGGGCACAAGTGCACGTCAAAAAACAACGGAAAAGTTTTGTGATTTGAATTGGCAACTGTAACGTCACAAGCATTCGAAATGACGTCATTAACTTTTGTCAGCATGTTTAAGCAATTTTATGCAATGTTTTTCTGGCCCTCATCGACCGCTATCTACAGTACACCCTATCTACCAGGGTTGCGGAGTCGGAGGTAAAATGTCCGACTCCGACACCGACTCCTTAACATAAAGTGAATGAAGTTTGTCAATAATTTTGTAACAACTAGCACTCAGTGGAAATCGTGGTACACAGCAAGAATTCTCTGTTTCAAGAAAAGTTTCAAAAGAAATTGTACCATTTCAACAGGAATTCCTAACTTAGGAGTGTGATGTAAAAAATGATCCAATTGGACTTCCGGAGTCGGAGTTGCACAAAAAAATTCGACTCCGGTTCCTAGCGTGGTTAGGAATCCGACTCTTACTCCACTGAAAAACCTCCGACTCCTTGCGACTCCGACACCGACTCCGCAACCCTGCTATCTACGCTGCACTGACTTGAGCACATATATGTAACTAGTTGTTCTTTGTCTTACACAAAATTCATTCACCAGTAAGTACGCAAATACAACATGCACAAAGCTAAGGGAGAGTCCACATATTACATCATCAGATAGGGGTGAGAGGGACAGGTCCGTAGCCAGGTTTTAAGGTTTGGTGGGATAAACTACATTTTTAGGTGAACAAGATTTTTGTTTTTATAATATGTTTAAAAGAAATTTTTTGGGGCACAACAAAATTTGGGGGCACTTCCCCCGGATATCTTCCCGTGGCTACGGTCCTGGAGAGAGGCCTTCAAAATGATGATGGGGAAAAAATAGATATCTCCAATTCTGATGACGGTATGTGAATGCTCCCTAGTAACAACAGATATTTATGTGCTACAGTTCAAACTTCTTTTAAAAAAGTTCAATTCTGCGATCATTCACTGCTATGAATTCTTGCAGTATTGCTATGAGATCAATCTGGTCTATAAAGTGTTTGTGAATGTGCAAAAACATCCTGTGGCTCAAGTGCTCTTGGTTAAGTTTGTTTGTCAAGTAGTTCTTCAGCGGTCAAAAGCACGTGAATGATCGCTCTGCTTGAAATTGGTACTGCCAAGTAGCCTACAGCCATTACAGTCGCGCACGGTGAGAGCGTCGCTGACATCACGTACAGTTTCGAAGGTATCAGGTAAAAAACGCGGTGATATCTTCTTCAATAGTTTTAGTTCAGTTACAAGAGCATCGACATCTATGTCGTCATGCAATTTTAGATACCGGAATGCAAAGACAAGCAAAGCATATATAACAAGTTCCCTGTAACGATGCCAATTGTGTTGCCAATGCAAAAACAAGATATACTTATTTAGATTCTATTTGAATAAGATGACAGGACTGACGATGCGTAGTGTTACGTGAAATCGATTTCCTATTAAAAATTTGTGATTGATTCCTTGCTTCTTTTACTTGTGGAGTGAAGTTACTTGAATACTTATTTATTGTTACCAATGCAAAAACAAAAACACAATTGAAATTGATCTGACAAATGTTTCATTTTGCATATAATATCCAGCAAAGTTTCACGATTTAGAATGGTGTTAAAACGCTTGAAATTACACCAATATTTCGATGGTGTATCATGAAACTTTTCTTACACACAAGCATATAAAGTTAATACTACACGATTTTTGTGGCATTACACCATCTGGCAGCAGTGTTCGACAACACCAATGAGGTAAGCAACCCCAAGCAGGGTGACAAGATTGTGCACGGTGTATTGTGCCAAACGTTCATAAAATCCTGCCAAATTACAAATAATATATTACAAATAGTATTGCCAATATAGCCTACTGCCAACAATCTGCAAATATTTTTCATTAAACGATTTACTGCAACAATGGATCCAATGCTGATTGTGTTACTTAAATTTATTTAGGCAAAATTCGAGATTTAAAAGTGCCCCCCCCCAGAAAAAGTGGGAGGCCTGGGCAGTAGTGGTCTTAGTGAGTATGCAGGGTGTGCAAAATGGGGGCCCCATTTTTAATTTACGCGCTTTGAGGGGGCCCACATTTTTAGTTTACGCGCATTCAAAAATTTGAGATTTAGTTTGTGATTATATTTTTATTATGATGATTACAAAATAAAACTTAATTTGTTTGCTCTATGTCAGGGGTGACGAGCCTATTTGCTATCGCGGGCCACTTTGTCAGTTACCGCTGAGTAAGCGGGCCGCACAATTTTTAGTCATACTATGAAACCTGTTAAAAACTAAAAAATTTTTCATCAACAGAAACAAACAACAAACGAAAGTGATAACTGCTTGTCTTGCCTGAATGTTTCGCGGGCCGCACAAAATTCTTTTGTGGGCCGCATGTTCGTCACCCCTGCTCTATGTTGTCATTAAAATATGTTTTAACTCATTTGGATTTTCAACCTGAAAATATGAAGCCAAACTGAAATGATGAAATATAAACAGCTTTCTGTATGATCATAGGACAAGGGGCCCCAGTCAAAATGTAAAAGGTCCTCAACCAAGATGCCAGGGTCCCCTAATCAAGGGACAAGAAGTCCTATTAGTCTTTGGTTAAACATAAATAGCCTGCCTAATGTGCATTCAATGGACAAGGGGCCCCAGACAAAAGGTAAGATGACAACAGGTAACAACATGGATAAGGTGCCCAATACTCTTGAAAAAGA
>Ga0210059_1014036_pt1 | contig 11891 bp, 11 predicted proteins | sample Ectturendosymbi2_FD_188042 | JGI IMG/M metagenome (GOLD analysis project Ga0210059, IMG submission 188042) | Ecteinascidia turbinata endosymbiont from Florida, USA - Sample 2 (SPAdes) (version 2) | ecosystem: Host-associated > Tunicates > Ascidians > Unclassified | place: Key West, Florida... | reverse complement strand
CCGTTGATACAAAGAGTCCCGTGAGCATTCGTCTCGGCTACGAAGATTTGTGTGGAAGTGATGTTCTTGCTTTGACCAATTCACAAGTGAACAGAATGACAAAAGCTTATTAGAATGGAAAAGGCATCACAATAAAAATGAGTAAACGTCAGGTTGTTCACAATATGAAAGCACAGGGCGGGTTCCTTTCGTTTTTAGCTGGTTTAGCCGCAAAGGTGCTGCCATTTTTGGCAAAGACCGTTCTCCCAACATTGGCGACTGGGGCACTGCCATGTGTCGGGTCGGCTTTGGCACAAAAAGTGATACACAAGGCCATGGGAAACGGGCTGTATTTGAGAAAAGGCTCAAACATCGCAAGAGTCGAAACTGACGGTCAGGGGCTGTATTTAAAACCATATAAAGGTTCGGGGCTTGGCATGGTTGGAGAAGGTTTGTATTTGAAACAGAGGGGTAAAGTTGTTAGCGGTCACGGCCTTCTTCTTGGTCCAAATTCTCCGTTGAAAAATATTCCAGTTCTCGGTTGGCTTTTGTAAGATTTGGATTTTAATTTTTTATTCCGTTAAATAAAAACATGAACCCCAATTTATACAGACTACATGAAATTCATAAAATTGAAAGGGGGCTGAATGAAGAAAAACTCAAACACTCTGCGATGATAAAAAATATCATTGCTTGCTGAACTTTTGCACTGGCTGCCTTTTGATTTTTCAGTTTTGTATGCTTCTTTTGAACGTTGGGTTTTTGTCAAATTTCGAAGAAATCATCGGAACTATTTCTGGGAAGGTTTTACATGGATTGAACGTCTTTTTTGTAAGTGCTTCAATTTTTCTGAAAGGAATTGAAAAATTCCTTTTCAAGAAAATACATAGACATGAGAAACAAAAAACTTTGATTGAGATGCAGCTCAACTCAATTCGTAACATGGTTTCAAAAGCGTTGACTGACAACGAAATTTCTGAAGTCGATTTTGGAAATATTCTTTCTCAGACGAGAAAACGTAATGAAACGTACATAAAGTTTGAAGAAGTGGATTTGGAAATTGATAAGCTAATGCCTAAGATGTTGCCAAAGAAATCGGAAAGTTTTGTTTAGAATAAATGATTCAAGAAGAAAACATTACTCTTCCAAACAAACCTTTGAGCAACTTTGAAATCGAAGATGCGGTGAAAAAAATTGGTTTGAAAAACTTTTGTGGTGTTTTCTTGAGAGACACTTTGCCAAAGAAACCAAAACGAAATGAGTGTGCAATTATGAACCTAGACGACACTTCTGGAGATGGGACTCACTGGGTCGGGTGGTTCAAAAGTGGTGCTAAAAAGTGGTATTTTGACTCGTTCGGCCTGCCTCCACCAACTGAGTTGAACAACTATCTCGGTGATGTGTTCTATCCGACTGAGCAAATTCAACTGAGGCAAGCAGATATTTGTGGCCATCTTTGTCTTTTTGTTTTATAAGAGATGCAAAAAGGAAAGCACCTCCAAGAAATAATCAACAAATTTTAGTGATATAATAAACATGTCAGTAGATAAATTCGGACGAAGTCCAAAAACGGGACAAAATGTTACAAATGTGAGTGGAGTTTCACATGAATATGTGAACAGCAACTTTTTGCAAAAAGGTCAAGCCATTGATATGTCTGGTCAAAGCATTGTGAATCTTGGCTCACCGCGGGGTCCGATGGACGGGGTGAGGAAGAAATATGTCAAGGAAAATATTTTGAAAAAGGTGATCCAATCGATATGAATCAAAAGGCAATAAAAAACGTATTATCTCCTGTCGATGGAGGTGATACGGTGACGAAAGGCTACGTCGACTCGAAAAGTGTTGGTGAAAGTGATTTGGATATGGGAGGTCTTTTAGTGAAAAACGTGAGATGGCCAGAAGAAGATCATGCCTCGGTGAATCGAGCATATGTTTATTTTGTAGCAAACTCAAAACTTTCACTTGAAGGGGGCACTATGCAGGGGCAAATTGATATGGACCAACATTCAATAAGAAATATAAACCCAAATCCACAAAATGACGATGAAGTGGTTTCGAAACAGTGGATTGAAGAAAAATTTTGAATCGTTATAGCCCTGTGTCGACTATGGCAACAGATTTAAACATGGATGGCAACCACGTCTCATTCCTGAGAGCGCCAAAACAAAATCACCATGCAGCGACAAAAGGATACGCAGATACGAAGTTGTTGCTTTTGGGTGGAAGTATGCAGGGTGGGATTGGGATGGCTGGAAACAGGATTTCTCATTTGGGCGAGCCTGTTCAGAGCAATGACGCAGTCAGATTGAGTTATGCTAACGAATTCTATCTGAAACATGATGGAACAATTTGGATGAGAGGACCTCTTCATGCTGGTGGTTTTCAAGTGATTCGTGTCGGGAACTCCTGCAAAGAACAAGAGGCGGTGAATTTACGAACACTTCCAGCTTCAGCAACAAGTGTTTTAGAACAAGCTACCGCGGCAGCCAACGCAGTCGACGATGCGATAACAAACCACGCAAACATTTTGAATCAAGACATCAGAACAAAAAGTTTGAACTTGAACCCACAAAGAACAGCAACAAAAAATTTCAGCATGGGTGAACAATATCATATTGCCGGGTTGCCAGATCCAACACTTGACCATGAGGCCGTCAATCTCAGAACGTTGAATCGAAAAATTTTGAAAGAAATTACGGCTAATAACCAGTTAGAATCATTGAAATATCTAAGGCTTGATGGACAAAATCAAATAGTTTCAGATCTTCAAATGAATGATCATAATATTGTCAGATTGGCTGATGCGACAGCACCTGCTGATGGTGTTAATACAAGAATGCTGGATGCCGCAGTTAATTCACTGAGATCCAAAAACGAGCAGCTGGTACTTGCAACGAATGAGAATATTTCTCAGAGAGTAATGTTTCTTGATGGAACTTCTATGCCAGAAAATCATCAAAATTATAATGGCAAAAGAATCACGAACCTTGAGAGGCCAGTTGAAGATACTGACGCAGTGACAAAAGGTTTCGTAGATTATCAACTTAGGAAGAGAACCTTTCACATAAATCCAGAAGGTGCTCAGGAACATCTTAAAATGAATAACCACAAAATGTCTGGACTTGCGAATCGAACTCAAAACAACGACGCCGTCCAGAAATTGTATGTGGACGAAAGAGTCGATAATTTACATCAACAGTTGGAAAACTTGCAGGCACGAGTCGTGAGACTCGAGCGACTGGGTCTCCGGGAAGCTGCTAAGACCGCTGAGACAAGTGAGCCAGCTGAAACAGTTGCCCGAGAGTGAGAAAAATTTTCAGATTAAATAAACATGTTTTGTGCTTTACCTGATAACATTGGGAATAAAATAAATTGCACCCCTTGGAAGCAAAAGTTTTGACTTATGACTTTCAAAATTACTCTTCGCTTGGAAAAGAAAAAACATTGAACGAAATCGAAAATGCGTTTAGTGTTTGGCAAAATGTTTGCAATTTGAAATTTGAAAGAGTTTTTGATGGTAGTCAAGTTATGAATATTGCATTTTTGACAGATGATGAAAAGCAAAATGCGGAAATTAACTGTCCTTACAAACTAAATAATAAAAAATCTGGCACTTTGGCGCATGGATTTTACCCAGGTGATTCAACATTGTCTGGTGACCTTCATTTTGATAATGAGATGGACAGACATGAAAACAGTTTCAGGGGATGGGAAATAAAACTTATTTTCAGTTGCTGTTCACGAAATTGGTCATTGCATCGGACTCTTTCACAATACTGAAGACAAAGACAGTGTTATGCAACCAATTTATAAATCTGGATTTAGTATCGAAAACATGAACAAGATACTTTCTGAATCTGACATTAAAACAGTCCAAGAAATGTATGACACGGCAAAACATGTAATTGTTGCAACAAATTTTAACTCTAACAAAGCAAAAGTTATGATTAAAAATAAAAAAGAACTCAAAGACAAAAAGGGTGAAAATTATTTACACTTTGAAACCAAAGCACTTCGATAAAAGTTCAGAAATTTCTGAAGAATCATTTAAAATACTCTTAAACAATGTGGTTGACAAAAATTGTGCTGAATTTGTGGCTGAGAATTTTGGGGTGGGTGATAATGCCTGAAAGCAGATCATATTTATAGTCTTCAAGGCTATAAACATATTTTGACGAAAGTGCTTTGTCACAAATGAACATCACACCTTAAAAGTTTGCCTTTTTCACAAACTGTCAAGACATGAACTGCTCATCTTTGGACAAAGCAAGGTCATGTGACTCAATACAGCTGAAACATGCACAGGTAGCAACGGAGCGAGCAAAGTAAGCACATCACATCAGAAACAATTGAGCATTTTATTTGAAAACGTTCACACAAACACATGAGAGCATGCAAAATAATAATGACTAATTTATACAACAAACAACAGAAACGTGATTGAATAGAGTTCAGGTCTTTTTCAAAAGATCTGGACTTTGTCCTACTTGCCAGCACCCACCCCAAGTCTTTTTTCTCTTGCTAATTTCAAAAATTAAGAAAAAAATGCTATAAACCTATGCTTCCATGACTTTTTCCTAATTTTCAGAGACGAATCGAATGGCACCACCTGAGGCGTCAGGTCTCTGAACTCACGTTTTTATCTACAGAGGGTAGCGAATTTCAAACACCTGACAAAGTAAACATTTCAATGCAATTTGAAATTACACCTCAAATTTGTCTGAGGTAACATCATACGGAAACATCACTAAGCAAAATAACCACACAACAACAAATCTCTACACACAAATCTATCAAATTATGTAATTTACAAAAAATTATTTCCACTCTTTAGCAATGTTTTCATCCTGCAACATGTGTTGAATAAAATGGCGTCTTTCAAAAATTTCTTCGAAAGGCACACTCAGCTGCTTAAACTTCGGATAGGGTGCAAGAAGTCTGCTTATTTGACGAAGCCGTGCAACTTGACTCTTTCCAAGATGGGTAATTTCCTTTATCCAATGTTCCCAGTAAGGAACCAACCCGTTTTTCTTCTCAGCCTGGTGAATTTCAAACGCTCGTTCAAAATTAATGCCTGCTTCAATCGAAACAGCAGGAAGATGTTTATTAGCCAAGCGCAAAGCTGTGTCAGCTCTGAGAAGAAAAACCTTTGCTTCTTCAAGAGTTGCAACTCCTTTTAAAATTTGACGCAACTCGCTCATTATTGTTAACGAGGTGGTCCATTAATACACATGCAGGTCTCTTCCTGTTAGTTGTACATTCTGCTTTGGTGCTGGTCTTTTGGTCTTTGCAATTCCTGGTCTTTGAGGTTTCAACAGATTGAAAACGTCTTGGCTCTCAATTCTCATGGTATAAACAATCGTTTCATTGAAATATGTTAACCATTGCAAACATGCTTTCTTGCGGTTATCATCCTCCTGTGTTGCTGAAGAGGAACCTCGTTTTCTGCTGGGGGTAGAAGTAATTTTCATTTGTTCATTAACAGCATTTGGAAGATTTTGATCAGTTCCTGGGCTGCCAAGCTGTTGCGGCTTTGGCGAGCTTTGCAAGACACTGCTTGAGTCAGATGTTCGATCACAAAACCTTTCTGCTGGGAGTGATGAAACTTTGATTTGTTCATTAACAGCATTTAATAAATTTTGATCAGTTCCTGGGTTGCCAAGCTGTTGCGGCTCTGGTGAACTTTGAAGCACACTGCTTGAGTCAGACGTTTTGTCATTATCCACAAAATCAGTTGATTCTGAAAAACTTAAATCTTTACTTTCAATGCCTATAGCCGCCATCTTTTCATGCACATTCTGTGACCGGTGGTCAGAACTGTTTGCGTGGCAGAACCTTCCAAAGCAAGGAATTTTTTACCACGTCACAAAGCAGCACAAAAAAAATTATATTCCAGTTCACAAACAAGTACAGTCAAACGTGATGCAAGCCAATCACGAACACAAGCCAAAGCCGAAACGCAGCCCTTCAAAATTATTTCAAGCGTGACCGATGGTGTGTCATGAACACAAGTCAAAGCTCAAACGCAGGTGCGTGCTACACAACTGCATTCAAACGTGACGTGCACCTGCTGTTGAATCTGAACGCTTGAAATAGCCCTCTAAAGTTCTGACGACAAAATAAATACCTTAGCTCTCGACAAAATACAAACTCTTGTTCATCGGCACTTTTAAACACAGGGACACAGGACGGGCTGACAGGGGAACCGACAAGGCGACAAGGGAACCGACAAGGCAGCAAGGGAACCGACAAGGTGACAAGGGGGCCCTAGTAGGACGGGGGAGGCTTGGCAAAGGGGGACACTGGGGGCAAAGGTCAAGGGGCTTCAGCTGAACGGGCCAAAGGCCTGAAAGAGTGCTTGTGACGTCATCAACTGCAGGGGCATTTTAATGATACGCTTGACTGATAAAATGGGCATTTTTCAGGTGTTAATATAATAAACAAACAAAGAAATAGAAATAGTCCAATCGATCCTAGAAAATACAGTTGCACTCTACTCTCTTTCAAAGTCTGAAGAAACTTTGGATACAGAGTGTAGTTGATCTAATGATGATTAAATTTAGCTAGGCGAATTGTATAGAATTTTTTCTTTGTATGATCTTTACGTTTCATGTTTGCAATGATTGTGGAAAAAATGTACAACTCGGGTTTGTGTCACTTATTTAAGCGAGAATGTGTTGCAAATTATGTGCTTCAGTGCTGCAAAATACATTGATTAGAACTTCGTTTTATTTAGAGTGCTTTGAAAAGCATCTCAACGAATTCACTATCTGGTTTGCTCAAGACTCTCAAATTTTTGACATCGTTCCAAATGATGCTCGACAAATCGTCTGTTCAGTTGATAGTCAAGACATTGAACGATCTTGGAAAATCAGCAACAAATTTGTTTAAGGTACAAATCTTATGGCAGTGTTTCTGCAACGGATGCTGCGCTCAGCTTCAATGTAAAATTTGAAAAACTGACTGTACTGCATATTCGAGAGGTATTCGATTGGAGATAGTCTTACTGGGGGGAAAATGCCATGTACAGACGGTGTTCTCACAACAAAATATTACTTTTTCTCTAGTAGTGTTCTGCGAAAATTTTAAGATGTGGTAGAATTTTTTTGAAAAGGTTGTAAACAAGAATTCTTGTCTGTTTCAATCTGTACTGTGGGAATTGAATGAATTACTGTTCTTATCAGGACCTACAAATAATAAGTCCTATTTTTAAGTTGGTATCTAGGTTTGACCACAATGAGAAGCTGTGGCTAACAATTTGGAGCTACTGTGAAATGCTTTGTTTGGTAACCGATATGGAATATTACCAGGCTTGGCCTAGGGAATGGAATTTACATTGAAACCCCATGGGATTTCTCCAATAGGATGAAGCAGTGGACTTGAAGTTTGCCTTATAACCCACTGGTACGGGGTAGCCATGCTAGCATTTAGATCTACCAAATAAAGTGTGATTTTTTGTTTTCCACCCGCTTCTAATAGTACAAAGCATTTTAAATTTTTTTACAGACATTTAGAACCGTCTTTTGTGGACCCGTACTTCCACAAATAGTGATAGAGTAATCTCAACGGGTTTGTCTGCTGTTACTAACCGTGGGTGGCTGAACATGTTGTCTGCTTAGATCCTAACGTCTTGGCAACGAAATCTGATTGCAACACCGACCATTGATCTATTTGGAATACCGATAGAACCAGTGGCGTACACAGAAAATTTCCGAGTGGGGGGCCAAGGGGGCTATGCTCCCCAAATTTTTATAAAATATAGTCATTTTGTACTTTGAGAGGCAAAAACAAAATAGTGTTATTTGCCTAAAATTAAACATTTTGGTATACACTGTCGAATACTGACAGTATACACTCCCGAATACTGTTTATAAATTTTTTTGTTTTTAGTATCTGAGGGGGGCATGGCACAGTGAACCCCCTCCGTACGCTAGTGGATAGAACTAATGTAAACATTAGTAATAATGATACTAATTCACGAATCTCGACTTTACGTTGGCACAGTAGGTTGAGCGCGTGCCATGCCATCAAAGCAGCAAGACTGAGTTTGTTCCCCGTCGTTCATACTGATGACTTGAAATATGTACGGTATACGCGGCCTGCCCAACCTTGTGCTCGACGTGGATTGGTGCCAGGACAAGGCTCACGTACGGTGCTGCCGATGACTTACCACGAAAGCAGCATTCACTCTGAGAGTAGTTGCGTGCACCGGTGAAAGCAAGCGGAGTTGATGCCGCTGACTACTCGTCAAACTCTGAAAGAAGTGTTAAAACGAGTATATTGACGCCAAACCTGAATCCTAATAGTTATTTTCAAGTCTTCACGCGCAACGTGCAATCTATTTTCTAACGAACCATTCCTTTGTTTTTCAGGTATCTGACATAACCATGAATAACCTTCTTGATGTTGTTGATCAAGTAATTGAATTCTGCCAATCCTCAGATACTTGTAATGATCCACAGTAAGTATGGAAACTCAGACAGAACTATCTAAGGGTACATTTGCAGGTCAAAAAAGCGTGCATCTTTTCCTATTAGAAAATTATGTCTGCCCGACCAACAATACCATTTAAGCATAGCCAAATATGTTGTCTCTAGATTACTAGTTCTAAAATACAAAATGTTAAAATCTCCTTTCTGGGTTTTTGAACAAAAGTGTTTGCAGAATTCTACGATAAGAATGGAGTTTGGTCGTGAATTCTGATCGTGTGTGGCTTTCATTTTTTCCTTTTTCTCTGATTCGCGATCACGACTTGACTTGAAAGGAAATAAAAAGCTCTGCTTTGTCAACAGACATAGAACCTAATGCGATGGAAGCATTTATTGATAGTTGATTTTGGATTAAGGGGCAGCTTTTCTTTCACTACAGTACAGCAAATGAAGCGTATGATCCAAGATGATTAAGTTGCAGTCTGCAGAATAATTCTTTGCGATCAAGGACGAAGTCTGACCAAAAATGTTCTGACAGTAAATAGAAAGAAAATATATCAGCTAAATTTAAAACACGAAATGTCGCCTGCCACTGGTAAAAATTTAAAGCAAGGTTTTCAAAGATGGTGTAAACGCATCAAATTTCTTCCGGAAAACATGCTGCCGCATGAAAAAACTTCGGAGACGTATTTATGACAGAAGTATTTTGGCTTTGATTGTAATGTTTTCCACGTTTTTGCAGGCTTCATACCGCTGTTATGCGTTTAGTACAAACTGTAGAGTCATTTGCAAATAGGCTGGTATTTCGATCTGAAATCTTCGCTCAGGATTTTTCGTCAAGGAACCTTCTTATTAAGGCAAGTCTTTCTTCTGAATATCTTATTCTGTCTGTTTCAATAAAAGAAAAACATTTTTAGAAAATCAATCCTCACATATCTCAGTAAACAGTTGCACCGATGACTTTGCCTATTGCCAAAATAACTAAAACCATGGAGCCATTAAAAGGATTACTTTGCCACAAACAACAAAACCATTGCTTGCCAATTAATGCTTTAAATTCGATCACGTTTTGTGTTACACTTTGAAGTTGGTCCAAGGTTACACGGCTTTCTTTTGCTGCCCTCATAAAAAAACTACTTGGAATTGTTGTCAAGGTCATTTGACTCCGTTTTTCTATTTGCAACAGGTTTTTGATGGAGCAAATCAGACATCCTCAAGGACACCTCACCACAGCGTGTACTACAACAATTCAGGTTTTGTTTCTTCACCTGTCAGCATTACTATACCCAGGCAGCTCACTGAGCAGGCTGCAGATCTGACGAAAATGAAGCGCGTTAGAACATCAATTTATTGGTTTCTGAACAGTTTCTTTTTTCCATCCAATGAATCGGTCTCACAGGTAAAAACGTGTGCCAAATGTAAAGTTTCGAATTGCGGATGAAACACGAAGAGTTTGAAAACTTGTGTAAGTTAGAGTCAAAGTATTTGGCTGGGCTGAATTTTTTAAAACTAATGTTAAACATTTGTCACACGATGGGTTATAAAATGTTGGTTTTAAGTTTTATTCAAATTGAATGTGATTTCCTGTCGTTTATCAATATCTTGTGATATCTGTTACCGATTTGATTTACTGGAAAATACTGTAGGATTTTCGTTTACCGTCACAGGTTTTACGTAAACATAACAAGAAACTTACTTGTGCCTAGATTATAAAGATAAGCATCGAAGGATTTGACGTGTCGAATTTAGTGCAGATTTGTTTGTTACTTTTAACCACATCACGTCTCGACAAGGAGCAGTACACCTACCAAGCAATCCTTTAAAGGTGACTAATTAGTATCTTCATTAAGTAGTCATAATTGCTCAGATAATACCCTACCTTCAGATTCGTTACTTTTTTTTCGAAAAGGGTTAAGCACTGTTTTAGTTATAAGCAGAATTGTCTTTGAACGTTGACAGCAACATCACCGCTGGGCAAACAATTGCTTGGAAGTCTATTGTGATAGATTTTCCCCTGACCAGTCGCCATCTTATAAAAGTTTATCTTCGGAGATTGCATACAAAGATTTAAAAATTTCAACAAAGTTTACAAACGGAGCTCTGCTTGCTTAAATTATTTGAAGCTTAGTCATGATACTTCTATTTCGTGCTGAAGGAAGATGTTTTAAGTTTTGAAAACAAGTGCAATGCTAAAAGCAACCTTCTTTTATCAATTGTATCGTATAAGCTGTGAATAGTTAACTTTTTGTCTGTGTTTTCAGACTTAAAACAATTTATTAGTAGGGTATTCCTTCTAGCGTTTCATTCATTTTTCTATGTCAGGAAACAGTCACAAGAACGCAGTGCGTCACCTGGAACGAGATAAAGCAGACGTGGGTCCCTGACGGGTGCACTCTGGTTCTTGGAAGTAACCCACCTCGGTGCAAGTGCAACCGGATAGCCAACTTCGCCATGATTGTGGTAAGATTTTTGTAATAGACGATAAGCGTTCTTTTATTTCTTGAGTAGACTTGATAAATATGTAATGTTTTTCAACTACTCTACATTTCGATGGAAAGCTGTGTTTCGGTACATGTGGTTGTTTTTACCGTACTACAAACGGTAATGTGATCATTGTCGAAATATTCCATAGTGTAGTGGTTCCATGACAAAGAAATGATATCGAACTAATTTGTTAGAAATTTTCAAAATCAGTTTTGGACACTTCCTCACACATTTTGATTAAAAGTGAGCAACATTTTAGACTATAAACAACACATCGAAGCAGCCACTAACTTGGATTGGTGGTCAGCATTGTTGGCTTACGAAATACTGCATTGAAACACTTTACTTTCACTCGGTTCTTTTTCTCCAATGAGTTTGATACCTTTGGTTTGCAGAGCGTGAAAATTCTGCCTTCAGCTTTTGCTCTTGGAATCGCCAGTGCAGTTGGCTGCTCCTTGTCAATCCTTGGGTTAAGCTTCACAATCTTTGTATATTCATTTTTTTCGGTAAGCATACGGTTTTGATTGCGCATCTCATTTCCAGAGAACAAACTTATACTGTCAGCAAATATAGACATAATTATGGAGTTCACAACTTTATGGTATTTAAGTAATTGATCATAGCAAACTGCTTCTAATTAAATTAATAGCTAAAACATGCATTTTTATTTCCTTAGAATACATACATTCCGCGATTATACAGCGATTAAATATGAAAAATGGCCTGCTGTGAGTATTGCACTACACATTTACTACGTTTACATGTCAAGCGACGGTCCGCCAAAACAAGACAGCCCGTTCTGACGTCATTGTACCGTTCGGTTTACATGTCTGAAGTCATTCACGTGTGGCAGACGCGTGGGTAAACATCCACTGTGCAGGCTAGTGAACAAAGGGTTGCATGGAGTTGGAAAGCATCTACACTGATATACAGATTTCACGAATTTGGCAATTGCTGTTCATGCCTCTCATGAAGTTGGTGCTGTGAATTATGGAT
>Ga0210059_1014035_pt1 | contig 11891 bp, 5 predicted proteins | sample Ectturendosymbi2_FD_188042 | JGI IMG/M metagenome (GOLD analysis project Ga0210059, IMG submission 188042) | Ecteinascidia turbinata endosymbiont from Florida, USA - Sample 2 (SPAdes) (version 2) | ecosystem: Host-associated > Tunicates > Ascidians > Unclassified | place: Key West, Florida... | reverse complement strand
TGTTGTGGTTAAAAATAACCCCAACATGTTAACACCTGAAAGACAATGATGATTGGAAAAAGAAAAATACTCCCCTGACATTTGGACAAGCAGAGAAATACTTGCTTGAACCTTCCATAAGCATGACAGAGACGAAAGGTACGGCAAGAACAAAAAAGCTGACAAAGCGAAAATGAACTAAAGCAGCAGGCTTGGCAAGGGGTTTGTCATAACTCAAAACCGGAAACGGTTCAAGCTGACAGCGAAAGAGCTGAACAAAGGAAAAGTCAATCCACTGTGCGCAAGACAAGTAAGCAACTTGGTAACATGGAAGACATATGGAAGTTACAGGAATGTCGTAAAAGAAAGATAACGTTCAAACAAGCTTTCTACCGGCGAGGAATGGTTGACGATAAGGTGCCATTGAAACAACTGACACCTAGGGAAGGGTCCAGCGCATTGGTGAATTGGATAAGACATGAACTACCAAAAAGTCAATATATGGAAGTAAGAATAGATATGGAAGGAATAATCTATGCAACAAACTTAAAGAAATATGGGAATAACATCAGCGTGGGAGCAATAGTGAAGAAGTATGGTCCAGGAGCAATCAGATATGATTGGTTACCAGAGACTACATATCAGACATTGAATATGAATGAAAAAGAAGCAAGCCTAAAAAGAGCTGATGTAATAAACGATGCCAAAATGAAAGGACAAAAATTGACACAAGAAATGATACTACAATACGAAGAAGAAAGCAAACTAATAAGAGAATGCTTGGAGACATAAAGCTATTATGATATTACTATCTGTAGTGAACTATCAACAAGTAGAATGAAATGTTGCGTAATAGGTTGTAAACTTTCACGACAGTATGTTAATCTTGTTAACGAAGTGTTGATTTTCTTAACGAATTGTTAATTCGCTTAACAGCTTGCTGATCTTATTAACGAAGAGGAGTGTCGCAACTTGTGTACACACTGTAGGGACAAATATTGGAAATTTTGGGCGTTGGTAGTAGTAGTGGTTTGAACTCGACTGGCAAAGGACGTACAATAGCTGGAGGCAGTCTTGTAGAACTAAAAGTTAAATAGCTAACAGCTTCTAGTAAGCAATGTATTCTGTATTGACAGTTAGTTTCTGACCTGCAAAACCGTAAGTACTTTGATTCTTGGTTCGTTTGATAAATACTTTGTAACAATATTTCTTATTTTGGACTTGTAGAAATTTCTGCAAAATATTAAAAATAGGGAAAAAGTCCTGGCCAAATTTTTCATGAATTTATACTTAGAAAAATCCCGACATAAGTGGGGGGTCACGGTGTAATGTGTTTTCGCGTATGAATGTTTCATGTGGTTATACTTGTAGTAGGTTCGATGTCTTGCATGCGCAGTAAGTTCTATGTCTGGAGTGTAATAAATATGTAGTTATGTTTAAATAAGTATAACGGTCCTGTCACCAGCAGCTAGGGTTGGTGATATTGGCTGTTTGCTTTTGTGTAGATAGCCTTTAGGGGACCAGCCTCGAGGACCCTGATTTGTTTCGAAAGCTAAGATAAACGTTCATTTAATTAAAGCGTTTAGTATAACTTGTTTTACACCGAGTCTCTCGTGGACACGGGCACTGAGCTAGGTTACTGAGTCCAGCGGGACACATCGGCCGTAAAAGTGGGCTTATCAACATTAAATTTTGGCGATTGAAATGAAGAACTCTGCAAAGGTAACGCTGCTCAGTTTCAACAGAACTGCTGGTTTTCTGTGTAACGTAATGGTGTTGGAAAATGCCGTTCTTGAAGCGAGATGGTGCAGTTAGTGTGTTTGCGTAGGTAACTTAGAGTTCAGATTGTGGGTTTGAACTGCAAGTAGAGTAAATCAGGGCTAGCCGATAGGCAATGTGGGTTTCGAAGAATCTCCTTTCTTCAACGGTAGTCGTAACATTTGCAGTCATAGAAAAAGCCATTTCAACAATAAAAGCTTACAAAAGCTGTTGCCCTCATTTTGATGAAACTGAGGCATGAACCTTAGTCTGAAAACCTAACGCAAGGGCAAACGATATGTTTAGGTATGATTGTCGTGAAGGCTTTATTAAAAAGGGCGTTAATCCAAACAGTTGTACAACTTGGCAATGGTTGTACTAAATAAACTTTTTCAGCCCAATTATCGCAGAACGTAAGATGTTGTAATCACTGCTGAACATTAAAAAGGCCTATCCCACCTGGCCGATTTCGTAATACAGTTTTCCAAATAGACGTAAGTTGGTAAGGAATGAAAGCAAGTAATAACACTATGCACGTGTAAACTGATCAATCCTAACAGCTAGACCAAGTTTGCAGGTCACGATGAAGGTTACAAGCCAGTGCTCAACCAGAGCGGGTTTTAAAAGCTTATTTCACCTATTTTATCAAAATGGTTCCCGCACCTATAGAGGGCTTCACGCAAGTGGTGCCAGAGTTAGAATTTGAATATTTTTCTATATTCTAAGAGATTAAACCCAGGGGTGCCGGAGAGCGGGTGCATTTCCCCCCTGTCTTTTCATAAAGGGGGCAACGGGGGAGACGGTGCCTTTTTATGAAGATATCATAAGTAATTTCATGGTTTACCAAGATCGAACTGAAACATATCTATTGCAGCTATTCGCGCACCCAGAGACTTCAGACTGGTTTTCTATAATTTATGGTATTATTTCTGAGGTTAACATCGTTGTACCCCTTAACTTTTCTGTTTGATCCCCTGGAATGAGCAAACGATTAAAGTTAAGTGGTGGGCTTAGCGGAGACTAAAACAACAGAGAAGAAAATTTGACGAAACATGCCGGTTCTATACATGCATATGTAAAGAAAGAAGAACAAATCGGAAAGGTAATTATGAGGAAGGTGGCAACAAGCAGAAAAAGCAAGACTCATAATTAGGGCAACCAATTTTTTGACCTAAAACTTAAAATTTTGACTTTATAATTTACAAATTTTGACTTTATTTTGACCTATAAATTTTCGGCGTTTGCAACTGCAAAATAATTCAGCCTTAGGTGTTAAGGTTAACCCAGAAACAGGCCCGCAACCAGAGGGGGGGCAATCGGGCAATTGCCCCCCCGAAATTTTCACGAACGTATGTATTTGTTAGGTGCTGCAACAAGTTACATCATTTTGCCCCCCCCCCCGAAAATATTAGTTGGTTGAGGCCCTGCCCAGAAGTATATTCATGCACTATATGCTTCGGAATTTTAAATATTTGGTTGTTTAACTTTGGGTATGATATATTCATAAGTACATCAATAACTACAGTAGAATCAAACCTGAGAACATCATAAAGTTGAAACTTTATATGCATAATGGACTGAGCATTTACCAAACCAAGTACTGTAAGACCACGTTTCTTGCCTTACCATGCCTAACCTACATACAGTACTACTAAATAGTCCAGTAGTGGGCAAAACAGCATTATTACGCCAGAAGTCGCAACAAACCCACTATTATTACAGAATTGCAACTAACCTTGCAAAAGCATATCAATATCTGTTGTTGTAGTTTCAATAAAGTATCGACAAAGAGAGAAAATCTCTGCTACAAGAAAATTTTGACCTAACGATAAATTTTGACCTAATGATAAATTTTGACTTGTTTTGACCTAATAACTTGGGATTTCCTCATGGTATGAGCGTGGAATTTGGTTTGTGGACGTTTCATGAACTTTCAAAACGGCAGAAAATTTTTGACTTTTGGATGCGCTACTCATAATCGAAACTCAAAAGTAAGACCCATTTCAGTTTGTGAGTGTTTAGTTGTGATCTTCACGATGCTTTATTAGTCCTTATATCTTTAAATAAGCACGAAATATGGTCTTCTTCCATTTTGAATTCTTGCAAGAAAATTTTAGGGGTGAAAAGGGCGGAAATGTAATGGTGGGCTCCGGGCGGCACTTAGCCTCGCTACGCCACTGATTGTACACCAAAAAACATATTCGTACAATAGTAACACAGAAAGCTTGTGTTACGAACAAAAGCATATGAGTGTGCTTATTTGATTTGAAATGATATCGAAAACTGATTCAATTATAGTTCCTCTTCGAAATTTTCTTCTTATTGCCATGGTATTGTTACGCAATAAAGACCAACACTAGAACAATCCGCTAGCAAGTTTCGCAACCTGCCTCTGTAGGCAAAGGAGCGGACATGAGTGAAATACAAGTTCATCACTGCATGACACCAGAACAGTGAACCTGACACTTAAACAGTGTTAGTGTCATACAGGCAAATAAACTCTCATTGCAACATTTAAATGAATTAATCGGAACTTAGTTGCCAACTTCAGGTTTTCTAGAAATTTTTGGTTCTTAGTCCCAATTTCCATAGGGGCAAATGCCCGTTTCCCCCCTGCGGACGCCCATGAGTGCACCCAGTTAGTAAGGACCAAAGACAAACAGTTTTAGAAACTACACCACCGACATAAACGCAGCGAAACTTTCCTGTAATTCACCATTCGCTTTTTTTGCAATACAACTTTTTATTTTAACAAATTAACCACACACGAACCGTCGAACATGGTCACCCCCAATTGTCTCTGGAGTGTAGGCTGCCAAATCGTATCAGTTTTGACGTTTTTGACCGGTGATTCTGGAAAGTTGAAACGAGGGCACGTGAAACGCTATACGCAGTTGCGTTAATATCCACACTATTTTCTTTTACAAATGAACAAAATAGCAGTTACAATTAACTATGGAAAATAATTTTTAGTTGGTTTTTACTCAAACACGACAGGGAAATCGTCGTTTATAGAGCTTAGGCAGAAAGCTTCCAGAAGAAAACTAATCGATGTCTGTACTATTAAACACAATGGTTATTTTTAGTTATCCAACACAATGTTAGTGTGCAACTTATGAAAAGTTATGCAATGCAAGCCTCATTTTGAGTGATGTTAGAACAGCCAAACAATCACGAAACGATATCAAACTGTTAATTTGTTTACCACACATTGATTTTTATTGCCTATAATGGTGCCCGTCCTTTGTAAAGGACATGATGCAATACAAGGTTTAAGGCGCATTTTCGATTTTAGTCATTAACGCGGTAATGCAGAAAAATCTTACAGGGTTCTAACGAATATAGGGTTCTTTCTCTGCAACGTATTGAAACATCTTGAGATAGAGTGCAATAAAACTTGCTATGAAGAATATCAATGCATGATCGCAACATACCAAGTTGACGACTGAAAGTTAAATGTTCAATAGTGTGGTTCAAGCGTCAGAAATCTATTTCGCTGCCTAATTAAGGCGTATTCGTATTGGGTGAAATTTCACAACCAGGAACTCAGAACCAAAACTGATTTGAAAACTCAACAATTTAAGAAAGGGAGAAATGTCAGAAACGTGAATTACTATTTCATTAAAAAGTCTACTAAGCTTTTACAAGACTGGTAGATACCGCGATGACTATCCATCAGACTTTTTTAACTCCGCGGAAATAGCTTTTTCAATCATCTTCGTTTTCTCACAAGTGCTGTAATCAGGTGGGAGTGACATATCTGAAAGAGCAGTACGCCGATTTTTCTGAGCGAATGTGTAATTAGTTAAAAACCGGCTTCATTTAAGCACAGTTTTCAATTTGTCAAAATACTAATCAGCGCACTTAGGCGTAATTGCGCAATTTATTTTTTATTAAAACCCCTTGCAAGTTGTGCGTTGGTGAAATCAGCGCATTATTATCATAACATTTCCAAAATTTTGCTTTTCTAGAATTGAAAAATCTACGTGGTATAGTTACAACGGTTTATAGAACGACGTCTCTGCGCATCATTTGTCCTTGTGCTGCACACGGTTGAAAAAAATATTCTGAAGACAATCAATTTTGGTGTCCACAAACTGATTGTTTTCAATTCCGACACACCAAACGTGAAATACTGAGGGCGAGATAAGGTCTTGCAAAGATTTTTTCAACCGGTGGCTTATCATTTAGTTCTGCACACATTTTTACAAAGCATGGTTTGTGTGATTTGTGATTCTACATCGTGCAGTTTACGTGTGCTTTGTTGAAATATGCTCCCTTTGTTTTTAAAATCATAATAAAAAATTTGTGGTTATCCTTCATTCTATATGTATCCATCGCAGACCTAATTCTTTCATCACCGCTCCCGCAACTGATCTTTTCAAATGATTCGAATTCAGGCAACAACAGATTTTTTCCATTTGAACCTTGTGAGCAGCATTATCTATACTCCAGTTTAAAGTATATTTGGAAGGATTAACGTTATTTTGCTCAATTTGTAACTAATTCTGTACAGGTGCGTTATGTTTGTTGGCTGCACATAAATTATCCTATTAATCTTATTTACAGCTTGAAAAGTTTCCTACTAAATCAAATTGATGACTTTGCAGCGAAACAGTGATGATTCTTCGAATGTTTTTTGCTCCTCCTCTCTCGGCAGTCAAATCATAACTGTTGATCTGACAAGGAAGGTAGCATTTTTAAAGTCAAAATTCCTTCACAATCGATTTAGATTAACTTTCTCATTCAAGGCAACCATTGTTAGGTTGAATAAAGTCACTATTCTTTGGAACAGAAAAACTGGCTCCCTGTTCAAACGACATACCATGGTCGTTATGGGCGTGAAACGCGCCTCTGGGTGTTAATGTCAATAAAGATTGTTTTTGGAAGACGTCGCATGTTTGCTGTTGCTAACCCCAACCCGAACGTAGACAATAGAACAAACTTTCTGGTTCGCAATTTTAAAGATTTCGTTCACCCAGCCAGGCATTGTGTGTCATTGTGAAAAGCGTAATATGATTGTGAAAGCGAACTCTGTTGTCTTGGCAACAGCAAACCGCTTCACCTTTCACATCTAAAGAAATACATCACCTGAATCTCAGCGAAACGACTGTTCACAAGCTTGACTACTGCAGTGGTAACTATAGAGACAACCGATTCTCACTATTATTGAGAGACAACCATTGCTACAAGCACCTGCCCGAAAGTACGTGAGTCGAGACATTTTCATTTCTTTGCAGGAACAATGCTGTAGAAATACTTAATTGAATCTCAAATCGATTCTTGATTGATCTAAAGTACACCATGAGCGCTGTCGTTTTCAGCTCTTGAAAGAATCCTGATGATTGTTGGTATAATATTTTCAGGGTTTCATCATGATCCTTTAACAAACTTGCAAATGGTGTAAAGGTTTTTGAGCGATAAAGTACATAACTGGATGATTTTTTACTGTTAACTTCAACCCAGAAATTTTAAATCAAGTTATTTTTTCAGATCTAGTAATCTTTTTTGTGAATCTAGTGATTTTTGCAAAGAAGCCTGTGGCAGCACTGTGAACTACAGTTATTGTACAACCAGTGATGAAATATGTTCTGAAACATCCCTCTCTCTATTGGCAAATTTTCTTACTGATGATGGCTTATATGCAAACAGAAATGTTTGAAAATTTTTCTGCAGCTAAGGAAAATTTTCTGTATCAAAATTAAAAGTAACACTGATAACTTTCTACCAAACATTATGACTCGATTCGACCAATTTTTGTAAAATGTTTAATGTTATTTAAACTTGATGGGTTAGGGTGACAGTAACTCATTAGGCGCATCAGCATATCGGAATTTTTTATATATGTCAAATAGCAATTCGTGAGTTTTTTGTAAAGGTAAACTTTTAACTTACATCTCAAAATATTTTCTACTATTCAGCTGAAGAGTGTCATTTTAAGTGTGCTCGCCAGTTTTCCATTATTTTTTCTGGAAAAAGGCTTGACTTATTGTTGTCGATTGCTTCGCCTTTAACAAAATCTGCTGATTGCAGAACCCAGGGTTCAATGTCGAAACTTGCACACGCAAGTTGTTTAACAAGCCCAGATTTGTTAACTTTTTTCTGCATTTTTTTCTTGATAATGCCAACATTCATATTTTGTAATAATGATTTTGTTGTTCGTAGGCGTAGGAGACAAAGGGTCTGATGGTTGCCGTTATTAACTATGTAAGACTTGTGTATGATGATGACAGATCGCGTCAACCAATTGCTCGCTTTTTCAATGTGTTTTTTAGCACAGGCTGCGCTCATGTATGCGTACGGGGCTGGGTCTGGAAAGATGAAACCCCGCAACCACTTCAAGTTTTTGTCAAAACAAGGCGAACAAGGGAAGTGTTTGTGAATTTCATGAACAAAGAAATGTATCAGATATCGGAACAGTGTGCGAAATTTTCAAGGCAAATGTTTTCTGCCTTCCCCATAAAAATTAAAATTTTCGTAGGCCCACACTCATGAGCAAGCAGTGCAACATTACGTAAAAACGGCACAGCAAGAAATGCCAATGCTGTTTCACATATCCTTTGACGGAATGCCCAAACATAAAGTTTCGCCCAAACGTGTTATATTACAGCTGCTGCTATATTTAGGTTCGGTGTCGATGAACGCAAGCGTCACGGATTTCATAGGAGGCCCTCAAGTGTTCAACAATGCCGCAAGCAGCAATCACTTGCGTTTTATGAGACCTGACACCACCTAACAAGTTCCCAACTTCCTTCGGGGCTGTCTGCAGGGCCGATATGCGCATCCGAAACGGAAATAAGACAAGCGGGTGGAATACCTTACCTTTTTAGACCTTGGAGTACTAACTTGCTAGTGAGTGTCGGCCAAACCACACGCCAAAGAATAAACTACTTTTACGTCAATGAAGCATTTTCAACGCGTGAGCACAGAGCGCCTACTTATCAATCCTGATTGGCGATGGTATCTTTTACGGTGTACTGCATTGTGTATTGTTCACACATTACTCTTTTTTACCGACTTAGAAATTGGGGCCCCCTAAATGGTGGGGGCCTCTGGCTGTAGCCAAGTCAGCACCCCCCTTAATCCGCCACTGGTCAGCAATGTGCCTTCTAAGGTGCGCAAATACTCAGGACCACCAGCACTGTGGCGAAGTGAAATCTCATTCTCGCGCGCTTGCAACATTCCAAAGCAATGGAAACTCCACCGAAAATAAGGAGCTATTTGAATGAAATGTGTATTTTGTTCGTATTTTGATAAGATTGTATATTTAATATGTAATTCACAAAGTTTGTAGTTCATTGAAAACTCCACATATTCAGCCCTAAAATAATCGTGCTCACTAAAACAAATATTTGTTCAGTGTAAAATTATCTTAGAGGGAACACTGATCGTCAGCAATTTGAAAATGATGAACAAAATGTCGACGTTCCCCTTGGAAAAAATTCTGCGGACGCCCATGAATGATCGTGCTTTCTCGCTTTCGTTTTTTGGTGCTTTCATTCATTACTAGGGCAACCAATTTTTTGACCTAAAAACTTAAAATTTTGACTTTATAATTTACAAATTTTGACTTTATTTTGACCTGTCAATTTCCTGCGTTTTCAATTGAAATGTGGAATACAAAGCGTATTAACATACAGCATTAGAAAACAAACCGATAGGTTTGTTCTGTTGAAATGAAACAAAAAGTAGCATATCTGCAAAATCTGGTATAGCATGTGTTAAATATGTCTGGCTACTTTCAGTTTCATGAAACGAACCTCGTTGATGCTTTGCACTGCAGCGATGTGCTTCTACCATGAACCTTTTGTCACTTTTCACTAAACAGCCACAGAATTTGCAAGGTAATTCGCCCTTAGGAGTTGAGGTAAACTCAGAAGCATATTCATGCAGTATGCATCGAACTTTTGAAGAATTTGGTTGTTGAATCTAAGGCATGATATGTTGATAAGTACATTAATAAATATAGTAGAGTCAAACCTGAGAATATCATAAAGTTAAAACACTGTATATGCATAATGGATTGAGCATTTGCCAAACCAAGTACTGTAAGACCACGTTTCTTGCATTGCCATGCCTAGTCTACTTAATATTCAATCATCCAGCAGTGGGCTAAACAACATTATTACGTCAGAAGTCGCAACAAACCCATTGCTCTTTCAGAATTGCAACTAAACTTGTAAAATTATATCAAAATCTGTTGTTGTAACTTCAATAAAATATCGATAATGAGAAAAAACTCGGTTTGCAAGAAAATTTTGACCTAACGATAAATTTTCACCTAATGATAAATTTTGACTTTTTTTCACCTAATAACTTTGGAGTGGCTCATGGTATCAGCGTGAAATTTGGTTTGTAGACGTTTCATAAACTTTCAAGAAGGCAGAAAAAATTTGATTTTATTGGCTTTTGGTTGCCCTACTCATTACAAATTGTTTGTTTCTTTCCGTTCTCTTACTTTCGGTTGCAAAACAGCCGAATCAACCCGCTTCTTGTTATTATTTCATCAAAATTACCTGCAATAACAAATGTTACACACAATTACTATGGGTGTTGCAGACTGCTCCAAACGACAATTAAAAACTATAAAGTTCCCCATTTGAAGAGCACTGGTCTAAAGCGCATCTAAGTGACTACTGACTATACTCTCACTTGCTGCAACATACAAGTTGAACAGCGCTACTGCACTATGCTGGCTACTGACACCGGTAATTGTGATGCAACAAACGTAACGTACAATGAGAATAAGTATTATGTCATCACGTGAACTTTTCATCTCCAGTCCTCGATGTACCTGCGCCGACGTCAATGACTATGTCAGATCGTTGTTATGTGCCACCAGTGATGTAGTCGAGTGATGTACCGTAACCTTCGAGACCGAGAACGAGACCGAGACCTGGTTAAAATTTCGAGACGAGACCGAGACTTCATGAAAAACTTCGAGACCGAGACTTGAAGTTCGAGATTCGAGACCTCAAAATTTGTGCATTTTGCCGAAATTTATTTTTAAAATGTCGTCATCACTTCTGACTTGCAATTTTTTCAAATTTCTGGCATGTTTCCGACGTGTTTTGGTTGTTTCTTACATGCAAATACGACAAACAAAAAATCGTTGAATTATGGAAATTTTAATAAATCATTTCTTTGCAATCTTCAAAGTCTCGAGACCTGAAACCTTCGAGACCGAGACCGAGACTCGCAAAAATGGGTCTCGAGACTCCATCACTGTATGCCACATTGCTTGTTGGTTCCGTAGCGGTGCAGTGTTAAAGTGTGAACAGTTTTATCACTCAAGCTTCTTCTAAACCAAGCTTAGACTTGTTTCCTCGTAAATGTACGAATGCGAAAGTGATTGATTTACGCAATATGATCCTGTGAAGCATTGGATTGCAAATCGACATCGCATCCCCCCCTACCAAATCAGCCTGTGTCCGCTACTGTACTACCGTAACTTGAAGTGAACGTTTGAAGATTCGTTTTTGTGATAGAACTTTCTGTTTGAACAAATTCGCCACATACGAACCTCCGTACATGGTCAACCCCAATGGTCCCTGAAGTGTAGGCTGCCAAATTGTTTTACTTCTGACGTTTTTGACCGGTACTTCTGCAAAGTTGAAACGAGGGCATGTGAAACGCTACGCAGTTGCGCTAAGCGTTTGGGGGGCCTCGCAGTCACGACTTTGCTCGGGGCCTCGCTTTCATTTAATCCGGCCCTGGAGACAGCCCAGTGCAAGAAGCCAGCGGAGTTGAACATAGATCGACGTTCGGAATCAGCAGCCAAGCTGCGGAAACACTGGTTGATGAATTTTGAAAATAACCTACAAGAGCTGGGAGAACGGTCCGAGGCCGGCCGACAGCTGCGTTTCACCTCCCCAAAAGTAGTTGCGCATTTTGATAAGTTATGCATCAGCGGACGAATACGAACTGGTTGAAGATTGTTGCACGTACGGCGATGCTAAAGCGGTGCTAAAACAAACCTTTAACATGAAGCCTATCGCAATCTTTGCGCGTTACCAGCTGACTACAAGCAAGCAAAAATTAGTAGAAAGTCTCGAGGATTTCTTGCTGAGTTTGCACTCATTAAGCAAAAACTGTTGACTTCGTGCTGTTACAAGGGCAGGGCCGGATTAAGGGGGGTGCAACGGGGGCAATTG
>Ga0210059_1014034_pt1 | contig 11892 bp, 12 predicted proteins | sample Ectturendosymbi2_FD_188042 | JGI IMG/M metagenome (GOLD analysis project Ga0210059, IMG submission 188042) | Ecteinascidia turbinata endosymbiont from Florida, USA - Sample 2 (SPAdes) (version 2) | ecosystem: Host-associated > Tunicates > Ascidians > Unclassified | place: Key West, Florida... | reverse complement strand
CTTAGACCTCATTTTTTTTTTCTAACCCAAACCCTAACCCGACATACCTACCTAAACACTAAACCCTGATCCCTAATCATCAGTTTTCTCAGCTTATGTGATATATAGAATATCACTCTATGCTTGCGCACATGACGTGAAGTCAGAAATCCCGCAAGTCAGAAATTTCGCTTGACACCGGTCACCCAACGGAAATTCAGCTGCTTGATGTTAACTGAGCGGGGTAGTGTTACTGAATGAAAAACATAACCGAAAAACGAAAGCTTTCACAAGTTTATTGGTGGCGATAATATCATATCAAACATATTCCAAACGCAAAAGACGGTTATTTTATTGTTTTCACTTTGGCTTGTTTTGCATGTTTCTGGATTTCGCTTTTCAGGACGACATATGCAACGGTTCTTGTTGCTTAACATGAAAATATTAGTGAAGATTTTTGCGAGAATTAAAAAATACAAGAAAGTTTTATTCTTTCAAACTTTTGCTACAAGTAAAGTTTACTCTGTGTCAGGTGAAGTGAGTAGTTGATATATTTGTTTCGTGTAGTAAACTTTACTTAGGTTTCATTTATATGTGTCTTAGGAATAGGATCTACTGCAACTAGCATTCGCTTTGAAAGTTAACGCTGTTGCTTGAGCCACTATCAAAAGGTGATGATTATGACAATACGTTTCGGCGCACAAAACCTACTGCAAAGTTGTTGGTTTCTGGCAAAAGATGTGCATATTGATTAGTTATCAACCTTCTTCAGAAAAATTCATTTTGTTACGTTTGAACATAACTAGCCAAAGAAGACGGAGCGAAGTTATTTCAGGCGTTCAGCACCATGTTAGGGAACCAGGAAACGCAATGATCCATGCTATTTGTCTGTTTTGTTGCAGTTATTGCAAGTCTTTTCATGTGTGTTGAAGTGTTCCCTGCTCATTCGTTTTCGTCAAACTAAAAAGTGTTGGGCCACCAGCGCCTCTGGCACAATAAGCTGGTGACTTTCCTGCTCCTGCAGTAGCACCAGTGCAAATGCACGAATTGAATAGATTTTTACCTCGAAGGTAGCTGGTGATTTGCCAGAACACTTGGTTGGATTGCCAGCCATTCGAATCTGGTTTATGCCCCAACTTCTACCAAGATTACATCTGTGTATTCATGCGATTTCTGCATTTCGTATTAATTGGCAAAAAAGTGCTCAATCCTGACTCGCAGAGCCCTTCTATTGCACATGGAGTGGGCACAGGTAGTGCAGTTTCACAAAGTTTTGGAAACATAAACATAGCCGAGCACAATTCTCTTCCAAAGTTTTATTTTCAAATTGCATTTCAACAACATGTTTTGAAAGCAGTTGTAGATCTTTTTTCAGCTCTCCATCATTTGGCATTTTATCCTAATTGAAGGAGTATGAATTCATAATCCAATCTTCAGACGTTTCCATCTTCCTCACCTCAAAGTATTTATCAATTGACGTCGATACCAATTCCAATGTGCCACAATTTCTTCACAAACTCCAGAAATCCAACTCGAAGATTCACTGTCATCGACTATTTTCTTAAGTGATAGAAAATTCGAATAATTCCCTCTTTTCTCTCGCCGACACCAAAGAGACAAATTATTTTTGAACGCATTTAGCTTTTCAGAGCAATTCAAAATGTTTATATTTTGGCTTTAAGTCAGATCATTCATACAAGTTCATGGACACTCAAATGCGCTAAGATTTGATGGAATTCTTGTGATTCAATCAAACTCTTCAAGCAGATCACATTGACGTTCCGCCAGAAAGACTTCGACATGTGCTCGCAGTTTCAACGAGCGACTTAAATTTTTCTCACATGTAAGTCAGCGTACTTCTGTGTTGAAAAGCAAAGCTGTATGTTCCCCTTCAATTCCAACTGACCTAAAAAGTGATGATTCAGAGCGCGAACTCTTATCCAGTTGATGATCTTTACAGAAATACAAAATTGAAGTTTTTCCTAATATGCTCAGACACCTTGGAAGGCAAGCAGTTAACTGTCTTGTGCGGACGTGTTGCAGCCACGATGCTGCGCCGATCAAAGAGAAAGTCGAATCGACGACCTGCACCTCAGCAATAGAGATTCCCCAATCGACCAGGTTCACTCTTGTCACGAACTCAGCGTCATATGAAGCGCAATCAACTCGACACAGGCTCTAACTGAAGTCATCAACAGAGGGGAATACCTAAGAATTTGGAGGTTGGCCAAAGTCAGAGCAGTACGTAAACACGGGAAATCAGCAAACGTTCTAGTTACAGGTCAGTCTCCCTTCCGTGCTGCAATTTTAAATAATTCGAACGCATCATATCAACAGAATCGCGCCGGTAGTTAATAACAAACACCAACGGATCAAGCAGTCTTCCGAAGACGAAGAAACACAACTGTACGTGTGTTAGCTGTCAGCGACTACGTTGAAACTGGCTGCGAAATGAAAAAGAAAACAGGAGCAGCCTTCATTGACCTTACAGCAGCATAAAACACGGTTTTGCAACATGATCGCATATGTTCAACCTCGGCCAGATAGACAAATACAAGAAAATCTTGCGCATCCTTGCACGAATGAACGGAACCAGAAGGTTGTATGTTTGTCTCGGCGACGACACCAGCAAAACTCTCACACTTGCGAATTGGTCACCACAGGACTCTGTCATCACACCCACTCTGTTTAACGTTTGCCCAAGTGGCATTCTTGGAACTAAATCTCTGAAATTAGGATATGCAGATTTCTGGGCTCTGCTCTACCAATCGAAGGACTTAAAAGCAATAGAAGCCGTCCGGTCTGACGACCTGTCAACACTCAATAGGTATATTAAGCAATGGTAAGAGTGAATACCACCAAGACGAGTTACATCCGGGAAAACACCGAACCAACCAGGTTTTCAAGTTCAACATTGACAATAAACCTCTCCCACCTGAACTTCATCCCAAGTACTTGAGTGTCGCATGTCTTGTCTTGACCCTGTGTTACTCCGTGGCGGAGTAAGCGCATTGCTCACACTATAATAAAGTGGACTTTCAGCTTCGAACAGCTATGCGCATCATTGCAGGAGAACTGAAAGCGCCCCAACTCAGTGGCTACCAACAATGAGCGCTATTGCTCCACACCATCTGAGATAGAAAGCTACAACATCTACCTTGCACCAACACATCGAAAACACAGACGAGAATATCACCAGCAAAAAGACAACGACTCACGCATCCAACACAACAAGACTGAAGTCACGGCGACCTTTCCACAACTCTGAAAAAAAAAATTCGTCATTAGCTCCGCATGCGCATGACCGGAATGCCAGAAGAAGAACCCACCCATTGGAGGGGACATCATTGAGGATCCCACAGTACCTCTTCCCGTTTTCCACACTGTCACTAGGCGCCACTTGGTAACAGCAAACTTCCGAACAGCAAACCAACCTAACAGCATAACAGGAGCGCCTTCGGCGCACACACAGCCACTACTTTGGATATCCAATTCATGTTTTGCAAATAAGTCTTTCACAAACTGAAATGCACCTTTCGCTTTGGTGGTTGTTTTTGTTGCTTCACAGAAAAAGAAGCTAACTTTCATGGTACCATCATGGACATACTTCACCAGTGCTATAAGTTGACCGCAATGCGAAACATCAGTAGTCTTGTCTAACTGGAGGGAGAGTCACAATGCACTAGCTTTGATGTGTGACATAAAGTGTTCGAAATATATTAATTCAAATCAGCAATTCGGCTCTGAATATCTTGATACATTAAGTTTTAGTAATTGCAGTGCAAATGCTTCGGAATATTGATAACCGCATGGGAAAACTCATAGGCAAGTTTAGTCAGGTGTGGAGTAATGTGAAAGTTGGTTGTGACTTTATGTCGAGACAGCAGAGTAATTACACTGCAACAGCGTTGTTTTTGCTAAATATCGCGTACCTCTATTTTTATGGCAGTGTCCGTCCTGATAAGTTGACTGCAGAATGACTGAATATGCCTCGACATCACTTCAGGAGCCAATTGTCAATGGGGGAAAAAGGGCCAAGATTCCAAAGGCAAAAAACATGGATGATCTCAAAAAGGAGGTGTGCATGGTAAGCAAGTTCGTTGATTCTGCTTCGCGGTGCTGTGGAGTTGCCTACTGGGTTTCGGGGAGTAGCTTTGGTAGAGTACCATAAGGTTACATTCGATGAATGATCATCCCATTAATTTCCTTTGAGTCGTGTGGTTGAAACGATTTTGTGACCCTTCGCAAAGATTGTTTTTATTTGGATGTTTACTTCGTTGCTGAGTTTTTTTTTTAAACACAAGGCAAGCCGTTGTATGCCAGCAGCTACTTCCAACTCGTAGTTACCTTACAAAAAACTTGCTTTTACTTGTTTGTAATACAGTATGAATTAGATCAAGAGGGTGACAGTGATCCGGGAATTATGAAAGTTTTGCATTTCAAGAGCTTGTTGCTCTTGATTCACTTCGAGATCCTTCTACTTATCTCCCTTTGCTTGACTCGTTTCGTATTCTGTTTTAATCCGAATATGAAAGCAGCAAGTATCTGAACTATCTTGGCAATATATCATTCTCAGTCCATTTTCGAATATCTACATTTTTGTGTGCAAACGCATTATGTACAAATGTGCATGTATCGCGCTTAGTGAACGGCTTCACGTTTTCAGCGTACATCTGAATGTCTATAGCACCTACTGTATACACAATAGAATTCGCTTGATGAATCCACAGGTGATAAATCCAACCCCCTATTCAAACCATTTGGCTTTGGGATAGAATTTTCGCATTGAAAAATAAACTGTTAAAAAATCAAAAAATCGGTTTACAAACCATTTTCATAAACCACCTGTTGTGGAGATTCTGAAGTATCTTTGCCATTTGGCTTCTAGCCTCAACCGAGCCTTATTCACAGACATTAGACATAGATGTGTTTCCATCTATGAAGAGAGAAATAGATCTTAGAGAGAAATGTCCAGTAAAACAAAAAAACGTATCATTTTTTGTATTGTCTGATTAATAACTTCCGAAATAAATTCAGATCGAGGTGACTAATCCCACTATATTTTCGAAACCACGAAAAGCAATGTTTTCCAAAATAGTTTCTAGTACTTGTTATCCATGAAATTTACTTTGATTTCTTTACTTTATTGATGTTGGCTTTTGTAGCATAGGCTAGTTGTGCTTGGGTTATTGCATTATTGAGAAGTTGATAATTTTTTATCATGATGATTGCAGGATGAACACAAAATTTCCGTGGAGGAGCTTTGTGGAAGAACCGGTTGCAATCCTGAAAATGTAAGAAGAGTGACTTAGCTCATTTTTGTCCCTTTTGTAGATTTAAGGAGACGTCATGCAAACAGTAGTCCAAATTTTTTCGCCTCCAGAAAAAAAAAGATTACTTGAAAGGCGGCAATGCTACAGAAACCATTCAAGCCATGATGCACAATACGTGGTTTGTAGCTGCACGTTATGAAAAACATTGAATAACGTTTTGCAGTTTTGTCTACCACGAAAAGCAAGTAATGTGCTGGCCAGATATTACTGAAATGTGTACGTTAAGGGCATTTTTCCTCATAGCCTACAGTTAAAACCCAAACAAGGAAGTTCTAGATCAGAGGTTCCCAACCTGCGGTACATGTACCCCAAGTGGTAAATTTGCCTATCTGAAGGGGTGCATTCATTGTACAGCCGCAGCAAGTTGACTTTTAGACATAAAAACGGGTCTACCGTTATAGTTTCAAAATTCTATAAGTTCTACTAAAAATTCAGCAGATTTCTGTCATTTCACTCAGCCTTTTTGTCATAGAAAATTTAAGGGGTACATTTCCATCTATCAAAATACTGAGAAGTACATGGTTATAGAAAGGTTGGGACCTACTGTTCTAGCTTGAACTCATGGACGAAAAGCATTTTTGCCTTGTCTTCTGTTTTTGCGGAAGTAAGGTTTCACTTCCTCACTGAAACTTGAAAATAGATTTTTTGTTTGCTTGTAGCAGATGCCTTTTCTGTGACAGTTTTTGCTACTTATTTCAGGGTTTAACTTCGCAGCAAGCAGAAGAGTATTTGAGACGAGATGGTCCAAACGCGCTCACCCCCCCAAAAACTACCCCAGAATGGATTAAGTTCGTGAAGCAGCTTGTTGGGGGGTTCGCCACGTTGCTGTGGCTCGGCACTGGCCTGTGTTTCCTGGCGTACGGCATCGAACGGGGATCGTTCACTAATTATTCGAGTGACAACGTAAGTTACTCAGTTTATTTGTGCAAAAATTTAACAATATAAGTTTCAAAAATCGCGCTGGAGTTCTTGATGTTGAGTGCAAAAATGGAGAATGCAGAATCCACGACACTTAACTGCTGAGAATGTTGCAAACACCTGTTTGGAACAGGCTGGTAAAATATCTGTGCATCTTTGACTTTGCTCAATATCGTCTTTTGATGACGATGTTCATCGCCTGATAAAAATGGTAACGTGCAAAAACATTGTTCGGTATATTTTGTTTCTACTCGCTCTTAAAGCACAGCACAAGTTTACTGACAATGTTCCACATGAATTTTTGCCGAACTGCGAGGTCTCATTTATACCTGTTCAGTCGCGCATCGCATTTCAGAATTTGCCCTGTTGTGTTCTTTTTTCTGTTCCTTTGCATGTTTTCTTGAGCTATTATAGTGTGTCACCTAGTTTTTCTAACAATGCCACCATGACCTCCAACCAACAGCACAAATTTAATCAAATATCGATTTTTTCTTTTTGCATCACAGGACTTGTTACCATGGTTGTCAGAAGGGGCTGCATGGGAGGGCATTTTCCCCCTTGGATTTTGAAGTATTTCTCTTCGTTTCGGTGTTGGTAAAATTGTCCCCACCTGGGACAAATCTTTCCGGCGCCCATGCATGTTACAACTGTTTTTGCATACTTGAGCAGAAGGACAAATTTGAAACTGGCTGCTGGCATTTATACTAGTGCATCAAGCGTCTTGCAACATTAGAGGGTCCTTCTTGCGGTGATCAGCAGCTGATGTAAACGTATCTGAGAAACTAAGCGTGGGCTGGTATATCGCTTTGGAACAGACAAAATATAGTGTCTAAGCTTATGGTCAAGTTTTAAATCGCGAGGTTATGTTTCATTACCCAGCTTCTTGTTGCACTTTCAGCTCTACCTGGGGGTGGCTCTCGCTGCTGTTGTGATTTTGACTGGGATCTTCCAATACTATCAAGAATCGAAAAGTTCAAAAATCATGGAATCGTTCAAAAATCTAGTTCCTCAGGTAAAAGGGGATTGTTTTGTTCGTTAGTAAAGGACTTGCTGTTTCACCTGAACTTGGAAATATCTGGCAAACTTTATGCTCAAATGATTCTTGCATCATTCCCTGAAATTAACATAGTGACAAAGAGCACTGAGAATAAGAACATGTATATAAGCCGTGTTAACGATTTTTACGAGAACACGTAAACATAACGAAGTACTTTATTGTGTTATAGATAGGAGTGGGTTTTTGATGCTTGTTCGCACGTATGTGGCGTCACATGAGGTATCTCCGACCAATCTAAACTGCTTATGTCTTCGGTACACCTTACCGGTGGAGACGTCATCCATTGAAATGACACATAATTGCGACAAAGTTATTCGCATCGATCAAACGTTTTCATTGTGCCCTACACGCGTCCTACCTCGCTGGAGTCAGGAAGAGACTGTAGAGGGACAATCATCAGTGAATGCATATCCACATCATGGCTTAAAGTCGCGTCATGGCTTAAAGTGACTGCAACTACTAGCAAACAAAACATTATTAAACAAAAAACAGCAGACTTTCCCAAAGGTTTCTGCATGATTCTCTTTGTAACGATGCTCATCCATTTGCGAAATTCGCTTCCTGCCTCTTTCATTCCTCGCTACAAATCCTGCCACTAGGGGGACGCCGTTGCGCTTTTATCAACTTGCGATAGGTGACGATATTCTTCACGCCTTTTGTATCCATATGTCTGCGCATCGGTGGTGGAGGAACCTTTTTACAAAGTGCGGAGTACAAGTGCACGTGACAAAAACTGTGGAAAATTTTTGTCATTGAACGATTTACTTAGCAATAGACAATGCTAATTGTGTTGGCCGAAATTTGAAAGTAGAGGAGCAGCCCCCCCAGGAAAAAGTGGGGGGCCTGCGCCCATGCGCACCCCGGTTCCGCCACCCTGACTCCGCAGCAAAGACGGACATTTCTCAGTTTCCCCGAAAGGCGCTGATGAAGCCGTTTGCGTCAGTACTGATGTGAAAAATTTACATGTTTTCGTTGCAGTTGGCATGCCAACATTCCGTTTTTGTGCTTTTTTGTGTTTATTCGGGCGCTTCTCGTGAAAGTTTTTGTTTAACACATCTGCAAATCTTCCTGGCCGCAAGCACACTTTATCAATTGCCAGCTACAGTTTCTTGAATCTAAAACAAAAGCAAACCGCAGAAACTAAAAAGAAATCGGCTTGCAGTTTGAGATAAAGTGTCGTATTGGGTAGTGCCCTTAGAAAAGCGTTTCTTAATCTTTTCCTACCTCAGCACCCCTTTTGGTCACGCCTAAGCAGTCCAGCAACCCCTACCATTGGCTAACACCTGGTTGCTATAAGGATAAAGTAAAGACAAACGTATTCCTTTTACCTTTTACCTCCACATATGTGACTTTCCCCAGCACCCCCTGAAATTGATTTCAGTACCCCCTGGGGGTGCTGGCACCCCAGGTTAAGAAACCCTGCCTTAGAAGTATGTCTGTCAACCGCCCTATTGGCCCATAGTTGGGTGACTTATTGCAGAAGTTGTTGGTTTGAGTTATGAATTTCGGCCGTATTTGAAAATCGTCGCTTCATACTGAGTCAGTCCTAAAAATACTGTGGCGTAGGTCAACGTTTGAACAGGTTTGTTTCAAGCAGCAACGTTTATTAAAAAAGTTGTCAAAAAAAATATCTTTAATTTTCTTTCACAAATTTTACCCTCGAAAAAAATCGCGTCATACATTTTTATTTCCGCTATCCTTTTAGTGTAAACAACGTTCGTGAATAAATAGACTTCAAATTACGTCTCGGTTGCTAAGAAACGCCTGGCAGTTTTCACCTCAGACTCAGATTATATCAGTTTCCGCTAAAATAAGTCCTGAAAAAAACGTTGGCCTCCAATAGCAATGGATTCTGACCCGATGTTCGTTAAACCTTGTCTGTTAGAAAAAGTCTGCTTTCGTTGTATGTTAATAGAAGATCCTTAAAACAAGACCCATACTCACCCAGGAAAAATCGCAATTCAAATTAGGATTCGGTGTGTTGTTTTGGTGTGTTCAAATGAGGATTTGGTGTGTTGGTTGGACTTCTTGATCGTCGCTGTCTGCTTAACGAACAAAATGCAAAACATTCCGAATTTTAGGATGCAGCATCTCAAGATATGTAACACGTTTTCTTTGTTGAAAAACGAAAGTTTTCGGTTTTACATCAGATTTTTTTGTTTATGAAAAAATAATAATGATTTTTGTTTACTAAAACCGACAAAGTTTGCTTTTATTAAATAAAACAATGTTTTCCGTTTTATATTCGACGTTAGTCTCCTCCCAGTTAGAATTCCGTATGATGCGAGCCTGACACAGTAGCGTAGCCAGCCCAAAAATTTGGGTAGGGCAAAAAGATTTTGGGGGGGTAAAATGTTTGATTATAGGCGAACAGCGCTATTTTGTTTGGGGATGCCGCCTCTCAAACCACAAAATGACTATATGTTCTGAACATTTGGGTGGCATGCCCCCCCCTGGCTACGCCTACGGCCCGACATGATTGCAATGTGGCGCAGCAGTGGCTACCAACAGCATTGCAACTTTTCGCCATCGGTGAGGCTGACTTGAAGCGAGAGATTTGAAACCAATCAACGCAGTATCATGTCTTACCAACAACGCTCCTGCTTTAATGTTGGTTGAAAGGACGCTATAACGACAATTTTTCCTCGTGAATGGTTGGTCTTGCACCGGTTTTTCGATTGAAGCTGTTGTTGCAAAATACGTGTCGAATCGTGTTGATCACCATTGCACTCCTGCACCCTACAGCAAACGTTCGTGATACGTGACGGGAAGAAGATGCAGATATTGGCCGAAAAGGTTGTTGTGGGGGATATGGTCGAAGTCAAAGGTGGAGATAAGATCCCAGCCGACTTAAGAATCATTGCTGCCAATGGTTGCAAGGTGAGATTCTTCTTTGTAAACGTCAAAACTTTTCATTTTTGCCAAGAGCGCAATTTACGTAAGGAAAATAGAGATTGCCTCCATGTATTTTGTTTTCGAAGGTAAACAGTATTTGCAATCGACAAAGTCTTTCTGGTTAATTAGATGACGTAATAAAGGGACGCAGGCAGCTTATTTCGCAATTTGTGGCTTTTCTACCACGCGGCGTTCATCACTTTTCGTCGTGAATTGGTTGGGCGGTTGCATTCGATAGGTCTCTATATTAACTCGGCAATGACAGAACGTTTCACGTTTACTGACCAGCGACGTGATGGCCTATCGCAACATTAGGGAAAGCGCAACGGTGTTATTGTTCTTATTCCCTGGGGGTTAATCAGCCTTTTCTGACTGGCAGTCCACATCCCGTATCGACTGGTGTACAACACTTTAGTATTTGGGAGCAGCACAGGAATGGTGCGTCAAAAACATTTCTGTTGTAAGGCAACGTTGTTTCCTCCAAGTTTGTTTGTGAGTACAGAAAATTTAAAGTACAGAAATTTCGTCGGCCATCTTGCTGGATTTGTGGACATTTTTGATCTACATCACAATTTCGTAGTCGTCTACGTTCATGTGTCATTTCTATTCAGTTGTATTGATATCTTTGTTGAAGCATGCGTAAAATGTTAACATTTGTTTGATCGAATTTCCGGTTGAAAGTTGCAAATATCATTCATACGACCAGCTCTTGCTTGTCTGTTTGCAAATAATAGATCAGTATATATTTCAAGCCAGATCAAAAAACTGAAAAACTTTCCGTTGGCTTTAAAACTTTAAGAAAACATTTCAATTTCCCTTAATTTTCCACAGGTGGACAACTCGTCGCTGACAGGAGAATCGGAGCCGCAGCACCGTAGCACCGAGTTCACTCACGAAAACCCTCTTGAGACCAAAAACATTGCTTTCTTTTCAACGAACTGTGTCGAAGGTATGCAACGTTGTGTGGTTAGTTTAAACTTTTAAAACGGCACGCCGTGGTTGGTGGTTGCTATAGGTCAGAATTAGTCAGGTGTTATTATTTTTGCTTTCTTTTTACGTGAGAAGCTGTAAGGTCGTTAAGTTTCTCTTTCGTTTTTCCTATTCTCCTAATGGCGGTATTGTTTCTGCATTGTCATTAAGCCTATTTGACAGCGAAATGCTGGGATGATTTCGGTTGTTTTGCTTGCAACGGAGCCTGTTTCTGCAAATTCCTCTTTTCTACTGTCACCAACTTCCTTCTCTTGTGGTCCTACAAGTCCATGATGTGTGCTAATTTGTGTTGCAGGCTTGCTACCTGCAATGGTTTCGCCGTCTCGTGGGAGTGACAGTTTTTGTGATTTGAAGTGCGTGGATGGTTTGGGAGTAGAAGCCGGGCTATAATCAGGGTTGCCAGCAGGGTTGCCAGGTTGGAATTTTTAAGGCCAAATTTCAAAAATTTGGCCTTTTCAAAAGTGGTTTGGCATGAAAAAATGGTGTTTGGCATGTACGTCATAGTTTGGCATTTTTTTGGCCTTTTTTCATCGTGTTGGCATAAAAAACCTTGTTTGGCACTTATCAAAACCTCTGGTTCAGTTACTGCTGTCGGCTTGGAATTATAGAACTTTTTCTCAGGGCAAAGGTTCTCTCTTTTCTGCCACGGTACCATTCTCGAAGATACAAGCGGGTTTGCCGTCTAAGTGACGTCACAGGGCAAAAGACTACTTTTGGGGG
>Ga0210059_1014032_pt1 | contig 11893 bp, 8 predicted proteins | sample Ectturendosymbi2_FD_188042 | JGI IMG/M metagenome (GOLD analysis project Ga0210059, IMG submission 188042) | Ecteinascidia turbinata endosymbiont from Florida, USA - Sample 2 (SPAdes) (version 2) | ecosystem: Host-associated > Tunicates > Ascidians > Unclassified | place: Key West, Florida... | reverse complement strand
CATCGCCACTCCTTGATTGGTCTGAGGCCACAACCTTGCGGCCCGAACCGGTGTGTCCTGTGCGTTGGAAAGACATGGCTCGGAATGGCAACTTATACTGCTGTAAACCCTCGCTATGTGCCTCTAAACAATGTTATAGTATTTTCAAGGAAAGCAAATCAAGCCCAGCAACAAAAACTATTTAAACTTGCGTAGCCTCTTAATAAATTACACGCATAAAAACCAACGTCAGCCATTTGCATCATTCCATGAAACATCACCAATTTCATCCAATTTGATAGTGGAACGATTCTGCTGTCAACAAAATGCCGATAATTCCCAACAATTGTTTAGCGGCGAGCAGCAAATAAATCGAAATTAGTTCAAGGCGTTACGAAACTTGGGAAAACCTAACAAAATTATTATCAGTAAGAAAGCTTTGTTTGACAATACGCTGAAATTGATTAAACGAAGTTAGTCTTTGTTGATTACAAAATTAACATGCAAGTAAAGCTAAAATTTCAATAAATGAGTAAATGGATCAGCACTTATAGCAACCGCTTTAAATGCACGAAAACATAAAAATACACAAAATAACTCGAACATTCCTGGATGCTTTAATTTCAAATGTGGCACAAAGTCAAGCCGGTACCAAAGGAAAATACTAGCCAACAAAGGGAAGCAGCTGAACTCAAACACTTAACGAATTTTTACCCTATATTACAGGTGTAAAAATTTCGATGAGAAGATAGTGCACAAAATATGAAAGCGTTTCTCCCCAGTCAGCTACTTTGCACGTACACAAACTTAATACTTTGGCGTGTTGTAAGCATCAAACCAACACAACGATAGGCATGTAAGGTTCTTGCTAAAAATTCGTTTTGTTTGACAAATGTTTTCTCCACACATACAGCTGGTTCTTACACCCAAAGCAACTTGATCTATATAAGCGACTAAATTGATTAACACGATTGTTTGGTGTTTCAAGAAGAATAAGTTTGTTGCACTGCCAATTTTTTCTAGCTTAAATATTTACACTCACAAGTTTTTCATAGAACTCTCGTTTTACGCAGGGAAGCAGATGAGACCAAAATCAGATAAGCCTATTCTTTGAGAGTAGTCTGACTTCAAAAAATTTGTCAAAACCTGTACGATGTAATTTATTTATGGTTAGTTAACACCTTTTTGTGAGTGAGTAACACTTTAAAATCTACAGTATTCTCAAAATAACTTTAAAAAGCATTCTTACACTGTTTAAAAAAAGAACTGCCGGGTTTGCAAACTGCTTGCAATCAGAGGCTGTTAGCTATGTGCATAGAAACGCACCTTTAGCTGTGTCAAATTAGCGGAGTAGCTCTGTCAAATCTGTTTGAAATCGCACGCCTGCCAATGAACAATTTTAAACCCATACAGCATTAGAAATACAAAATAACAATACCGAGAGCATCAACACAACAACTTGTGCGCGAATCAATTTGCAGTTCTGTGCAAAATCCATGACACCAGCACATATGTATACGTGACAGCAATCAGTGAAGCATTTTAATAAAATTTCAATACGTTTCTGAGTCGCTATCTTCAGGAGCGAAATCACCTTCCAAAGGCGCCACGCACGTTTCTGCTTGAGGTTTACTTCTCACCACCTGTTTGCCTGAGGCAGAAACTCTCCGACACGATTCCAAACTAGCGCGAACAGACCTCAAGTCAGGAGAGTTTTCGACACAGTTGGCACACTTCAGCATAATAGTGATAATCATATCCAAGCAATCAGCAACATTGCTGTTTGGTGCACAGGCCAAAGCTGGAGTGCAACCTTCATTATCAATGACATCAACACTAGAGCCTTTCTCCAATAGCTTCATGGTCACCGATGTCAGTCCTGTTTTTGCAGCGACATGCAATGGTGTTTGACCAGAGTTGTTCTGAGCATTCAGCACAGACAAATCATCAATCTTCTCCAAAAGCAAAAGTGCACTTTGTTCATTTTCGTTGACACAAGCAAGATGAACAGCATTGTTATTGTCAATGTCAACTAAAGCGCAGTCAGCATTTGCTTTCAACAAAACCTCGACAGAGTTTTCATGACCCAGCTGGGCAGCAAGCATAAGCGGCGATCGACCTAACTGGTCGGTTGAGTCAACATCAGCGCCATGCGAGATCAGATATTGAGCACAATCAGTGGAATTATTAAGCATGCAAGTGTGCAAAGGTGTGCGACCTTGTTGGTCCTTTAAGTTGACTATTTCATCACCCAATGATTCAAGCAAGCGGTCAGCACAAGCTTCATTATCGTTGAAAACAGCACAGTGAAGTGGGGTGAATGATGAACCTTCAAATTTTAAAAATGAATCATGCAAAAGTAGTGCATCAGCACATGGCTCTTGACCTTCATAACAAGCATAGTGCAAAGGTGTATATCCATATCGATCAATCACATTAACTTCATCTGTTATGTTCAAAAATATTTCTAACATGGCGGCATTCCCTCTGATAGCAGCAAAGTGCAAAGGGGTTCTGCCATTGTGACTTCTCACTGCTACAGGATCACTGTAGCCTGCTGCCTTGCCAGCAGTAGGAACAGAGCTGGAATTACCAGCCAGCAGACCAGTGTACTGAGACTGAGTGTGACGTATTAGACTACGAACTATATCTTCATGTCCAACAGCAGCAGCTCTATGCAAAGCAGTACAGCCAAATTTGTCCACAGGCCATAGCAAGGCATTTCTTGACAGAAGAAATTCAACTGCTGTGATATGTCCATTTGTAACACAGTGGCACAATGGTGTGCATTTGTCACCATCCTTAGCATTTAAAAATTTGCTTATTCCATTCACAGCTGATTGATCCAAGGTAGAACCTTCTACAAGAAGCTGCATGCACTTTATATGTCCATAGCAAGCAGCTGCATGCAAAGCTGTTCTCTTGTAAACAGTATTCCTATAACTAACACTGGCACCTTGCATTTGTAGTGCCCTAATGCATTCTGCATTTCCCTGAAAAGCAGCCAATTCTAGAGGTGTTCGACCTTCATTATCTACTATATCCAAATTTAGAAGTAACTCTGCTAAATGCAGAACTACACTAACATGGCCATTGTAAGCAGCCATGTGAAGAGGTGATGGTACAACAGCATTGTCCTGATGAGAAACATTCAAGATTTTGCTATCTGCTTCCATTAGCAACTTAACGGCAGTGTCATGTCCACAAGCTGCTGCAAAGTGCAGAGCATTATATCCATTTTTATCGCAAGCCAGCACATCAACATCTCTTTCCACTAGCAATTCAATACAAGCCCCATTTGCATCAGAAGCAGCAGCATGGTGTAAAAGTGTCCGTCCATCATTGTCAGCAAAATTCAAATCCATATCAAAATCTTCTTTCCTCATAATACTGCTGAGCAACCTCCTTGCACATTCTCGCCTTGCAGCACTAAGAGCATAATGTAATGGTGTCCTTCCAAATTTGTCAGGGTTAGTCAACACAGACACACTGTCTATATATGACAGAAACACATCCAGACATTCAAGAGACCCCCCACAAGCAGCATGGTGCAGACAAGACCGACCTTCATTATCACACAAACTGATAACTTCAGCCGGAGAAATGCCTGTTTCTTCTGATGAATGTGCACTCAGCAGTTTCCTGCAGCAGTTCACATGACCTTGGAGGGCAGCCAAATGAATGGCTAGTTTACCACCAGATCCATGCTTAGAGGGATCTGCTCCAGTTTCTAAAAGAGTAGTAACCAAAAGATCATGACCATGCTTTGCAGCAGCATGAAGAGCACTGTTTCCCTGGAAATCAAGTATGTCAGCACGAGCACCACTCTGCAACAATGCTTGAGACCTAGTAAATCGTCCATGTACAGCAGTCATGTGAAGAGGAGTCTTGCCTTCTTTGTTCTGTACATTGACATCAGCACCATTGTTTACTAAAAGCTCCAAACACAGGGCACCATGAGTTGATGCAGCAGCATGATGCAAAGAATTACAACCCTGTTCATTAGCAATGTTAGGATCTGCTCCAGCTCTAAGTAGCTCATGCACAACAACATCTTGTCCATTGAAGCAAGCCAGATGAAGTGGAGTGCACTTCTGGTTATTTTGAGTATTTATTTCAAAACCAAGATCAATCAACATCTTTACAGCTGATATTTGTCCTGCAGCAGCAGCTGCATGCATTGGTGTATCACCACATCGTCGATCACGACAATGAATTTCAGCTCCATGGGCTACAAGAACTTTTATGATTTCTGTGTGACCCATATAAGCAGCCCAATGGATTGCTTTACGCTCTTGCCGGTCATAGGCATGTACATTCGCACCATGTTGAAGAAGCAGATTCACTACATTCACATGACCATTTAAAGCTGCATGATGGAGAGCTTGTCGGCCAGCCCGATCAGAAAAATTTAAATTACTTAGATGTGGTATCAGGAGTTCAGCACATACAACAGCATCATTTGCTGCAGCCACATGCAATGGTGATTGCCATAATTTATCTCGAGCATTAACATCAGCTTGGTGCTTCAGCAAAGCACTCACAGCATCCTCAGATCTTGATGCACATGCTCTGTGTAGTGGAGTAAGCCACCGAGAATCCTTAGCATTGATTCTAGCACCACTCAGAATTAGAAGATTAATGATATCTGCATCACCCAAGTATGCAGCTGCATGAAGTGGTGACCGTCTTTCACTATCTTGAACATTAACATCTTCTTTTTTGTAAATCAAGGAGCGCACTTCATCAGCATCTCCGTTGAATATCGCTTGCACTAAAGGTGGTTCATCTGATAAACTTGATATAATTGACTGTGATGCTAAAAAAGAATGCATACTTAACATTTACCCAGAAGCCTACTCCTGCAAACCGGAAGAAAATTCATAAAACGTTCACTTAAGCTTACAGTTGCCAGACCCTAAATAAGGTTAGCATTCTTGATAAGCTAACGTAATGATGAGAAAGACTTGTGCAAAGAAAAAACATACACAACTAGCAAGATCCAATGTACTCTTAAAACTAGCTAGTCAATATTTTTGAATAGCAAGGGCAATTGCAAAATCACTTATTATATCTGTTATTTTGAGAAACTACCACCCAATCTTGAAAATATTTTAGAATTTTAGCACATTTATGGAAAATTTTGATCAGTTACAGATTTATTCACAAAAGCAGTGGACTGCTATGCTTTCAGATACTAAACAGTATCAACTAATCTCTGCAAACATGACCAAACAACATTTTAAAAAGTTCAGTAAGTTTGAAAACACCCGTGGAACAAAATTAAACAAAATTATGGTGGATATCAATAGAAGATTTGGATTGTGGTGCGAAATTAACAGCAGTTGCATACGGGAGAGATACACCAGAGTTAAAAGTTATCAATTTTTTAGATTGGGCCACTAGTTCAAAAGTTATCGTTATTTGAAGTTAGGCATTCCTCTATTTTTTTTCAATATTTTCAAAAAAATAACCACATATATCTAGGAATCTGGTCATCTGATTGATGAAAAATTTTAGATTTGGGGTTTGGGGTCAAGACCAACATGTATACCAAATTTCATTAAATTCTGAAAGGGCAGTGTTTGGCTTATTTGGTAACTTGACATGGAATGACCCCATATTAACATTTTGTATTTAAAAACAAGTTTTCTGTATCAGCATATTCGTCTGGCTGCTATTGCATACTGGCTATAACCTTTCCCCTTCCAAAGTCCATACATTTGCACAGAAAAACTACAAAGAGAAACAATGCATTCAACAATAGCAGCACTTATTTAGGCTTCGATATAAGGTGTTTTATGAAACTGGAATAATGTGGTAAACTCTCATAAAACGCCTGAAACACAAGGTAAAGTAGCAAGAGCTGGCCACCACCAGTAACAAGGTGGAAGCTAGATAACAGGTTTTGGCTTTTCAACACATAACTTCATAGGTGGGCTAAGTCAAGTATCTTCATCCTATTTCACTAATTATTCAATGATACAACTTCCCAATTTCAGATAAGGTTGTTCTACTTTACAGACCAACATTCCCATTATCACACTTTAATTAACCTTGGAAAAATTGTACATGCTGGCTACTTGACAAAAAATACTAAAACTGGATGTTAAGCAGATTAAGGTGCAGTCTTATCGTTGTCACTTGATCGGACTGAAATGAGTAACCAAAATCAACAGATCTGCGGACATACAAGAAAATCCTACACAGACCAATTTATCAGGATGCTTCTACAACAAGATTTACCATTTATTCATGAGCATTGCCGTTTCCTTGGTAGTAGCCAAAATTGCATTTCTTATATTTCTTTCTTAACTAATTGACTGCTGGGTCCACGTTATATTCGTGGATGCTGTCTGATGCTAGAACGCCGATATGGTTTTTGCGCTGGGGCTTGAGTGGGCAAGGTGTTGTTTTAAAAAGGCTCTGGATGGAAAACCTTGCACGACAGAAACCCAAATTCTGCACAAAAACGTTAGTCATATTGTGTAGTTTATGAAAATCAAAATAAAATAATTTTTCCACTTTTTTTGGAGAGAAAAAACACCCTGAAACAAGGGTGGATTGTCTGGTTTTTGACTTTGAAAATTTATTGCGCCTATTCCAACAATGGGAAAAATGTAAAAATCACAGAAACGGTTGCTAGTAGCTGTTACAAAGCATCCTGCCAGGTTTTGAATTAAAAAATTGTAGAGAAGAAAAGTTATAACAGTTTTTATATCACCTGATCCTAGACAGCATTTCTGCTTTTTGACTCCGTCCGAAAACGCACATGCGTTCAGCTGTTTTTGCCGATCGCTAAGTAACTCAGTTTAGTTTCGATTTGACTAAAACGTACAGCACTTTTGTTTCGATACTTAAATCGTTGCACTAACTGAACTACGAAAACAATTATTCCACACATTGTACAACGAAAAAACACGCACAATTTTTTTTCACATGAAAAAGCCACACAAAATTTTCTTTGCCCAAAAATACAACGCAAAATTTTACTTGCACGTGGGCTGAGCATTCAACAATTATCAGCTCTTGGATGCTTAAATGCAACGCTTCTGTTGTTGTTGCAGAAAAAATGTGAATATCACAGAATATGTTGTGACTACCTTGTAGCAGCCGCATGTCAAGATGGTAGTGCATGAAACGAGAGGAATAAAACTACAACATTTTTATCAGCTGATCGTAAATATGGTTTGAGATTTGTGAAAAAGTTATGCACGCACGTTCAGGTGCTTGGCGTTGTTGCGATGGGAAAGGACAAGCGGGAAGCGTGCAATGCGAGCTATTGTTGGCAGCAACCTTGATTGTTCTCTGTTGAACTCTAAATCTGCATTGATATGTATTGTTGGGAAGCAGGGAAAAGATCACAAGTCGCGATCACTGAATTACTGTATTTTCGCAAATCAACGGGTGTTATTCTTCGCGATACCCTTCCTGCCTCACAAAGGCTTTGCGCTAACGGGCCATTTGAAGACTGCCAAGTGCGAATGTTTGTGAAGCAGGGCTAATTGCCAAGTGCGAATGTTTTTGAAGCAGCCGAACAGACATCTCCAGCAGTTACTTGCTGTTGAAAATAAAACAATTTTGCAGCAGCCAAAACCGTCAACTTTTTGCATAATGTTCCACCTCACACTAATTTTTTATCCACATCACACTGGCATGTGTTCACAAATTCTTTACACTAATGGGTCATGAAGCAACGTCGAACACACGGCTGAAGCACTTACTTGCTATCGAAAAAAATATTTACGCTCAAGCAAAAATCGTCAAATCTCTACATTTTGTTTTAACTCAGTAAAAAAGTTTTTGAGAAATTATTTATGCACTCTGCATTGGCATGCGTTCACAAATGCTTTACACAAATGGGTCATTTGAAATCTGCCAAAACGAATGTTTGTGAAACAGCATCGAACACACGGCTGAAGCACTTACTTGCTGTTGAAAAAAATATTTGTGCTCAAGCAATAATCATAGAATCTCTACATCATAGGATTTAACTCAGTAAGAAAATTTTTGAGTGATTGTTAGTCAACATTACATTAGAAACCGCTCCCAATGAAATGCAATGTGACGAGACAATCAGCCACATGATTACAGCAGGCTGATATTATTTTTACATTCTGCGAAACGCGTGCGTGGCTGCAGGCAAAACCACCATGACTGCTGGCAAAATATACCATGGTTGCTTTGAAATGCTCTCCTGACCACACCGTACGTCAGCGAACATTATAAATATATGTTTCTGGTTGCTAGAGACTTGTACAAAATGTTCATACTTTATAGAGGAAAACATACAACCCGGCGCTAAACAGGAGCAGAGATATTCCCACACAAAGCCACGTGCGTTTAGGCATTTTTTTCTGAAAATCTCCGAAAGCAGCCAGATGCCAAAGTGTTAAGCAAGGCATTGGTCGTTTGATGCACATGTAAATGCTGAACGTTCATTAACACAGACTGTTTCAGGTTACTGCATAGGCACTATTTCAACAAGGCAGTGATGTGGTTGTTTTGAAACAATCATATGAAGGACCTGTCATGACAGGGAAACCAACCCCTGGTTGTACCCCTGTTGTTGCAAAATATTTCTGTTCAAATAAAAGTGATTCTTTATCCAATGAATGTTGTATGTGGTGAATGCTGCAGCACTCCATAAGTCACTACAATGTGGCAAATTGTACAACATGGTAAGCCTGTGAAAAGCCACATTTATTGCAAATACTTACAAGTCTGTAAATAGAATCAAGTTTGTATGTTAGACACCTAGAAGAGCACAGCAGCATCAAATTCCATTGACACTATTGTCTCAGAACCAATTCTCAACAGTCACACCAAAACTGCATTCAAAGTAACAGCTCCCAGAAATTAACACTCGTACTTTAACCCTTTCAGTCCCGCGTGCGCCGCTTTTCTTTCAGAGCTTTGCAATCCTATAACTTGCCAGGCGATTGAGCTAGAGAGCTGTTCAAACCCTCTATGGATTCAGCAAGTCTTGTAGTCAAAAAAAATTTTCGTTTGGGGTTTGAGCTTTTCTGTGGGGAACATCACAAGTAGGGGTGTTTTTGCGTTATTTTGGCCATCTTTGCCTGGCCCTGGGCGCCGTCCCAATGGGCCATTTTTGGACTCAAAGTTTAGTTGAAAACTAAGTCAAAATCCGCGTCTATAGAGCCTTTGATTGACTTTCTAGAATATCGGGAGCGAAAATTATGGCTCATAAACCAAAAATTGACCAAAATTTTGCTCCCTCAAAAGTCACTCTTGGGGGCATTTCACCGCTGGCAACAACTCGCCGTCAGATTGAGCTAGAGAGCTGTTCAATCCCTCTAAACACTCGTTAAGGTATGTAGTTTACAATAAAAAAAACGTTTGTTTAATACTTATATAATGATAGGATGTTTATGTTATTTTTTGCTGATGTCAGCATTTTTGCCCGACCTCCCTTTAAGACCTACAGGAGCCATTTAAATGACATACAATTTTTTAGTTTAGCTGTATTTTGGTTACTATTCGGGACTTTGAAGGGTCCGAACGGCTTTTGAGCGTTCCTGTTTCCAAGATTAGGGCCAAAAAAACTTAAAATTAATTCGGGAAATCCCCCAAAAGTATTGAGAAAAGCCCCTTACCAATTAGCTGTTTCTTGGCCTAACTTTTGAACCAGAAATGCTAGAAACTCAATCAAGGGCTCTAAAAACACGTATTCTGCCCTAGAATCCAAAAATACTGCGAGCCAAAATATTGGCACGTGGGATCGGGTGATGACGTCATATAATTAACCAAAAACATGCCCCTGTCATGGTTCCAGTGACCCAAAAACCCCTAACCAAATTTAAAAAAAAAATTTTATTCTAAACTACACAACGCCACTGGTCATTACGGGGTTTGAACAGCTCTCTAGCTCAATCTGCTGCTGAGTTATGGCTGGCCAAAGTTTGCCCTGAAAGGGCAAATTATGCCTTTTCTGAAAAGTTTTGAATTAAGCCAAAAACTGAGTTTTTGACCACTAATCTTGGCTACATGTATGCTAGCAAGTCAATCAAGGTCTCTACAGATGCAGATTTTGACCTAGTTTTCAACAAAACTCTGAGCCAAAAGAGTGGGTCAATTGGTTGGGGTCCAGGGCCAGCCAAAATTTCCAAAACATGCCTTCTTTGTAACATCACATCCAGAAATCCCCCCACCAAAAACAAAAAACGTTTTGTTTTTTTTATTTTGACTACAAGACTTGCTGAATCCGTGGATGGTTTGGATAGCTCTCTAGCTCAATCGCCTGGCGAGTCATAGGATTGCAAAGCTCTGCAAGATTTGGGGCTTTTGTGGGACTGAAAGGGTTGAAGCATTGGTTCCCAAACTTTTTCTGATCGTGTACCATCTGTTGGTCCTGTACTGTCAACATGTACCACCTTGTTCCAGGAAAAGTCAATGTGCCAAATATAATTCGATCAAAAGTTTGGAAAACTAGAATTGACACAAATGCAACATGAAGGAAGTGGCTGTGGTAATGGCCATTTTCAGAAACCAACAAGGGAAGTAGGCTACACAAAAATTCAGGAATTTAGTCACAGAACCCGACAGGTACAAATTATAGTTGTGAATATATCTTTTTGTGAAGAAAAACAGAAAGTAGGTCTATTCGTGTGCCAACTTGAAGGCCTTTGCATACCACTACAGGTACACGTACAACAGTTTGGGAACCACCGCTTCAAAGGGTGTGGCAGCTGTCACCCTCAATCATTGCCACTCCAAGTGTGGCAAAAACATGTCAGTATCTTGAAACACATTACGCAAACTGCAGTTTGTAAAGATACTATAGATGATGCTGGTTGATTACACTTCAGTTAAACACACAAGCTGCTTTATCGAATAGGATTCTGATGTTGTTTTTATTTATAGATTTGCATCAGAGGTGACCACGGAGCAGGAGTCCCAGAGTGGACTCTTGCCAGCGTTTGCATTTTAGACCAGAGCAGGAGTCGAAGTCAGTATTTTAGATTCAAGTTCAAGGAACAGCCAGAACCAGAGTCAAGGTTAAGGTCTGCGCAGGAGCCAATCAAAAATTTTAAGGGACCTGTTAAAATTTCTGTAATGTTACTTGTTGTTTTAAAACATAATGTTATTTATTGAGACATGATTTTTTACCAATGTCGTCATATATCACTATAGCGTAACACTAGGTGGGGAATATCGAGCATTTCACCACAAATGATGGTTTTACAAGTTAGTGCCTATGCGAAATACAATGTATAACAGACAGTGCAGTTCCAGAATTTAGGAATCCAGGCAGCAACCATGACAATGTTGAGTTGAGCTGATGATGTGGACAAAAGCACAAGACACATGACAAAAAACAATGGTCAACAAAACAGCCTATAAAGTAGCAGTGTGCCAAAACATCCTATAGTGATACCGTTTTTTTGGTCATTGTTTCAGCCCTTTTTCGGTCACAGACTGAAAAGTTTTTGAAATGACCGAAAAACTTAAGTCATTTCGGTCAGATTGTCTGAAAATATAGGCTAATGAACATTGCTATGGTGAGTTTTGATACAACTATGAGGCAAAAGACCAAAATGTTGCAGCAAAAAATGACCGAAATGTCTCAGCGAAAAAAAAACAGTAGTTATAAGATTTGACATGTTAGAAGAAGTAATGTACAGTAGAACAGCTGTTTGCATTGTGCAGATTTTTAGTCCAGACACTACTTGCATAGGCTAACATCTGCTTCCATTTTGGGGCCATCTTGAACAAAGTTGGATGTTTGCACTGAGAGTTGCAGATTAAAGATAACCTATATATATATATATATATTGTTTTGGAGTTATATTGCCTACGTTTAATTTGAAGGGATTATAAGTTATGCGTAGTGTTCATCTTCTTCATTTTTTTGGTAGGATTTGCTTGCATGTTTGCAGTATGTGAAAACCTA
>Ga0210059_1014031_pt1 | contig 11893 bp, 7 predicted proteins | sample Ectturendosymbi2_FD_188042 | JGI IMG/M metagenome (GOLD analysis project Ga0210059, IMG submission 188042) | Ecteinascidia turbinata endosymbiont from Florida, USA - Sample 2 (SPAdes) (version 2) | ecosystem: Host-associated > Tunicates > Ascidians > Unclassified | place: Key West, Florida... | reverse complement strand
ACCACGGGAAAGCGGCCCAGAGTTCGTCCAAGGACCAGGTGGAGTGACTATATCTCCGACCTTGCTTCGCCCCATCTTGGTGTGGAGCCTGCAGAGCTTACTGAGACTGCTGTTGACCATGAGGTATTTTGAGTCCTCCTAGGGCTGCTGCCCACCCTCACCAGAGGAAAAGTAGGCGCGAAAATCAAAAGAAATCATTCCGCTAGCACTTCCATCAAGCTTACCAACACTCTTTCCAGATTAGGTCATGATATTATGGCATTTTTCATTACTACTGACTTCTATTAATTTAGTTGCCTGCAATTTTGTAGTCTTGCACGCTGGAGCTTCAAAGCTATATCATCTAGTATTTGCATATGTGCGCCTGTACTGGTGTTAACAATATAGCTGTCGATAATTGGTAAATACTAAATATGTACAGAAAATAACTTCTAAAAATGGTTTTCATGTTGCACATCCAACATCATGGTGCAAAATCTAATTGTTGATGTTTCAAACGTTGCATCGCTTCATGCAAGATGAAAAGTCAACTTTGGTGATTAAAACTCGCTAAGAGAAAATCTGCAGCTGATCTGAAGAAACTTATTTAAATGAGTGTTTTTTATTAAGTTTTTCATTTTTTGGTGATTTATCGTCATTGTGTGTCAGTGGGAATCTCAGTTGGTTCTTTTTTGCTAACAACATCAAGTGCCGAGGGTTTAATTTTAACGTAGCTAATTGATTTAATTTTTGTTTCTATGTGCCTGCATTATCAATTCCAGTGAACTCGAACGGTTTATGAGCCAACAAGGCCGAAGAATAGCAACTCCCATTTTGTTTATTTCATATGAAACTTTTCGTCTTCATGCACACGTGCTGCACAAAGGCAGCATAGGACTGATGATCTGCGACGAAGGTCACAGGTATTCGCCAGAATCTGTTGCAATTTTTTGCTTTTGTCAAAACGTTTGAATGAAATATCAAGAATTTCTGTTTAATACCCCATAACTTTCTCACACTTTCCACAATGGAAGTTGCCGCCACATAACCTGCACCCATCCAGATTTGAACATTCAAGCATAAGGCCAATCAATGAGTTGAGGAATAGGGCTTCATGTTTTTCATTGTATAAGCCAAAAGCATGGCCAGAAAAGTGTAACATATATCAACAGGTGAACCTTCAAATATAGATGCCTTTTAATGGTGCTTTTTATTTATTGAAACCATATACCAGATGTGAGCAGCCGGTTGTACTGTATGGCGAAGTGTGTAATTCTTATAGAAATGGCTTTTAAGTTTAAATTTGTGAGCTTACTCCTTGCAACTGCAGGAACAGTCAAAATGAAGAGTTTGTTCTGTTTCCGATTTTTTAAAATATTGTTTTGCTGTGCCCATCCGAGAATTGTCTAGAAACTGATTGAACCCTTGGTTAAGTAACAAAGCTTTACGCCAGGTCCGATGTGACACAACCTCTGTTTAATCATCAGGTTAAAAAACTGCGAAAACTTAACGTACTCAGCCCTGAGCAACTCGAAGTGTCAACGAAGAGTGTTGTTGTCCGGCACTCCCATCCAAAATGATTTGCTTGAGTATTTCAGTTTAATTCATTTTGTGAACCCCGGCATGCTCGGAACTGCTGTAGAGTTCAAGAAAAGGTATATAACAGTGAATGTTGCTATTTTTTTTCAAATCTTACTTTGAAATTTGTAATGTTGACAGATTGTATGCGACCATAGAATTCCCCGCGCTGGCGTCATGCAGTGTTAGTTTGCTTGATTGATCAGTTGTTGAGGTTTTGTATGGCATACCGAACTGTGTTAGAGAGTCATTTAGTTTGCTGAAGGCCAACGAAGGTTCATGAAAATTGTTCGGCACTTTTAGGAGAGTTTGAATTAAAGGAATGTCTCTAAATTTGTGGCTATCGGTAACCTCTCATCAAGTCGATGCATGGTGACTGGTGCCACAACTGGCTTTTTTGCTCCTGCTATTGAGTGGTAACCTTGTGCTACTTCAAGTCTTTATCTGTCAAATGTTTAATTATCGTTTTTGTAAACTGGTTTGATTGTGCAGTCCAACTGCTCCCTGTTACCAGCGAGATATTCAAAATCATCTGTTTGATAGGTTCGAATTGCCGATTTTAAGAGGCCGCGACTCACTTGCAACCGACCAACACAAAGAAGCGGGTGAAACTAAACTGAAAGAGTTGGTCAAGCTTGTTGACATGTGCATTATTAGAAGAACGTCGGACATATTGTCGAAGTAACGTACAGCATACGTTTATTTGTAGCAAGCTCTGTTCTGTGGCGAGCTGTCGCTGTTTTAGCGCAAGTCGCAACAATGGCCAAACCTAGGTGTCGAAAATTTTGATATATATTTATTAAATTGAGGCATACTCCAAAAAGTTCGTGAACATTTTTTCACTAAGAAGATCGCTGCTTGTAATCACACAAAAAGGCGGTAAGTTGCCATCGGTGAAATTTCTCTGAAACGAACTTCTACTTCTGGAGGAGACAATAAAGGTAATCACAACTTACGTGTCGCAGTGCAAAGTTATATAATTAAAAAGTATGCATTTCGTTTATAGCGCTTTTCCCAGTCGCAATCTGTTGTGCGTGAAAGTGACTCGCCCATTTATTGGTCACAAGCAAATGATACCAAACTGAAATATAACTTAAATACATTAGCAAACTTTTGGATGTCAGCTTTTTCATCTTATTATTTTGTACACATTTCAAGCAAGATAAATTTTTGTAGAGTATATTCAAATGTTAATCTATACAGCCTTTCTTGTCCGTATGTTTGAGTTTCTTTGCATAATAAAATTATTTAACTCCTGCCTAAACTTTTGAAAGCAAGTTATTGATTATAAATTGTTGGGGGTACGAGGCCAGAACAACATTGTTTAGAGGTGCAGAAGTAGAAAAGGTTGGAACCCCTGATATAGAAGTTTTCGCCGCCATACTCATATTCTAGAATAGAGTGAAATAATCTTTTCTCTTTTTAAATTAAATAAATTATGTTCAATAGATATCTCCCGGTCAAAACTGAACTTGTCATATGTTGCCCTCTGACGCCACTACAGCAGAATCTCTATAACACGTTCGTCGGGAAGCAGGATTTCGCATCAAACTCATCAAAACGGCGGAAAGAAAGCGAAGACGTCATATCCGCACGTGGATTGTCGGCGATAACTCAGCTCAAAAAGGTGGTTTAGAACGGTGCATGGCGTCTTACTCAAACTTGGTAGGAAAGATTTTTCTGAATACTTTGTTTGAAAAAATGGCTGAGCTCTATTGTTTAGGACTAAATGTTTAACGTGGTCTGCCATTAACACATTTTCATAAAAAAACAATCCAAATCAATTCGCTTTTTCATCCAATCAGTTCTCATTTTCTACTCTAGGTTCATTCATTTTTTGATTGAATTACTAACTGCAACTATTTACCACCGTAAAATTTACAATGCAAACTGATGCCCAACGTAGTTAGCTCCTTACCAGGATCACATATTCGCGCTTCAACGATTTTTCATAATTTCAATGATTTTCTTGAAAAGGTGAGAAAATGTGCATTAAGTTTGCACACGCCTCGTGGGTTGTCCGGGTTAGCAATATGAAACCTGGTCACGGTCTATGGGTTGATAGTAGCGAGTTGTGGGGAGTCCGGGCTCAAGACGGTTGACAGTGGCATCTCTAGTACAGTTTTTTTTTCGCTGAAACACTTCGGTCATTTTTTGCTGAAACATTTCGGTGATTTGTCTCACAGTTGTATTAAAGCTCACCATGAGCATGTTTTTTAGACTATATTGTCAGACATTCATACCGAAATGACTTAATTTTTCTCGGTCATTTCAAAAACGTTTCTGTCTATGACCGAAAAAAAAACAGCTCCAGTACAAACCCGCCGGACCTCTATATACTTGAAGGTCTTGCTGGGGTTGAATGCCATATAACCCAAAAGTGATTATTCCAGGCTAAGAAGATGATATGCTTTGTCTAAGAGGCTTACTGTAAAGTAAACGGTGATGGATGTAAGTGTAGTATATATATACTTGGCGGTGTTGCACATGCAACAACTAATCCAAGAGTTGGCATACAGTTCTTCGGTCTTCCGCATTTGGATGTCGACGTATCACTGTGCGTTTGCACGTTTTATCCAGCTTTGCAACCATCCATCGCTCATACACGAGAAGTGCTTACTGCAAGAAGACGGATACGAAGGCATGCTTGGTCTGTTTCCGCCCGGATTCAACAACAAAACCGTGCAGGTAACTCTAAGAACGACTTGCTTTTAATTCGAATAGGAACTCGCAAATCTTCCATATGTGCTTTGGAAGATTTGCGAGTTGCTTTGGCCAGCTCAGTCATAAATGCTTTTTGTGCTTCTCACGAGTTGCCCGCACCCAGGTTGGCCGTGAGATAATACCTTCGGTGCGGTGTGAATTCCACGCGATAATTTGGCAGGCGCCGGACGGTTTTTAGGTTGTTTTCATCCAACCGCTATACTCAAAATTGAATAACTCAAAAAGTACTTGCCCGATTGACCTCAAATTTTCAGGTCAGATGCATTTTCACAAAAGGAAGATTCGTCTAAAGCTTGGTTTCAAAAGACGAAGCATGTTAAAAGTTATTGCGCCCTACTCAACAACTACTTGACCCAAATTAGCGCGTTGCCAGCCACGCGCACAAACAATTGCTCTGATGCGCCGGAACAGAGTCCTGATGCTCGATTCAACAAATAGTAACTCGCAAAGTTCTTGATGTATTAAATTCAAATTTTCAGGCAAAATTTTCTGAAGATAATTTTTGTAAAGTTTGGCTGCACAAACTTTAGTTTTAAGAAAGTTATGGTGCTTCACACAACACCTGCTCAACCCTGCTGTATAGGACAAAGTTTAGTAGCCTATGCGCGTCTGTACTTGCGAAAGGAGAGTAACTACCTCTGAAGTTTTTCGTTAGAATTACTTCAAATTTTCAGAGATGATGAGAATAGGTATGAATGTTTATATGTGAAAGTTTTCTGTGCACCAATACAACTAAAGAAAAAGTTACCCTCATACACGCACGCAACAACTGTCAAGACCTAAGTGTTTGGAAAAAATGCTGTAGCCTAGGCCTAGCAAACTGTTGCTGGCTACCAAACTGCATAACTAAAACCTTCTTGCTGATATTACTTGAAATTTTCAGGGATTATGTGGGTAGGTATGGAGAACATTGTTGTAAATTTTCATTGCAACCGAATGAGTACAAAAAATGTTATTGTGTGTTGCCAAACAACTGTTCGCGCCGAACTTTTTTGAAAAAGTCTTGTAGCCTAGGCCTAGGAAGATGGTTTGCTACCAAACTTCATAACTCAAAAAGTTTTTGGTCAATTTGTATGAAATTTTCAGGATGAGCTTGTCTCAACATGAAGAAAATTTGTGGAAAATTTCGTTGCAAACAAACAAGTACGCGAAAAGTTATCGCCTTGGCGTTTATATACGCCAATCCGCACCTGACGTATTTGATTGAATGACGCATGCGTCATTCCGCACCCTGTGCGTTTGAACGTCGTATGACGCATACATGCGTCAATCAGCGCCGAAGGTGTTAACGACACAATTGATTCAAAATAACGTTGCAATGCTTGAGGTTGTGAACTGAGGTCAGATTGATATGAAAAGTTTTTGTAAGATTGCTAGAACATTGATATTTCTTCAATTGTTCGTTGCTAAAGTTAAATTGTTATGACACTTCAAGTATTTATCTGTAAACATATGATCTCTTTTTCATATCAAATGACTGTTTGCTGATCATCCTAAATCAGCCGGAGCTTTCTGGAAAAATGCTGCTCGTCGACAACCTGCTCGCTGTAACTCGTTCGACCACAAGTGACAAGTTCGTGCTGGTGTCTAACTACACACAGACCTTGGATTTGTGTGAGAAGCTATGCCGATTGCGAAGGTGGTTATATTGCTGATAGCTTCAGTTTCTACCATTTTTGGTGGCAGTGAGGTTACTCTGTTCAAATAGATTTTGTTTACGTTTAAAAATCTATTTAATGCTTTGCAAACATCTTTCGCCACGACCTTTTTTGATGTTTTTGGGCTCTCGGCTTGTGATCTTAAACAACTGCACCCTTTTCTTAAATGTTCGATCCATGCTTCCCCCAGATGAATGCATTCACAGGAAACTTTACATTGGGTACTCGGTGTTGGTTTTATGCCACAACCCCACCTTGTTCGAGGTGGCTGTTATCTCAGAGTAACACAATTGCTTGTAGAAGGGGCTCGCAGCGTTGAACGTTGTCACAGGTACATGTTCGTGCGACTTGACGGCAGCATGACGATCAAGAAAAGAGCAAAAGTTGTGGAAAAATTCAACGACCCGTGCAGCCCTGAATTTGTCTTCATGTTAAGCAGCAAGGCGGGAGGGTGAGTTGCAATGGAAGAAAATACCCGCTTTTGCTTCTTCGTAATTCCACTGATGCGGAGTAAAAAATCCAAACCCATGTTTTAAAACTCAGTAAGCTGGCTTATATTCGAAAAGAAAGTTTTTCGCTGTGCTTCCGCTCATATTGAGTGTTCTTGTGCTGTTTGGGTGACAGCGATTGGCGGCAGGCTGATTCCTGGATCGTACTTCTTGCCGGGGCAGTTAAGGTGAACGCTCTTGCTCGAGGAGCGCTACGGCGATTCACTCAGTGGTTGTGATCGACCACCCAGCCAGTCGATTGAGAAACGAACACTCTACCACTGAGCTATCGTGCTTCCCCCAAATTACTGTGTTATTTAAATTGAAAATTTTGCTGCACGTGATCATTTTTGTGTTAAATTCAGCCCCACATTCTAGTTCTGCTCTCATAAAATCGAATGAAATGCTTAGTTAAAGGTATACAACTGAAACTCTAGCTATCTTTTAGGGATATATAGTGTTTAGGTCTTATTCAGAATCGGATCGTTCTTGTTTAATCCTACTTCACGTTTATGTGGGTGTCATTGTTGATGTTAACCCACCACCTGTCGTGCAGACCAGGACAACTAAATATTGCTAGTTTACTAATTCGACGAATTAGAGCGAATTGACGGTACTTCTAATTTTAATCTAATTTATTGAAAGCATCAGTGCTCTAATTCCAGTTCTAATTTAATTTCCGGTTTTGCAAAAAATGCTAATTTGTCCAACGGTATTTTTAAAGATGAAACGAGAATGCACCCTCGTGCAATGAAAGTGCAACAAAATGGTCGCAAGTGCTATGTCGCCATTCCATTACTCTAAAAACAAAAACGGTAAAAACTTGATCAATTTCTTTTCTCAGTTGCAGCACAAACTGGAACTATGTGACCTTATCTGTGATGATTATTGCATCTATCCACTCACACGCAGAAGTCAAAATAGTCACCAGTTACTTGCGACAGTCAGTCAGCTGTGATGTTTTAGGGCAGAGTTCTCGAAACTATGGCCCGCGAAGACGTTTTGTCAATAACGAAAAAATGTTTTACGGAAAACTTGTTGATTTGGTAAAATAGAACATATCCGGAAAAAATCACATTACGTAAGATATCCAGCCCTTGTAAAAGCTTATGTCAGGCAAATGTTTGGAGATACCTGTTTTAGAGCACGGGAAAAGCGGACATTGTTTCCCTTATCTGAAGGCTGCTGCTCGAGAACTCCTGGGTATGACAGCGAGATCGGCTCCGTCGGAACGAGTCTTTAGCCACGCAGGCGAATTGTACAGCAAGAAACGCGCCGATCTTGTCGCACGAATCTTTGCTATTCTCATGCTTGACTATAGGAATGAATCCACATTTGAGCATGAATTGAACTTGGATTAAAGTCGCTTTGACTTTAAATGTAATTATGATTTTAGTTTAATTTCTGTTTTTCGAAATTCCGCTAATTTTAATTCTAATCTAATTTAGAAAAGCTAAAAAAAATTTAGTTGTCGAAGTCTGCTGTCGTGTGTCACACAGGTATTTTGCGCACTCATCAGTTCAAGGAATATTGTCTTTCTCTAATTTCTCTTCCAACGATTCAGTTTTTAATTTAAAGATAAAGAAAGACCCTGTTTTGCAAACACCGTGCCTCGCTATGGAAAACTTGTCAGAAAAACTTTTTCTCCAAGAGTAACAAGGATCCCGTTTTGTAAGCAATGTGGTCCGTATTAAGGAACTTTTTAAATATTTGTAAACAGTTGATACTATTCTATTGTCGCTTTGTGATGTTCCGCAGTAAATTTTCAGACTAGAAACGCGTTGTGCCCAACACGATGTTTAGTTGAATTAAGTCGCGTGTGCTTGGTTTGTGCAAAAGAATTCACCGACAAGCGTCTGTAGGTGTGGTTTGAATCTGATTGGTGCGAATCGTCTGGTCATGTTTGATCCCGACTGGAATCCAGCCAATGACGAACAAGCAATGGCGCGCGTTTGGAGAGACGGGCAGAAGAAAGAGTGCTACATTTACAGGTATGACTATTGAACGTACGCTGCGGAAGTCACACTTGCAAGTAACGAAATGATGGATTTCCGAAGCATCCACATTGCTTTAAAACTTCAGACAGCTTTCGAACGCCTTTGAGAAAATGACCTTGAAATGTAAATATTCAGCATGTTTTTAGAATTTTTGTATATCATATCATCTTCAGCACAGAGCTGGAGGCGATCGTTTTTCGGGGTTTCTTCAACGAATTGAAAATTATAATCAGAAATCAAATTTTAGATGGTGCACCCAGTTTTCACGCAAAAAATGCCTGCTCTCAGGTGAAATCGTTTCGCTCCTGAAATAAAACCCATTAGTGGGTCCGCAGCGGTGTCGCGCTAGCGGCAAAATGGGGCAGACATTTTTTGGAGCGCAAAAGAAAAGACCCCAACCAAAAAAATCATTCGCCCGTGATTGTGGACATTGAAAAGCATGTAAACAAAATTTGTAGCTGAAAAATTAGGGTATTCGAGCCCCCTGTGGACACGAAACCAGCACCGGATAAACGACCGATGCGGACGTACGTTTTGCAAACGAAATCACGCAGGCTGCTGGCAACTGGCACGATAGAGGAGAAAATCTTTCAACGTCAGGCTCACAAGAAAGCTCTGTCGTCGTGCGTGGTGGATCAGGAAGAAGACGTGGCTCGTCACTTCTCACGTGATCAGTTACGCGACCTTTTTTCTCCACACGATGATGACGACGACGCAAGCTGCAGCAGCACGCACGCAACTTTAAATTGCACGAGGTATATTCTTTGCGGAATACTTTTAGCAACAAAGCGCACTAAGTTTGTTTGAATTGTAAGCTGCCTTTTTTTCACAACGTTGGTGCAGTTTTTTCTGACAGTAATTCTAACACCAACAGTGTTTTTGTGGTGGTCTGCACTGCTCAGCCCAAAATTTTCAATAAAAAATATTGGCAATGAAAAGAAAATGCTAAGTTGATATACATTTATGAAAAGGTGCATTACATTCGAAGAAAGGTGTATCAAGTCAAATCGAATCAAAGCAGCTTCAGAGAAATGTAAAAATGGCAGAGCTTTGCAAAGGCGTCTTCATGTAGGCCTATTGTCTTTTGTCGAAAATCTCACATTTGTACATTTATTATTCTGTATCAGCGTTTCTTACAGTAGTAACTGACGTTCTCTATTCAAAAGTGGTCTGTTTGGACTCTTATTTTTTGATGTCTTTAGGTGCGTTAACGGTATACAAACACGGGCCCCGCCGTCGAACGCAGACTGCAATTCTGATCTGGCGGATTGGCATCATTGTTACGTAACCAAAGACATTCCTGATCCGGTTTTAAAACAAACATGGAAGCAGTCGAACGCCACCTTCGCCTTTTATCAAAAATCTCACGAGAAGCAAAGAGTGACTGTTTAAGGACAAAGCAGTCAGTTCTTTGTGGTTGATGGACCAGTTGACAGTTAGCTGATCAGTGAAGAAAAGCGTTTTCACGAGACCACGTTGTTTGCAATTTCATTTTTTAGTCTCGTTTTGGTGCTATCTCGCGCGGGATCTTTTGACGTTACTCCTTTCAACTGTGAATGGTTTTCTGTGGTCGTTGTTTGTGTTACTGGGGCAGAAGTAAGGATCCTTTCGGCACTTGACTACTTGCAGAAGTACCATTGTGCATTAATTCTGCAGGAAATCGATAACAGTGCGTGCCATCACTGGCATCAGCAGAAAGGCGAAAAAATCCTGAACGTGACTTTGTGGCAATGCTTTGGATAGCTTTATTATTAGTATTCATTTAGCGTGTCGTCGTTGATATGAACATCGTGATGCTGCGATAATTTTGAACTGTGACAAACCATACATTGCCGACAAAATCTACCAATGAAGTCTTTTTTCCAATTCACCTACATCTTGTTACTTGGTTTGGAACCAATACGACGGTCCTTCATTTTTTTTCGAAAATTTTCAAAATGAAATTTTATTATCTTGTGCGGTGACGGACTGCTTTTGTCATAGAACTTTCCCCAACTTCAGTTTTTGGCACTTAACATCCGTGCTTCTGCGACGCGTTGCCTTCTTGCGGCCGGACACAACACTTTGAAATTTTCTCAACATTTCGTTTTTATGCGCTTGTAAAATTTATGGCGTTGTCGTTGACAGCTGGATCAGCCGGTGTGCAAGGACGTGTTTCTGAATCGAGTAAGTAGCACAGCTGTTAAGCAAGCCTATCATACAAATTGTGGTAAAAGCATGAAATGTTCCAAGGCATTCTGTCTATTAAGTTCATTTTCAGATGTGGAGCCATCTTGGATTGACCTGTGATGACCTTGGACGATTGAAACATAACATTTAGCGCTAATTGCTATAATACCATGTTCAGTAATTTAGCATAAACCATGGCAAACAGCATATCAACTGAAAGATCTTAACAGGTATTATTTTTATTTGTGTGCAGTAGTTGCCTCAAGTCTCATGGTCCATATCACAAGGGTAGGCTAATCGAATAACACAAGAGCAGAAAAATGGTTGGTCATAGCACATTACAGAGTAGCCTGCCTAGGTGTTAGTTGATAAAACAGTCAACACAAAGAGAGGAGCAAGACACTGGAGATAAATGAAGACATTGTAAAATATCAGGTTTTGAAGTAAACGGCTAACAAAAAAATCCCGATGGAGGTGCTCATCGGCGCACAAAAGCATGTGGATTGTTTTGATCAAGGTTTAGGTGTTTCATACATATAAACAACAAATAACACCCTTCTGTGATAATAAGATGATAGTGCAACAAAACACATTTGTTACAAAAACGACAATAAACTTTTGAATTTTAACGTACATCATAATGAATTAACAACAACTTCAATATTATCCAAAAATAAAAAACACTTGTAGCTGGGCTCAACGTGGTTGCACTGTGGGAAACTGACTGTGAATCATTTAATGTTTGCTGATGATATTTGTACATTTACACATAGTGAACTCCCATAGGTGTACGGGAGCTCAAAATTTGATCTTGTTTTTCCCAAACAACGTACAGGCAGCAAGTCTTAATGTTGTTACAGGCAAGTTGCCTGTAACAACTTATTGCCGAACAGAAAACAAACTTGCTGAAATATCCTCAAGCCTGAGACAGTCAGAACTAATCCAAAAAGATTACAGCCAATCAAAACTGATCATTAAGTCAGCTGACCTGACTGAAGACGGCTATCCTAGGACGCTGACCTCAAGTCGCCCCAGTGACAACGTCAGCAGAAGTCACAAGACAAGCAGCAGAAATCACATGAAGCTGATCACGACTAGGAAACGATGACGAAATAGAAAGGGGAAACCCCAAGCACCGACGACTACCTGAAGGTGCTGGAAGTATTTGAAATCAGCCAATCACCAGACGATTCAACAAGCAATAGCTAATTAGAACACCTGAAGTAAAGGGGCGTTCACAAGACGATTTACGGGTATAAATACGGTCCCATTTGGACTGAAAGAGAGAGTCTTCTCTTTA
>Ga0210059_1014030_pt1 | contig 11893 bp, 9 predicted proteins | sample Ectturendosymbi2_FD_188042 | JGI IMG/M metagenome (GOLD analysis project Ga0210059, IMG submission 188042) | Ecteinascidia turbinata endosymbiont from Florida, USA - Sample 2 (SPAdes) (version 2) | ecosystem: Host-associated > Tunicates > Ascidians > Unclassified | place: Key West, Florida... | reverse complement strand
ATATATTTGCATCAGTAAAGGCGATTACCGTAACGTTTCTTGTCGGGGAGAACACAACATGCAAGGAACATCGACCCTGTGAGTTAATTAGCAAGGTAACTACAGAATTTGCCTGTAAGAGCACCTCCAGGCGATTGCATAAAGAACGTTATTGCCGAAATGACGTTACAAGCGAATTGAAATGCATGAAAAAGATGCTATCGGGACCGAATAAAATGTAACGTTATAGGCGAATTGACGTTACAGACGAAGCTGTTATAAACGAATTCAACTGTATAGATCAGATCAAGAGATTTCAGGCCCCATTCGGATTAAACTAAAAAAGTTACTTTCAGGGCAAATTGTTATTTTCAGGGCAAAATTTTTCCGCCTTCCCAGTAAAATGCCTTCCCATACGCCTATACCTGAACACAACGTCATTTAAACGTGAGCAAGACTCATATGATGCTCGATCACGATCAAGTGAAATCCCAAGCAACGAGGTATCTCTGAAAGTTCTGGAAGCATTTAAGCTAGCCAATCATAAAACAATTACCTAATTTAGAACCAATTAAATCACCTGAAGGAAAGGGGAATTTCCAAGAATTTGGATATAAAAAGCGTCTCATCTGGACTGAAATTCAGACTTTCTCCTTCTGCCTTTAGGGCAAGTCCGAGGTTAAGTCATAGACCCGCATTCGTACTTAAGTACACTACCAGCTATGATCAGGAAGGAGAAACTGACTTATTCCGCCTTTAGGGCAAGTCCGAGGTTAAGCAACTGTCCCGCATTCGTACTTTATGTACACTACCGACTGTGATCAGGAGTAAAAAGTGGTAGTCCGTGGCTTGTACCAGATACCATGTCAGTTTAGAGTTTCAAGAAGCTGGTTTGTCCTAGCAGGATTCTGCCAGTCTAAAGTGGCCTGTCCGGGATAATCTCTGCCAGTTTGGACGACAGCAGGTGGCCTGTCCGGGTTAATCCCTGCCAGTTTAGATGACAAGTGGCTTGTCCGAATGAAACTCTACCAGGCTGAAACGCTGTACTGTACCAGCATAGCCTTCGTCCTGTCAGTCGTTCAGGCTTAAACTGTATTCGTGAGTGAGTTACATTCGTGTCTTACTGAATTGTTGACATTTCCAGAATAGTAGCGAGCTTTCAGCTACGAACAGTAACGTTCGAAGTCTTAATTAATGATAAATTTCCATAAACTCAACAAGCGATACCGCGCAAACTGGAAAGTAAGCCGAAATATAAATGTGACAAAACACAGTTTAATCATTATCAGACAGGAGCGCAGACATATCTTTAAGTATAGTTATAACAAAGTACTGACCTTTTAAGCAATACTCGTGGAAGTTAAATCATCTTTAGTTTATAGTAGGTTTGTATTTATAAGTAAGATGCTTGAATAAGAGAACCGATTTAAATATATCGTTGATCTCTTAATCGCAAATTACTAAGATCCAGAATTAAGATATGACAATTATGTGAGCGTTGTGACATGCCGAGAAGTGCTAAAACATCATGGAATATGGTATTTTGGTGAGTACCTTTCTATTTCATTTGAAATTATGATTCATGACAAATAAAAGCAGTAATAAAAATGCATTTCACAGGTGTGCATCTTTCATTGCAAATCGTTTCAGGTATCAGTAATAAGCATATGCCTGTCAACCAGACTGGGTTTCTGCGAGGACGGACCTGGATTCAGTAAATGAGAACCCATGCATAAAAAGATTACTTCTGAATCCGAATCACAGCATTGTCACCTCTTAGAGGTCGTGATCTGTGTAACATCTGTAACCTTTGGAGTTTAGATAAATTCACTTTGGAGTTTAAGCAAGAGTCGGAGTCCAAAACTTTAAAATGTTTCGGAGTTGGAGTATATTCAGGTGAAGCAGGAGCGGAGTCGGAGTCAAAACATTTCAGACTCCCTACACCTCTGCTGTGTTGTAAACAGGATTCGGATCAGGGCCAGGATTCCTACCTCTTGGATCAGGACCGGAGTCGAACTCAAAAAAACTTGAGTCCGAACACCTCTGCTATGTATATGCAGGCGTGAACATTCTGCTTTCTCTGAACCTCTACAGGGTCTCAAAACTTATTTGTACGAGGGCTACATAAGCTATTACACAACAGGTGTAGAGCCGGTGTCAAGCTAAAATTCTGATCTCTACGAAATTTCTGATCTATATTGTTTGTCAGTTATTTTGCTGCTTAGAGTGAAGCAATAAAGTTTGGCGTTTACTTTCTTGATGTGTGTTGTGTAAATTAAAAGTTTTTGGTTAGATGTCAGATGCCCGCAACAAGCTGCAGTATGGAAATAACTATGACCACTGAAAAATATTGGACTTATTCTTAGACCTCAATGATTTTCCTTATTATAATCCTAACCTGACACGCTTACCTAAACACTAAACCCTGAGCCCTAATCGTCAGTTTTCTCAACGTATTTGATATGCAGAATATGACTCCGTGCATGCGCACACGGCGTGAAGTTAGAAATTTCGCAAGTCAGAAATTTCGCTTGACACCGTACATCCTACTCAATGTGATCGTATCTGGATTTGTTGCATTCTACCCAATGACATAATAACACATGCTTAGTAATAAGTACACGATTTTTATTGTTCGTACAACGTTCATGGACCGTGATGAGTAGTCCACAACTACTGCTCGTCACGGGTCGAAGTACAATAAAGTGGCAGACAGGGACTTTGTCGTGAAAGCCTGTGCAGTGAGCATGCACAGCAGGTAAGTTCGGCATAATGTCATAAATTAGAGTTAGTTACAGTATATGCGGTGGTGGCATTCAAAAAAATTTTAAGAACAGGTTCTGTTAAAAAAATATTTAAATCAGTAATATGGTATGGATGACAAGAGCTGCAAGCCATTCATAGGCTATTCTGGGGATGTTTCCAGAGCATGACCCTGGAAAATTTTGTTAAGTTACACTCAAATATATCGATTCTAATGCTTACTGAACCAATTTTAGGACAGTGCATTTTTATTTATTAAATTTCTGATATAGTAAAAAAAGAAGCGCTTGTTTATTTTTATTCATAATTTATTCATTTCATTCAGACTCATGGTCCACATAACAATAAGGGTAACTATTCAAATAAAGCCAAGTACACAAAAATAGTAACTCATCTGAATATTTTTATGGACATGAAAGAACCGTTACAATTGTGCTCATTGGTTTCACCAAGCATTATTCAAACCTATTAAACCGTAACCAGGGTTGCCAGGTAGTCATAAGCAAAAAAGGCCAGATCAACTCTTAAAAAAGCCAAATAGCACCTAAAAAAGCCAAATACCCTATAAATACACAACGACGCCTTTAAAACACCCAAATGCGCTTTTGAAAGGCAATAAGTACAAATTTTATACATAAAAAGAATAAAGCTCACTTCATCAATGAACTTCTCGAAACTTTTGGTTTTGCTGAAAAGTGACCTGAAACTGCAAATTTATAAGCATGAAACAGCAAAACAAAAAATTATAAACTCTCTTGCAGAGTTTCCAACGAAAATTTATCATTCTGTGTCCAGAAACAGTGTCTAGAAATCTTCCTGTGCCCAGAAACCTGGCAAAATTATCTTGAAATCTGCCAAATCGACATAAAAAATCTAAGTGGCTAAAAAGGGCCAAAAAAGACAAATTTCATTTAGCCTTTTTTCGAAAATAAAAAAAGGCCAAAGGAGTTGAAAACAGGCCAAAAATTACAAATTTGGCCTCAACAAAGCCAAACTGGCAACCCTGACCTTAACCAATTACCTTCAACTGCAAACCCTAACCATCGACAGTAAACGCTAATAAACCCTAACCTTTGACACTAACACTGAACCCTAAACCTAGACGCTAGCCCTAAACGATATAACCTTAAACTAACACAATACCCTAGTTCTAAATGCTAAACCTAACTCTAGTCCAAAAACACTTGTCTGCTTTTCGAAATGTACATCACAAGCGGTCCAAAAACTTTTACTTACAATCTTGTGTAAGTACATCAAAAGAAAAACCAAATACAACAAAGGAGTAACTCGAACAAACGATTGTCTAGTCACTTGCCACTCGACCATGTTGGCAGTAGTGAGATTTCTCCAACTCAGTTTTATATCTGAAAAACTGGATACGGGATACGGTACTTTTTGTCCTTCGAAACAGAAAACTGGATATGCTGGTTGTTGAGACACTGCCTAAACTTTTTATGTGAGCTAAATTTCTTTGGCCAATAGATTTTTAACGTATCACCATGAACAAGAAATTGTCCAAATCTTTACACAAATGAAAATCACCAACCTAACCTGACTTACATCCAAGTTGTATTAAAATTTCAAGACTTCCTGTGAAGTAGTTTTGCACATTTGAAGGTTCTGTTATCAGGGCCAGCCCTAACAGATGCGGGGCCCAATGCAGGACCTAGGCGCGGGGCCTCTATAAGCAGTAGTGCTATTTCATCATTGTGCTCAGTCAACCGTGCTACGACTATTTTAACAAAATAACTATGTGACTATAAAAAAGACGCAAATTATTGGAGTTGATCTGTATGTAGTAGAGTCCTGCGCGGGTTGAAATTTTGTGTCCGCACCTGCCCCGCACCCGTAAAATTTAAACCCGCCCCGCACCCACAAGAGTTTGAGAAATTTTGCCCGCACCCGCCCCGCAGACCATCCCAACCCGCGCCCGCCCCACACTTTTTCGGTCTTAAACCCGCACCTGTCCGAAAACTACTAAAACTCATAACTAGGGCAAGTTTTTGTTGCAATAAAATCGTGAGAAATATGCATTTTTTTAACAAAAGTTGCAGTGAAAAGTTGCATTTATGCACAAGCAGTTTAAACGACAGTGATTTAATCAAACGATTTATTTACATATGATGCTAAATATTTCCAAACATTATCTGGGGAGAAATAGTGATCTTTTGCCAAACGTTTGCGTAGCATCCGAAAACGTCGCTCCTTATTGCACGAAGTTGCTTGGCAATTTAACAATTCGGCCTACAATTCTGGACTGATGTTTGTTTGACCGGGTCATTTCTACAATCGCTTTCAGGTCATTATTCAGTTCGAATCGGTTATCAAAGAGAACAGGACTATACTAAAATAGTCAGTGGCGTAACTAGAGGTTTGAGCCAGGGGGGGCAAACTTAGCTGAAGGGGACCCATTGGCCGCCGTTTGCGTATGCAATAATTAGTTCCCAAAAACTCATATACGTTATTGCCCAGAAACAGAAAATATTTGTCATATGATGTAATGACCTTGAATTGGGTAAATAACTTTAAAGTAGAATTTCACGTTTTCATGCAACGTCCTATCTAAAATTGATACCCATCAATGACTTGTGACTGGGTAAAGTGGGCGCATGAATTGTTGTAAGATCCACTACAACCAGAGGCGCAACGAGGCTAGATGGCGCCTGGCAACAGGAGTAGAATTCATTATGAGCACTTTCGGTACAGGTGCGCACTGTCTCTGGTGCAGGTGCGGACTCAGTCGGGTGCAGGTGAGCACTCTGTCATGTGCAAGTGAGCACTCTGTCGGGTGTAGGTGAACACTCCATCAGATGCAAGTGAGCACTCTGTCATGTGCAAGTGAGCACTCTGTCGGGTGCAGGTGAGCACTCTGTTGGATGCAGGTGAGCACTCCATCAGGTGCAAGTGAGCACTCTGTCAGAACTGAATTCTACCTCTCCTCCCGGGACAAGAAGCAAGTTTGGCTTCCCCGTGTTCGAACCTGATGTCTTTCGGAAGCCAATGTAGTGTATTGAAGAAAAGTGCTTGTGACATGGGACTTTTTCGGCGCCTAGGGAATTGCACCCTCTTTGCCCGCTCGTTATGCTCCTGACCACATCTGGATCTTGGTAATTAACTCCTAAATTTATTCCACTTTTCCTCTGAGCACCAAATGCTTGACTTAATGATGGGGCATGGGGATATATTCTGGGCACTGCCTGAGCAACCAACAAAACAAATGTAGTAAGTCCAAAACGGATTTTTTGAAAAGTTTATTGATCTCTCCGCATCCGCTATAAAATCTCGTTGATTTAGCAAACTAAGCAAATAATGCCAAACAATTTCGTCTAAACATGGAGCTGCACGCCATACAATTACAAATAGGTATGAACAGTGCTGTAGCAGCCCAACCCTGACCCCGAAAAATGCTTATAATTTAGTCGTCGCTGTAATTTATCTGTCGCTCGCAGGGCTACTCAACTAGTAGCTCGTGGTCATACAGCAAAACAGAAGAAATCACTGTATAGTGGCACAGTAGCACAAATGAAAAATATTACATTACAACAACCATGAAAATATCATAAACAGTGTCACATTGTAGTAGTATCAAAACAGCTTGCAACGAGTCTTTTGGCATGCAAAAGCCTTTATGACATCATCTTAATGAGGATAGTCTGCTATCTGTCATATGAGACCTGTTGAAGGTTTTGATCAGCTTCAATCTGCTGAAACTCCTTTCAGCGCTGGCAAACAGTATTGGGGCAGTTTAGCATAATTCAAATTGCAATAAATACGTTAGGATAACTTCATCAAGACGTGTCTTGGGAATAGAGCTTAACAGAAGGAATTGGAACTTAATCATTGTCATTTAAGTAACGACGATTATTTAGAGATGTTGTTTTGAAATGCAAAGATTAACCAAAATTTGCAGGAAATCGGAATCAAGCCTATCGTTCAGTTATGAAAACACTGTTACCGAAGGAACAAACCTGAGGCCGATCAAAGCAGTGCGCCGCGACGAACGTTTTTTTTCATTAGCACTTAAGTGAATTTTGCATGAAAAGCATGCGCTTCGTGCTTTTAACTGGCCGAAATACACAAGCATAAATCTCTCTAACGTCTACACTTTGTAAATCTCCTGGTGCTTGGAACATGTTTAGATTAATAACATTTTGTATCTCAAATAGGCTATAAATGTTGATAAATATAGACCAAGGAGGCCTACGTGGATGCAACATGGTTAACAGGGCCTGCCCTAGCAGATGCAAAGCCCAATGCAAGACCTGGGCGCGGGACCCAATGCAAGACCTAGGCGCGGGACCCCATTAAGCAGCGATTTTATGGCGTCATCGTGTTCAGTCAACCGTGTTACGATCGTGGTAGAGCACAGATATGCAATACAGCACTAACACGATAATTGAGCACGTTTGCTACCGTTCGAGAGGAAATTTGCTAGTTCTGACGAGAGCGTTCTTTGTTAACAATGAAATTTACATGGCGTTTCTACTGAATTCTCAAGCGCAAGGTGTATCTGGCAAAAATGAATAACCTACCCAAAAACCATGGCGCGGGGCCCAAAGCAGCTGTATCGGTTGCATCGGCTTAAGGCCGGCCCTGTCTCTTATAACATGCTTTGTAAAAAAAACAATCTGCAATAATAATAATCAATAATGAACAAAGTAACGTCTTATTAAAAAACTGACTCCGGCTCCACTCCGGCCCTTCCTCAGAAAAATCAACTCCGGCTCCACTCCTATTTTCGAAAATCGTTAAGACTCCAGCCGGAGTCTACTCCGACACTCCGGCTCCTGTACACCTCTGCAGCACAACTATGAAATCCGGATCCGGGGAAAATCCTGTTAACATATATGTGTAATCAATATGCAACTATGAAAAATTTTTGTTTCTAAAAGGGGACACCTGTAAATGCCACAAGATCACTAAGATCGCTAAGATCACTGAGATTGCTAAGATCGCCAAGATCACTAAGATCGCTAAGATATCTACGATTTATAAGATTTATAAGATCACTAAAATCACTAAGATCGCCAAGATAAGTAAAATTATTAAGATCGCTAAGATCAGTCATGAACATAAAAATTGTACTGCATCCAATTTAATAGTGAAGAATATGTAAAAGTGAATTGCAATTCCAATTTCAGTCCAAAAATGTAAGCAAATTACAACATTTTAACAACAAAAATGCCGCAGTTTATTTCTATTGATTTAGTCAAAAACGGTTCTGATCCTATCCATATTCTTTCAAAAAATGTAACAGTGCGGATCCAATCTGAAAAAGCGTTTCATATTGAATCCAGTACAGATTCATCCAGTACAAAAAATATCTTACAGTATTTTAGCTATCTTAGTTATCTTGACGCTCTTGGCAATCTTGGCCATCTTAGTGATCATTGATGGAGTTTCGAGACTTGGTCTCGGTTTCGAGACATGTCTCGAGTCCTGTTTTTTGGAGTCTCGGTCTCGAAGGTCTCAGGTCTTGGTCTCGAAGGATTTCGGTCTCGGTCTCGAGCTCTTCGTCTCGAGACTTTGCATAGGTTATTTTTTATGAAGTTTGCCATAAAGAGTTCTTCAAGAAAACGGTTTTAAAAAATGATTGTTCAAAATTTAGCCGTTCAAAGAGAGCAGTGGCTAAACTTTCTCTGTTGCTATGTTGTTTGCGAGTTGGAGAAAACAATTTGCCCTCCACCCTGTTTAAAATTTATACTGAATTCAATAAAAAATGTGCATATACCAAAGAAACCACGGCGCGTAATCTCTGTAACGAAAGGTTGGGAGTACTTTGCTAAGGACTATCTTTGAACTGTTTTTCCAAGAGTTTTGTTATGAAACCCGTAGGCTTATTGAAAAGCGGTGGGAGAGAGCCAAAAAGTTAATTTTTTGAAAAAAAGAAAGTTTCTTTTTTTTTCAAATAAAACCATGTCTTTTTTTTGAAATGCTTTTCAAAGCACTCTGTTAACACGCTGGTAAAATTTTTCTTGTTCTACGTAATGCAGACTTTTTTAAGTTCAAACATGCCTTGGAACTCTTTTGAGGAAAAGTTTTGCTCATAAGAGTTTTATACAGAGCAATAATGCGTCATGGCTGCATAGGCGTAGCCAGGGCGGAGCAAACGGGCCATGCCCCCCCAAATGTTTAGAAAAAATAGTCATTTTGTGCTTTGAGAGATGTTTTTCTAAACAAAATAGTGTTATTCGCCGAAAATCAAATTTTTTGCCCCCCCTCAATTTTTGGGCTGGCTACGCCACTGCACGGCTGATCAGTTACTTTGACGTAGTGCTATGGGCTTTACGGCCGTTCTAGGTTTTCTAATCGACATGCGGTGTTGCGAAAATTCTTAAGTGTGTCAGCAAAAGCGGAAATTTGGAACGGTTGCGAATATCAATTTGACGTAAATATACGGAAATTTTGAAAAACTTCACAATAAAAAGTAGCAAATCTAGGAATTATATATAGAGCAGCTATGTCCAACCCAAATGGCTCACTGAGCCAAAAATTATGTCACTATCTCAACCAGGGCCGCACATTGCGTGATATATTAATGAGGGCCGCACATTGAATGGCTTACTTTGATCTTAGCAAACTAAGTTTAGCTTAAGCTGATGTACTGAAAGCGTTCAAATCCTAACTGCAATGGTCACAGACGTGACAAAGTGGGACCAAAGACCAGCTGCATCAAAAATGTCAAATTCAAGATAATCAAAATAAGGACAGGTTGTCAGTATATAGGGTACTTTTACTACAGCGAAAACCTAAACTGGGCCGCACAAACCCTTTGACTGGACCACATGCTGCCCACGGGCCGCGGGCTGGACATAGCTGACATAGAGCCATAGAATCAGCAGGAAGGCGCTACACCATTTCACTGCTAGTCAACTGCACCGGTAATCCCTAACTTCGCTCATTCTGCTGCAGCATGCCAACAATGCCTGTCGAAAACATCCAATATTTTCTTTTTATCAGAGAAAGAAAAAATTTTCAATAGGAAGACAATGGTTACCTGCAAAAGATCTGCAGCAGTTGTAAAAAAACTGACAAACTACGAGCACCTTGCTCTAAGTAAGACAAAAAAGCAAACCCAAGTTGCTTCGGGGCTTTATTAGCCCACGTGCACTTTGTTGTTGCCATGGGAAACACATCGAATCCACGGTGCCAACTTGTAATGACAAAAAATAAAACTTTCGCGCTGAACCACAGCCTTGCATGTGCCAGCTATGCTATTTATTTAGCCATACATACATGCATATATAAAGAAGGGAGAAAAAATAGGAAAAGTAATGACGAGAAGGATGGCTAACAAGCAGAGAAAGCAAGATCTATGATCGAGAATTAAAAACAAGATCCCTTTCAGTTTGTGAGTATTTGGTTGTGATGTTCCAGGTGCTTTATTATTCCTTATTGTTATAATAAGAAAGATGCATGATTTTCTCTCATTTTATATTGTTGTGAGAAAATGTGAGGAGTGGAAAGAGGAAGCATTTTGATGGTCGGTCCCGGCGACATTAACATCGCTACGCCACTGCAGTTGAGCATGCGGTGAGATATTACCTTGCTGGTTCAAAGTCTAAACTTAATTTGTGGCAAAAAAGTCTATTACTCTAATAGGCCTAAATATTTTTCTTTGCGTCAACAGCAGAATCACGAGCAACATTTTCAAAACTTGTTTTGGACAGAGTGAGCAAGTTTGGATGGATGAAAAATTAGTTACAACTTTGCTTTTTGAAATTCAAAGTAATGCTTTCGTTTTTTTCAACCTCTAAATTTATCACCTCTTAATTCTAAATCTTTGGAGAATTCTTAATCAATTACTTGTCGTGTGAGGAGAAAAGTAATTAGGGAAGGTGTAGGTAACGTTACAAAAAATGGCAAAGCTTTGTTAAAAGACACGAAATATGTGGTGAAGAAATTTGAGTGTCAGTGCAGATAACCAGTGTTAAAATAAAAAGAATGTAGTGAAACAGGTAAGTGGTAGATAGTAAAAAACTTTAAAAGTTTGTTACTTCATTGGCAAATGATATAAACGACGAAACACCGTGGCAAAAAATTTAATGATGGAAAGCAACCTTTCCTGTGGAGTTACCACGTTACTGAGCTGTTTTGACCAGTGCTGCTGGGGCTGTATACACTCGCCTACATCGACTGCGCTTGTTTTAAAATAAAAAGTAATGATTCGCCTCTTCTCCACTTTCTTGAGTAACATAGGCCAACTTCAATGTTAGGTAGGAGACTAGAACATGCTTCATCAGGGCATCACCTCCTGTCCCTTCAATGAAGGGTTGGTATTGTTTTGTAACGAACAAAACAATCAAAATTTTTCTGAGTTAAAACAAATTTATTGAAGCATGGCAACGACAAACATCTCGAATATTCAATTGGTTCACCGACATTTTTCGAGTGAAAAATGCGTAGACCCTCTAAGTCTAAACGCTGCCAACATTTTCAGATGTCCATGCATTTCTTCAAGGAATTTGTAAACAAGGCCACAGGTTTGAGGTTGTAAATTCCTTAAGAGGAAAGTGAAAATGAACGTTTGCAGTATTTGGCCGTTTGCACAAATGTTGAATGATTTTTATTGTCTTGATATTTAGCAATGTGCCAGTTATTTTGTTGCAGCATTATTCAAGGAGTTAGCTTTAGATTACCATCAGAGAACTGTGAGGTCTCGAGTCTCGGTCTCGAACTTCCAGGTCTCGGTCTCGGCTTTTTTGACAAAGTCTCGGTCTCGTCTCGAAATTTGAGCCAGGTCCAGGTCTCGGAGGTTACGGTCTCGACTACATCACTGTTAGTGATCTTAGCGATCTTAAAACACTTTGAGAGCCGGTCTACGATATATTTGTACTTGGCTCAATCGCTAGGCTGCCGGTATGGTTTCATGCGTGACGCTTGAGCGGGCAAGGTGCTGTTTGAAAAGGCTGTGCTGGGAAAACCATGCACGCTAGAAAAAAACTTCCTACATATAAAATGTTCGGCTGATCGTCTAGTTTCTGATGAATAAGTTTCAGAGGAAAAAAGTTATGACTGTTTATTTAACACCTCAGCCTAGAAGGGATTTTATGCTTTTCGCCTGAGTACGCAATCGCATGTGCGCTCCGAGGTTCTACATATCGCCTAACAATCGCTGTGCCTAGGCTCGATTCGCATAAATTTTGCAACA
>Ga0210059_1014029_pt1 | contig 11893 bp, 7 predicted proteins | sample Ectturendosymbi2_FD_188042 | JGI IMG/M metagenome (GOLD analysis project Ga0210059, IMG submission 188042) | Ecteinascidia turbinata endosymbiont from Florida, USA - Sample 2 (SPAdes) (version 2) | ecosystem: Host-associated > Tunicates > Ascidians > Unclassified | place: Key West, Florida... | reverse complement strand
TGCACATATCCGCGGTCATCAGGCAACCACCTACGAAACATATAAGCTAATCTTAATCTAACAGGATAGAAATGGTCAAAAAACAAAACGCAGAATAAAATGGCTCCCCCTTGTTCAATTCGCTTTACCTTTTTTGCATTATGTTGCGTTTTTAACCTTTTCTGTCGTGATAGGTACAGATTAGCTTATGTTTGCTATCTTGGTTCTTGATAAGCACGGTTACACGCGAAACTTAGGGTCGCACGAATAAATAACACCCTGTTTCTAAAATATGTGCAAACTCTCCTAACAAATGTCGAGCACTCAATCACCACAGTTTTCTTCGAACCAGTCCAGTATCAATAAAACTTATTATCAAGCCAACAGCAACTGGCCAGGAAAACGTCAACAACAAGGAGGCAGTAGGGCATGCAACATTTCAAATGGAGATTTCATTATAGCGATATCAGGTTTCTAGCTCAGTTTGAAAACAAATCTCGAGAAAACGATTGCACTTACAGCATGCGTGCACAACCTTTTCGCTATTGGTGGCGGCATCAAGTTTATTTTTATGAATTACGGCCACCAGTGAGTTCAAAACATTTTATTTTTTTGCATTGCATCTGTTCTGCTGCTACACACTGAGCCTAAGCTACTTCCACACGCCTGTTTGGCCGTTTTTCTACTCAGTATCCTCATACACAGTAGACAGGGAGTTTTTATTAATGCACGGCCGCCATAACTTATATCTTCAGTTACATGTGCCTGACCGCATAAATTTCTATCCTAGGCCGCATTGTGCAACCCTGACTTACATTTTATACTATTGAGAAAACACTCCTTTGGAAATAAGAGTTTTAACAGGGTGACATTTTCAACATGAATGTACTTATAACACTTACAAAATATTAGCAGAGCAACAATCAAAATGAACTAAAATAAATGAGTAATGAATCATTAAGCTCACTTCTGCTGGCATTGTATTGTGTAGCGACTTCACTCCCACACGCAAGGCGCCAGACTTTAATCATGCATCGCAGTAACAAGAAATACACAAATACATGAAAGAAGATATACATGGCGGTATTAGAGAGTATACGCTTGAGGGCACTAATACATTTACTGTACTTTGATGAAACACATGCTTTTAAGACACGCGCATGAATGACGCCGTCATGACTATTATAATGTAGAACTGCGACGACTTCCAAGTACATCGATTTATAAAAAGCATAAGGGATTGGAAGGCTGCGAAGGATCAGGGGTGATTTTGGCTACAGACCTTCCAAGGGCGAAGCTGCTCATAATGTAAAGGAATCAGTGTACAATAGTTAGGAGAAGTCTTTTGCTCTGGTCAGGGGCGCACGCAGGAATTTTTTAAGGGGGGGGCTCAAATTTTTTAGAAAAATATTTTGCTCTCACTAAAGTATAGGCTACCTTATTTACTATAACATTTATGTCATGTACGCTATTTCAATTTTAACACATCAACACTTTTCTTGACCAGGTCCAGCTGCGACGTCTGTTTTTCTTTGCCTTTTTCCCCCGTTACCGTGATTTTGTTAATCTATTAAAGTACGACGCGATGTAGTGTGGCACTTCTCTGTAAAATTTTGACATTGTTTATGGAAGTTTGTAACGTGCTCAGTATTCCGAGATATTGTTTTTAAAAGCAGTCTTATGTTATATAGTAACATTACTTCATACCACTTCCAGCAAATTCTGGTGTCTCAGTCGGCTATTATTTGTCACGAAATATTATCAACAGCACTTTTCTCAACATCGCAGACAAGCAAAATGCACTGCAGTACCACTACAGATCGTAGAATTATCTCACAGCTACGCTACATGGTTGTTGGTCGATACCAAAAGCAAAATGCCTTTGTTAAATCACCAAAACAGAATTGAAACAAGTTTCTACACATACTTGCAAAAGGCAGCACACACAAGCGTTTGCGAATTGCTAGTGTATCATCTAACATATTCGAGGCAGGGGTAGCAAACAAAGCTTAGCCGACATATCACTAACTTTACAGATAATTGCGCAAGGTACAGACAGATGTCGCCGTAGAAATTTTGAAATGAGATAATGGACAGGAACAGATGCTCTTCAGGAGGCTCTTGGAGCAACTCATGCATGCTTATTTGGCCAACTAAGCACGTGACATCTCTCACTCTCTCTTACAAGCAAACCGTCACGGCAAACGGAACCGTAGCGATAGCACGAATACACCGGCGGACACTTATTTTTTATTTATTTGTTTGTAAGCAGACACGAAGTCCATAGTATGAATACACACACTCTGGACAACGGAGGTTGATACAAACAGACAAAACAGAACATAGTACGAGGCATTGAAGCCGGTGGAATCACAGGGTTACAGACACTTTTTGCAACTGCATTGAAGACAGAACCAAAGGGTTACAGACACATTCTTAACACTATTGTTATTAGCTAACACGTAACACTTGTTGCAGCACTACTACGGAGTAGGGCGCTAATTCCTAGATTGGTCGAGTCTAGGTAAAATTCGAAGTCATTGTGGCTTGACACGCCATCGATCAAACGGACATTGTAAAGTTCAATCATTCATTCACAGAGTAAAATGCGATTATAGTGTTCATAAAATAGTGGCGAATACAAACAATCTGACTGCATCAAAGCACGTAACCATACGTTGTTTGATTTTCTGCATCTTTCGAGAAACAGGTACGTGTGTTTTTGTAGCAGCGCCTCAAAGGTAGGAATGTTACATTGAACCTGGTGGTTACTATCACTCGCTTTCCAGTTAATGTGTATAGTTTCTTAAGTGTTGGTCCTACCTATAGGGCCTTGGGTAAAGTAGTTGCTTGTCGTACAATATTCATTGCAAATCTTTCGCTTTTAGTAAATAATCCTTTTCACAAATTTTATATATGCTAAACCACGAAATCCAGATCTGCGATTACTGCTGGCAACAAAATCATTCATAATTTTTTCTCTGTCGATCTGGCGGTCTTTGTGTATGAAAAGCAGTGCAAGTCCTGTCATTCGCTCATTTCCAATCGACGATCTTAGATAGGTTTTAAGACGTCTCATGGTGCTGAAACTGCGCTCACTTGTAGCAGCTGATACAGGAAGAGGGCCTAAAATGGTGAGCAATATGTAGACATTCGGATAAATGTCAGCATGGCAAGCACAGAGTACCTCGATGGCACTCGAAGGAACAGTGCTAACATCTTCCTTCTTCCACTTATTTACCCAACGCTGCATTCCAGGAACAACCGTTGCTCTGGGACCAATATCTTCCTGATATATTTCCAGTGACCTTTCTAAATCTTGAGCAGTGTTTGGCGAAGCATCGCCATACTTAGGTATCAAGTCCCAAACACTTCGGCACTTCTGCTTCTGATCAAAGAATCTATCTTCCATTTCCACTATTAAATGATCTAAATACGGTACAAATATGGCTTCCCAAAAAATCCTCAGGGTTATCAGAAGGATAATTATCTCTGAAAATTTGACTTTTGCATCTTCTGGGAATCAATAGTGGAGCATCATATTTTTCACATTCATTCTCAGCTTGGTCAAATATTTCATGAAAAAGGTTTTCGCAATTGCTTCTGTTTTGTCGGAGAATATCCAGCACACTATCAATGAGCTCAATCACTGCAAATATATCCAATTCTTTCTTCTGCAGGATTATACCAGAAGTGCGTTGCATAACTAAAACCGCGATTAAAAACGTGCATTTCTGTACAGAATTGAGCAAAGTTGCTGCTTTGATCGCAGCCTCCACTTGCTTGTTTTCCTGCTGCAATTCCTCAAGTGTAGAAATAACTGCTGGCAATAGTGTCACGAAAACGATGATTGAGTCATGTCTTTCTTACCAGCGTGTGGCGCAAATTGGTTTCAGCTTCTGTCGCGAAGAAGCCGAGTATGGGGCGCTGTTCGTAAAAATCGTAAAAACGGTGCCCCATAGCCGAGCCAGAAACTTCTCTTGCAACATTGTCTTGGAATATTGATACGCACTGTGCAGAACGCGACAGAAAAACGCATATGTCCGATATAGTTGCCATCGCATTTCTAATAACTGGCAACTGCGATGAAGTACTAATTGCCAAGTTAAGAACATGGTTGCAGCAATGAGTGTACATGGCCAAAGCGTACAATTATTTTGCTCTAGCATGGACACCACGATATTTTCCACTCATATTACTTGCGCCATCATAACCTTGGCCGCGCATATGGTCCAGATTAAGCCCAAGTTGAGATAGTTGGGTTAGAATTGTAGATGCAAGATCTTTGTCTGTTGTTGAAGGAACTGGAACAAAGCACAAAAATCATTCGTGCACTTTGGCATCTTTGATAAACCGAACGGATAATCTAAGTTGCTCTGTTTGACTTACATCAGTCGTTTTATCCACTAGTATCGAAAAGTATTTGCATTGGGAAATATCGGAAAGTATTTGCTTTTGTATGGCATCACCCATCAAAGATATAATTTGATTTTGCACTCTCCAGCTTAAATATCAAGCGTTGCGGGGAGCCTTTAAAAAGAGGTCAGAAGTTTGCTTGTCAGCAGCCTCCACTCGCAGTCTTAATGCAGCTTTAAAAACTCCGTCATTGCAATCAGTTTTGTTCAGTGAAAATGCACCAGCGTCTCTGTGACCCCTCAATGATATTTCTTGGCGACCGCATAATTCAATAGTTCTGATTATACGGGAAAGACGATTTCGATTTTCCTCGACAGCCTTCTGTCGACTGCTGTTTAAAGCAATGCGTACATCTCTGGACTTGTCGGCATCTGTCTGGACAAAGTTATCGAACATGGCTGCACATAATTCATGATAGCGACAGTTTTGGCGATTATTGTAATGTTCCTTTGCCTTTTTATAATTGCAGTGTGGTCCCGAAACTAATGAGCTGGGAGGTTTTGCGCTACGACTGACAGTCCAAGGAGCAAACACAACGCATCATTTGCAAAAAGCTCCATTGGAAATATTACTGTACGCTAACCATGTAAATTGGTTTAACTATTGCTTCTGGAAACTTAGATTTTGTGCACCAACTGTTACATATGGAAAAGAGAAACCTGAAGGAGGGGACCAGCAATTAAACAATACCTTCCGTCGATCAGCATCAGTCAGGGGAACTCCAACGAAGTTACCAATATCATTTTCCCTAATGAATACTTGACTGGCAGACTCTGAACACAAGCTAGTGTCATTTCTACCTCTTTTGCAAAAGTCTCTTTCTCTTGACGAACTCCTTTACCGCTTGCGTTGTACAACTACAAACTTAGCCATTTTTCCTCGCACTCTTCTGACTATCACGGTACCCGAAATTCGAACTGCAGGAGGAACAACACCAAACGTAACGCATTGCGCAACACGTGCAGAGTTTCTACGTCATAGCATGAATGAAGCGGTTTCTCTCAATGCCATTATGACTCATGAATCGCAACGTCTTTATCGAAAATCGACATTCAGTGAGGGCTTCCTACAGTCGTAGCACGATTTGCTTATTACAAATGAAGTGTAACACTCGTAACGTAACAAGGTAACAGATCACTACACCACCAGTTGCAATCGAAATCTTTATATAGCTATGTATGCATGTGCGGAATTATTTTGTGTTTTAACAAATGTCAGCAACAAATGTGTTTAGGCGATTTCCGTTAAGGGGGGATCTACCCCCTCAGCCCCCCTGCGTGCGCCCATGGCTCTGGGTATAAATGTAATATGTGCAAAGCGGTTATACCAGGGGTGTACAACCTTTTGCTATTGCCGGCCGCATTACTTTTATTTATATGAAGTACGGTCGCCAATGAGTTCGAGATATATTTATCAGATATGTTTAATGAAAGAATAGGTTTTATCCGGTATATGTCAAATTACGTATTCATTCTATAAGTATTTGTGACATCACCATCTAGATTGTTACGCATCGTGTCGACTGATTTTTTTGCCTTGATCTTTGTTTTGCTTCAATATGCGGCACCACGGCCGCCAAATCTTATATTGAAAATAACATGTGGACGGCCGCAAATTTCATTATCGAAGGCCGCATGCGGCCGTACGGTCACAGATTGTGCACCGTTGGGTTATACGATTTTAATTGAAGTAAAGAACTAGAACTCTACTCTCTGTAATCAATTTTTTGTATCAATTTTAGTATCAATTCTAGTATAAATTTTTTACTTTCCAAGTAACAGCTTCAGAAACCAGTAATCTTGTATTGCATACTTGCCCATAGTTGTTCAACCTCCAAGGGTGTGTGAGAAAGATTGATAATACGTATCTTCCAGGAGCGCAGTGCGTGCTTTTTGCAGGTGCAACTGCATCTAAGGTACGTAGAACCTCCAGCTGGCCGTATAATAATGTGACCTGCGAAGTTGGAGCGCAAGTGAGGAAGAGCTTTTTGAAACCGATTGCTAGCTTAGAAAAACAATATTGCAAAACCGCACTGAAATGAATGCCATGGCCAACTGCTGCAATGAAATGATTCCTACTCCTACTTGATCTAAGGCTATTCGCGTCTTTTCCTGAAACACCCAACACAAAGCGAATTTAAGAACTATTGTCAACTAATTTAACAACCACATAAAAAATAAATAGGCAACAACTTTGGTCTAGCACAAATTCATGTGGAGGTAGCAACGTCAAATCTGACAAAAAAAGATCAAGGGTAAATAGCGAGCGTCAGCCACGGGGTTGCGAATTGTGTTGTGGTAAATTTAGCATAGTTTCTTTGTCTGAATCGAGCTGACATATCTGCGTCTGGTTCGTCAAATAAAGTCGCGCATGAATCCGGCCACATACGCAAAAAATTCGCAGATCAAAAAAAAAAGTTCTTAAATTTACTTCCTAGCAACAATCACATGCTTTTTTGTACCCTTTGCAGTTTGCACATGACATGCCACATACTGCAGTACCCTAAAAACTGCAGTGCTATTTCAATATTATTTCCATATCTTGCTGTAATCTTTCGTTAGTTATTAAGCATTTTTTTTCAAAACAAACTTTGCAATCAGATTTGACTTCGTAACTGCTTCATAGATGGAAATTTATTTCATGTAAGGATTCTGATGTTTTAAATGAGTCCAATACAAACTCGTGCCAGGAAATGTTTGGTAACCAACTAGCCACAGCTTTATAAAACCTACCGCGCTGAACTTTCTTGTGAAGCATACCCCAGGAAACAAACAACAGGGTAAGGAGACCTACGTCTTTAGCATGTTTGAACAGGACTTGATGTGCCCAACATTTACAAGCTTGCAATGCAATCTGAATCCACCCAATAATTGTATTTGGGAACATGGTGCCCAGAACAGTTTACACGCAATTCTACTACAACTCAATTAGTCCATTTAGCTCGTTTGTTCTAGATTCTGCTTGTGATCACACTTAACATATTCATGCTTAATTAATTTGGAATTTAGTAACTGTAGAAACATGCCAATAGTTTTTAATTTACAGAGCTTTCCACTTTTGTCAATTTTTATGAACGACTGGGTGATCGGTATCACTACTGTAGAAAAAAATATTCAAAACATAGCTTTATGCATAAAAATGATCAAGTAGCGAAGTCCCAATTTTGAAGAACAAATAGTTTAAAAGTATCATCATTTTTATGATTCACTACAAAAAACTTATGACCCCAAACACATTTTGGATACATATGCCCAACACATCATAATAGATTGAGGGAAAGCATCTTTTGATGCACAGGCAAAAACGAAATGCGCATACACCTGGCTGAAGAGACAAAACTGAAAAGAAGTTTTTGAACTGAATTCAAACTGAGAATCATGTAAGCAATACATATACAAAGCAAAATGCTTTTACAAATTTATCTATGAATCACTGACATGCAACTTCAGATAATGATTTCAAGTATTTATACAATGAGTTCAAGTAGTTATCCATAGTTAAATCCACATTTTGTAATATTTATATACAACATGTAGCATTATTATTACGGACATGTCTACACTAAAAATTTCACAACTTTAAAGGTTTTATGCACTGAAATAAACTCATGCGTTTACATCACTTAACTCTTCCCATACAAGCTACAATTATTTTTTGTTCAAAAACAAAATTTTTTAACCTGTGCCATTGCAAAATATGTTTGGGACAAAAACGTTTGTGCTTAAAACTGCTGACAATGAGTTGAATCATTTGTTTTGCATAAACGCAGTTCCATTTGATTAGTTAACATCACGTTTTGCATTAACTTGTAAGAAATTATGACGTTTTTCAGCAAGCAAGACTTCTAATATGGAAACACCAGTGATGTAGTCGAGATCGTAACCTCCGAGACTGAGACCTGGCTCAAACTTTAAGACCGAGACTTTGTCATGAAACCGAGAACTAACATTTCTTTGATGGTAATTGAAAGCTGACTCCTTGAATAATGTTGCAAAAAATATCTGGCGTATTGCCAAGATAATCAAAATCACCTGAAATATATGCAAATGGCCAAACACTGAAAAAGTTCATTGTCAGTGTCTTGAATTAACACGCTCAAAGCAGTGGTCTAACTTGTATATTGATTGAATAATAGCATGAACATTTAAAGATGCTTTACACAAATTCTCCTCGAAAAATGTCAGTTGAAATTTGGAGGCGTTTGGCATTGCCATCCTCCAATAAATTTGTTTTGACTCAGAAAATTTTGTAATTGTCTTGTTCGTTAAGAAACACTACCAACCGTTCTGCGTAAGAACACGAGGCAATGCCCTTATGAAGCTCATGTGTTCTGGCCTGCTGTCTAATATTGAAATAGGTTATTTGAGAAAGTGGAAAAGAAGCAAGCATTTCAATTTTTAAATTTTCAACAAACATTAATTTAAGCGAGTGTATAGTGCAGCAGAATTAGGCAAAACAGCACTAGTACAGTGGTAATCCTTTAATTTTCTTCCGAGGTGTTTCTCCATTTAGAACTCTTGTTAATGAAGTAACAAAATTTCGTTGTTTTCCCATTTACCACTCACGTGTTTCATAATAATTTTTTTAATTTTAACGTCAGGCAATAAGCTAATATTCTGTGCTGACACTCAAATTTATCCGCCACATATTTGGTGTATTTTTGGTTAATAAAGCTTTGCCATCTTTTGTAATGTTGCCTACATCTTTCCTAGCTCCTTTTAAACCTCACACGACAAAAATTTGGTTTGGAATTCTCCAAAGATTCAGAAGCTTTGGAGATTCTATTTAGAACTGATGGTTTTCGAGATTAAAAGAAAAACGGAAGTAATAGTTTGAAATTTAAAAAACAAAATTGTAACTTGTTTTATCTATCCACAATTTTGCCTGTGATTCTCCTACTGATGCAAAGAAAAAATCTTTAGGCCTAATAGAGCAATAGACTTTTTGGCATGAATTAGATTTGCACTTCAAACCAGAGCGATAATATCCCAACGCATGCTATAGGGCAGTAGTATAGCAAGGTCAAGTGTCGCCAAAGGCTGACCATAAAAGTGCAGCCCTTGGCACCCCTCAAATTTGCTTACAATAATTACAAAAGAAAGAAACTCCTGTTTCATGCTTATAAAAGATGAAAGGAGTAATAAAGCATTTAACATCAGAATCAAATGCTCACAAACTGGAAGAAATCTTTTTTGTTCACGATTATGGGTTTTTGCTTTTCTTGTTTGTCCGATACCTTTTTCATTAAATTTCCTATTTTCTGCTTTCCTTAAATATGCATCTACGGACCGGGCATATTTCGTTATACAGTAGAATTTGCCTAATTCGCCACCTCAAGGGGATTAGAAAATAGTGATGAATTAGGTCAAGTGACGAATAACGCAAACAGGTGAAAACTCTGTCATAGAAGCTCGCATACTTTATCAAAGTAACTCGTATCACTTATTTGCAGTAAAATACAAATTTATGACGTTATGGTTGAATACAGCAATTAATTCCTCTACTATATCTGGACTCCTCCATTTAATCTAGCACCTTTTAAGTCTTTGACACACTGCAAAGACTTCCCACGTTCTCTCAATGGGGAGTCGGGTCGCGCTTCGCACCTCGTGAATAAATTCAACAAATTGCGAGGAGCAACAATTCTCAGACAAAAATCCTTAATTAATTTGTTTGATTTCCCACACATACTAGCTGCTTAGGTGTCAAAAGCGAAACTGCAGATGACATATTAGCCGAACAAAACGCTTCTAAAGAATAGAAAGAGGTGACGACGAATTGAGCAAATTGACGAATTAGACGAACAGAAATGTACACAAAAGATAGGAATTCTGCCGGGACCGACGAAAAAGTAACAAATCAAGCAAATTGACGAAATAAACAATGGCAAATTAGACGAGTTCTACTGTAATTTTTTCCTTGTTGGTTTTCAGTCTGCGGTAGGCCCAAGCCACACGACTTAGCTCCATCTACTAATGCGTGTAGCAGACTATAGGCCTAATAATAATAAATTTACTGATATAATCTCCGTAAAGAATGTTTGTTCACCTAGTGTTTAAGTAGTGGTTTATTTCTCTTAGTTTAACTCTGTTGCCACTTGCACGGAACCTTTCTTACAGCGCGGGACACATTTTTGACAAATTATGTCAAATAGACTTAAAACTAGCTCTGGTTGAGAAGCACTGGCTTGCAGACTCCATCATGACTTGCATTTGCAAAGTTGGTCCAACTGTTGGCTTGGGCTTCTCCCAAATAGTCGTGCATAGTGTTGTTCCTTGCCTTCATTCGGTACCAACAGATGTCCGTTTCGAAAACTGTTTTACCAAACTCTACCACGCAGGACATCCGCTATTTCATTGAAATGCAGATTTGCATTACAATTGAGATTAAGAAAAAGGTTTGAAAAATCATTCAGTGAAAAGATTACTGGTGCAACCAACAAATTCATGCCAAAATTTCAACGAAACCAGACCCTGGAACCATTGACAACAGGTCTATTTTCGTTGAACCTTATCTTGAGTAGAATTCATACAAATGTAGTCATTTATGAGTCAGAGACACACTGCACTCTAATTTCAGTTGCTGAAAGTCTAAATTTATGTGTATGTATCGACATGTGCTTCACATTAAAAAGATGAAGAGCTGTCACCATAGGCGTGCGGGAAGGCATTTTACTGGTGGGGCGGAAAAAATTTGCCCTGAAAATAACAATTTGCCCTAAAAATAAACAGTATGCCCCGAACCTAACTTTTTTATTTTAATCCGAATTGGGCCTGAAACCGCTTGTAAAGCTGTTCTATATTGTTGAATTCGTTTATAACCGCTTCGTATGTAACGTCAATTCGCCTATAACGTTGCATTTTATTCGGTGCCGATGCCATCTTCTACATCAGGGGTTCCCAAATTTCCCCGTCCGTGTACCCCTTCAGCATTTCGATAGATGAGCGTGTACCCCTAAACATGGGCGCCGGAGGGATTTTTTCCAGGAAGGGGCCAACAGTGGATTTTCTAGGGGTGGGCCAAAAATATTTTTGCAGGAGCGGCCAAAAGTGGCAAAATTACATTTTCACCACTCGAAACTATGAAAACAACCTTTTTTGCAAAAATTGATGGGAAAATTTCAAATTTCAAAATCTTGGTGCGGCCTTGGCCTCCACTTCCGAAGCCCATGCCCCTGAAACTTCTTATGATATAAAGGCTGAGGAAGATAACAAAAATATATTTACCAATAAGCATGCAATGATTTTTGAAAATAATCTTCAATTATTTTTATTTTATTCTTTGAACCAGACATGAAGTCCATAGAGCGCAAGCACGCACTATCTGCACAACACAGATTGATAATAACAGACACAGAACATTTTGCATCGACGTTGGTGGTAGGACCACAGGAATACCGATACTTGTTCGCTAACTTGTAACACTTCGTACAATACTACATTACAGACACTTCCTCAACATAGTTGTTGGCTAAGTCGTAACACTTGGTACAACACTA
>Ga0210059_1014028_pt1 | contig 11894 bp, 2 predicted proteins | sample Ectturendosymbi2_FD_188042 | JGI IMG/M metagenome (GOLD analysis project Ga0210059, IMG submission 188042) | Ecteinascidia turbinata endosymbiont from Florida, USA - Sample 2 (SPAdes) (version 2) | ecosystem: Host-associated > Tunicates > Ascidians > Unclassified | place: Key West, Florida... | reverse complement strand
CCGTTCATAACAGACACGTTCATAACAGACACGTTCATAACAGACACGTTCATAACAGACCCGTTCGTAACAGACACGTTCATAACAGACACGTTCATAACAGACACGTTCATAACAGACACGTTCATAACAGACACGTTCATAACAGACACGTTCATAACAGACACGTTCATAGCAGACACGTTCATAACAGACACGTTCGTAACAGACACGTTCGTAACAGACACGTTCATAACAGACACGTTCATAACAGATCCGTTCATAACAGACACGTTCATAACAGATCCGTTCATAACATACCTGTTTATAACTAACAATGTTCATAACGGGTTCGTTATGTACGTGGTGTATTATGAACAAGACTGTTTTGAACGGACACCGATTTAGAAAACTCTGGTACAATTCAGAAAAAGCCCACTGCGATAAGGACACCTGGAGGAATGCATAGAAATTAATCTCAAGCACATGGATCTCCATCCTGGGTCGAACGGCAGAGGAAACACTAGACATTGCACAACAATAGTCAGATAGGAAGAGAATGAAACAACACTCAGCATGCTCAAGTCACTGGGTTATTTTCCCTGCCTTTCCTAAATACTCACATAATCTCCAGAAGAGTGCATCCTTAGTTCCTACAATGCCCCGCAAAGGGAATTGGAGACATTACACCAACCGGGCTACTGATCAGGGGCGTAATGAAGGGGGCAAAGGGGTTACAATTCCCCGGGTGCCGAATCACGCCGGGGGGCGCCAAATGACTGCGGGGGACGCCGAAAAGTCCCAACAAAGTCACAAGTACTTTCTTCAATACAGTACATTTGCTACCGGAAGACCTCAGGTTCGAAAATGGGGGCGCCAAACTTGCTTCTTGCCCCGGGCGCCATCTAACCTCGTTGCACCCCTGCTACTGATTTGTTGCACGGTCTGTGCCAAAGCCACTGAAGGGAGCGACAAGAGCACGTTCTCCAAACTTTATTCTCTATATTTAGTAGCGTAAGCATTTCTGTCCACACTATGGTAAACCTTGGATCTTCACAAAATTAACCGACCTCTTGAAAGATCAATTTTCCCTCAACGTATATTTTCTCAACCGTACCAGAAAATATGGAGCAAGTTTTAGCCGCATACCAGCGCTTTCATTGAGTTACTAAATGTTAGTGAGAAAAAAAAATGCCCAATGGTTTGCATTTTGCCAGCTTTCTATTTCTAACTAAACATGTCAGCTTTGCCTGATTTTAGCTGTGAAAACGCAATAACGAATAAAAAAATTGCAACGCCCTATCAATCCTTTACTCAAATTTGCACAAAGTTTCGTACAATTTCGACAAATTTGTCCAACTTTCATCGATATTTGCTCAAATTTTCACTATTTTGCATAGAATGCCGTCCTGACGCCGGCCTCGTGTTACTACTGAACAGATGGCCATGCGATGCCGCCAACATAAGTTGTCATGTCATTCGCAGTACCTGTCATTGCGCTTTCTTCCACTTTCATCAGCTTTTCTGATTGGAAGCGACGCTCTTGAATTCAGGTCGCTATCATCCAACTAGTTTCCAACTGGCTAAAATATACTGTAATTCTCAGGTTCTCAAGGAGAGGGCAAAGCGCTCTTTTTGATCGATAGGCCTGCTAAAGTTTCTTCTGCTTAGGCTACTGCGGCTGCTCCTTGTTTTCATACGTAAAGCTGATGTGTTTTGAATGCAGGGCTTCACACAAATGGTTGGTTGAGCAAAATCATGGTTGACCAGTATTGACACTCACTTAATAACAGCTTCATACACAGGTCTAACAACAAGTCCAACCCCACATCCTTACACTAACTTGGAATATAATGAGCAACACGGTTAAACTTCTAATAATTTATCAGTGAAAGCACGAAATCACAGGAGTGTTTTGGCGCAAATCATGCGCTTTTACATGCACGAGAACTACATTTAGTTGCAGCTATCTACAAACTTTTTTTGACCTGAAAATAAAACTGTGAACCTGAACTTGGGAAATTGTCTGTAGATATTAGGTTTAGATCAATCTTTCATTGTCCTCGGAAAGAAGATAGAAGTTAAGCTCAACAATAAAACTAGCCTTTGATTAGAATTGACAAGAAGCCAGCAGGATATTGATAGCATCTACTACATTCAGTTGTGTCTTGCTAGTTGTTGCATCTACGAAAGTTTGTTTCTTCCAATTCTTAGTTGGCACATGAGTCACATGACGTAGGCCATCTTGATATGATGGCAAGACCAGCACTGCAAGGGCATTTCTGTAAGCTGTAGGAACCATTATTACGAAACAACAATGAAATGTAAGAGAAAAATAACCATTGTCAAATAAAAATTCACTCTGAAAGTGCCACTGAGAACATTCTGTTTGGAGATCGAGAGAGCTAAGAGCAGCAACAATGGATAGAGAAGTCCTTGAGACTGATTCTACCTTCAGTGCACCTTTAACTGAAAACTGCATAGACGTGACAATAGCGAAATGCCCGTGTCCACCACTCCCAGATTTAGATTTACCAAACTTAAGTATTTATCACCCATATCAAAGAAGGTATCCTTCAAATGAAGTCATAAAGGAAGCTTGTTTGATTTTACGTGATTCAGAGCATCTTCAAGAACACCGTTTGGCTGATCCGCTCACTTACAGGATCATAAGAAGTGTTCCACATCTTGACCCTAACGTTGCCCAATCTGTCATATCAACGCCATTCTACAGTGCTCATTGGGGTAAGTGGTTTGAATTCGGTTAAATTTTGCTTACTAAGAGCCCAGCTTATTTGCCACTTAGTCTATAGCAAGGGTGGGGAACCTGCGGCCCGCGGGCCAATGCGGCCGGCGTGAATATTTGATATGGTCCGCATCAGAATTTTCGTTACTCAAGTAAGAGTAGGCTTATAACATCACGTCAAAACGAAGCTCCACTTAGATAGTAAGTCAAGAGAAGTCACTCTTCCTCATAGTTCGATAATGGTATAATTTTAGGACAAAATTAATTGATTTTGCGGCCCGCCAACGATAATGCACAATTCATGCGGCCCGTGATAGCAAATAGGTCCCCCACACCTGGTCTACAGGGTATGTCCATCGTATCGAAATGTTAAATGCGTTTGTTCCGTTGCAAAAGTTTTTGCCATTTTCAAATACTTCCTCTTATTGACCCTGTCTGCGCACATCAAGGGGATATAATAAAACTATTTTATACATTTAAATTCAATAAAAGGCGTGGTAAACAATTTTTGAAAACACCGATACTGTCCTGTTCAGGCTACAATATCTATACCAGGAGTGCACATCACAGGGCACGCGTGTCCAACGTAGCAGATCATAGGTTCGAAACTGACACGCGTACGATTAGCCTGAGGTGAAAGATCATTTTCTCTTGGGCATAAATCACACTGATTCGCATGAACGGTAGTTAGCTGCGTGTGAATAAATTTGCGAATTTAAATTATGTATTAGCAAATTTATTCACTCGCAACTAACTACTGTTGAAAACAAGTGAAATGAAACTAAGTGGTCCAGTACAGGGGTGGGCAAATAACGGCCCGCCTGCCAAATGTGGCCCGTCACAGCGTTTTCAGTGGCCCGCGGAAACATTCAGGAAAAATCTTTAATTCTGAAATTTCCTCCAACTATCACAGTAAATATTAATGCTGAGGCTAGCAACCCTGCTCAGGAATCTTGTGTAGCCCCCTACCCAGAGGCTTTTTCTTTTGTTAATTTCACATAGCCCACCTAGAAAAATGTTAGAAATCTGTGCTTCCATGACTTTTCCTGATTTTCAGAGACAAATGGAATAGTGCCGGAGTTATATTACAGAAAAGTCTCTGAAAGCCTATATATAGGACGTATGGGCATTATACTACCAAGGGTTACCTGGTGTGTAGCAAATTTTGGACACCTTACTGAGTTAACATATCAATGCAATTTTAAGTGCAAAGCCTGTTTGGCCAGATATGACCACAAATACCTTATATGTGAAGAGTCTTCCAACACCATGACTTGATCTGAAAAAAAAGCGGATCTAAAACATGCATGACGTTTTCTATGCACAAAAAAAATCCCCTCTAAAAAATCCTTTTTTTGGTGGTACTCTCAATAAAATTTGTATGATATGTACGTTTCGCTGGGCAGATACAATTTTGTTGCGAAAGTGATTAAATATTAAAGTAAAAAATGCTTTGGTCTGGGAATAACGGATGTCACGTGTCCCAGGAAGACGTATGCAAATTATGGGTAGCATTACACCCTACTTTTACTGACGGGCATAACAAAATAAGGATTCCTGAGCAGGGATTTAACCGAGGCTTGCTTCTATTTCCATAAGAAGGTGCGCCCTCCGCTAAATGCGGCCTTCTCAAAGTGGCCCCCAAGCCAAATTAATTGCCCATCCGTGGTCTAGTGCAATGTTGCTGTCTGGTGTGACGGGATTTTGCAATTATTTGAAGGGAAGGTGGCACGGAACCTCATTATTTGAAAAGTTTTGTCATGCATCCTCATTCGATTTGGGGATCCGTTCCGATCTGCAACAGCCACAAAAGGCCTACCTGACTTCACAGTACGGATGGGCTAGCTAGCTCTTAAGCTGATAATTGCGTAGAAGTCTGCAGATTAGAGATGGCACGGTCCAAGATTTTTCAGGTCCAGACCGCCCATGGCCCGCCACATTCAGCCCATTAGCCGCCCGTGGACCGACAACATTTATTCTTTTCAAAACCGATTGTGATTTACAAAGCGATTGTGATTTGGTGCATATATCAAAAACACCTATAGCACGCCATCAAAATGTTGCATAACACATTCTCTCCAAGAATCCACTCAGCACCAGAATCGCTGACCGCCACGCTCATGCAAGAAGTTACCACCATGCACGAAAAGTTTCTTAAAGTGTACCTGTCAGTCGAGCCTGACAGAGTGCTCACACATGGGAAAAGCAAATTTGCCTTAAAATGCAGCAACGGCAAAGAAATGCCAAGTGGTTTCAGTCACTTTTATTGCCACCGAGTGGTTCTTTCAACTCAAAAAAATTTTGAAGGTTTTTTCAACATCAGTGGGCGGCTCGTAGCGGCTCGGTGAAGTCCAACGGCTAAAAATATTGTTAGTGGCCCGCTCGTTCAACCTTAGCGGCCCACCCAAAATCCGCACCATTAGCGGTCCGTGCCACCTCTACTGCAGATGTTTCTCAAAATAAAAGTTGAGCGAGTCATGTTTATAACTTGAACTTTATCAAGGTGGGATCTGGCTGTTTTTGTTTGCTGTGCAAAAGTAGGCTGTGGAGCTTCTCTTGATTTCTTCATTAATAGCATTCAAGACAAAACTTCACATCCCACAGCAATGATACCCAGCAATCGAGGTAGGCCTGTAGCGCAGTGATCCATCCAAGCCAAGGGTGGGAACCTGCGATAAGGGGCCAAATACGGCCCGCGTGAACATTTAATATGGCCCGCATCGGAATTTTCCTTGCTCAAGTTAGAACACAACACCATGTCAAAACAAAATTACATGATAAGTACAGTGCATCAAAAGGGGTTTATTTACTACCTCTCATAGTTTTCTCTCTTTGTTTTGCTTAGGAAGATAAAGGTACAGTGCATCTGCAACTTACGTGACTGATTAAAAAAATTAATTATTTTTACGGCCCGCCAGCGATATTTCATATATCACGCGTCCCGTGATAGTAAATACGTTCCCCACCCCTGGAAGCTGTGCCCGGGGGTGAACAAAAATTTCGGAACAAACACACACGGAAAATCGAAGAGTACACACAGCCAGGTTTGGGCTCTGATGCGCAGGCAGGTATTTTTGTTCTAAATTCTGTTCCCAACAAGAAACATTATGAGTCCTTAACAAATTCCTCACATCGAGTTTTTGCGAATGTATGAGTGTGGCTGTGTTAACATTGTGAGCCTCCGCATTTATTTAGATAGACCGATTTAGATAGACCAACACCATCACGGAGACATGCACCAAAGGTTACGGCATCTGATTATTGGAGTTCTGCTAATACTACATAACGTCTTCTAACCAGCGAATACTTTACTGGAGAAAGAGCAACATTTCGCGCAGTCTGCTGACCGGCTACAACTGACGAATTTAAATCAGCGTGTTAGCAAAGCGACCAAAAATGACACTACAATGTTCATACTCCTTGAAGTCTGTTCATCTATATTACATTGGTTTTCAGACGTTCAACACAGAATGGCGTTACATACAAAGTTTTGACATCGCAAAAGATTGTGAGCAACGCCGTGACCTCTGAATGACTCTCTGTTTATAATGTGTTATCAATGTCGTCATCAGCATTAGATGATGGTGATACTGCATGTCGCAGTCACTGGTTGCAAATAAGCATCGCAGCTACAACTGCGTAAACCTTTTACATTTTTGTGAAGATCTGCATAAGTGCGTTTTCTTGCGCACACTTAGGCTCTACTATAACTAGAGGGACCACTGGTATAGCGGTACAGCAGGGCGAGGTTAAGTCACAGATGCAAACGACTGATGATAATGCTGGCAGGCTCCATTTTACTTGGTAAAGATGCCGCAAGATTACCATTGGACGGCTAAGGTGCTGGGAGTCGAAACAATGGAGAGCCACCACTTTGCACTGTAGTATGTACTGCCAAGAGCCGCTGGTGATCATATTCTTGGCAGTAAGGAAATTCTAAGAAATTGACGCGACATTCAGATTTAATTTTGGTGGCGCCGCACCAGGGCGTCGTGCTAGTAGGAATTTGAGGCCGATATTGACAAGATTTTTTAAGGTTTTGAACAAGAGAAAAAGTATAGAATCTAGATCGTACTAGTTAAGATGAATGTTTTGAAATAGGCCTATTGTACTTGGGTGCTTTTTCCAACAGCATTTTCTGCACCACACTTAAAATCTTTGGATTTTAAATTGAACGGAGTTACAAGTTAAGCCAAATACAGAATGTTGCATAACGGAAACGATTGATCCCTAATTCAGACTGACATGAATTCCAAGTACGATTTTCATAAACTTCCTCAGACGTTTGAACAGAGCATGCTATGCCTCCATTCCACAAAAAGATGGAAAGTTTTGCTGATTTAAGAAACCAGGTAGGGACCGAAACAACCTTGATTGTTGAAGCAAGGTGATTTGGTGTAGAGCCAGCAGAACTACGAGAGGTTGCTGAAGGTGGTGAGGTATTTCTAGTCCACCTAAGGCTGATTCCCTCTCGGCCTTCCTGGGAGGAAAGCGGGTGTGAAATGAATGAATGAAGTAGTATAACTGCTACTTTTCAACTCAACAAAAGCTTGAATAAATAAAAGGCATTTTTTTCACAGGTCCACTCAACTTTTTCAACGCAACAGGTACTTTTTCAACAAACCATCAAAGACAATGCGGATTTTACCAGAAGATTACAAACAACATCTCTGAAAGCAGTGAGACTGAAAAGAATCTTATAGATGTGGGAGTTTCACTCAACTTTTCTTACTATGATACCAATTCAATTTCAATGAGTACTTTGCTGCACCCGAAGCGCAAGAAATCCTGTGGAAAACAAAAAATGATCTTATCATCAGATTGTTTGGACGTACTGCGCCAAATATCCGATATTTTGCATAATTCGACGTCGTCATCAGAACGTCATTGCAAGGAACATCAAGGCAAACACATCCGCAAATGCAAGAAATTTAACAAAGGTTAGAGATTATGGATATTTCTGGGTCTAATGAACCACCAAGAGTTGTTCCTTACCTATGAAGAGTTTATCTCTAAAACAAAAGGCAGGTGTTTCAAAAATAGCACGTACGTCTGATATATTTTTGTGAAATGGTATTGATTCGTTTAAACGTCATGCTAAAGGTGAATTAAGATATAGGTGTCAAGAAACATCAATCTTTTTGCTATTTCCTAGTTCAGTGGTCATTCCCGTTACGTCTGCACAGGGCAGGTTTTAAGCCTATTCGACTAATTTTATCAAAATGGGTTCCGCACTATAAGGGGACTCCCACCAGCGGCGATAGAGTTCCCACTTGAAGTCTTTTCTCTCTTCTAAGAGAAATTAACCACTACTGAAAAGTGAAACGAAAAATTAGAAATTTTTATTCCTCACATTATTAATTTATTATGCATACTCAGAAAATTGTCGTCGACTCGTATAACTTCTACTGACATATAAAAGGTTATGTCCTTCACCCGAAAGATTTATTTGATGGGATAAAAGTTAAGTTATTGCATCCAAGATGTGTGTTCTATTCTACACTGCACAATGAACAGATCAAGATAAGATAATAGTAAATGATTGACAGCGTGTTTACCATCCGGGCCCGTTGTTTTTGCTGCAGGTCTACGTGCGCCGGTTTAACAAAACCGCAGCTTATTAAATTGGAAAGATGCTGGAACCAATGTAGGTTTATTTAGCGAAGTCAGTTGTGTCGTGTATTATGCTCTAGCAAGCTGTGTGCGTGGTCTTTTATGTGCGTGCGTTCTTTCATGTATCTTGTACCTGCATTCGAGTTGGATTACATGCGCAACGACTTCATCGCCACCTAAAGACGTAACAGAGCTGATAGGCCATAGCAGGGCTAATTAGCCTTATAAATTATTGTATATGATAGTGTGAATATTGTTCGTCTCCGTAGACGAATTAATGGTTGGTGAGTGATCAACTGGTTTAGAATATACCGAGTATTTATCGTGTTTTATGGATATTTATCTATAGTTAGTGCATGATAATGATATGAAAGTGTTCAAGAGTATTTGGGATATCATAGAGAAATACCAGACAAGCATGGGCGTTGGAAGTTTTTTTTTCCCAGGGGAGGCCAAAGGGTGGATTTTTCCAGGTGGTGACCAAAAATCATTTTTCCAGGGGACCAACAGTGGTGAAATTTAATTTTACCACCTCGAAACTAAGAGAAAAATATCTTTCTATCAACTAAAAAGCTGATAGGAAAATATAAAATTTCAAAAACCAGTGTGGCCTTGGACCCCCCTGCACCCCTCCCCTTTCCGATGCACATGCACACAAGAACAGCCGTTTCATTTCTAGAAACCTGAAACCACTGAACTTGAAAATATTCTGAGAGACTACGAATAAAAATCCAGAAAAGTATTTTTCTAAAAACATGCTTTGTGTATAAGCAGTTTGTCTGTAATTGTTTTGTTTGTGTTTACAAAATAAAGCTTTCATATTGTCTTGCAAAATTTTAATACATCAAGCATTCAATTTTTGTTAGTTTGAAGATGAGCATACTACACGTAGTGTGAACGTGCATAAGTTTTGTTTTTTTTAACAGGGTCCCCGCCATCAGTTTTCTTATTGGGCCCCGCAACTCCTAGCACCTACTTTCGTCTGCATACCGGCATGCCTACTTATTTTAAAATAGGCCTCTGGAATTTTTTTGTCCATTTGTTTTCCAATTGCTGTATTGGAACGAAAGATAGATTTAGGATTTTTATTGAACGTTCTTACTCTATCATTCAACTCCGTTCCAACAAAGTTTCGGCCACTATCATCAGCTTGTGCGAACGCTGAATTCAGCACATTTATAGTGCATTTAAAGTTGTATTGACAATATTTAAAATAAGCTGTTCCTATGTAACAGTAAGATTGCCTGACATCTAAAGCTGTTACATTCCATAAACGAACACTGCAGTAGTGAACTTAGCAATTAGGTTTGTTGTCAGATTTGGTAATTTTTGAGTAAGCATTTTTTAAGAATTACCCTGATGTACCATCCCATCTTTAAATTGATACATCCATTCCAAATGCATTTAGGATTGATGCGCCAATTTAAACATGAGATGGTATTTACCTAATCAAGGACTTTTTTACTAATGTCTAACTGGGCACAGGCCTTTGTTGGTTAGAGAAGACAGCAAAAAAAGTCTAACGTTTCACAAAGATTTCTTAGAAAATTGAGAACAGTCCACCTAAAATAACTGTTTTGTTGAACCAGGTCGTAAATCAAGCAGGTCAATCATCCCTCGCTTCCCTCACATGATCTTATCTAATGAAAAATGTTGCATGATTACTAACAGATGCTATGTCGGTGGAAAGGTGTCAACAAAATGGCAAAAGTATGAGGTGAGTGCGTCCATTTTGCTTACAAATCACAAAAAAGTGGACACTTTAACCAGCTTGGGACATCCCACCAACTGTGGATCAAGGATTTTTTAGGATGTTGGCTACTAGAACAAAAGAAATATCCGGAAAAACGTTTGTTCTATGACGTAACGTTTTTCGCTGGGAACAAAAACCACCGAATAAAAAGTATCTATCAAAAACGTTACTCGGTTTCACTCTTGCTGTGTTTTTTTGATCGCAGAATTTGCATGCTTATTCTTGAAGCCAGCTTGCCACGTACACTTCGCCATTTTGTTGGACCGCAGCATGGATTTCGGTTTGTCGTATTATAAGGTTAACAGAGGACGTTATGCATTCCAATGATTAAAGGCTTTTAAAAATGTGGAGATAAAATATTGCAACAGATAAAATTCCTTTGCAGAACATGCGATTTTTTCGTTCAGCTTTTCAATTGCTAAGGTTTTGATGTTGAACTATTTCGAAATACATATTTTCTGGTTTAAAACACCAGCGCCGCGTCAAAGGAAAGAAGCTTCTGCCTGTGCAGAGGGTAGTCCAGGGTTTTATATTCTATTCTGTTGATAATTTACCAGAAAGTGTCGTAGCTGGATCCGTATCTGTGCTGATAAAAAAGAGGTTTATAGAGATTCCATGCGTTGTCCACACAGCATATTCACAGACAAATACAAACGCCGCAATTGTGCTTCCATCCAATCTGGTGAGGCGACCGCTTGTAGTTCCGAAAATTTATTCTTAATATTGCGAAGAATTGAGAGTTTGTGTTTTGGGTCAGTGTGGTTGTCCGAATCATACTTCTTAATGTATAATAGAAGGCTCTATCGGAACAAACGATGCCAACATATTTTACTGCGAGGACTGTGCGCAGAACAAGTCCTGGGCATGACATTAAACTGCAATCAGTGATGGGGTTACAGTTCGGGAATTATGCAGTTTATGGGAAACTGGAAGACCCTTTAGCCATCATTATTCCCATGTCCATTCTGGCCCGAAGTGGCGACGTTTGACAGGGCTCTAGTTATGGATCAAATAGTCTGTTTAAGGGCGGAGTGAACTCTTTGGCCATGCAAAGCAATCATTCCAAGTATGGGGAATCGATACGTAGGTGGTGAAATTTTCACCACTCTCGAAATCTATGCAGCTGAGCCTGGCCTCAATGCATTGGCCACACCTTGAGAGCCTTCAGGGATCCAAAATGATGATCTGGGGACTCAGTGGCCCTAACTCTTATTGCCCAAGCTTGCCTTGGAATTTCTGAAAGCGACCATCCTCATTTGTAGAGCTTTTCCGCGTACTTATTCGGAACAGGAAAATGACTAATTACGTCTAGTGTTCCCTTTAACAAAATTTTACACTGAGCAAATGTTTGTTTTAGTGAGCACGAATATTTTAAGGTTAAGTTAGCAGACTTCGAAATGGTTTACAAACTTTGTGCGTTATTAGAATAAGTATGAAATATCATCAAAATACGAACAAAGTACACATTTAATTCAAATAGCTTCGTGTTTTCGGGCGTTTCCAGCCTCTTATATACTTTGTTCACTGTGTCTGATGGTGGTGCTGCGCATTTGCGCACCTTAAAGGGAACATTAATTAGATTATGTCGTAGATTTTCGGCGAGGAGATTCCTCGGCAGCAGAGCAGAAGTTCTCGTTTGTGATGTAATTGAAATTAAGCAGCGCCGCGAAACATGTAGACACTCGCCAAAACCGGATGACATCATATATACAGTAATGTTTATGTTTCACCAAAGTTGTTGATTTGTTGAAGACTATTCACAGATGATCTGATGATTTTCTGGTATTCATAGAAAAATCTTCT
>Ga0210059_1014027_pt1 | contig 11894 bp, 9 predicted proteins | sample Ectturendosymbi2_FD_188042 | JGI IMG/M metagenome (GOLD analysis project Ga0210059, IMG submission 188042) | Ecteinascidia turbinata endosymbiont from Florida, USA - Sample 2 (SPAdes) (version 2) | ecosystem: Host-associated > Tunicates > Ascidians > Unclassified | place: Key West, Florida... | reverse complement strand
TGTTGGGGTACCCGTTGCGAGACAACATTCGCTTAATATTCATAAATTCCGTGTGCACCAGTTGGTAGGAACTGGCAATATCATAAGCGCGGCGGAGTAGAGAGTTGACAAGGTTTCGTTTCCTGTGTAACGGAACGAAACTCGACCATTTCGAGTAGAGACCTGTATGAGTGGGTTTCCTGTAAGTGGAAGTAATAAAACCTGTTGATGTTTTCTCAATTAAAACATCAAGAAAGTGGAGGCAATTATTAGTTTCTAGCTCCTTGGTAATTTAAAATTTGTGCCTAATTTAAAATTCACTATTCTACCATTTTGATTCATAAGTATTCTTTTATCAGTAAGGAGTGGACTTATGAGATTAAGATGCTATCCTTTGATTTTTTGCCATTTTTAATGATTAATGCAGTTGGAGATGATCTATTTGATCAAAATTGTTCTATGAACTTGCTTTGGTATAAAATTTACAGTACATTCTTTGCCCTGAACAAGAACAGTATTTCATGGTAAAACTGTTGTAGCTATGTGCTTAAGCAGGAATAGAAGATGTTTAGACCAGAGTTAACAATAAACTCTGAAATGCATGCATTTTTGATTTACAATGTCTTAGGACCTTCAGGACTTTAAAAAAATATATTTACAAGTACTATATCACGTACCGGGTACTTTTATTCTTAGTATCTTGCTATACACTTGCTCCAAAGGTTGGAACTAATGGGTGACAGAATAAAACTTGGCAATTACGAAAAATCATATTAGAAGGTGCAATGCAAAATCTGTGATTTTGTTTCTTTTATGTACATTTCTTAAACAGGACAATCTATTCTAGGCACCTATCTTTAGTGTATGATAAAAACACTGGATTTGCAACCAGTAAAATGCCAAGATCTAAAACAGGGTTTTCAAACTCAAATTGCTCAGAGGTTCAAATTAGGACTTTTAAAGTAACCCAAAGAGTGCATTATAAGAAGTTTTATTGCAGTAATAAAAAAGTCAACAAAAATATTATGTGATAAGAACACAGTGCTTCACAATTGTTATTTTACCCATATCCACTTCTAGTCATCTCTACTTTGAGTTAAAAGGAATTTGTTGACTTGCTAGCTAAGCGTTTTAAAGAGCAGCAAATGAAATAAATCACTAAATTGATAATTATTTGAAAATATCCAAAAGCAATGTGGGTTGCACACAATGTGTTTGCAGGCTGTGTGTTTGAAAACCCTGATTTAAAAGATCTGAACCATAGTTTCTTTAACTTGGGTTTTTGTGGAAATTTGGCTCACTACACCCAATAAAGTGATTTATTTGCATTGAAAATTGGAAAAGGTAAACAAACTTGAAGAAGAAACCTCTATAATCAGATTCAGTTTGTATCTGCATGCCATGCATGCCTACCGTCTATGTGAATAAAAATGGTATATGGACATGCTGAAATAGACTTTGGGTAGTCATGTGTCCTGCACAATTATACACTAGACTGTGAAAAGTTGATACTGGTATAACTATAAATACTATGATTGGTGTTATAATTTGTTTGAAGACGGATCTTTTCAAAAAAGTAAAAAATTACAGATTCACGGTCTCTCTCTGAAAATACTTGTGCCTCTGCATTGCACCTATGTATTTGTTCTTCCAAGTCAATTTACGTTTTTCTTGATCTTGTTGGTTTTAGGTGATAAGTCCGATAAAGCAGTCGTTTTTCTTCATGGCAATCCAACCTCATCATATCTTTGGAGGAATGTAATTCCACATGTTGAACCAGTTGCTCGATGCTTTGCCCCTGACCTTGTTGGAATGGGAAGGTCTTCAAGAGTTGAAAACATATCATATACTTTTGATGACCACTACAAATATCTTGATGAGTGGATGAAAACTGTTGGGCTCCCAGAAAAAGTTATGTGTTTTTGTTTCATAGCTTGTTCATTCAGACACTGATATTATTCAGAACACAACCGTGTTGCAAGTATGACTTGTATGCTGGTAGTGTAATGAGATAAATTAGTTTCCAACTACACGCCCATGTTGTGAGCAGTTCATATCACTATATAAGCACATTGCCTAGCAAAGAATGTTGCGCATGTCTGTACCCATCAAGAAAAATCAAAGCGTCCAATTAATATTTGGACTCTTGTGGAGTTGAAATAAAGTATGCCTTGCTTTTAAGTAACGATTGTGTAAGTGGTCAGATCAGCAATCGCCACAAGCATTGAATAAACAAATGACTCTTTGCTCACTGATTCAACGAAACATAAAAAGCAGCCGAAAATTCTGAATCACGCAGTTAAAGTTGTGATGTGAAAGCGACTGTTTGTGCTCGACTCTGATGTGCATGGGCACTTTTATGCTCTTATTATTAACGTCTAGCATCAACCGACGTTGCCTCTACAGCCTACACCCGTGCAGGCCCGATAATTAACACTTAGAAAACGGAAACGCTCGCCCAGTATCCCGCTGTAAATTCCAACAGCCATTTCCATGCCAGCGGCGAACCTTTGCAATAGTTTGACCAATTTGTTTGTCACGGTAGCAAGATCGATTTCCCTTGTGATGTGTCAAACAAGATCCTTCAGTGTGTCAAATGGCAACGATATAATGTCACGGGTCTTTATGAAATCGAGGCCCTCACACTCACAATGAAGTCGCAGTTTATCTCGCAGACAGTGCTCCGATTTTTCTCAATGGTTGCGAAGGATGGACTCCATACCGACGACGCATTAAGTCTGTCGAGGTCTGTCACATCCGCTGTCTTCAGACTATCCTCGGTCTTCGATGGTGCAACAAAGCCCCACAAACAGAAATATGTCGCGGAGCTGGAACAACACGTCTCGAAAGTCTCATCCAGCAAAGACAACTGAGAGCACATATAATCCGAATGCAAACCAAGGCTACTACGTCAAATATTCTATGGGGAGCTCACCAGTTGCCATCGAGCAGTTGGGGGACAAATGAAAAATTTTAAGGATCAGCTCAAAGCTACCTTCAAGAGCTGAGCTCTTCCTCCTTCCCAGCTTGAGGCGTTAGTCTCTGATCTCTCACAGTGAAAGACCGCCTGCGTCAGCAGCATCGACGAATTCAATGAAGTCTTTTGGACTCGTATGGGCTTTTCGGCAAGTGCATGGACCGCTGGTTTTTCCTCTTTGACTCAGACACGTCGTCCAATGCCCATATCATAGGGATGCGTAAATGAACACAAAAATGCAGAAATTCTGATCCGTAGCAAAACACGGGAAGCTGTGAGTTGGCACACGCAGGCAACACTAAAAAGAAAAACACTGAAGCAACGCACCAGCACCATAGGCATAGGGGGTCAAAAGTTTTAGGGGAGTACAGCGCTTTTATTGAAAAATATGTTGATGCCTGAAAGTAGATTTTCAAAAACTTTTATAATTTACCTTGTCTAAGTAATAAAAAAGGCGCATCTAATGCAATTTTTACCCTATTAATGCCAGAAAAAAGGTAAAATGACAACGATCGAAATTTCAATCAAAACATAATTTTCCATATTTAAATTGATTTTTGCCCGAAAGCAAAATAGAGGCGATAGAGCCCTCCTGCACACCCGCCTCCTATGCCAACGCCAACGACTGCTGCTTTCGTATTCGTAGGTACACCCGAGGCGCTCTGACGATGATGTAAGCACGATTTTGTAACAAGGAGGACGCTTTGACCAATCTGACTGTTGTATGCCGCGAAGTATATCGCACACACGCGTACAGTATATCGCACACACGCATACAGTATATCGCTCACACGCATACAGTATTTTTAGAATTTATTGATACACAACGTGTTTATTGGAAAAAACACGGGCAATGATGCACGCGCAGGTTTGACTGCTTGAAGGAAAAATAAGTCAGTTTACTTTGGTACCTGCGTTGTTTTGGTGTGTTTCGCATTTGCCAATTTCTCTGTAACGTTCGGTTCTGTTTCATATTGCAAAGAAGATTCGTCGTTCTTAAGGTATTTTCTTGGCAGCGGTTGCGTTTTTCAGATACACAGTTTTTCATAAATTCGTACGAATTATTTGTGTACCGACCGTGAACAGGTTTTGACTTACAGTATATTCAATGCCATTGCGTCTCTTGAACTTGTGTGCCACCAAAGAAAAATGCAAGCATTAGTTTTTGTTGAGCAAAATTTTTATGAAGACTGACGTTTAACGCCCGATGGGTTTCATGAATATGAAGCCCAAAAAAGCAATTGAAAAAAGCTGATTCGCTTTCTTGATGTGTTTAACTTCGGAAAAATTAAATGTTCGCTGCGATATGGGCTGAAAGTGCCTTGCTAGGCAGCACATGCGTTTCCATGGCATACGCTATAATGTGTCCAGAAAAGTCACTACATTTGCGTCAGATACATGCAGAATATTCTTGCGGAATCAATAGCAGTACTCGTACAAAATTTCTTTAGACTGTAAGTAGAGGTTTAAAAACTTTTTAGTAACGAAGCACGTACTTGATTGCTTGGTAATATACGTATTATGCCCCTTCCGGGCTATCCACAATTTTTGTTAAAATTTTCAAATTTTGAAAACTAATGCATTATACTGTAAGTTGCTTTATACGGTAATTTAGATTTAATAACCGAGTTCTTACTGAAAATGATGAGAATTTCCTAATTATTCCATAAAGAGTTCTCTCGAGTACCGCCTGTCACGATGTAAAGTTCTTCAATTTAAACGGCCACTTACTGATTATTTGATTATTTTTTCAATTTATATAATAAACGCCATCTAACCAAGCTAAAAAAAGATCGCACCTGGAAAATGTGGTAGATTAACTGCTTCACGAGTTTTGACCGCTGTTCTTCTGGTAAAGTGGTGTTTTTTGATGAATTACAGATTAAATAAATCATTGTAATGTTGGCATCATCGTCTGGTTCACATACCATCCTGCGAAGAAAAGGATGTGAAGCAGGAGATGGATTCGACATTTTTTCTTCTCTTTTTTTGCAACCGACGGCCGTTTTCCCTAACACTAGCAATTTGAGAGTTTCTATATTTCCCACGAATGTTCCGTACAGTCTGCCTTACGTTCGCTTTTTTATCTTTATGAAGTTTTCCTGCTTATAAGAACTTTATGTTTTTGCAGGTGAACTTGGTATTGCACGACTGGGGATCTGGTCTTGGATTTCATTGGGCTAACAAGAACAGGTCAAAGGTCATGTCGATCACGCATATGGAAAGCCTCGCCGCTACCATAAGAAACTGGGATGAGTTTCCCGAAGCTGGAAGAAAAATGTTTCAGGCCATGCGATCAGACGCCGGTGAGTTTCTCGGTCAAATCACAGTTAGTTCGTTGAACTGAAGCTCTAGTTTTTGTTGTATGCGCGAAGCAACATTTCATGTCATGTTCTATGCTACCGGAAAAATTTTTTATCTTGAAAGAAAAACGACAAAAGCAACAGATGTGACGCTTTGCGCATTTTATGGATTACTATACTGATAGAGCTCTTTTTGATACACAGTGTGTAATAAGGGCACTGCTTGATCAGGAAAACCTGAACTGCATTGTTCAAAGTGGTACGCTTATCACCGACCGCGTCAGGGTCAGTTTTTTTTTGAGAAACGTTTTCGTTATTATTTAACTTTAAACAAACCAGTCAAGTTAAACTTCGGGCCGTACAAGCAAACTGAAGAGAAGTAACTAGTTTATAAGATCTCCTAATCTTTCCTGTTGCTGCAATCATTTGCAAAGAGCAGCAATGTTCTACTTTTTTCAGACACTGCTCAACATTGCATAATCGGAAATCACCCAAAGCACTTTTCATACGGCGCAGTTTTCTATTCAAGGAATTACAAAAAATCGAGATATTTGATCTGTCTTACATTTTTGTTTAGTTGTGATCGTGGAAATATGCAACATGTAGTCTGAAAAGTAGGAAACGTATGGTTAGCAAGTAGCCAATAGATCTTATCTAATTAATTCTCTCTTCTTCGCTGTTTACAGTACTTGCCAATTACCTTAAAATCTTTTCTGTTTTTTTTTTTATAAAAAAACAACCGTAATAGACTTAACGCATAAACCAAGGTTCTCACCGTAAAACCCGGGTTGAATGGACAAAAAATAGATTTGTGTGGCAAAAGTTGGTTTGAAGACCATAATCTGGATGTTTAGTGTATATCGCTGTTTAGAATTAAATGCTGTTAATGGGTAATAAAGGATATTTGTGATTTAAAACACTTTCAATGTGGAACCAGCAGAATTTATGAGTTTTTGTACAAGTTTGTATATGCCTCATGCTCTAACTTACCGTTAGTTGTTTGCAAAAACAGCAAGCCTCGTCCACAGTGAAGAGTGATTTCGGTTATTCATTAGGCGAGAGTATTGTCCTGGAGAAGAACGTGTTTGTCGAACGGCTGTTGCCAGCGAGCATACTGCGGAAGTTGACCCCGGAAGAAATGGAGGTTTACCGGAAGCCCTTCGCTGAGCGCGGTGAAGCGAGACGACCAACTCTGACGTGGCCAAGAGAGATACCCATAGAAAGCGAAGGTAGATTGTGTCATTGTGATGTCCGTTTGTTCTATGACACTGTCAATCAGCCAAAACTTGAAGCGGTCGTGAAATTATCCAGCTGCGGCATGTGAATCAGTTCGGCTGTTGGTACTTAGCGAGCCAGTCGCGGTGCTGAATCCGTTGTTATATTATTTTGCCACGAGCACATGGATGGCCATCACGGCCAAACAAAAGACATTCAAAACATGTAAAACGGTTACGAAATGGCCATTTTTTATCCATGGCAGAGCGAAAGATCTTGCGATCACCTGTTGTAATTGCACCATTTGTGTTTTTTGTACGATGCGTTAAACTTACTAACGTTGGTATAGGAAAGAAAAACTAACCTAATACCTGATAAAAAAACGGACCACCTCAGCCAGCTAAAAATTCTGTTTGCTGTTATTTCCCGTTCCCATTCGATAGAATGTTTTTATGTCGTTCTGCCCAATCGGTAACCAGCTTGTAACTTACACTCGCCAGCCTCTACAAGCAGCCCTTTTAGAATCTTCACCACTTAGCAATTTTGTTGAAGGTCCCTCCAACGTCGTTCGTTACGCTCAAGAATACAGCGACTGGTTATCCGGATCCGATGATCTTCCTAAGCTTTACGTCCACGCTGAGCCCGGCTTCTTCTCTGACGCAATCAAGGAAAGGACGCGCGATTGGCCGAACCAGCGAACCGTGACCGTCAAAGGCATCCACTTCATCCAAGAGGATTCTCCGGACGAAATCGGGGAAGCCATTCGCGACTTTCTCACCAACGACGTCTTCAAATAAAAATAATCGGCTCTTTGCTCTCCCGATTCTTCCAGGGTTAGAATGAGTTGACGGCAACGGACCCATGAAGCTCAATAATTTTCATGATTGGCAATGGTTGTTGTCCACAGCTCTCGTTGCTGGTTGCGCGTGACCAACAAGATCTCGCACGTGAACTTCAAAATCGCGCCGGGATTGGTTCCTAGGCTCGTTTTTACTTAATCGGCGATCCGTCCGAGTTGCGCAGTGATTTCGCTCAAGTGGCTTTCTCACACTTTGCGTCATTAACAAGCAGGCGGGATAGGATCAACTCGATTATGTCTTCAAATCGATTTGTGTACTGGCGAAAATCTCGCCTGCGACGAAGTCTGTGCCGGTTGATCTGTGGAAGCCAATCTAGGTTAAGATGTGATAAGTTAATCAACGTATTAAGTTCCATCCTGATAACGACTTTCGCGAATAGTCGTATTTGTTCTTGGCAGCTTTTCCGGAGTCTTTAAGTTTCTTGTATGGTGGGGGGGTCGATCACTATTTATGCTTTGACGAACCTGTGCGTGCGTTCAGAGTTAACTAATTCCTTTCGAATCCAATGGCATCTGATCAGCTTATCGTTGGTTTTGCTGACTTCAAACAGGCAAGTTGGTATAGTAATGTCAATTTTACCGTCACTTTGTGTGGTAAACTCAACTTTTATTGTTTCGGCAGTAATCATTCCAGAATGAATGACAGTGGAAAGAATCTTGTTGGCAATGCTTTGTTTAAATTGTTGCCCCGCTGAAGAGTCGGATACAACCGCATATTTTTGTTTGGACGTGTGTAATTAAGCGAGGTAGTGAGACAAGTGTTATTTTTAAATTAACTTTGAAACAAGAGAGCCTTTGCTGAATCATGATTCCAAGTTTGTCAGTAGAAATATGATCCCTTTGCTATACAAACCTAATTGCTCATGTTTTTCTCAGCATGCACATACGTCTTGTTTGTCATGTTGTTAATTTGTTATTTTTATACATATTCACGCTGCTTGGAATTTCGTTTGTTTAAAGCTGCCTGCAAAGTTAATTGCTGTCTCGTCAAGAAGCCAGAGTTATGTTGCAGTGCGTAAGCATTCGTTGAATCTCAATGCGATAATGTGGACAGTTGACGATGGATGTAATTTCAGCAGTAGCTGTTAACGACGCCTCGGAGTGAATTGCAACTCCAGCCGGAAGTTTAACCTCTCTTTCCCGAAACCCGATGTTTTGAAACAGCCTAAGACAAAATTTTTGTCAAATTTGCTTGCACTGATATTTTGCTTTGGCAATTTTTTGGCAACGTCCTTGATTTACCTGTAAGCATCTACGCGTAAAAGTTTATTCCTAGTTACAAACAGGTGTGTGCAGGCTGTAGTGCGGGGTTTGTCGAACCTGCAACTGCGACGATGGCCGAATTATAACAGAATCGTTGCCTTATCCTAAGTTCCAGCAACGAGTTGCTAATGCTTTGCACTTGCTACTCTGCAAATGAAAGAGTTTTTGTGCATTCAGGAAATCGACTCTACAGAGAACGTAATAAGTTGCGAGTTGGATCAGCGATGAGCAAACTCTTTGAGTTACATTGCATTGAGTTCCAAAATTTTACAATGGCTCGGTTGGGGACAGCTGTTGAAATGTATCCGTACACTGAAAAGAAAGATGTAAACGCCTTAACGAATTTTCATCATTGAAAGGTAGCAAAGCATGGTCATGCAGGATATATTGCATAATTTATTTTTTTAATGCATAACAAAGACGCTTTTTCGATTTGGGTTGGAACAGTGTTGTTGATCTCCCTTTTTAGCCAGTTTATCAAATTGTGGAATTAGCTTCATAGTGGCAATTCTCTGGATAGGTGATGGTCAGTTTACTTTAGACTATGACGAACTTTGTTAATGTTCATGACGCTGCACATCTCACATACAAAGGTTGTGAAAAGCAATGCCATAGCATCCTTTGTTTCTTTCTGTCAAATTTCAAGATCCGACCGTTGTGATATTGACCAGTTAACTGCGCTGTAACTTCATATTCTCCGTGTGGTTTACAATAATATATAAAATTCACAAAGAGGTAAGAATCGCAGACAATATGTAAACGAATAAAAATTTTGTGAAGTAAACAAACGTAAAAATCTTAAAATTGCAAGCACACGCGCCAAATTACTTGCAACAAGAACAAGCTACATTTCGTGGTCACAGGAGCCAAAGTTACCAAGACGATCGGAATAAAGCAAATCGGAAATTACCATGAAAGGACAGGTCGTGTGTTTCAGTGACGTGGAAAGGGGGCAGGGGTGGCAAGTGGTTAATTTAAAACTAGTTCTATCTCTTCAGTCCCAGATAGGTAGCCTAAAAAACTGGGAAATGTGGTTGTGGAGTGAGTACATTGATGAAATGTTTGCTCAGATGCCTTGGTCAAAGCCAGTGTGCTGAAGCATCCCTGTGTTTGTCTTGAAATCAAGGCTTTTTTAACTTGCTTTGGGGGGAAATTTTCCTCCAGTCTTTGCACCTTCCTCCTCAGCCAAAACTATTTCCCCACACCCTTGTCGAACGTCCCTTGAGCAACGAACAGATATGACATTCGATCACAGACTAGTAAGCATTACTAGTCCGGTTAATTGAGGTTATATTGCCCCCTTACTCAAAACCTGATGAAAAAGACATTGCATGAAGTCACGGTAAAAAGTCAAAGTTAGCGTAATCCTTATTCTCCATTCAATCCTCAGCAACGCCTCAACATCACGGCGTTTCATCACCAGACACCGTGCATGACAGGGGCATTTCTTCACTGCCCTTTCATAAGGGGGGCAACGTGGGCGGAGGTGCCTTTTAATGATGATAATTTCATAGGCAACTTCATGGTTTACCAAGATCGAATTGGAACAAATTTATTGCAGCTATTCGCGCCCCAGAAACTTCAGACTGGTTTTGCATAATTTCTGGCATTACTTTTGAGGTCAATATCGTTGCTGAACAGAAACAAGCACAATTGGTAACGATTTTCTTTTTATAAATTCATGTTGCCCTGAACTTTTTCACCTGCCCTACGGCTGTTCCGGCGTCCCTGATTAAGCTCACGTGAATTAAACAATGAAACGTTTTTTGCATCACTGAGATCATGCTATCAAATTTATTAATTTAGCCTGCTTTACGCAGTAGGCTACATATACTTCTTTATTTAAAGATGGGATGATACGCGAAATACTAACATCCAGAAATGTTTAAATCTGCAATGTAGGTAGGCTATGCCGCCATCACACCCCTTAACTTTTTTGTTTGATCCCCTGGAATAAGCAAACGCTTAAAGTTAAGTGGTGGGCTTAGCGGCGACTAAAAACCAACAGGGAAGAAAATTTGACAAAACATGACGGTTCTATACATTGCGTATATAAAGAAAGAAAAAAAAATAGGCAAAATAAATATGAGGAAGGTGACGACAAGCAGAAAAAGAAAGACTCATAATGGAAGATGAAAACCAAGACTCATTTCAGTTTGTGAGTGTGTAATTGTGATCTTCACGGTACTTAGTTATTCCTTACATCTTCAAATAAGCACGAAACATGGTCTTCTTTCATTTTAAATTCTTGCAAGCAAATTTCAGGGGTTAAAAAGGCGGCAATTTTATGGTGGGCCCCGGGAGGCACTTAGATTTGCTACGCCACTGCTGAGAAGTAAATTCCAAATCGGGACCCGAGTCGTCATCCTAAGAACATGGAGTTGCTTCCATCCAGATTGACTTTGACTTGATACCCATTGACTTTGTTATGTTTTATTTACCAGTTCTTTCTCATTTCTTACAATTGTTTTTATTAAACTTTGTTGAAAAGGGGCATCCGGATTGAAGAAAATTTGACTTAGGGACTAGGTAGTGTTGAGGCGTTAAAATCTTAAGAACCACTGATGTAGATAGTGAGTGAGCCCATGATGTTGATATTTCTAGTTTTGGGGGCAAAACATTCATGGAAAATTATTTAGGATAAACAAAGATCAAAAGCTTAACAACTCCGAAAAACATAGTTGATATTATATTTCTTTATGCTTTGCACTTCTCCACAAATTTCTCTGTCAGTTGCATAGTTGCATTTCTATACCATGAAGAAACTTTATTTTGAGTCGAAGCCTTTGAAAGGTTTGTATCTGTGATCTGATTCAGGCCCGCAACCAGAGGGGGAGCAATCGGGCAATTGCCCCCCCGAAGTTTTCACAAACGTATGTATTTGTTAGGTACAGCAACAACTTACAACCCCTCTCCCCCCCGAAAATATCAGTTAATTGCGACCCTGATCTGATTCGCTTGACCGAACACCAAATTTAGAGGGAAATTATCTGACCAAGCCTAATTGTTATGCAACAATGGCTTTAAACAGAAAACAGTAATTGTCTACTGTTGCACCCACTAGGCAGAGCTGCTTGAATCAGTGTTGCCAGATTGGGCTACAAGTCTCAAATTGGGCTACTTTTGAAGGTCACTTGAGACTAAATTTTTTGACTTGCGACTTGCGACTTTTTGGGCTACTCTTGCAATTCGCTTGGGCGACTTTTTTTCCGTTGGGCTACTTTCTTATTTTTGCTTTAAACGACTTTTTTTCTTGAATTTTAAATGGCAACATCATAATCTTGTCAGAATTTAACAT
>Ga0210059_1014025_pt1 | contig 11896 bp, 6 predicted proteins | sample Ectturendosymbi2_FD_188042 | JGI IMG/M metagenome (GOLD analysis project Ga0210059, IMG submission 188042) | Ecteinascidia turbinata endosymbiont from Florida, USA - Sample 2 (SPAdes) (version 2) | ecosystem: Host-associated > Tunicates > Ascidians > Unclassified | place: Key West, Florida... | reverse complement strand
AATAAATCAGAGATCCTATTATTTAACATTTTGTCGCTAACTGTCTGGCTATCAGCTAACTCTTATACCAAACCACTATCTGCAGTCATGCCAGGCAATATTCAGTGCCGTATCAGCCCAACTCTGCCCCCCAAATGCTCACAGGGCCCCCCTTAATGGTGATTTATAAAAAAAGTTTTCGACGTTATGTTACATCTCGAGGCCGAATGGCCTTCAAAACAAAATACCTTAATTGCAGACACAATTTAAGGGGGGAAAATTTTTGTCTTATGTTTAAAACAAATTTTTCTGGGCACAAAAAATTTTGGAAGGCACAAAAAAGATTTGGGGATAACTGGCCCCGAATGCCTCACCGTGTCTACGGTCCTGAGCAGAACCGTCGCCAGAAAGTCTTCCATTGGGGGCCTTCATATTTGTGCAAGGGGGCTAGACATTCTGAAACGTTTTTTGAATTCACAACATGAACAGCATTTGCAGATTGTACAAATTAATTATAAATATTTTCCGGCAAATATGCATAATATGCTCGTAGTTTCCAACCAAAATTTTTTGAACGAGCTTTAAAGAAATTGTGTCGCAAATCATTGTCATTTAATTGACAGCGATTATATATAGATTTCGTAATGAAATGCAAATGTAAAAATAATTTGCAGGAAAGCAGAATCAATCCTTTCGTTCTGTTATCAAAGCAATGTTACCGAAGGAGCAAACATGAGGCCGGTCAAAGCATGTGCGCCGCGATGAACGTTTTCTTTCATTAGCGTAAATTAATAAACTTTACCATGAGCTGAAGTGAAATATGCTTATAAAGGGTGCGATTTGGGCTTTTTACTGCCCGGAATACGCATGCGTAGATTTTACTAATGCCTGGACTTGATAATCTCCTGATGTATGGCACATGTTTAGATTAATAACGTTTTGTATCTCAAATCGCCTATACATGTTAATGTATACGTGGACGCAACGGTTAACATCCTTAGTCCACTAACTGCACTACTCTGTTTTGGGACAACCCCCAAAATAGACTCTTCGAACTACACAATTAACTCCATCTGGCTGTCTGAACAGCAGTCTGCGCAAATGTGTAACTTCGGTCGTAAGCACCAAAGGTATCTTGCTGCTAAGTAGTACAAAATAAGAGAAGACTACCTGGGCTAGGCATACAGTAAACCTCGGTTAATCCGGATCTTCGGCAATACCGGATTAAACTGGTGGTGCGACTGATTTCTAACGTTTTTCTTTATAAAAATCTTCGGTTTATCCGGAATTTTTAATCCGGATCTTCGCCTATACCGTATAAAATCTGCTGTTTTCACATCTTGTAATCCGGATTTTTCTGCACGTCCACATTATTTTGTTCTTAGAAGCGCATGACTGGTCTCTAGAAAAAATGGGCAGCTTTCAGACGCAACACAAAAGTGCTCACGATCACCAACAAACATTTAGAATTATGACAACATCGACCGCGTCCGCAACTGCGCGCAACTTAACAACTTCCACTAATCGTAGAAACGATTATTGCGTCACACACGGTCAGTGGCGTAACAAGGGGGTCAAGGGGGGACATCTGCCCCCGGGCGCAGCACTTTGGGGGCGCCGAATTGAGGTCGGAATGTTGCATACTAATTACGAAATGTCAAATGTCAACGGATGCTAATAATTACAATTTACAAAACGTCGAAGGTCATTGCGAAATCTCATCAAGATCACCAAGGTTCGCAGACCGAGCAATCACGAACCTTAGTGACGTTTCAAAGCGGGGTTTCTGTCTCCAGCAATAAGCGCCCGCTTGTGGTTTGACTCACTGCTGCGTCACAACGCTTCCAGTAAGCCGGGGTTACGAACTTTCCGACCTTCCTATCACTGGTGTAGGAGGCGGGGTGCAGGGGGTGCAACCGCATCCCCAAAACTTTTGATTTGGTTAAAATCCGGGCAAAATCTGTGGAATTTGGGCAAAATATATGAAAACGTGGGTAAAATCGCTGTATGTGCTTTGAATTTACAAAAATGGCACTCAAAATCAAAGCGCAGACGGTTTTTTTGAGGTCATTTTCTTTGGAGTTTTTTTCGGGAAATTTGGGCAAAATTCCTCGCATCCCCCAAAACTTTCCTGCTGCTACGCTTATGCGCTAACATTTTATAGTTGCGTCGCAATGGAATGGGAATTCAGCGTTCACAGTGCATGCACCCTCCCACCTGTCAGTTGCGTGTAGACAAAACAGAGCATGCAGAGTGCTATATTGCGTATGCTTTTAGAGCAGCAATAAAACTTACACAATGTTGTTACCAGGGATATGCAGATGGGGCATGAACGAGACGACGGCCCCGGACACCCAAGGCAGTGGGTCATCCAAAGAGTGATTTTACAAAAAGTGCGTTTATCAAAATCTTGTAACCTGACCAGGGGTGCAAACTTTGCTGTGAATGTTAGTAGTGCATACATACAAGCTTTGCCATACAACATTCATATGCATGAAATATAAAAGATAAAAAACGTTCGGGCAGTCCACGTTTTCGGTCCCGCGGTGCGAGTGCGCAGCTGCATTTTTACACCCCTGAACTAGACACTTCTTTTTGGCTGCTAAAACGTGCTGCATGGATCTGATGGGAACTAGCCTGAGGGAGCATGCAAATGTATGTTAAGCGACGTGAGAGAGATGAAATACTGCCATCGTTTCCTTCATCTTTTTTTATTGAACAAAACATCCTTAGGCCCCGAAAGTCAACATCTATCCTCTTAGCCTGAATTACTATAGTATATTTAATATAATACGACTGCCTGTCATTGCTTGTTCGCAATCAAATGCTCGTGTGTGTGTATTTGTGTGTATTTGTAGTAAACTATTACAAAATGTGTGTATTTGTAGTATACTATTTTTGTGTGTTTTAATATAGCTCATTACTTCGTGAATACGTTGCTGCCGCGGTCCGGTTTTTGTTACAGAATATCAAGAACACCTGCAGAAGAAGCCTCTCTTACGAACATTATCTCCAAAAATGACCTCAACCTCCATGGAATTGCATCGCGGTCATAATCAAATCAAACTACCGGTATCTTTAGAATGGGTGTGCGTGGATCAAGAAAGGGTTATGGCAACCCGAAGAGGATTTCTTTTTCGTCGGGTTTTTCTTTTCCTCTTCGTCTGGAACCTTGCGGTCCATGACAATTAAACGCCATGGCTATTTGTGCCCAACAAGATTAACCTCTTCACAATTGGCCATTAGTCCCGCAACCTATACATCGGACTGCGACAGCACGTCTAGCGGTCGACACAACCTTCACCATGGAAACATCAATCTCACGTAATTTATGGGGCACCTGACTAGATAACCTCAGTGTTTTTTCGGTGCCCCGGCGTTTTTTTTCTGTTTTAACGAATACATTTCGCGCAATTAATTCAGTACCGCCAAATAAATCTATCTATCTTAGCAATTTGTTTATAGTTCAGAAAAATAAGGGGCATCAAATTGTATGGTTGCACTACTTTTTTCAGATACTGTTGCTGTGAGAAACAATGGACAACTCTACCTCCTAACATGCCGTAAGTGCTATCTTCTTTTGGTGGGCCTATGTGATACGTACTTGCATGAATAAATGCAATATCTAATTCCTCAATGCTTAGCTTACCCACGAGTGGAAGAAATTTGCTTGCAAACAGATATCTCAAGGCCACAGAATAAAACAAATTATTGAAAACCTAACACATTAAAAACAAAAAATACTCCTTGAAATCATTTTCATTCATTTTTTCAAAATTGTTTGTTTGTCAAAACTAGTTTTTACTTATTTCAAATGCCTGTTTTTCACATTCCTCAATACTAGAATTTGTTTGGGGGCATGCAGTCAAGCAGTTTCCCCGGTGTGGCGGCCAGAAGATGGCACCACATGTAAATAAATGGTCACCGCGAGATGGTGCCCATGAGTGCACTACTAAGTCACTGTGATAGTCATCACAAGCGAAATATGGTAATTCTCTTATCCCCATATAATGATAGTGCAACCTAGTGGTAGAGTGAACTCAGTGAGGGAGCTCTATTGCTGCTGGTTGCTTTCCTGTTAGTTAATGCCCCGAATTGCCATCTTTCGCTTGTGCTTGCCTCTGTAGTTCAAGGCGATGCAGTCAACTGCAACACCAGGAATCACCAGAACTATTTACATGCCCCTGGTTGTTACGACTACAGATCTGGATGTTTAGGAAAATTTTTGAGCTTTTATGGTTTGACAAACGTCATGTTGAAATGGTTTTGGTGTGGTTCTGAAGGAAGATATGATGATTTTTGTTTGTGGGATATTTAAATAAATGCTGAATACTTTTGCAAACGTCTAATTGCAGCGGCGTAACAGCGTTGAGTATATTAGTTATTGTGAACTTTTCAGTTACTGCTACATGTGCTTTGTATTACTTTTGCCTAGAAAAAGCATTTCCATGGACATGATTGTCGAAATTCAGGTCACACAATTGCTCTCCTGGAACTTCGCACGGAGCGTCACTGACATCAGATATTTCTTAGATTAGTGGATGTGACACATTTCATTTATAGCAGTTTTTGAAGGAACAAATCTACACTGACGAAAAACGTTTTCTTTGAAGTTAGGTAATTACAGGTAAAGCATTAAATCGCAGGATTTCTTTTAGTTTCTGTCAACTTTTCAGGGTGTTATACCCAAGATTATGCTTCGGGATTTTGTAATTTTATATTTCTCTAGCAGTTTTGTATAAAATCATTTGCCTTCAGTATTTCATAAGCATTCTTGTGTCTGTTCTTCTCTTTTGTGTATTGGTGACTCGCGAGTCTCCCTCAGTCAGTCCTTCATGGTGTTTTATTACTCAAAACTTTGAGAGTGTATGCCGCAGAAACCCTAGTCCCTACATCTCGCATCAGCGGTAATTGTAGCCAGACCTGACCCAGGGAGTGGAACAAGCGGGTGCGTTAGATCCGCCATCTTCAAAAGGCCCTGACAAACTCGTGGTTTAGAAAACATGGTGCACCTCTGGCCAATTTGATCGTGTGTTATCAGAAGATTTTTGGGCCAAAAATTAGTCATTAAAATTCATGCATATTTATACAGATGATCATGGAACGTTTTGGCTAGTTTTTGCATTTTATTTCACTAGTTGCTACAATTCGAGAATGAATTACTGCAATTTGGAGTGTCGTAATAAAACAGTTTGAATGTTAAATCGTGACCAAAATTTCAGAGGGAATAGCTTGACGCGAAACTATTAGATTCTTAACTCTACGGTAGTTAATGATTTCCAAGATCGAAAGATCCTGAAGTCAATTATGTGATGTCACAATCACAGGAAGTTTTCCGACCGGTCTAGAAACAACTATATGCAGGCGATTGCAGGGCCTGAGTCAGCTTTCAACGTCCCTTTTGTTCCTTACTCATTCTTCGCATCTATGCTGCCATGAACAGGCTGGGTGGGGGGGCAAAACTGAGTTTGCCCCCGGGCGCGGGAAACCCCTAGGAACGCCACTGCACACGGGCATAGCATGTCACGTTGAACATAACGCTCAAGGTACGCCGCCGCACCACGGTTTCAATCTATTGATCAGTGTTGAGTGTGTAGAGCATTATCCCTGAGTGTATTGCACTCTGTAAAATGTCTGAAGGGCATTACCTTCCAAATAGAGTGACTGCTTATAGACCATAGTCGCAGAAATCTCTGCGTCAGTCCAAAAAAACAGATTTCTTACCAGCCAAATAATCTAAAATTGTGAACTTACGATTGTTCATAACTGCCTGGATATGGCGTTTACTAGTGTGATTTACTATTGTAAATACATCAGTAAATTCCTTTTGCTTCGGTAAAAGTCTGCTGTTGGGTCGTTAATGTGTTCAATCTAAGTGATTTTCACCGATACCTCGACATTCAAATGACGTCATTCTATATATAGCCTGTTTCTGTAGAAACAGCCGTCTTCGGTTAATCCGGATCTTCGCCTAAACCGGATAAAATCGTTGGCCAAATCGAACCCGGATTACCGAGGTTTACTGTAGTACATTTTTTTACAATAATCATTTCACATAACATGTTGATCAAGTGGGAGTCTGACTTCTAGACGTATACAACTAGGCATGTAGGCAGGGCCGGATAAATGAACGCGAGGCCCATCAGGGCAAAGCAGGCCCGTAACCAGTTTGGGACACCAGGTGTGGCGAAGAGTTTTCTGAGAGGGGCCCAAATTTTTTAAGCTCTGTCCAATATTTTTAAACTATGTCCAACACATTTTTCCAGAGGGAGCGAAAAAAATTTTAGGAGTAGTTTCGCCCACCACCCGCGCCCTCCCTGGTTACGGTCCTTGGGCAAAGTCGTGACCGCGAGCCCCCGACAAGCTTAGCGCAAGTGCACAGTTCGCTGCCTATGCTTGCAGAGGCAGGTTGCGAAACTTGCTAGCGGACTGCTGTACTATTGGTCGTTATTGCGTAACAATAACACGACAGTAAAACTTCAGATGTTCACTTCACGTTACGGTTAGGCGTTTTGCCGCATGTGACCAGGGCCTTCCACTGAGGTTTTTTTCACCCAGATCTGTTTTTAGTTGGCCTGTGTGTCTCGGTTATGAAAAATCGCGTGAAATCTGTGTTTATTAAGTGATAAACTCATTAGCAACTTCATTGTGTTCAATAATGAAGATAACTTTACGTTACATTACAGTGTTTACATCATGCGCACATCAGGTGAGAAAGTACGCATATCGGATGACACAGAACGTCACTCGGTTTCGTATTCTCATATAAGATCATATTCAGGGTTTTACACAGTGGTGTGCTTAAGCGAAGTCAAGCGAGGCACTTGCATCGGGCCCCCTTTCCAGCTGTAAACTATAAAAAACTATAAAGTACCTTGCTTTCAAAGAGGCCCATCAGCAACTGTAATGTATAAGTAGGCTACTTTGCTTTCAAATGGACCCCAACAGCAGTTGTAATGTGCAAATACCTTGCTTTCAAAGGGGCCAAAGTAACTGTAATGCATAAGCACTTTTGTTTCAAAGGGCCCCCTAACTTCACTGATTTCTAGTGCTTCATATTTCAATTTGAGGATCGAAGCTTTCTCTGGGGGGCTAAGTGGTGATGGAACTGAATTTTGGGCCCTTGTGTCAGCGTGGGCCCCCCAATTGGGGGTATGGAATGCGGCTGATACGGCCCTGACATTATTTATCTGCTTTTGTGCGCGCCTTACTAGACGTTGCGTCGGTTGCGATCAACCAGCAGTTACCTTACGGAACGGTACACGTAGTTCGCACTAATATCTCCTTGCAATAAATATTACTCAAGGTTAAATCTGTGTTTCTACGCTCCATTCGTGTGAGTAACAGGGGTGAAGTCTTGTTTAACATGATGTACTTCAAATTCGTAGTTCAGATATGGTTTCGGGATAAGAAGTGTTTGGCAGGTTTAACTGCAAACCCATATCTCGCTACTACACCGATGCGTAAAGGCAATAGATATAAGTCACAGTAGGCTACACAAGCTCAACGCCGTTTAGCAACACAGGCAACGATTTAGTCAGAGGGCGAGCGTCAACAAATTGTTTCTTTAAGCACTCACCTCGTAAATAAGTTTTGCAATGAACAAGAAACTTTGCTCTGAAATTTCCCGTAATAATCCAGTCGCCTGTGTACGTATTTCTGCGCCATTGGTTCTTGTGCTACTGCAGTAAACCTCGGTTAATCCGGATCTTCGTCAAAACCGGATAAAACTGGTGGTACGAATGTTTTTCTTCATAAAAATCTTCGGTTTATCCGGATTTTTTAATCCGGGTCTTCGCCAATACCGGATAAAATCTGCGCTTTTGACATCTCGTAATCCGGATTTTTAGCCACTTACACGTTGTTGTGTTCTTCAAGTGCATTCACTGGTCTCTAGGAAAGATTCGGCACCTTTCAGACGCAACACAAGCGTGCTCACGATCACCAACGAACGTTTAGAATTATCATAACATCGGCTGCAACTGCGCGCAACATTCGATTATACGGACGATTCTTACGTCGCACAAGGGTACCGTATAGCATATCACGTTGAACATAACGCTCAAGGTACGCCGCCGCACCCCGATTTCAGTTCATTGATCAGCGTTGAGTGTGCGTATGTAGAATATTATCCCTGAGTGTATTGTACTCATTAACATGTCTTAGTGACTGCTTATGGACCAGTCGCAGAAATCTCTGCGTCAGTCCAAAATCCCAGATTTCTCACAGTCAAGTAATGTGAAATTATGAACTTGAGATTGTTCATAACTGCATAGATATGGCGGTTACTAGTCTTTTGTACCATTGTTAATACATCACTAAATTCGTTTTGCTTCTGCGAAAGTCTGCTGCTGGGTCGTAAATGCGTTCAGTTTAAGTAATTTTCACCGATATCTCAGTACTTAAATGACATCAGGCTAGCAACAACCATCTTCGGTTAATCCGGATCTTCGCCTAAACCGGATAAAATCGTCGTTCAAATCGAATCCGGATTAAACGAGGTTTACTGTAATTTGATTGAGAAGTCCCACTATGTCTTGAAAGAAATTAAGCACTGTGCTGGTTGTTGTCAAGTGCCATGTCCATCGCTGGTCAAGCAGTCTCTAATTTTTCACCGTTGTACTGTGACGCAATTGTAGGTTTGCGAAAAAAATTGTGCAAACCATTGCAGACCTCAAAAAATCTTGGACAGCTTGTTCCTCAGACAGAGCGTGGGCAACTACAAGATGCAATTGGTGGTTCAGACAATGCACATATGGTATTTCCCTGCCTTCCCTCTCCTGTAGCAATCGTTGAACTCCTCCATGTTTGCCGGACATCACTGCCGCTCCATCATAAACCTGACTTAAAATCTTGGACGTAGCCAGTCCAGCAGCGTCAAGCTCGGAGCAAATAACCTCGGTGAGCGTTTGGGCATCACACGAACTGCTGGTTGCTAAAGCAAATAGTCGCTCCGTTACCACCTTCGTATCTTCATAAAAAAGGGGAAGAACTATGGAAATGTTCTCCAAACCGGTATAGGATTTCGGGTACCGTCAACTTTTAAGGTAAACCACGAATCTCCTACCTCTTGTACAGTCGCTTCTTTGACAATACTGCTCATCACGTCAATAAGCTCATTTTGGATTTCATGACTTGTATACGTAGCATTTCGTGGAACTGTTTTGACTATTTTTGTCAACCGAGGGTCCTTTTTGATGGAAAAATTTAGCAGCAACAGAAAAAGCCTACTTCCCCCATCCTCCATGCTAGAAAATGCCTCAACTGTCCCTCTAAACGCCAACTGGTGAGTGGCTAGAAATTCTATAACATCAGTTAGGGATGAAATATAGTACTTGTTTTTTTCTATTGCATTTGAATTGAGTAATGTGGATATTTCCTTGCTGTTTGTTGACCGATTTTCTTTTTCTTTCCACATGACACAACACGCCAAATGATCTTTCGAATCAGCATGCCTGGGGAAGTCTTTTTTGGCTTCTGTTGCGTGTTTCCAGTCACGATATCCTTTTAGCGTAAAGGCTTGGTCAACACGTCTCCCCTGGGGTTGAAACAAGCATCGACTATTAAACTTGCTGTAAGAGTAGCAAAATGCCGTATCAAGTTTTACCGAATACTCAAACCAGTCCCACTTTTCATACCAAGCAGAAAGAAAACATTTATTCGTTTTTCCAAACAAAGTAGCGGAATATTTATGAAGCCTAACCTGTTTGGGTCGATCTTCGCCAAGATCGTCTGGAGCAACAACTGTCTCATTGTTGTCCGCTCGGTCGAGAACAGAATTTTTTTGCAACTGCAATTCATCTTGACTGGATGGCATTGGCTGCGAATCTGACCTAACTGGGTGGTGGATCCACTTTCTCATATCCATCGTAATCTCGAAACCAACTGGTTCGCTGAGCAGTGCACAAGCAATACCAGGCCACCAAGAAACTTCGCGAAGTGAACGTCTACAACCACTGACCTAGCGCACAACTGATTCTAAAGTTTTTGTGACGTCACAGTTTCACTTTTTTCATGCCGCTTTGCTTGCTTAACTTGCAGCGCTTCATTCTTGCGTACCAGATCATTTCGAGGTGCGCACGACATGAAGTCCTGTTTGAGGCGGTGATCAGTTTCTAAAGTGGACAACTTCTGAGAAGTGAGAGGGCATATTCTGAGAAGCGAGGGGAACTTCCCCTTGGTGCCCCCCCGTAGCGCGAACCCTGTGAGAATTAACAAGGAACTGCAACTGCAAGGACGATTGAAGAAGTATGTGCGACACAATTTGTGAAAGTTTTTTTACACACGTCTGTTGAGAAGCAAACTTCTAGAGAGTTGTTCCTTTCCGCGCTATCAGGTCGAATGCGTACTGCTTCCTCTCTCGCTTGTGTTCGTTCTGAAACTCGTCGTCGCCGGGATTTTTAGCAAGAACGGTCGATTAAAATTAAAAGTTTAAAATCAGGTGCGTTGCTTTATCGGGGTCCTCAACACTGTTTTATCGATGATTCTCATCCGAACTTATGCACTGTGTTTTTACCCACACCAGTAGAAATTTTCATCTACACCCGTCCGCACAGTGTTTGCCATCAACATCACTGAATTTTATCATCCGCACAGGACCGTACAGTCGGACATGGTGAAACAATCTGATTTAGGTTATTAAATTGAAATCTCCAAAAATCCCTCTAGTGGTTGCATTATCTGATGCATATTATTTTCTTGCGGGTAAGCGTTCAGAAGTGAGGGGGCATAACTCGAAAAATAAGGGGGCACTTCCCCCTGCAGCCCCCCCCGTAGGGCCGGCCCTGATACTTTGTTTCGTGCCGATTGCATGCCAGTGTTTGCACACCAAATGTCAAACAAGAGCTCGCCCTCTAACTTTAAATGACTGCACTTTTCGTATCACAACGCCTATCGAACTATGTTTTACATCCCCCAAGAGTTTAAGTGTTCGTCAAAATCACCTTGGCTATTCCTTCAAGTTATTTGATGACTTGATGGGAAACATTTGATACGCTTTTGTTCATCGATGTATATTTTCAGCTAACAAATTTGTACGTTGGCTTCACAGATCTGATGCTTTTCAAACGTTTTCACTTTTTTCACTATATAATGCTTCAGTATGTCGACAACCAAATCCGGTAGTTGCTGGTGCGTTGTTTCACTTTTTGCTCCTTTTCAGTATTGCTTCTTCGTCAAACTACTTAAGCATTTACGTGTTGTGTTCTTCTAATAACCCTGTGTAATGGACCATGAGCAAACACCTAAATTAATAAATATCAAAACAAATGGGGAGCGACGTGCATTAGCACCACCTAACGACAAATTTTATCCGGGGAACTCCCAAGGGACAGACACACGTAATGCGAGAATTGGTTATTTTTGGGGGAACTCCCGCGGAAGAGACTTCAATATCGATTGCAAGTTGCAACGACTGGCTGATTACAGCAAAGCACAAAGCAGGGTGTGGTAAGTTATGTTTATGAAACAGCAGATGTGAAACAAGCATGCTGCTAAGCTTGGCGCCTTCTGAAATACGTTTTATGCAAAACAGTATATCGGCCAAATTTAGAACTGGACAATCAGTGAATAGAACAATTGGTGACATCGAAAAGGGAAGAATTAGCGTTGAAGACCTACCTATGATAAGAGTGGTACGAAAATATGGCAATTATTATGCATTCGACAACCGGAGATTGTACGTCTACACAGTTCTCGAACACAGAGGCCTACTGGATACTGTCGAAGTAGAACAGGCACCTTCTCGTATGTTTAAAAAGAAGTACTTTACCACTACCAACAATGGAGCGTCAATCAAGGTCAAAGATGGACGAACTTTGCCGCATTCAAGAGCTGCAGATTCAGACTCAGTAGACGAGTAAGTGTAACAGCTGATAGTGATGATTTTGTCAGAACAATATATGATAGGGTCTGCAGA
>Ga0210059_1014024_pt1 | contig 11897 bp, 7 predicted proteins | sample Ectturendosymbi2_FD_188042 | JGI IMG/M metagenome (GOLD analysis project Ga0210059, IMG submission 188042) | Ecteinascidia turbinata endosymbiont from Florida, USA - Sample 2 (SPAdes) (version 2) | ecosystem: Host-associated > Tunicates > Ascidians > Unclassified | place: Key West, Florida... | reverse complement strand
ATCTGAAAAGAATTATCACTTTAAGTAACTAATACAGCTGAAGGTCGGAGTCGGAGTTGGAGTCGGATAATCGAAATTGCCAGGAGTCGGAGTCGGATGACGGGTCTTCCGACTCCACAGCCCTGAGATAAAGTGGCCTTGTCGCGGCACTTTTCAGAGTTCCATGGCAAAGTAAATAAACCGCCGATACATGAGGCTTACATCGTTACTTTTGTTGAAGAACCTAATTCCCTTCTTTGGATTTCTGTGAAGATAAGTGGTATCACAAACTTAACGCACAAATTAATATTCAAAACATCCTCCCACGCGTAAGATAATCATTTTGTTTCTCTGCCGCTGAACGCTGAAGTATTTCAATTCTACAGACCGTTGTTGTGTTTCACTTTTCAGTGTGCAGGTGTTTTTGTTCATGTCAGTCAGAGCTTTTCCATCGTACCCACATGAACTTGGTTGCCACAGCGACCAAAATGCACGTTGACTGATTCATAACGCTTGTTGTTTCAAGCTATTTCGGAAGCCTCGCTCTGCGAATAGTTACTTTTTTTCGAAAGCGACTTTTTCTTTGGTGTTAATAATAATCGTTAGCTGGCGTTGAGTCTTAGTAAGTTCTTGTCATTTGTGCAGTAAGTTTTGAGGCTTCAGCGTTTGCATGTAGTTGAGCAAGACGTTTTGGTGTTGTTTTATTTGTCGCGGTTGGGTCTGCGCGGTTTTTTTGTTGCAGTCTTAAGGTTGTTTACTTTCTCTGATCTTGTGTTGGCCTTTCAACGTTTCACACCTGTTAGCATTGCTTGCAGATGACAGGACTGACGATGCGTAGTGTTACGTGAAATCTATTTCCTATTAAAAATTTGCGTTTGAATCCTTGCTACTTTCACTTGTGGAGTGAAGTTACCTAAATCAAGCAAGTTGAAAAAGGACAGTTTTGAAATTCGGCTCCAAAAATCAATCTAACGTCCATAATTATCTTTCAATCCTTTTTTGTGATTTCTCTTGATCGCACGATCTGGAAAAAGTCACGTCACTATCAGTTACATTGGGCGTGCGCCGCATACCTAAAGTATAGGTCCCTGGTACTAAAGAATGTGAGAATTACAGGCATATGAATACGTAAAAACTAGTGTTGCTAAAAATAAGTTTCGAAAAACTAAATCCATTCAGCATGTGTTAGTAGCCTCACAATAGGAAAAATCATCTAGTTACAGCATTTTCATTTTTGTCATTTCACTCTTTGGATGCCCCCTAAGGGTCTAGGACGAGATTTCAGCGATGCCGTTTCGGCGATGGTGGTCGCAGATGTTTTGTACGAAAAAAGTCTGTTTTTGAAATACTTCAACGATTAGACTGCGAAGGGTGTATGCTTGATAAGCGTTTTTGTTGTCATCCTGAAGGCAGGTGTGGCTTCTCTTCCGCCAAAAGTTTGGAAGAGCTTGGTGCGACCGTGACCATGTGTGGAAGGAAAATGGCTTGTGACGTTTCTTTTTGCTGGCATGAGGTGTTTGTGAGTTTACACAAAAGTTAAGCCTGGACGGCAATTATTGCTTCAGCATTCGCGTAGTTATTCTGATTGCATTTCACAGCTAATTTAAGAGTATATTTGTTCTTTCTTTCAGTTGCATGTCGGTGTACGAATGTATTCGTACTTCCAATCCCGTGCCAACAGTTGCTTCCCGGGATGCAAACTCCTGTTGCAACAGCGGGGTGTCAGAGATTGCCTCTGGGCGAACGCGTACACTCGTTTGGCGGAGCGGGATGCCAGAGTTTGCTCAAAGGCAAACTCCAACTCACATACTTACAATCAAATGCCAAGTAAGCTTTTTCTTTGGACGTCTGACAAGTTTTCTTGCCCACCTTGGCCATGAATACCAACAGTAGAAATTTTCCTAAAGCAATTGAGCAGGGTTGACACTGTGGGTAAGTTAAAAAATTTGGAAGCAACAACGTTGATCTAAAAAAAGAACATGTCAGTATGGCCAGCCAGGCTGAATGTGAAAGTTGTTTCCAAGCTAATGTCTTGATTTTCACCTGCATTTTCAGGTGCTCTGGTTAACGCCACTGCTTTAATGTTGCTGCTTGAAAGTTTTTCTCGAAAAAGCGATTCAGTCGCGGCGTTTTAGCGAACACTGCCAGATCCTTGCGCTTTTTCTTCTTAGGAGTTTTGCGCTTTTCATAGCTCCCGATGGCATTACAGGTTTCGGCATCGCGCTAGCTAAACACTGCAATCTCGTTTTCTGTTCTTTCGTTCTACGAATCAACCAGTGTTGCCACTCTGCTGTTATAGAAAAGTACTAGATTTCATGATAAAAAAACACTAGATTACAAAAGCAAACTTGCACACAATAAAAATGCCCAGAGAATATGCAGTGCCAACCATAGACATTGTGCAACTCATTGTAAACCAGAGACAAAGAAAGCGGAAGATAGCTGCAGCGCTTGTGTTTGTACAGGTCACTGAAAGTTTTAATAGATTACCTCGTGACTTCGCAGCGGTTTGGCTCAAAACATATTATATTGTCTTGTGTCATTTAAGATTTAATTAGATTAGAATTTTTAGAAAACTACAATTTCACTAAATCAAAAGGTCTCAATTACAGTTACAAGTAAGCGACACAAAATCGTGCAATTAATTACATTCAGCTCAGACATTACAAAACACTAGATAGCAATAAAAAACACTACAACACCAGATGAAATGAAAAAACACTAGGAGTGGCACCACTGGAATCGATTGATTAAAACCTTTTCTGACGGACCACGCAATAACATGTGGTGGAAATGGCTTGAATGGCTTCATATGTTTATGATGTAACACAACGATAGTAACCATCGGAAGAAAAGTGCGTTTCCACCATATGTTACCCTTTATGACGAAACAAAGGTGCAGTTCGACTGCAGCGACCTCGAGACTGCACCAGAAGCTCGGGATCATTGATACCAGTCTTGCCACTTCTGAAGTTTTAACATGACATCAGATGTGATGTTTCTCAGATAAATTTCGGATCTCTGATGTTTTGACGACAAATCTGATGTTGACTGGGTTGTTTTTTTTTCCACATTTCCTCTCATTTTAGGACGAAAATAAGTTAGATTGATGATCTTTAAGTTCCTTTCATCGATCTCTCACCCTAATGTGTGTTTGGTTATCGTTTCAAACTAAAGAAGCTCTCTTTGCTGCGTTGAGACTAGCATTTTTCGTAAATTATAAACGACTTCTCCATTTAATGGCGATATTTCGCTCTGTATCGGATTCATCGAGGTTACCCGCGCTTTGTTAGGTTTGTTAACAGAAGCATTTAGCTTATATGTATGAAACCGTAGCGTACAAAAATGATGTTATCTGATGTTGACGAAGGCAACAATCTGATGTTAACGAGACTGGTCCCAGTGGCAACATTGACTGATACTAAACAGCAGTCAGCAATCACTCGCTTTAGCACGCAAATAGTAACGTTTTCGTGACATTTGTGCAATAGGCGTGAAGCACAAGTAGATAGTCATACCCATGCCAAAAGAACGATTATTAGGAAAAAGTTACCACCGAAATCAAATATATTTGCATTGAACAAAACCGAAAATACTCATAGGCTATTCAATAGCGATTACTAAAACTGGCAGACAGTCAAACTGTAGAGAAACCAGTTGCTGTTGGGGAGCCCTTGATACTTAATTCAACATAGCAATATAATGTAGTGTTGTATTCTTGTATCGCTTCTGAATCAAGAAAATCTTTCAAACGAGTATTTTATTTGAAACAAAAAATTTGATCACGTGGGGGCGCCTTGCAGCGGGGGGTCCGGGGCAATTTCCCCCGTTGCCCCCCTTAATCCGGCCCTGGTTCGGGTGAATGTTGTTTCTTGCCGAGACATTCTCTAGCCTGTGGAAATATTTTTTCTTAGTAAGAATATGCTGTAGTATTTACATCATAAACTCTCTTCTTGCAGCTAACTGTATGTGCAGTTGAGCACCGTATTTATTCGATTGTAAGCCGCGGCTTATGAAGTATTTTTCTTCATTTCATGCAGCTTACAGTCAAGGGCGGCTTACATTTTTTATTTTTTTACTTTATCGTAAGGCATAGATGACACCCAGTCTTTCCTTGGCTACGTTTTGTCGACCAAATTCTTCTTTCACATTCGATTTTCGTCAGCACCACGTGCACATCCGTCACAGGAGGGATTATGATAACCAGAAGGCAGTTGTAGTGGTGTAGCATCATTAATACGGGAAACGCACTAGTACGCGAACGTCGCGAATGCATCTCAGAGGCTTAGGCAGGGCCGGATTTAACTGATGCGAGGCCCTAGGCTAAACCACTTGTGAGGCCCCCTCTCCCATTGTTGCGAGGAAAAAAATGGAAAACGTTGATCAATTTGCGAAAATCTGAAAAATGAAACTCTGAAAGTACGCTCAGTAAAAAATTCTAAATCATTACTGGAGTGCCCACGATCAGTGCATTTGTTGCTGCCTTGGACGCAAAAGCGTTAAATTGCACGGAATTGTTGAAATACTACTTGGCTGGCGGGAACAGGATTATTAACTGCCACAGGCAAACCAACCGAAATCGCCACAATTGAAATATTTGACAAAACACATGGCCTACGTTTTTTATAAGAATCACATCTGTGTTTTCTTATCTGTGTTCCAAAAAAGCACACTGCACCTATATAGCATGTGTGGCGGCATAAACACTTTAAAGCACAACGTGAGGACCACGTTGCAACTCGCTTACTACGATTGTAAAAACTCACACACACGAGCAAAACACGCCAAGTAAAACGCACCCAAATGGTTCTGTTAGGTTCACGATTCGCATGTTTACTTTTTCAGACTGATCAGAATCGAACGCAACCAAACTGTCGCGTGAAAAGATGTGAGGTTTAAAAACCAGAACCTTCGCCAGGAAGTGTTGAATAGGGGATCTAAATTTGCGCAAGGGGACTGGACATTCTGAAAATTTGATAAAACCTTTAATGGTTTTTAGTGTTTCATATTTAAATTTGGAAGGGCTAAGCTCACCAATGCCCACCGTGGCGACTGGACTGGCTTAAATTTCGCTTATGCTGTCATTATTGAAATACGTATAAAGAAATAAAAAGCTACAATCATCGAATCAAGTAAGGCTGAACATAACACAGTCAACAGTTGAAAAGGTTTTGTCCTGCCTTCTTCATAACAAAATTATCTAAGAATTCATTACAATTTGTTTGCCTATGTTTGTCATTTTTCATGTACCGAATGCTTGTGGACAACCTATCCTGGAACACTGTGACCGTTTATTTCATTTTTTATTCTTTTGAATCTTGAAAAGAACCTTTCGCCTGAGCAGTTAGTGACCATCAAGCTAAGAAATACGGCTTCGCGTGGTTGGATAAACTAAGAACCACTAATCTGGGGCATCAGACCCAAACGCGCTTTTGTCATTTTTTTGCTGTTTCCCTGTGTCGTTGGGGAAGAGTTCTGCGGTTGCCAGTTGATAAAGTGGCTTTTGCTTGCTGATCAAGCTCATCAAGATCTCTGAGTTGCTTAGAATAGGAGCAGTACAAACTTTCGCAAGTACTCAATAGCAATCTGATTTCGGAATGACTTTACTGAAGAAAATTCAAATGGAAAAAAATCACATCGAAAAATACCAATCGAGCTTTACGCGATACAAACGCTGACAAAACTACTGTATTGCTCAGCCACCTAAGAAACGACTATGCTTTTATTGTAGGATACTGCTGGTGGCCCTACACATAGCTCTTATCTGCAGTACAACCGCTTTGATCAGGTGCGGTGACGTAACTAGAGATTTGAGCCAGGGGAAAACTTAGCTGAAGGGAGCCCACTGGGTAACACTCAGAAAGTAGTTAGAAACAATAGCAAATCCGGTATTGAACGGCAATTAAAAAAAACGAAATCACCGGAAAACACTCCGAAAAACGCAAAAAACAACAATCTGCTGAAACCAGGGACGGATTTAAGGAGCGCGGGGCCCTAGGCCATCTTAGTTTTTGGGGCCCCATGCAGGTGTGACCTATTTGGTAGTTTGTTTTGAAAGCATGAAAGTAGGATGTCCCTCCTATGTGTAATGCCCCCTCTAAATTTTATCTTTTGTGGTACCGACTTTGGTTCAACCCAGGGTCGTCGCCAGCGGGGGGGGCAGTGGTGCCCGGCCCCCCCAAATGAAATCTGTGCCCCCCATTTCACGTTTGGCACCCTGGTTGCTGCATACATGCATACATCCAATACAGTATTTTAAAAATGTGGTTCCCCCTTCTGGTTTTTGGCCCCCCTGCTGCTAAATCCTGGCGACGGGCCTGGTTCTACAATTACCTTAGATCTTCAACAGAAATTAAAGCGTTTCCTACATTCTTCTCAACAGCAAATGCAATGCGACCTTTTCTTGGAATTTATAGCTTTTTCGTATCGTTGACAAGTTCTCTTCGTTAAATTTCCGTGTTCCCTAGTATTTTTGTAGGTTTATTTTTCGGATATATATGTTTTCATGCGGGGTGGTGTTGCCGCCTTCGAAAATATCGTCTAGTTGTCGATCTGATTAGCTGTACGTAAATTGCTTTCCTATCGTAACCTCATATTTTATGGACCAAAAAAGCACAATAAATTCAGTGGACACAGGATTTAATTGTGCCGTTTTTAAGTTGCCATTTCCCACTCAACATAAAATACAGTGTTTGAATCCTCTACGCTATAGCCTGGTAGTAAACCGCATGAAGACAATTTTTGCACAACGAAGTAATGTCGCAACACCCTCAACTAATCGTATGAAGTAAGCCCAATGCAGACACGTATTTCCAAGTAAAACTCACGAGAAACTGTTCTAGCTGATTTAACTAACATCTACATCTACTATTCTAGAGCTTCAACAAGCAAGCTCTGTATACTGGCAATCTAATTTGGAAACAACTAAACGTAGGATCCTCATCAAAAACGCTACAAGTTTGCCTGCTAAGGCTCAAATATTTCAAAAACGGCTTAATTGACAAATCGCTTACTACTAGAGACCACTGTGCTGCAGTGACTAGGGCTCTAGTATTTCAGAAATGACTAATTGATTTACTGCTAGTCTGCTACAACAACTTTGACAAAGAAACCCACCGCTGATAAATTAAATAATGAAATTTTTAAAAACTTTAAAACACTACCTTTGCTTTCAAACACTATTACAGAACAACACGGTATTCTGTAGAACAGGGGCGTAATCAAGGCGGACACGTGGGCCATTGTAGCAAAATGACGTCACTTTGTGCATATTTTGATCAATGATCACTCCAATCAAAATGTTTGGCTACACCACTGCTCTGAGTCTTTCTGTACAGCGCATATTGAAACCGTTACCACAGGTAACCCTCACTAGCACAAGCAATTATATCCATGAAAAAGAGGGCAAATCTACAATTATTTACATCAGCTGATACCAAATGGTGGCCACCAACATATTCGACAGCTCACAATCTATCACAAAATTTATTTCGTGCGTTTAGGCAAGCAAAGTTGTCAATAAGTGTTTCGCAATTCAGTACGGCCGCAACATCAGATTCTAACGTAAGACCGCCAGATACTGCAGACCTCCGACGAAAAGCAGTATTGTCATTCTTACATTGCGTAACAAGCAATATTATCGTGTTGTTACTGCACTGATAAGAGTCTTGATGTTTACATTTTCGCTCGTTTCAAAGTAAATTGTAAAGTTCTTCCTCTGTGCAAGGGTGATGGAGTCTCGAGACTTGGTCTCGGTCTTGAGACTCGTCTCGAGACCCATTTTTGCGAGTCTCGGTCTCGAAGGTTTCAGGTCTCGTCTCAGTCTCGAAGGTTTCAGGTCTCGTCTCGGTCTCGAAGGTTTCAGGTCTCGAGACTTTGAATATTGAAAAGAAATGGTTTATTAAAATTTTTATAATTCAACGATTTTTTGTTGTATTTTCAGGTAAAAAAACAAGCAAAACACGTCGGAAAAATGCCAGAAATTTGAACAAAATTCAACTCAGAAGTGATAACGACCTTTTTAAAAAAAAAATCGGCAAATTGTAACAAATTTTGAAGTCTCGAGTCTCGGACTCAAGAGTTTTTGATGAAGTCTCGGTCTCGTCTCGAAATTTTAACCAGGTCTCGGTCTCGAAGGTTACGGTCTCGACTACATCACTGCTGTGTAATTTCACAGATTTTAAGTCAGTAATGAATTTTAAGTTGTAATGAGTCGTCAAAGGAAGGATCTGCGCGGGGCCCTAGGCCATGGCCTAGTTGGCCTATGCGTAAATCCGTCACTGGCTGAAACCAAAAGAATAGTACGTCTAAATACCAAAATGCAAGCTAGGAAGGGGCCCCGTTTTTATATTTAGCTTGGCAGGGGGGGTTAGCACCCCTGCCACCCCTCAGTTATGCCATTGATCAGGTGCATTTCAAACATGAACAGCGACAAGTTCTTTTGATAGAGTCACACGTAACAATCGGTACGGTTCAGCAAACGCAGGACGCAGCCAACGTGCTTTGAGTATATCCACACAATATTTGGTATGTGCGGCTTGACCAACCGTCATATTGAGATTATGGAAACTCGTTGGTAGACTCTGGCGTCATCACCACGAAAGTTGAATGAAACTAAATTTCGTGAATAATAATTAAGACATAAATTTTTGACGAAGTTTAACATAAATGATCATATACCGGCCATTGACTCTATGCGTGCCACAGTTTTTTAGAGGCCCCTTTGGATCTTGAGGCCCTAGGCTTAAGCCTATATTGCCTACAGGTAAATCCGGCACTTGGCTTAGGTAACTATATTCAAGTAAGGTTTACAATCAAGGGCAGCTTACATCAATTTTAACACCATTTCGTGCGGCTTACAATCATAGGCGGCTAACAATCGAGTTTATACGGCAGGCACATAATTGACTACTGGTAAAAGAAAACGAGAACGTTGCGAATCAGCGAAAACATAACTTTTACAAACGATGACGTCACGAAATACGTCATAAGGGACTTCCAGTGAAAATTGCCCCGGGCCCCCCTACCCTTTAATCCGGCTCTGGTTCCCAGATGTGTTTTGAAAAAATACCGGCCGTTTTTTCAACAGTGACAGATCCAGGCTGTGTCGTAATTCGTATGTGCTTATTTAGTGGCACAGGATTCTCGAATAACATTTTTTAAAAATTTTTTGACAATGCATTTATTTTTAGTGTTATTTTTCGTTTCAATTTCATGAAGCTCCCACAATATTGTTTTGAAAATTTTTCGAACATTGTAAACGTATGCTTTGTGAGCAGAGTCTATAGCCCTATATGCTGAGAATTAGCAAACTAACATATTGTAAGCTACTTTAAATAAAAAAACGATCATTGCAGTGTTTAATTTGAATGGAGGGTTTTCCTAAGGCTAAACTATAAAAAATAATGCACATTATAAAAATCCAATATTACATGTTGGATATCAATTCCTCAAGTAAACATCTTCTGCAAAAATTCTTTTTGCAGTTACTACAAATATTTATTTTCAAGATAGCGGCTGCAGGCACAGATTTTAAAAATACCGACCACTGCCAAATTTGCAGTAAAATACCTGCCAGCCCGGTGAAATACCGGCCATCTGGCAGCCCTAAATTCATCTTTCGTTCAAACGAAATAATTGTTTACTAACAATGAGATTTATAAGTCGTTCTACTGAATTTTGCACAAGAAGGGTGGGTTCAGCCAGAACGTTTACGGGGGGGGGGGCGATTTCAGTAATATCTCGCAGTCAAGTCTTATTGCGGGTTTACTACTGTAAGAGAGATGAAGTATACTCCACAAAACTTCTGTGACAAAACAATTGACGACAAAGTGGCCTTATATCGCGAATGATAGTTTCCGAATTGTTCAAAATCGTTGTGAAAAAAGTTACTTTTGTAGGTTTTAGGGGGCCCTGGGCGATCGCCCCCATGGATCCGCCCCTGGTCCCAGAGGCGCGGGGCCCAATGCAGCTGCATCGGTTGCATTGGCTTAAGGCCGGCCCTGCACAAATCCTTCCGGAGTATATAAGCACGCGAAGCCATGTCGTAGTAGAGCGACCTCGTTGAGCGAACTCTGTTGTTGATTGGTGCAGTGCAAGGTCAAGCCTCTCTCATTGATTGAAGCGACCGATTCAGATGGTGGAGATCGGGGCATGGCGATCGTGAGCGCGGTCAACACGGAAATCTTCCTGTTGACAGTCGAAAACGTGGGAGACCGACGCCATGCCATCGCAAACGGTCATCGCAATGCGATGCCCATCACATATCTCAAATGAAAGCCACAAATCCCTCCGGAGCAGTTGAGTAGGAGGCGGGGGTGCCCCAAAAGAAGTTTTTGAGGCCTATGGGAGACTTTTGTTTAAGTGAATGATGTGACGCTCTGCTTTCATCTTTTTGAGCGTGTCTGCTCCCATAGCTACGTTTAAAGACGAATTCATCGCAGCGTTTAAATGCGTTACCGAGGGATTTGCTGTTATCGCATCGTTTAAATCTCTCTAGCGTCCTTAGTCATTTGACAAGTTAGAAGAATTTTTGACCATTGGCGTCAACCAGTTTGTACGTATTTCATTATTTATGAGATATTCATTTTGTATAGCCTTAATTTTGCAGTGACTTCTTGAATAACTATGTACACACTCAGTGGCGTAGCCTGCCCAAAATTTTGGTCCCTCCAAAATTGATTTTAGGCTAGCAACATTATTTTGTTTGGGATACCGCCTATCAAATCACAAAATGACCACGACATTCTAAAAACTTGGGGTGCATGGCCCCCTAGCTATGCCTATGTACACACTGCCATCATAAATTTAAAAGCTAATGTCGACTCAATTGTTGACAATACTAAAACAAGCTCTAGTTTCGAGGCTTGTGAGAAATCTTCCTGCTTGGTTCTGCTTTCATACTTTTGCGATGATTCGAACTTGGACGCATCTATCTTTCAATTGTAAGCCCAGGTCAGCAATTAAATTAGCTAAATTAAAATTATTCTGCTAAATCATAGAAGCTCTTGTTTCTTGTCTCAAGCCACAGTCTTGTTTTTGCTACTCTTGTTTCAGTGTCAACATTTTGGTTGTTTGAAGCGATCGTGCTTCAAAAATGTGACAAGCAGCAATACAGATAACCTGCCAGGATCACTCTATTAGTGCTTGGTTCTGCCCAGGTTATGTACTGCTGAGGGAAGTTACTCTTTTATTAGTGGCGCCGATATTCGACTTTGCGTGTTTTGGTCCTATCGACAGTAACACTTGTATGGTTTTCTTACTGCTTTTGCAAGACTGAAGATGTGTTTAAGTACACGAAATTAGTTACCCAGTAAAGCCAAGTGCTGACTTTATGAAACCACTATACACTGCAGTAGCTCCATCTCCCACATCTTGTAATGTAGATGCGAACAAAAGTTTGGCCAAGATGAACTGCAACTAACTGCATGACTATTTCGCAAGTCCCAGGGAACCAATTTGGGCATATTCAGGTATACTAGCAATGACAACATAAAATCTTACAAGAAGTGTACAGCATCCTTTGAGATTCAAACACAATTCCTTACCAGTCTGAATTATGGGCAACAGGGTTGAATAGGTAGGTCACACACAAGCACCTGGAAATGTCTATTTCACCCATGTGCTTCATAATTTTTTAGGTATGAGCAGAGCCGGATTAAAAGGTAGGGGGGCCCGGGGCAATTTTACTGGAGGGCCCCTGTGACGTAATTCATGACAACATCGTTTGTAAAATTTACGTTTTCGCTGATTCGCAAGGTTCCCGTTTGTTTTTTTTCGCTAGTCGAGAATATGCTTACTCAAATGCACATACAGTTAGCTGCGAGGAGAGAATTTATGATATGAATACTGGAGTGTATTTTTTCTAAGAAAAAATATTCCACAGGCTAGAGAGTGACTCGGCAAGAAACAACATTCAC
>Ga0210059_1014023_pt1 | contig 11897 bp, 10 predicted proteins | sample Ectturendosymbi2_FD_188042 | JGI IMG/M metagenome (GOLD analysis project Ga0210059, IMG submission 188042) | Ecteinascidia turbinata endosymbiont from Florida, USA - Sample 2 (SPAdes) (version 2) | ecosystem: Host-associated > Tunicates > Ascidians > Unclassified | place: Key West, Florida... | reverse complement strand
GACGTTTGTGGCACAAACAGTCACAATTGGTGAGCAAAAGGTCTGCCCGGAGTCGGAGTCGTTAAAATTTTCTACGACTCCGACTCCTCAGGTTGAAAATCCTTCCGACTCCTACTCCGACTCCTCGACTCCGACTTCACAGCCCTGGTTTTAGCCACACCAATTACATTGGAATTTCCATGTCTATTGCTGACATAAATGAGTTCTAGTCAAGTTAACCTGGAACATTTTCTCCAGTGAGCAGCAAATGTTTCCGAAAAGGAAAAAACTCAACAGACATTCAGAAATTTGAACAGTTTAGCCAGCCATTTTTATCTTGTAATTACAACCGAAAGCCAGTTTTTAAAGAAATCAGAGAGTAGCCCGATTTTTAGTTTCAACGAAACATATTTTTCGTGATGAAGGGAAAAAATGGATCCTGTCTTGTGCTAATTGCTCGCCAGTGTCAAGTGAAGTTACTGACCTATTGCTTGGCAGTTATTTTACTTCTCAGAGTATAGGAATAAAGTTTGGCGATTACTTTTTTGATGTGTGTTGTGTAAATTAAAAGCTTTAGGTTAGATGTCAACTACACACAAGCTACAGTATATTGTAGCGCAGGGTTGCCAGACATCTATTAAAAAAAGGCCAAACCATGCCTAAAAAAGCCAAACCGGGTAAAAAAGCCAAATTGTTAAATAAATATGAAATGTAAAATTCTTAAGTAGTTGCAGGACCTTTTAGAAGAATGAAGTTGTAGCATTACCTCTGCACACTGCAGAAACAATTCCAGATCTTCCATCTTCCACTCGAACCTTTGGCATTATGGGTTGCCAGATATTATGCTACAACTTTATTTTTCTATGGGTTGCAGATACCTTTTGACAAAATACACGAAGCACTGTCTAAAAAAGCCTAATAACACTTTTCAGCAAAATATTTAAAAAGCCAAAACACCGGTCTTGCCAACTGCATACAAATGTGCCAGCTGCATAAAAAAAGCCAAATATTGAAAAGAAACCAAACAATTTTTTGTGACACTAACTGCCTCTGAAATTAGCCAAATTTCAAATGGCGTCAAAAAAAGCCTATCTGGCAATCCTGTTGTAGTGGACCTTGTTTTCGGCCCGCAGCCTAATTGAAGTGTAAATCACGCGTATCGAATGCACCTCTTGCGCGGTGGCGCGATGCGCCCTTTTCAGACACAAACTTCGACTCGCGCAGTCGATGAGAGTCAGAGAGAGCCAGTTTTCATTATTGTCATGTTTGAAACGTCTCAAGCTTTTCTGTTAATATTCTGTTCGTGCAAATCGTCAAGTAATAAAGATCGTCACTGACGCGACGTCAGGTCACAGAGGACACAAGGATTTTATGAACTCTAATACTTCATGAACCCTTTGAAGCCACAAATGGTTCCAAACCACCGTCTCCGCAGTGGTTCCCAGACAGACTGCCGTCTCTACACCATAAACACTGAAAAACATTGAACTTATGCTTACCCTAACATAAACCTAATTTCTAACCCTAGCATGAACCTTACCTAAAAAACAAACCATAAGCCCTAATCATCAGTTTTCTCAGCGTATTTGATATGTAGAATATTACTCTGCGCATGCGCACATGGCGTCAGTCAGAGATTTCGCAAGTCAGATATTTAGCTTGACACCGGTGACCACCTTTGGACTAGCTTCGCTCAGTCAACCTGTCGAAATCCGAACGCTTGTCTAACTCTATTGCCATCACGTGATTCTAAATGCCCAAATAACGAAAAACTGGCTGTGTAGCTAACTGGCAGTAACAATGCACTATTGACCCTACTCGTTTTCATATGCAAAGTTCAAATAGTTATTTTCAAAATATGTCGAAACCATCCACACGAGAACAACATCGCCCTGATTTTCTAAGTCGCTTTAAACTACAGGCCTACTGCAACAAGTGCAAACTGCATATACATGGAACATAAACGTATCAATGCGATTTCAACTAACAAAATGTCATATAGTTCCATACGCGTTGCTACAATTCCATACAAATGTGCATAAGCTTAGGTGACTTGGACATTAATACGTTTACTTATCTAAATATTTATTGAACAAAAAAGGTTAACAATACAGTTGAAGATTCCATCAACGGAAAAAATGTCCAGAAAGAATATGGTTAACCACCTTTTGTTTTGATTTCCAACTTCCGTCTACATCTTCAAGACGGCAGCAGCTTGGCTGCTGCAAGCATTAAACTTAAATTAGCAAGAATAACACTAAAAGAACACCACCATTGATGGAAAAAATGAATAACCAACTAGCTACAGCAAGAAAAGTAAAATATAATTCATTACCCACTGAAATAGATATGCTACAATTCGATTACGCACATGCTTCGTTTCAGGTCTAACAGCCACTTTAGAGACAGTGTTGATCACCACCTGTAGCACGCAAACACGAACACAAAGCTGCATTTCTCGTACGTTCCAGGTGCCATGGCACTTGTTCCAAAGCACACGCTCACCAGAAACATAACCTTAGTTCGTCCGCGGGAATATTGTGTTGTACCGCCTGCCTGGTCTACTTCACTTGTTTCGAACTTGTTGGGTGCGCAAATAACTTTGCTCCACCTCTGCCGAAATGGACAGTCATGTATTGAAACTGATTCCAGCTGCTCCACTTGCAGCGCGACATCCTGAAAATCACCTGAGCTAGTGACGGAGACGAGGGTCCAATAAGACGTACGTGCTTTAGTGTCATTGGCTCTTATTTCTCAGAATTTGCATTCTTTAGAATTGTCCCGCATAATGCTCGGTTGCAGAAGATAAGCAAAGCCTTTTAGGGAGAGAAGGCATTGAAATAAGACTGCGTGCTGTCAGAAAAAACACTGTACGTAAAGATTGTCGAGCGACTAACCTTGTGCAAATTAAAAACAGTAATATAACACAAGGAAACAAGAGACGTACGTTTTGCGGCGTCATTTTTCAACATTCGACCATTTACTTCTCCAGTTTTGCGCCGACAGGAAAAATGCCTCCCTAGCGCAGGATCTTAGCAAAATAGTTTCATATGATTTGACTTTGTACAGCTTATCTTTGTACAAGCACAGTTTCGAACTTACGCATTTCAATTGTCAACACCGTCTTAATATGAAAGGTATCTCAGGATGGACCAGTGGTTCTTAACTTGGGTAAATTTACCCCTGGTGGTAAATTTCATCCTCCAAGGAGGGAAATTTACTGAACCATAAATTGCAGCAAATGTAAAGTTTATAAATCATTCTAAACTGCAGGAGTTTGTTAATTTCACATTTTTAAGATGTGAGCACCATTCACTATATTGGGGGTAAATCTGGTAATCTTGTTCGATAAAAGGGTAAGATATGTTAAAAGGTTAAGAACCACTGGGTTAGACAAATCGCTGTCTTGGCGGTCCGTTAGAGGCAAAGTAAAGGCGTTTTGATAATGCTTTGACGTCACATCTACAAAATGATGTAGTTGAACACTACATGGCAAAGAACAATTCGACGGAGTACGAAAAATCCGACGAATACAAACATCCAACATAAAAATGAAACTCACCGAATGTTCTTTCCATCTCGGCTCGTTTCCACGTCTATCACGCAGCGGCACTATTGCGGTTGATCAAGCGCTGTTAATGAGCTGACGCTGACAAGGTTTTTAACGCGCACTGGACAGCGATGGTATATTCTGATACCTCGCAAGTACCATTCATCTACAGTTGTGTAAACCCGTGTTCCCTGCACAGACATTGCTCACTGTCAGGAGGGTAATCAGCGCAAACACATGTCACAAATGAGACAAGCTTCAATTCGCAATCCGCCGTCGATTGCGTCGTTTCCGAAACAACAGAAAAACACTAAGAGATCCTACCGATGGAGCAGGACTGTACAAGCGCTACTACTTTATTTGCACGAAGCCAAACTGGCAACAACGATTCTGAATACAATGCCAACACTAATTAACGAACAGCAATTGCGCATTAATCGTCTGACTGCAAACAATAGTCAGTTGTAAAGCGTAATAACCCAATTAAATATCAAATGATGTGACTTCTACTGATGAGGTATTTCGTCGTGTGTTATTAAAAGCACTCGATCTTTCGAATGACAGAAGTTTTCTTTGCGTTGAAGCCCAAAACGTTACTATAAGTTTATTAAGCAGAACCGGAAATTTATAACGTGTTTGCAAAAATAACAGACATGCACACCAGGTTGCGTGAGAGGCTGTTGAACCATTTGATGCTATACACAGTAATCGTTCAAACTACGCTATTGACACAAGGAAAGGATGAAACCTTCCCTGGCCCGCAATTTACCTAGTAAAAATTCCGAGACTGTTATTCAAAATATGTGGCTTTGTTCTAATTATAAAATGTAAATTCAGTTCGGAACTCTGCACCTAACCTGTCCCATAGGCCCATTTGATTCCAATGCAGCAATTTAACTCGCAAGATAATCTTTGCATTGAGATTTTTGCAATTGCGCACAAGTATAGGTAAGAGACGTCCTACTTGACTGAAAGTTACTTACTTCACAATCTGCAAAATACTGTAACTCACTTTCATTGAAAAAAAATTAGATCAGCGATCGACCTTTAAGTAAATGCATACGTCAATAAACATGACCATCTCTGCCAGAGCAATTATGAATCTTATACGGTGGAGGATGGGCAATTTAACAAATTAAATGAAATCACTAAAACATAGTAGGTTAGGCTTCGAATAGAGGCGTTACAGTCACTTAAGATTGTAAAAGTTTTGCAAAATTAGCGACATCAACGTATGCTCCAGCATTTATGCGGGGTCACAGACATTTTAGCGTAACCGATCGTGATTCTTCATGTCATCAACGATGGTCTGTAACATCGCCAATACATTCAACAAGTTTTTTATGATTTTGTTGCCTAGGGAATGTTGTGCGAGTTATATCTATTCAATTCGAGAAAATTGTCAGCATTAAAGGTTTAGAAGTTTAAGGTAAGCACACTATATCACAGTAGATTGCTACCAATTTTTGAAAGCTTTACTTGAGAAAAACAAATGACATCTTCAAACAATAGGCTGCTCAACGGCCACCCATTCGCAGTAATCCTGAGCTCACCGGTGATGTTACTCGCGATACCGGTTTGGTGAAACGCATTTACGTCTTTACTTACAACGAAAACATACGTGCTTGTCTGTTTTTGGAAACAAAGGTGTTGTTTTTGAATAACACTATTTTACACACTTCCTCTGTACTCTGATATGTTTTGGTGACGCCTAATAATTTTACGTTTCGCCGCCTATAGGCATGAATTTTACCGTCTACAGCTTCAAACCTGTATTCAGTCAAGACCACCGTACAACGTTTTGTTTCTGACTTTGCAGACAATGAAAATGTTTCTTTTCTTTTGGTGGTCTATTCACCAGTACGAGTCTCCCGTGGCCTTACAAATAAAAATGTCTGACGTCTGACCTTGCTCCTGCGAACAAACTCAGCAGTGGTATTTACTAATCTTCGCTAAACAGTTTTACCCTAGAAAAAATTACATCCACGGAGCAGGGAATCCCCGTGGTAGATTATATTATTTGGTGCTTAGGAAGCTTGTGACATGTGATATGTTCAGTTTGTTTTTTTCAACTGCAGTCCAGGTATAAACATTCTTTCTTGACTACAGTATGCGCATCATCTCAGGACCACTCAAAGCGACTTCAATTCAGTGGCTCCCAACAATGAGCGCTATTGCTCCACCGCACCTGAGACCGAAGGCTGCAACACCCATCATGCATCAACGCATTAAAAGCATGAACGAGAATATTCCCCTTAAAAAGTCATTAGCTCACGTACCCGCCACAACAAGGCTGAAATGGCGACGACCTTTCTACATATCTGAAAAACAGTTCGACATTAGCTCCACATGGCTGGAATACAGGAAGAACAACCCACCAACCGGTGGAGACGTCATTGAACATCCTACAGTACCTCTTCCAGGGTTCCACACTGCAACCAGACGCCAATGGTTAACAGCCAACCAACTAAGAGCAAAGCAGGCCAAGACTTCCCAAACACTCAATCGATGGGGAGTAAGCCAGAACCCAAGGTGCCTATACTGCGATGCACCGAAGCAAACAGTTGACCACCTTGTTCTGACCTGCCCAATCACTCATATACGCGGTGGCTACCACACGATCCAAGAATGTGGCGAAAATTTACAAACTTGTTTGAGGGGTACCGTCGTTAATGTCTAACGGGTGTCATACAATACTACTACTATAGTATGAAGAAAGTTTTTTGTTCTGTTGCTCTCTCACTTTTCCACTCCCAGCCCAGTGGCGTAACAACCTCAAAATTTTTGGGGGGCCAAAATGTTTGATTTTAGGCGAGCAACAGTACTTTTGTTTGGGACGCCTCTTCTCAAAGCACAAAATGACTAGATATGCTAAAACTTTTGGGGGGCCATGGCCACTTGGGCCCCCTGGCTACGTCTATGTCCCAGCCTATACTCAAAGAAGATGATGTATAGACGTTCGTTAATCTATTGGCAAAAAAAGACGTTCAACTGAACCACGCAAGATTTTCCTGAGTGACGTTACAAAGCGAAGTTAATAGTGATGCAGACTTGACTTTGCAATACTGAATAGAAACAACAGCAAGATGTTCCTCAACACCAAGATGTTAGCAAGATACTGAGCAGTCCAGGCAGCTCCATGTATGAAATAAAAAAGCTGCAGGTTTTCAGCTTTACCATACTAGAAGTATTGAAAACAATAATGTCAAAAACAACTTCGCTATTTTGCTTTTGATTCGACTTTTTGAAAAATTCCACGCTTTACTCTATTTTAATGTTCACGAAAAGTAAAAAATTATTTTTTATCAAAACGCACCATCACAATCTATTTTTGTTTGTTGACAAATTCTGCGCAAGTCTCTTTTACAAACAAATTGACACAGTCCTATTTTTGATAAATCAGTTGTGTTTCGGTTCATAACCATTACTTTTCTTTCAGAGTAAGGTCACTGTAATGGTATTGCAGTATCAGTAGCACTATTGTATTTTATTAGTTGAAACAACACCTGTAGTAAGCTTCGAAAGTTTCCAAAATTGTAATCGTATTTCCGGTGGAGATGAACATTTGAAGCTTGCTACAGATGATGTTTATTTTAAAAAGTTAAAAACATGCCAATAGTTACGTTCAAAATATGTTAAGGGACGAAAGTAACTGCAAACTTTTATTGCAAAGCATCAAACGATTCTTTCTGGAAGCAATATTGCACAAGGAGTGGACGTTCGGATTTATATGGCATATAGTTTTCAAAACCTGTTTGATTCATTTGCATTCGCAACTGCACAGTGCACAAGTAGCCTACACATTTCCAACTACAAGTATTATAGGCTTAAGCAAATTTGCAGGGCAGTAAAATACTTAGATTTTTATTACTCTCATTATGAGTTTATCAATGTTGTTCAAGATACATGGTCGTGATTTTAAGCACGAAATTTATCTAAATAACAGCTTATTCATGAGAACCAAGACGGTTTGTATGAAAGAAACGAATGACTTTCATTAGCGGACACACTGGTACCTTTCTGCATTTACATCGTTTGCTTTGTTGAAACCATGTTTTTAGCGGCAACAAAATATCCGTAGAATTCAAGCAAAAAATCACTTCAAACTAGGCATACCATATTTTTGTGATTGAAAACCGGGACGCTTCAGAACAACGAGCCTTATCAAATAAATGTGATTCATATCTTACATTGAGTATGTAGCTATTTTGGATTTCTACAGTTAAGACACCAAGAAAAACTAAAATAATACATTTTACTTAGAAACAAAACAATGTTTAAGCATTTGTAAATTTGCACATTCGCCCAATCATACTTTTCTGTAGACAATACTATCTTCAGGAAGTCTTTGTTCGATTATATTTTCTCGTAAAAATCACAACAGGAAAAGTCCGTATTAATTTTACAGGTGATAAAGGCTTTGATATTCTGTTCCAGCATTCTGTATCTGTTATCAGACCACATGTAATTTATGATGGCTGACTGAAGGCCTAACCGGGACGTTTTCGTTGACTGACCGGGACGCTGGGACAAAGCCTTCAAACCGGGACTGTCCCGGCTAAAACGGGACGTGTGGTATGCCTACTTTGAAACCCGGAATTTCAAGCGTTCCTCTGTTGATAACATTCGCAACACGAAAATTGTCAATATTGCTTGGTAACATTAGCAAATCCTTTGGTTGAAGTTCCATTAGTTGTTCAACCATGCCACAGAAACAGTATTTACAAAACAATGCAAATTGCTCGGATTGCTTTCTCTGTTTTGAATACAGTAGAATACGAAACGACCACAAACTGATATCCCACAATACGTTTTGCAATTCGTGGCTTAGGTAGTCCCCTGAGTGTCTCTTGTTAAACTGAGCAAAGACGCGAATTTCACACGAAAATATCTAATGAAAAGTTTGTCCCTGTCGTGGCTAAAGCATTTCATCTAATTTGGTTGCATCCTGTTTTGTTGCTCCAGATCTGTTCCACTACAAATCATGTCAAATAAGATCACCAAAAACATTCTCAGTGATTAGTCTTTCACTAATCACATTTTCGACTGGAATAGAACCTCGAGCAATTATTTGAAAATGATGATCTAACAGCATAAATGAAGAGCCTTGAATTGATTCAAACATCAAATGAAGTACGATTGATCCGTGATCTTTTCTGCTTTTTCTTGGAAACCGAAATACGAAAAAATCGCTAATTTACCTACCAACGCAAAAAATCGTGTTCTGGAAACGAATTAATTTCAACTTTACTCATATACAAAGGATAACGCATTCCATTTTTATGAGGATTCGATGAGAGCATGCTAGCTAAAAAAGTGTTTTTACAACCGTTGCAACTGCATTCTTATTGAAGTGAAAAATATCAAAATCGTTTTGAAAAATTAGTAAACAATGTATAACGCACGCAACAAGTACCCTCGAGTATTTAAGCTCGGGAACCCCCAACAGACTATTTGTTGGAAGTGGGAAGGTCATGGCAGATATTGCATTGTCTTATGTTTCCTTTTTCTGCGCGGGTAAGCATTGTGAAAAAATGGTGGAATGTGGGGTTAGCGTCCGCCGAAACTAAAATCTCTTCTTTCAACGAATTTTTGTTTTTTACCCTGAGAAATGTTAGGAGTATATATACCTGCTACAACGTATAGCCTAAATAACGAATAGATTGAGGTGACTGCAGAAAACACCCGACGGAAAAAATGATTGTGTACCAAAGATATCTGGTAAGACTTGTTATTGTGAGTGCATGCAACTGTGCTGATGCTGACGGGCAATTCATTCTGTGTGTGAAGCTAACAACTATAAGTAAAAAGACCAAGGAACTTTAGGAGTGTTTTTCGCAATTGGTCATTTCTCGTGTTTGACTTTGAAAAATGATGTTACTTAAATTTTTCCTAGCTGGGATTGCTTAAAGAAGCATAAATCATAAATAAGCAGGCAGTGAATATTCGTTTATGGAAAAGTGAGTGACAATATTTTTTGGATCGTTTTTAGTAGTCACCACGTCGCAGAATATTTTTGGCGTAGCTTGTTAAAACTGATCCTGCTTTTCACTGGCATGGGGATTCTAAATTTGAAGTAGTCTTGCATATTCAAAGTAGAAGGATTCTATTTCAATGTTGCCTTCTTTTTTTAAGAATAGCGGGAAGATATGCTCAGGTTTCTCTTTTTGATCTGGCCCGTGATTGTAACGATCCATTTAAACAAATTTTGAACGTTCTTCTTAGAAACATCATGGGTTTTTACACCTCTTGCAGTTAAGGACTTGATGCAAAAATTTCCATTTATAGTACTTTAGCCAAACCGTAACATATGTGTTTACAACTTTGTAGGCACATTTCCTTGTTTTACTCGTATCACTTCAGATGAGACCAGCCAGAAAAACTCTTTGTCTCGAAAAATATTCACGGTATGAATGAGAAGGTTTGTTTATTTTACTGTGATTTTGCAAATTCTTGTTATTTACTGAGTCTTTGTGAAAAACTTCCGTTTGTTAAAATAATAAGCAAAATCTTGCGATTCATACACTTCAGTGCAATACTATTTAATGATTTTACATGGTTGATTGTCTACTATGCGGACCGCAATTCAAAAGGTTTGAAGCACCATGGTGGCAAAGTTTGTAATACAAACCTTCTTCACATATTATTTACATGGCTGTCCTTGGTATGCACATTGTGATTGCGTGAAAGTAAAATATATCTCTTGTGGTTTCAATGAAGGTGTTGTTATTAGGTAATGCTCGCGACCTACGACTCAAACCATACTCTGACTATCACTCATTACAGATTCTCTTCGTTTCAGACGTTGGTCTGCATTCACACGCTCACTTAAGCATTTTATTTGCTTCAAACTATGCCAATCGCCCACTTTCAAAAATTGGTTTAGGCAAGAAATGTTACCACGCTCTCATTATTTTGAAATGAGTCACAAATTGTGCAGTAGTGATAATAGCTTGTTAAAGAATGTGACAATACACTAATTTCGCTAAACTTCAGTCATAGCATTATTGCATATGAATATAGCGTCTTAATCCTGCGTAGGCTCCAACCAGATCACGATATTTTTGTTAAATCTTCCCCTGTAGAATTAATGTAACCCTAACAGCCTGCACGCGAAAATCATGTTGGTTGTTAGAAATGCTTGTACAGAATTGAAAGAATTTATATTCGACAGTTAAAGAAACGTTTAACTTGCGTTGGCTGTGTTCCTGTAGAAGGTACCTGTCTTTAGTAGTGAATTGCACCTTTCATGCAAACTCAATAAATCTCATAACATTACCTTATGCTTTTTTAATTAAAAAGCATTTTCAAAGGTAAACTTGCTGTAATAACATCCTAAGAAGTAGAGTTCGCTTTGGTTTACTGTCTTTCTCAAAGAATTTAAAATTCGTACTCAACTGGAATCACATGAAGTTGTAGCTTTAACTTTCCATCCTATGTCGACAACACTAAACCTCCAAAACATTTTTCCACTGTTGCAGCTGCAGGAAGATACCTGTCAGTGGAACTGAAGGAGGCTTCGCCGCTTGGCAAAAAGCTTTTCTGGTTTGTCCATTTACGGAACCTGTTCCAATCGCAATTTGTTCGACACACTGCCGCGATCCTGTCAACGGGAGATTGCTAGACCGTCGCCTTTACGTTCCGCATGAAATCCGTTACACGAGGAACATTACGATTCGTGACAACAGATGGAAACTGTTCGAGATACCAGTTGCTTGTATATGCATCGCAAAGCGACCAAGGGAGTAATAAAGAGTGCTGCCCCTAACATGCAAACACACCTGTGTTACGAACCTTTAATCGCAGCCCGTTTCCATGAACGGATATTTGTTTTCATTTAATGGGCATTGCACCCTCTATCTTTATCGCTCTAATATATGGATTACTGTATAGTGGATTTAACTTTTCGCATTACGACTTGCCGTTTCCTACTCGCTATTGTATCCCGTTTGTGAGATCTGGTTTGTATCAACTTGTCATTCGCGTCAAGGGATTTCGTGTGTCCGCGCATGACCTCGATTCGCATTGCATTTCGATTTTGTCCATCGGCGTGGACACCACGCTTTCAGAGAGTCGAGTTGTGTATCGCTAGCGCACGGACCACGTTGGCTGTTTCTGCTGGCGCGCCATCGTAAAGTTTTTCTGCTGCTGCTAATGAGAAGCCTTTTGTAAATAAAGATTTGTGCACCAGGAAATCTGTGAAACGAACTATCAAAGTGGTGAGAGCCAAACTTGCTTCGACTTGGCAACTTAAAATGTCAGGCAGTTTTAGTCGGGAGTTAGAACAGTACTCATACAACGACTAGGCTGCCTCGTTGGTAGCGTTTGGGGAAACCAGCATCTCTGCATGCAACGACAGTCATTCCTC
>Ga0210059_1014022_pt1 | contig 11897 bp, 7 predicted proteins | sample Ectturendosymbi2_FD_188042 | JGI IMG/M metagenome (GOLD analysis project Ga0210059, IMG submission 188042) | Ecteinascidia turbinata endosymbiont from Florida, USA - Sample 2 (SPAdes) (version 2) | ecosystem: Host-associated > Tunicates > Ascidians > Unclassified | place: Key West, Florida... | reverse complement strand
GAATATTAGATTTTAAGGCGGCGTTCAAAGAGTGAATCACGCTCGTATTAAATATTGGTCACCGGATGCGCAGCTTGAAGCGGTTAAGCAAAGGTGAAGGAAGGGTCGTCGCTGCGCGCCATAACATTATTGCATAAAGAACTTAAAACTCCATGCTAATAGGTCAAGGCTAATTGCCATTCGCTCATAATATATCGAGCATGCACAACACTTTCGACACTTAGTACATGAAAGTAGCTTAACTGACAGCAATACAAAGTGATGTTAGAGGAAAATCTGCCATGAACGTTCAAAAATGCAAACCGTAATTTATTTATTCGTTGCAAGGTCCAAAACGGCGCTACCTTCGTTTTTACCTGCATTGCATGTCTTATCATAACAACTGAAAATATTTTGAGATTTCATTGTTGTTTTCGCGTAACAGAAATTTGGCCTAGGCTTCAAATTTTCTGATTGTTTTCTTTGAAAGTTAAAGGGTTGCTGTAGGTCTCATTTCACCTCCTTAGCTGGAAGTTTTTTGGGGTTCTGTTCACAAGTTCAGGCAATTCAAGATTTGCTCCCATGCTTATATGTTCATTTGGGAATCACTCCTTATGTCACGAATATACATAGATAGGAACAAGCATTCTTCTCGAACAAGTATGGTCCGCTACTTGATGGTGAAAGAAGAACCACTTTTGCAAGTTGTGACTGGAAAATAGTATCTGTCAACCACAAAGGAAATGCGTGAGCGGCAAATGGCTTGGTCAGTTGAGTGGTTTGTTAGCAAATTAAAACCACACTTGAGAGAGGAATTTGTGACTAAACATTTCATCTCATTACAACCCCTTCGTCAGTTTCACAGTCGTATTGCTTTTATAGCAAACTTTTGTACCTTTCCTTCAGCTACAAAGTTTCTTAAAATTTTTTCCAAGTATACTTTGTTGTTCATCGCAATTTGCATATATTGCTCTCCCCATGCAAAAGACTATCTATTTGCATTTTGCAGTCTTTTTTTCCATAAGGTTGCAAGCACTGGACTTGACTGCCTAGTGCCTTTCCTACATTAACATTTTTGTCAAGCTTCCTGTTAAGTCTCTACAACTTTCCTTTGACAGGATGGTGCAGTAATGTTTTCTATTACCGCGGTTGCAAACCCTGTACAACTGCAATCTTATTTGTATGTTTTTGGACCTGCAATGAACTCAGTTTCGATGAGACACCAAAATCGAATATGCCAATGTAGTGATATTTGAACCGATCGTCGCATAATCTCTGAATGTCATTCAAATTACAAAGTTGGGGACCCATGTTTGCCTCTGTTTTAACAAATACATTTGTTTGTGTTAAAGCAAACACTTTTTAAGATGGATTTGCCAATTGTAGCTGCTCATATTCGTCATTGTGTGTGTTTCCAGTGATCGTAAGTTCAGTTGTTTGTATTTCAATCAGATTATGCAATCTTCCAAAACATGTCAGCATTACCTTTTAGCCCACTGCATTGCTTGACACATTGTATGACTTAATCAAAATTTTGTTAAACTAATCATTGATTTACTTCACATCATGGATCTCACGTTGAAACGTACATGTAAGACGTGTTGTTTTAATGGTCAATCAACTGTGGCCACTAAAGGTAAACTTTGAGTAGAAAGTTATCGCACTGCATTTGATCGGTTCTCTGTGTTTCTGCATCTCCCTTTTAAACTGAAAAATTATACGTGCTATCTTCGAAATAAAAACACAACAAGTGCATCCAACAACGATTCTTTGCTATCGCCTTCTGCAAATCGTATCCTTTCGTGACACCTAATGACACTGGCACAAGATCGAATGACTGCTTTTGACACTGGGCCTGCATCATTCCCTTAGCATGTCCTGCGTTTTGAGCACGCAATGCGCACAAGCCGTAATTATGACCTGATCTTTGCCACGGTGTTGACAGAAATTTGCAGTTGGCATATAGCTTCACAAAAATTATGTGGGATATGTTAGCGAAGCACAAACCTTTCATCTTAATGGTAATTTCACAGCCTATTTCCGGCCTTCACAAGGTGTAGACATGTTTGTGGTTTTGTTAAGAACCAGTTATTGCAACTTCGCCAGTTAGAATGTCTATGCATGGTGCTGCACAGAATACAAAACAAAAGATAAGTTCGTTTGTCTAATTGCTGTTGTTGTACTGTATTTTCTGAAGTTAATCGCGTTATTTCTTATTCATTGTCTTGTATGAAATAGTGTCAAGTTCAAAATTCAGTTTTTTTGCTAGTAAAATCAACCAGCAAAGAACACGAGCTCGGATTATGCAGCAAGAAATATTCGCTTCAGACTATGGTTCACGCAACACTGCTTGACGATCACGAGTTACTGCAATCAATGCACAAGCGGCTCGATGTCATTGGAGGCCCCTTTTCTCATCGTGTGGTTGAAACTGAAAAGAACCTGGCATTAACTCAACTTCAAATCAAAAAGCCGCAGAAACACTTTCAGGCCTAGCGAGTACTTCACGAAGTACAATATCTCATCAGCAAAAACGTACACTGGATGAACTTCGTTGACGTTGATTCCACGATGGTGGATTCCGCTTCGATAAGAGCAAACGGCGAGACATGTATTCTGAATACTTTTTGCGCAGGAAACCCGATGCCGTGGCTCTCGAAACTCACGTTTTGTCACAATTACGAACCGTTCACTGAAGAGGGAAAACCAAGTCCTCTTTGAATCTGGACTTTCATGTACGCTCTATCAAAACGAAAGCATAAATCGAACATCTTTCAGCGGGATTTTCGATACAATTTCTGTTGAACAAAACGTGCGATTATCCGATGGTTGTTGTTTCTGTAACGGGAATAACGGAGCCTCAACGCAAAAAATAAAATCAAGAATTACCCCGAGTTTTGGTCGTTTCCCTCACTGAACGTAGAAAAAACGGTTAGGATAATTTCTTTGTCAAAAGATGCCATCATCATTACAATAGTAACTTGTACTGGAAACAATCTATCCTCCCAGGTGCATACGTTTTGCTGTACAACACATTGAAAACAGTCATTACTGCAAGTTTCACCTCAAAATAACAATTAGAGAAACCTCTGAACGACCAAATGAAATTTTCTCCTGTGAGCAATCTTCCAAATATTGGAAAATAATTGTGAAACGCCATGCGTAGATGTCAACTGGAAATAATGGGATTCAACAACAAATCGCGTAAATATCCAAATGAACTTTGCAGGATTATGCCTTTGATCTCAAACTGAATACCATCTTTATAAGCCTTTGGCATAGTTACTGAAACACCAGCACTACAGTTTTCCTGTTGTGATTGAGTAACTTACATTTTTGAAAATAAATTTGGTATGAATATTTCCTCTGCGAAAGTTAAATATCAAAAACCTCGTTTACAATACCATTTTCACAGTGGTGTGAACCTTGTGACCTCAGTAGCAGTAAGCAGAACTATGCAAGATGTCTCGTTAGCCCGCATTTCCGGTGCATTGTTTACGATTGAGCCAAGCATATAACATCTATCTTCACAATGAATCCGATACAGCCAGTCAAAGCAGAAATGTTTCTAACAATGAGCTGCGAGTCCAAAAACCTTGTGATAACAAGAACACATTTATCTTATTTCAATCTGTTGTTTCTAGGAACGTTCACCTTCTCACATAAAAATCACCTGCCTATTGTTTCAAAGAAATTCCCTCGAGTAACCCATGCTGCCACAATCAGATATTTACTGGAAACTACAGCATTATAGGCTATAAAAAAATATACTCGAAAACTAGCCATTTTTCAGACTTACGGATGCATGCATCGTTTCTCAGTGATACTTGCTACTACGCTTGATTTCACTTTACGTGCTACAAAGGAAATCCTTTGTATACGTTTGTAAAGCTCTGCTGATGAAAGAGAAAGTTATCAACTAGAAGCATTTGCTCACTGCAAACCATGCACGCCAACACCATTGAATTGATCGGAATACAACATGTATCAAAAGGAGAAAGTAACGTAAAGCTAAAAGATAGTTATAAATCCGTCTTCTTGGAAATCATCGCACTACATATTATAGGAACCGCAATGGCACCATCCACGCGAGTGACCTTTACCACTATCACACGCACAGTACGTGCTTGTGTTTCATCAAGCTAATTGTCCTAGCGTCATCAATCGAATCATTTTGTACTACCACCGCATAACTATCTTCGTGTTCTTTATGCATTTATGTGTTCCATGTGACTGCCATGCATGCTTAACTCTACTGCGTTGCGTGTGGGAATACAGACGTTATGCAATATAATGCACCGCCCACGATCACCTTCTTTGGTGTTACAGAGCTTACGATTTCCTTCGTTCGTGTTAAAGCTTTTCCAAAAGTACAAATTAATTTATTCGCAAAATATTGGCGTTTTTCATCTAAAGACACGATCGTCCCGCAACCATTAAATGCTAAATATGCTTGTGAGGGAATAAGAAAGGGAGAAACAGAAATGTCGCCGGTTTGATTTCAAGCATTTTGGATATTTAAAAACTCTTGCAGCAAAGCAATTCTATGTACTGATTATGGTAGGAGTACACAAAATGTCGTCTGCATATTTTTCTTGCGAAAAATACCTGCTGCTTTAGAAATGTTTCATATCTTTAGAATTCCTTTATGAGATTCTCAATGGGTTTAAGTTGCAATACTTGAATTCCAGTAGTTCAAATAATCTTTTCCCACGAATCACTACTAGTTTCTAATGTTGTCAATCCAAACCGATAGTTTCATTGCATCTCAAACAAATTTTTGTTTCAGAAACTGAAGTTCATCTATACTAATTCTGCCAACATTTCATATTTTTGCTAGCCAATGTACGCTAATGGCTATCAACTTTTTGTAGAGTGATTTGTATTCGTGTAAAAACACAGATGCATTTCTGGCAGTCGCACACAGCTACCCACATGAAACATGCATGCCCGCGCTTTTCAGCAGAAAGCAAATGCATAATTCTTCATCTTGAACAGTGGGCAGAAAATTGTACTCAAATAATTTCACTCTGTGCAGGATGAAAGTTTATGCATTTCCGTTTCTGGTCCAATGTTTCTGGTCCAATGATGGCAAGAAGATGAAATTATTTCCTCTTCTTGCCATCATTGGACCAGAAACATTCGTCAAAAACGATGCGTTACTTCCGTGTCATAGGGTTCAATATAAGAACTACTTGCAAAACCCATTGTTTTAGTTTTCATTAAACTGTACGTTTGCATGAAATGTTAGGGATACTTCATGGTCAATGATTGGCAGTTGTCACGCATTTCGAACCAATGAGCAAAACGCCATTAATCAGCAATGGCTCTCATCTGAGGATTGTTGCAGCTCGCCTGAAATCTGAAGTAATGCATATATTTCCTGTAAAGCAAACACAAGAATCATTTGGAAAGCCGATTCGTTAGTGTCACTTTCTTTTGCCAATCGTTTCAAGTTGAGCTCTTCAAAGCAACTGGTACAGGAAATAAAAATTGCTGTTAACACGAAGCTTGCGTCATTCACGCGTTCCGTTTTTCAGCAGTCAGCACAAGTACGGCACATGCTTCAACTGTGGCGGCGTTTAGCTCAGTGCACTGAAAAACTATGGGGAACGAAGTATGTAGTAGTTTGCTTCAACAAAAATGTATCGATCAGTACCATGCCTAGCCTCAAAGCCAACTTGATTGGCTGTGTTTCCAAGGAAAGGAGAGATGTTAGGGAAGATGAAACATGAACTGGTTACAAAACCGTGAACAATGCGTGTATTAAAACAGTACACTGAGAAAAAATAAAGAGATTCACCTGCATACAGCAAATGTTCTGCAGAAATAAAATCAGGCCTTGGTGCCTTCTTCAATAGGAAGCCTTCAAATGAAAGAACTCATGTCGGTGAAACAACAGAACTCAAGGCCATTTCAAGGCCCAGATAGTTTTCATTGCAGTTTATGCTGTCCCACAAATTCTGCAGATTCACTGACAAGAGTTTTCTGAGTTTAATTTACCCTTGAAATAGCCTTTCCGCATTGAAAAAATTTTCTGAGCAACCATTTACCCCACCCACCAATGCTGGTATTGATGGAGATCAGTTTTTGTTCTTATCCTGCCAAATTTCTGATTGGTTTTCTCAGCCTGCAGTGCAGCCGCTAGGCCATTGGCCTTATGTATTACAACATATTTGCGGCATTGCCGCATTGAAGATTTGAAAAACTTTTTTGGGTTAAACCATGTACCTGTATATGCCATCAGTCTTGGGTGCATTGCAGTTTATCCAAAGCCAGAAGGCTGCCTTGGCAATTTGCTGTTTTGATTGGACAACCGAGTTCCAGCCAGGAATGTTAAATTCAACTGCTTTGTTTCGACCTGTAGTTTCATTGACAAGGGATATAGGCCAGTCTTTTCTCGTAACAGCATGCAATAGATCGCACAGTCTTTTCTCGTCAAAACATACAATATGTTTAAATCTTTGGCTTTTCTGTTTTATAGTTACATTTACGTCGAGGTATTCTAAGAAACCTTCCAAAAGTAAGTTCAACTTTCGACCCTCAAGTGTTCACAGTGGTTGACACTTGTCACACAGCTGCACGTTGGGTTTTCTTCGGCCATCTTCACTCTAAGTTTTCGAGCGAAGCTGCTTCGTCGTCTCGCAGGTGCTGCGTTTCCAGAGCGGTATCGCTTTTCAATGAACTCTTCTCGAACTCAGTGCCATCCGCTGCCTGTCGCTGTGAGACCAGTTGATCGACTTCGCGAAAATCCTTAATTACATCGGACACCAATTAACTGCTTTCACTCAAAACACAAGGTTGACCTTCCGAGTTTATTTGCACATGTTTTGCGCTTTTCACATCTCTGCGAGTCATGGGTGGGGCTCACAGCCTTCAAAGCAAGCACAGTAAAGCTGACAATCAGCGGCAACCCTACCTATTTAACAACACAACGTTAGATACAGACTTTGGCGCGACAACGTCAGATACAGACTTTGGCGCGACCATCGCAATGGCCTCGCGTCATGACGACTTGGTTGAGTTACTATCGGGCTATTTCGCGATTTCATGTTTTGGAAATGCATAGGGAAGAGCTTTACGAGTATTGCTTGTTAGTTTCAGTGTCTGAGAAACTACAACATCGTTAGTTTTAAGCATAGCCTGCTGATTCAGCTCTTCGCAGCTCGGGCAGTGTTCCAGCTCTTCGCAGCTCGGGCAGTGGGCCATCACTTTGCAACGACTGACTTGTTGTAAGTCTCGACTGCCTCTACAGTCCCCCAGGCTCTTCCCACAGCACGGGCAGTGATCCATGACCCAAAATCTAATACCGCTGGATTCACCAAACACCAAACTGGTGTCTTACTCAGCAATGTAAAAGACATATGTGAAAGATGCAAAGAATATTTCAAAGATCTTTCAAACCCAGTCACTATCACACCGAAGAATAACGGTAAACTGGCACGTGAAAATTTTGGCAGTCTTCACGCTGCCCCATAAATATCCAAAAACAAAAATATCAAAATATTTTGATGGCAGTGCAGCAAATCAATCTGCTTGTTTTAATATTTCGTTTGGCTCACTAGCAGTATCAACAGGTGAGTTCAGTATTATGTAAAAGTAGTTTCATTTTGTACGTTTACATTTACAGTTTTAAATTTTGTACAACACGTAAGTGCCAAAAGTGCGTATCTGGCCATAAAAACTGACGGAAAATATTTCGTGAAATTGCAACAAATATTGCAATCATCTTGCCGCATTTTTCGAATGCATTAGCAATTATTTTTCATAGATGGAAGAAAATATGCCTAAAAAGCCAAGTTGTACAGGATAATATCGCCCAATTAGCGTGTTGATTACAGATAATGATTGCATACTTCATTACACGTCTTTGAAGTACATTTGCAGTATGTTTGTTCACAAGATAGAAAATGGTGATTTCGCCCAAAACTGGCTAGCACCTAGTGCTACCCTGGCGAACAAACCACCTTGCAGTGAAAGCGTTGAAGAAACACTTCAACAGCAACAGCCATTTAAAGTTCTTTTTTATTTAATATGAACTGTCTGAGAGTTCCAAAGTTTTGTTAAGAAAACTTTTAGCTTCGCTTCAAAATAGTTTGGTAAAAACTAAACGTCAATTTAAATTTTTCTGTGTGGCAAATTTATCTGGATACCTTAGCAATTTCTTAATCAATTGCAATTATCACAGAGCAGATGCTGTCACCGACTGTATGCCGTAAATAAGAATCAAAGTTCGTTAGAATTTGTGTGACATTATTTTTCGTCATTGATAAGTACACTTTCCAAAAAAGCTACTAAATGTTGTTGAAGATAATTGCAAGAAACAGAATCATTCTCGTCCCCATAATGTTCCCTGCTTGTATTCCGAACGGAAAACCACTACTTCAGCATAAAACACAAATATTCAAGGACTGAAGTTGTTTACGAAATCAAAAGGAAACATTTCGGTCATAATGACATTTGTTAACACTAAGTTTACCACCATTGTTCTCTCCTGTCTTTTACCGAGGTGTCGAAATCGACACCGAAGGATTTACAGCCGTATTGAAACCAAACAATGCCGAATTTACTAAACTTAATATACATCTATCCGCACTAGCTATGTTTTTATGTTATTGGAGTTGAGGTAAAATGCACTGCGGTGCATTATTTCAAATGATCGAACATATTTCACTATTTCTGAGAGCTGATCAATTAGTTGAATATCGCTAGTATTATGATGTGAGGCATAAGCAGCTATTTACATAATTGTAATGTAATAGTGCAAATATGGCACAGTAATGTAAATCACAGAGATACCATCAAAATTAAGTACATTTAGTGAAATTGGGAAACATAACTGCAAACGTTTTTTTTCTCTTTTCCAAACCTAAGTGCATCACACATGCGGGTTGATCACGCTTTATATTTTACGCAAATAATTTTGAAATGCTACCAAAGCATGTGCGACAAGTTGGTTTCTTGCAAGCGATGCACAAGCACAAAGTTTTGCGTCTTGTTCCATAACATTTTCTACGTTTTCGAGGGAGATCTTAGTTCACGGAAGAGGGAATGGCCACAACATTTTGTTTTTTCATTGTATCAGCTGAAGAATGAATTTCCGCCCACTCTATGTATTGCCAGTCGACTTTCGAAAAAACACTTTTTCTTGATGCCGGATTAATCGGGTTTCTTTGGCATAAATGTAATGAAAGGACTGTGTGACTTCAAAAGCATCAACTGCTCATCCACTGCCAACAAAACGTTTCACCAGTATTTTCACTGACACATGGCTGTGAATGTTTCGAAAACAACACGTATTGCTGTGAATCGGTCTGCTCCTGGTCCAGTGCATCTTCGGTTCGGTTTCTTACTAAAACTCAAATACATCCGGATAGCAGTAAATCGACTACGCGACATTGTTCTGAAAACATCGGAACACCATTAGTTTCATTGTAAAGAAAATGATGTGGGTCATAGGTGGTGGAACTGGGTCGCATGGGCCTAGGCCCCCCGCTTTATTTCTGCGGAGGCCTGGCCACCCCATATATCAATGTCGAATTTTCCTAAAAAGGTTTAAGTTGCACAATTAGTACTGGGTTCATTGTTAAAAGTAAATCGTTTAATGAAAAAAATGCTGCAGAATATGGCAGTATTTTGACAATGTTATTTGTAGTACATTACTTGTAATTTGGCAGTGAATTTCGCAGGATTTCGTAAATGTTTGGCAGAATACACGGTGCACATTCTGTCACCCTGCTATGGATTGCTTACCGCATTGGTGTTGTCGAACAGTGTTGCCAGATGGTGAAATACAACACAATGTTTTACAAAAGTGGTAAAATCTTACATGATTGTGTGCATGGGCGTCGGAAGCACTTTTTCCAGGGGGGCACTGGTGGATTTTTCCAAAAGTGTTTCTAAGGGGGACACAAAAAGTGGTGAAATTTGTTTTTTACCACTCGAAACCAAGAAAACAGCCTGTTTTGCTGATATTTTTCAATTTCCTGCCCCTTTCCGACACCCATATTTGTGTGTAGGAAAAATTTCGTGCCAAACTATTAAAAAATTGGTGTAATATCAAGTGTTTTAACACCATTCCAAATAGTTAAATTTGCTTACTCTTATTCGCAAAATGAAATATTTGACAGACGAAGCAAACAGACAATCGATTACGATTTATATCAGAGAACGCGTGCTTGCTTGCTTTGTACGTTTGTGCCACCACCCACGGTCCCACTTCACTAAGTTAACTCGGGCTCTTTTCTTTGGGCCTTGTCGCTGTTCATATATTTTCGTTCCATGTCTGGCCTTTCGCGTTCATGTTGCAGGTGACCTGAATAAAACAATATCGTTCGTAGCAGGCGTTCTCTCGACTTCGTTCGCTCGTGCTTTACTCGGGCTCACCCATTAGAGCCCGAGCTGCACTATGCAATTAACAACATTCAGCTTGTTGTTTGCTGATCCTCTGCACTCTGCCCTAATTTCACACGCATATTCCCTTTACAGTCATTCAATGAAAAAGAACGATTGTTTTGCACTATGGTGGTGGTCTCAAAAACATCACAATTTACCAACTTTAATTGTCCCAGTCGCGTTGACTCAATATATCGACAACAGAAACCCCTATAGACGGTCATATCACACATCCGTAGTACAAATTGCGTACTAGAGAAAGGAGTGCGTTACCACTTACGATAGGCAATTGTTGTTACTGGAATTACTTAACACAGTATTTGACGTCACTCACTAACAGAACGATGCTGCGATCGATTACCATTTGCGTGAATTAATCTTCAGTGATTAAGTGCAAGCAACCATTGTTTAGGATTTCTTGACACACTGGGTGTTAATATTGGGTGTTAATACATGCTTTACAATTAAATCAATACTTTCGTTTTGTACAAAACACGAACGAACGAGAAAATTTCATGAAGAAACTTCATCTTCAAATTGGCTACTGAACTCTTAAAGGAGAACATGAACAGTCAGGTGCCTTGTGCTCCACAAGCGCATCATCTGCCAAAGGTTCCAGGCATTACACGGATTGCTGAACCTAAACGGAAGAAGTGCCAAATTGCAGCCAACGTTTCGCAAAGGAAAACAGTTAAATGTTGCCATAGCTGAAGCTGAGTGGTATTCAGCAAGTGCATAGCTGATACAGAATCCCTATGTGTACACTGTCCTACTCAATCAGAGGACTTCCAGGCCGCAATATTACATGATCATTCAGTGTGATGCATAGCACCGCCCAGCGTTCACAAATTGTGCATCTCTCGGACAAAATTTTGTGTTTTGATGTTATTTTCTCTGTGTAATAAAAACATTTCCTGTTGGAAATACATGTGTAACAGTTCCTTTCAACAGCTTACGTAGCATTACAACTGCGCAAGCTTACAATCGTCATCACAAACTGCTCTTGCACGATAAACTCAGGTATACAGTGTGATATGAAGATTTCATACAGGAACTAGCTGTTACTAGCACTTCGGTGATGAACGGTGTACGGTACCCCGGGGTTTTGTCAACTTAAGTACGAGAGCAAAAGGAACACCTAAATATATCGACTGCTTCATATATCCACTGATGTTTAGAATCTGGTGGCAAACACGCTGTTTTGTCTGGTCTTCAATGTCGTTTGTCAGGTTTTACTGCATATACATTGGAGATACCGTTGTACAGGTATTTAGATAGCTGTCAATCAGAGAGTGCATTGAGTGTAGGGTTACCATATCTGATGAGGCGCAATTCCTGACATATTTATGTTAGTCACTGTAACCAATAAATTCCGGACGCATCCAAAGCACATTGCCACCGCCGCTTTCCCGTGAGAATAGGATAAATATACTGTAATACAAAACGAAAACAGCAAAAATTAACTTCGTCTTCTATTTTACATCCCGTTGTGACAAAATAATTTGTCACTATACTTGATCAGG